>Ga0209257_1003502_pt1 | contig 13368 bp, 8 predicted proteins | sample AraplaCvi_mCL_r2_FD_184277 | JGI IMG/M metagenome (GOLD analysis project Ga0209257, IMG submission 184277) | Arabidopsis root microbial communities from North Carolina, USA - plate scrape MF_Cvi_mCL_r2 (SPAdes) (version 2) | ecosystem: Host-associated > Plants > Roots > Endosphere | place: USA...
TCCTCGGCTAGATGGGCGGATGCGGCGGTGGATTGCTCCACCATCGCCGCGTTCTGCTGGGTCACCTGATCCATGGCATTCACGGCGGTGTTGACCTCGGCAAGGCCGGTGGACTGCTCTCTTGCCGAGACGGCGATTGCATCCATGTGCTGGTTGATGCGGGCGATCTGTTCGCTGATCGCCTTAAGCACCTGGCTGGTGTCGAGAACCAGTTTGACGCCGCCTTCCACTTCCGCCGACGATTTCTGGATGTGGCCCTTGATTTCCTTTGCCGCCTGAGCCGATCGCTGGGCGAGTTCGCGGACTTCCTGGGCCACCACTGCAAATCCCTTGCCCGCCTCTCCGGCGCGCGCCGCTTCGACGCCGGCGTTCAGCGCCAGCAGGTTGGTCTGGAACGCGATCTCGTCGATGACGCCGATAATGCTCGAGATATGCTCGGAGGAGGCTTCGATGCGGCGCATGGCCTCTTCGGCATGCGAGACAACCTCGGCGGATTTCGCGGCGTTTCGATTTGCATTAGTCGCTTCCGCGCGCGCCTCGTCGGTCCGCTTGCTTGAATTCGAGACATTGGCGGTGATCTGATCGAGCGCTGCGGCGGTTTCTTCGAGAGAGGCGGCCTGTTGTTCGGTCCGTTTTGACAGATCACCCGCCCCTGATGCGATTTCGCGTGTGCCTTCGTCGATTGCGGCAATGGCGTCCCTGATGGCGCTGAGCGTCCGGTCGAGTTGCCTGATCGACATGTTGAAATCATGCCGGAGGCCCTCGAAATCGGCGGCGAAGGGCTCTTCGATCTGGAAGGCGAGGTCGCCGGATGCCAGTCTCTTCAGACCCATGGCGAGGCCGGCCGTCGCGGCCCGCAGACGTTCGGCGGCATCGTCGTCGGCTTGCTTTCGGGCCATGACCCGCTCCGCTTCGCCCTGCAATCGGGCTTCCTCGGCGTCCTGCTCGAGTAGCCTGTTGGCAATGGCCGCCTGGCGAAAGACCTCGACGGCCGATGCCATCGTCCCGATTTCGTCGGCGCGGCCGATGCCGTTGCAGGCGATGGCTGTGTCACCTTCGGCGAGCCGCTGCATATCGTTGGAAAGAGCCAGGATCGGTTTGCTGACAGTCCTGCGGGTCAGGAAATAGAGGCCGGTGGCGAATATCGCGGCGGCGGCGAGAAGTGCTTTCAGAACGATATCGACCGATGCCTTTATATCGGCACTCCGTTGGAAAATATCCTCGGAGGTCTGCGTGATCTGATCCCCGGCCTGTTCCATGGCTGTTTCCAGCACGGAGAACTGCCCCATGAAGTCGGGCAAACCCTTCAATGCCGCCGAAGGATCCTCGCTCGCAAGATCCACCAGCTTCGAGGCGCTTTCGATATAGGTCAAAAGCGGACGTTCGACGCCGGCAAGGACCTTTTTTGTCTTTTCATCGGTGGCAAGAGCCTTGTTGGCGTCGATCATTTCGCGGAAAGACGCCACGTGCTCGGCCAGGTCCGCCTTTACGGCATCGACGGTGACGCCTGCAGCCGGATTGGATGCCAGCAATGATGCCAGCACGTCCGCGCGCAGTGCGTCATGCATCATGTCGGCCTGCATGTGGTTGCGCAGAATTTGCGCCGACTGGGCAACATCGGCGCTGTTGGCGGAGAGGACGGACGCGGACCAGATGCCGACGCCTGTGGCGCCGCCCGCCAGGCCGAAAATCGCGATGCTCGCAATGATGATCTTATGCTGGATCGACGCCATGATACGGGCTCTCGTTAATTAGAACGTGAGAATACCGGCACGTACTTAACGATTTATCCCTATATCTTCGGAACTTTCTGGCTCATTATCCAATGTCCACCATGTGGCCAGTTCGACAGCCGAGGCGGGTTTTGTGCCCGGCCATGTACCCCCAGACGCTGCTAGAGCAAATCGTACCGTCTCAGGATTTCCCTTATTTTCTCGTCCTGGGCCTCGTCCGGGAGCAGGGCGGGCTGGCGGCTTGCCCCTACCGATTTGTCCTGAAGGTAGAGCGACCGCTTGACCATCGCGGGCGCAAAACCCAGCGCATAAAGCTCGGTGCGGAAGGCGGTATAGATCTCCTGCTGGCGCTCCGCTTCGGCGATGTCGCCGGAGTTGTAGGCTGCGAGGATGCCGGAAAGGACATGGGGCAGGGCATTTCCGAGCCCGGAAATGCAGCCCGCCGCGCCGTTCTGCAGCGACCACAGGACCAGGTGATCGGGGCCGGAATAGACCTCGAAGCCCGGGTTTTCCTTCGAGACCTGGAGATAGGCCGCCAAGGTTTCCTGCGCGCCGCCCGAATCCTTGATGCCGGCGATATTGCCGTGTCCGGCAAGCCTTGCGGCGGTGGCAGGCTCGATGTGGTTCTGGGTCCGGGCCGGGATGTCGTAGAGATAGACCGGCGTCTTGACCGCATCCGCGACCGTGGAGAAGTGGCGGACCAGTCCATCCTGGGTGCAGGCGATGAAGAAGGGGGTGATGACCGCGATGCCGTCGACGCCGATCCGGTCGAATTCCCTGGCAAGCTGCACCGTTTCGAACGTGGCCGGCATGCCGGCATTGACGATGACCTTGGCTCGACCGGCCACCTCGTCGACGACGTGCTCCGTCAGGCGGATCTTCTCTTCGTGGGTAAGGGCCGTGAAGTCGCCGTTGGTGCCGGCGCACATGATGTTGTTGCCGGCGGCCACCTGCCGGCGCACCTGGGCGCGGGTCGCCTCGTAGTTGATCGTCTCATCGTCGTTGAAACAGGTCACGAGTGCAACAAAGGCATGTCTGGTCATTCAATCAACTCCGCTATCCGCCGGTCGGCGTTTTGTCATGCACGTTTGAGACGGGCTGCCCGGTGCTCAGCCTGTACATCCGGATCCGGATCGAGGCTCGCCGCCAGGAGCGCCTGCGTATAGGGTTCGCGGGGCGTCTCGAAGACGTCCCGAACCGTACCCAGTTCCACCACTTCGCCCTTCTGCATGACCATGACGTAGTCGGCAAAATCGCGGACCACGGGCAGGTCATGGGCAATGAAGATGAAGGAAATTCCCATGTCCCGGCGCAGCCTGTCGAGAAGCGCGATGACCTGGGCCTGGACCGATACATCGAGCGCCGACACCGCCTCGTCGCAGACGATCAGCTGTGGTTCGAGCGCCAGCGCGCGGGCGATCGCGATCCTCTGCCGCTGGCCGCCGGAAAACTGGTGCGGATAACGGCTCATGTGCTCGGTCGAAAGGCCCACCTGCACCAGCAGCTCCGCGACCCGTTGCCGCCACTGGCGTTTCGGCAGGATATCGGGATGGATGGCCCATGCTTCGGATACGAGCTGGAACACCGTCATGCGCGGATTGAGCGACTGGGTGGGGTCCTGGAACACCATCTGAAGGTCGCGCCGGAGCTTGTAGAGTTCCGATGGCGAAAGCGTGAAGAGATCGCGCCCCTTCCAGTGCGCGGTGCCGGCATCCGGTTCATCCAGCCGCAGGAGAACGCGCGCGAGGGTCGATTTGCCGGAGCCGCTCTCGCCGACGATCGCCATGGTCTCGCCGGCCTTGAGGTCGAACGAGACGCCCTTCAGCGCCTCGAAGGAGCCGTAGCGCTTGCGGACGTCCCGGACGCTGAGCAGTGGCTCGCCCGCTTCCCGGGCGATGTGCATCTCGCCCTTTCCGGGTGCGGCGCCGATCAGCTTTTTGGTATAGGGATGGCTCGGGTTCCTGTAGACGTCGCGAACCGTACCGGTCTCGACCAGTTCGCCTTTTTCCATGACCACGACCCGATCGGCGATTTCGGCAACCACGCCGAGATCATGGGTGATGATCAGCACGCCCATGCCGGTTTCGCGCTGCAACGCCTTCAAGAGCGCCAGCACCTCGGCCTGCACCGTCACGTCGAGCGCGGTCGTCGGTTCGTCGGCGATCAGCAGATCGGGACGCAGCGCGAGCGCCATGGCGATCATGACCCGTTGGCGCTGGCCGCCCGAAAACTCGTGCGGATATTTGCCCATGGCATGTTCGGGGTCGGGAATGCCGACCCGCGTCAACAGGCGCACGGCTTCGCTCCGGGCTGGTCCGGGCTGCAGGCCGTGGGTCGTCATGGCCTCGCGGATCTGCCATCCGACGGTGTAGACCGGGTTCAGGTGGCTCAGCGGGTCCTGGAAGATCATGGCGATCCGCCGTCCGTTCGCCTCGCGGCGCGCCTGGGGCGGCATGGTCAGCAGGTCCTCGCCGTCGAGCAGGATCTGGCCGGACGTGATCCGCCCCGGCGGCATGTCGATGAGGTTCATGATCGCCGCTGACGAAACCGACTTGCCGGATCCGCTTTCGCCGAGGATCGCCAGCGTCTCGCCGCGGTCGAGGTGATAGGAGATATTTTTCACCGCCTGCACCACGCCGGCGGCCGTGTGGAACTCGACCGAGAGGTTGCGAACTTCCAGCAGATGCTCAGCCATTCTTGCGGCCTTTCATTTCCAGGCGCCAGCGCTGGACCGGATCGAGCGCGATGCGCAGCCAGTTCGACAGCAGGTTCAGCGACAGGGTCGTCATGATGATCGCAAGCCCCGGCCAGAACGACAGCCACCAGGCGTTGGTCAGGTATTGGCGGCCCTGCGAAATCATCAGGCCCCAGGTGATCTCGGGCGGCTGGATGCCGATGCCGAGGAAGGAAAGTGCGCTTTCGGCCAGCATCACATAGGCGAAATCAAGCGTGGCCAGCGTGGTCAGCGTCGGCAGGACGACCGGCAGGATGTGTCGGAAGAGGATGCGGTTCTGCGAGGCACCCATCACGCGCGCCGCCTGCACGAACATCCGTTCGCGGATCTCCAGCACCTCGGCACGGGTCGTGCGAAGGTAGACGGGGATACGGGTGATCGACAGGACCGCGACGAGGTTGAGGATCGAGGATCCAAGAAGGTAGAGCACGATCACCGCGATCAGCAGCGAGGGGAAGGACATGATCACGTCGGCAAGGCGCATGATCGCCTGCCCGAGCCTCGGAGACGAGAAGCCGGCGACCAGGCCAAGCAGCGTCCCGATCAGCGACGACAGGAAAACTGCCCCGGCGGCAACCATCATGGTGTTCTGGGTGGCGACGATAATGCGGGCGAGCAGGGGACGGCCAAGAGCATCAGCTCCCATCCACCACACCCATTCCCGGCTCCAGTCGAATGGCGCGAGGTTGCGGCCGCGAAGGTTCTGCTTGGTCGCAAGATCGCCGAGCCAGGACGGTCCTATGAGGGCAAGCACCACGACCAGGAGCAGGAAGATCGCGGCGCAGAGCGCAAATTTGTCGGCCAGAAGCATTCGCGCCATGCGCAGCGGGAAGGACGGTTCACGTGCAATCGCCGTATCGGAGGTGGAAACACTCATCTCTGCGCTCCTCAATGCCGGATACGCGGATCGAGCAGCGCATAGGCGAGGTCGATCAGCAGGTTCATGAGGAAGATCGCCAGCGCCGTAACCAGGATTGCGGCGAGAACGACATTGAAATCCCGCTGCAGGATCGAGTCGATCATCAGCTTGCCGACGCCGGGAAAGCCGAAGATGGTCTCGACCACCACAGCGCCGTTAAGCAGGCTCGCCGCCTGGTCTCCGATGACGGTGATGACGGGAAGCATGGCATTGCGCAGGGCGTGGACGAAGATGATCGGCCCGGCCTTGACCCCTTTGGCGCGGGCTGTCTTCACATAGGCGGAAGACAGTGCGCTGATCATCGAGCCGCGCACCACCTGGACGATGATGCCGAAGGGCCGGACGAACAGCACGCCGATCGGCAGGATCCAGTGCAGGATCGACCCCGTGCCCGACGTCGGCAGCCATGCCAGGTTCACGGAGAATACGACGATCGCCACGATGGCCAGCCAAAAGTCGGGTACCGACGCGCCGATGAGCGAAATCATCGACGAGAGCCGGTCGAAGAAGCCGCCGGAGCGGAACGCTGCAAGCGAACCGACGACGATTGCGGCCGTGGTGACGAGCGACATGGTGATCACGGCCAGCCAAAGCGTCCATACGAAGGCTTCCGTGACCACATCCAGCGCCGGCCGCGCCTTGCGAAGGGATTCACCGAGGTTCCCGGTCAGCACGTCGCCGACATAGCGTCCGAACTGCACCATCAACGGATCGTTCAACCCGTGCAGCTCGCGAAACTGCTGTTTCATTTCGGCGGAAGCTTCCACCGGCAGGAAGAGAGCGGCCGGGTCACCTGTCAGGCGGGACAGGAAGAATACCAGCACGAGCAGACCGACCAGTGAGATCAAGCTCGCCACGGAGCGCTTACGAATGAAACTGAGCATGTCGCCCTCAACTATTGTGGCGGCGGGTAAGGACCCGCCGCCCTTGGATCGTGACGGGATATCGTAGCCGATATCCTGAGCTTATTTGATGCCGATCTCGGAGAGCTGCAGCATCGAGTTGGTGGCAATCGTCGGCTTGAAGTCGATGCGCGGCGAAACGCGGGAGAAGCCGACCATGTGGAACAGGAGGCCATCGGCGACCACGTCGTCATGCAGGTAGGCAATCAGCTGCGACCAGAGTTTCGCACGTTCGTCGCCAACGGCCGCAGATGCGCGCTTGATCAGGTCGTCCACCTTGGGATCCGAAAAGCCCGACTGGGTTCCCTGCGATGCATATTTGAAGAACATGGTGAAGGACGGGTCGCCCTTGGAGTTGTCATGCATGGCAGCGACGATGATCGGGCCGCGGCCTTCCTTGAACGGCTTGGAGTAGTAGCTTTCGTGCTCGGCCACTTCGACGAATTTCAGATCGATCTTGAAGCCGACTTCCTGAAGCTGCGACTGCACGGCTTCCATGATCTCGGTGACGTTCGGGAAGTTCGCCGTGCGGGCGATCAGCGTGATCGGGGTATCGACCTTCACGCCGGCGGCCTTGGCCTCGGCGAGAAGCTTCTTGGCGCCTGCCGGATCATAGGGGAACACCTTGACGTCCGGGTTCCAGCCGAGCGTGGTCGGCGGAACGAGCGCCGTCGCAAGCACTGCGCCATCCGGCACCAGCGTGCCGATGAAGGCCTGGCGATCGATGGCAAGGTTGAGGGCCTTGCGAACCCGCACGTCGTTCAGCGGCTGGATGTTGTGGTCGAGACGCAGATAGACCGTCTCGCTGTCGAGATACGAGAAATCGGTCTTCGGATCGGTGGCATCGAGCTGCGAGATCGACGGAGAAAGATCCGCCTCGCCGGCCTTTACCATTGCCGCACGAACGGCGGGATCGGCGCGGAAGAGATAGGTCGCTTCGGTGACCTGCGGCTTGGCGCCCCAGTAGTCGCTGCGTGCGGCAAGCACGATCTGCTGGCCCGGTGTCCAGTTCTTCAGCGCGTAGGGACCGGTTCCGATCGGTTCGCGAATGAATTGCAGCGGTGTTTCTTCCGGCACGATCGTGACCAGCGACATCAGCAGCGGCAGGATCGGCTGGGCCGGGTCGGCCTTGAAGTCGATCGTATTGTCGTCGACGACATTGGCGCTGATCTTCATGCCGCCGAAATAACGACGGGATTCGCAGGCGTTCTTGTCGCTCATGACACGATCGAAGCTGTGTTTCACGTCCTTGGCGTCGAACGTCGTGCCGTTGGAGAATTTGACACCCTTGCGCAGATAAAACCGCCAGCTGCCGTCCGGGGTCTGCTCCCATTTCTCGGCGAGGCGCGGCATGACGCCCTTCTTGCCGCGAACGTCGAGCTCGGTCAGCGTCTCGCTGACATTCTCCATGATGATACGGCCGATATTGGAGCGGGTCGCCATGCAAGGCTCCAGCAGGTCGGCTTCCTCGGGCAGCACGATCTTGATCGGGCCGGACCCTGCGTAAGCCGGCGGAAGCGCCGATCCCAGGATCAGCGCGGTCATCATCAGCATCTTCTTCATGTGGTTCACCTCCCAAGTGAATATAATGTGGTCGAACACGTTCCGGTCGACCTGCCGTTTGCCTATGGCGCCCAATGAGCAGCCGACTGTGTCGGTGATTGGCGAGCCGATCCGCTAAAGGAAGCCCAGCGGCGATTTCCGAGGTTCTGTCGGTGAATGCTCGATCCTTCGATCGAATTCCCCGCTGAAGGTCCTCGGATTTCGCTGCACTGCGATCGCCGCACTCCTCCTGTGCTATTATGTTTCAGACCATCTTCCGTTGCGGGCAGTTTGTCAAATTATTTCGCAATGTTATTTTCCAGAAAAATTTATGCCAGAAAATTACATATATATATCAAATAATTAATAAGAAAGATTGGGCGGAGATTGGCAATTCAATAACATTATAAAACTTGACAACTTTGTGTTTCTGGTAATCCTTTGGGCCGAAAGGAGAGCTTTATGAGCCCTGATGAAATAGCGGCAGCAATGACCGGCGCCGTCCGGATGGTCGCTGCCAACCGGCGCGAAGCCTTCCTGCCTTCGCCCATGGTGCAGAACCATGCGAGCTTCCTGCACGTCTCGGGCGATGGCGCCTTGACCTGCGCCTGGTTTGGCGGCTCGCTCGAAGGCAAGTCAGACATATCCATATTTGCGTCCGTTCTAGCCCCCGGATCGGATGCCTGGGGTCAGCCGCAGAGGTTGAGCTTCGATGACGCGCATTCCGAACAGAACCCGGTCCTGTTTACCGCGCCCGATGGCAGGCTCTGGCTTTTCCATACGTCGCAACCTTCCGGCAACCAGGACGAATGCCGTATCCGCATGGCGGAGATCCGGCGTGATCCAGGCGATCCGGCACGGTTGACGTCGGAGGAGGGCCGGTATCTCGATCTGCCCCGAGGATGTTTCATTCGGGCGCCGCTGACGGTGCGGAATGATGGCGCCTGGCTTCTGCCGATCTTTCGCTGTGTTCAGCGGCCCGGCCAGAAATGGAACGGCAGCCATGATACGGCGGCGATCGGGATATCGACGGATGCCGGGAAAACCTGGCGTCTCGAAGAACTGCCGCAATCCACCGGCTGCGTCCATATGAGCCCCGTCGCACTGCCGAAGGGAGGCCATGCGGCATTTTTCCGCCGCAGGCAGGCTGACTTCGTCTATCGGACCGAAAGCGCAGATGGTGGCCGGTCCTGGTCGGTGCCGGCAGCGACCGATGTACCGAACAACAATTCCTCGATCGCGGTCATACGGCTGAGGGATGGACGGCTTGCGATGATCTGCAACCCGGTCAGCGCCGCCCAGTCCGGCGATCGCCGTGCCTCGCTCTATGACGAACTCGGCGAAAACGACGACAGGCCCGATGCCGATCCGGCGGGCGGTTGCGTGCCCGTTTGGGGCGTGCCGCGCGCACCGGTCTCGGTGTGCATCTCGGACGATGGTGGCCTGAGTTTCCCTGTGCGCATCTTCGTCGAAGACGGGCCGGGCACATGCCTGTCGAACGATTCCACGGACGGCCGTAACAAGGAAATGTCCTATCCATGGCTTCTGGAAACGCCCGACGGGGCCTTGCATATCGCCTATACCTATCACAGGCGGGCAATCAAATACGTGAGCCTGGCTTCGGGCTGGGCGGACGCGACTGACGGGAGAGTTTGATGAGCAATATCATTGGCATCACGATGGGAGACCCCTGCGGCGTGGGGCCGGAGATAACCGTCAAGGCTCTGGCCGAGATGTCAGCCGCGGACCGCTCCGCGACGCGTGTCTACGGTAACCTTGCGACGCTTGAGGCGGCCCGCGATGCTGTAGGGATCGCGCTCGACCTCGCGCCTTACGTCGTCGACCTTCCAGTCGAGGGAGCGCCTCTGCCCTGGGGCCAGCTGTCCGCGATCGCCGGCGATGCGGCGTTCCGCTTCATCGAACGTGCCGTGCGCGATGCCGAAGCCGGCTCGATCGGCTGCATCGTCACCGCACCGATCAACAAGGAGGCGCTCAACCTCGCCGGCCATCATTATGACGGCCATACCGGCATGTTGCGTAGCCTCACCGGTTCGGCAGCGGCATACATGCTTTTGGCCTCCGACCGTCTGAAGGTGATCCACGTCTCCACCCACGTTTCCCTACAGGAGGCAATCCGGCGCGCCACGACGGAAAGGGTGCTGGCGACCATCCGCGCCGGCGACGCGCATCTGAAGCGCATCGGCTACGAACGTCCGCGCATCGCGGTAGCGGGTATCAATCCCCATTGCGGCGAGAATGGCCTCTTCGGCACGGAAGACGACGACCAGATCGCCCCCGCGGTCGCGGCCGCGCGCGCGGAAGGCATCGAGGTTCACGGCCCGATCTCGGCCGACACGGTTTTCCACCGGGCCTACTCGGGCGCGTTCGATTTGGTTGTCGCGCAGTATCACGATCAGGGCCATATCCCGATCAAGCTCGTAGCCTTCGATACGGCCGTCAACGTTTCCGTCGACCTGCCCATCGATCGCACCTCCGTCGACCACGGCACGGCGTTCGATATCGCCGGCAAGGGTATCGCCAATCACGGCAACATGAACTCCGCCATCGCCTACGCGCGCAAGCTCGTGGCGGGGCGTGCCTGATAAGGACAAGCGCCATGGCCATTGCGCCGATCACACTTCATCAGCCGCTGCGGCTCGCCGTCGGCGCAGGCACGGTCAGCCAGGTCGGTCCCTGGGCCGGCGATGTCGCCTCGACCTTGGTCATCGCAACGCCGATCACGGCAGGCTTTGTCGACCGTCTGCAACTGTCCGGCCGGTTCTCGGTATTCGACGCCATTCCGGGCGAACCGGATACCGCAACGCTGAGCGCCGCGCTGGAAGCAGCCCGCAACGTCCGCCCCCAGGTGATCGTCGGGCTTGGCGGCGGGTCCGTATTGGATGTCGCCAAGCTGGTCGCGGTGCTCTGGGATTCCGAGCAGACTCTCGAGGATGTTGCCGGTCCCAACCGCGTTGCCGGTCGTCGCACGCGGCTGGCCCAGGTCGCGACCACTGCCGGTACCGGCTCGGAAGCCGGGATCCGCTCGCTCATCACAGATCCGGTAAAGCGGACGAAGATCGCGGTGGAAAGTCCGCACATGATCGCCGATTTCGCGGTGCTCGATCCCGAGTTGACCTATTCGGTGCCTCCCGCCGTGACCGCCGCGACGGGCGTCGACGCCATGGCCCATTGCGTCGAAGCCTTTACCAGCCGGCGCTCTCACCCGATGATCGACGGCTTTGCCCGCATGGGTTTCGGGCTGGTCGGCCGGTATCTGGCGCGGGCGGTGAAGAACGGGCACGATACGGAGGCTCGCGAAGGGCTTATGCTCGCCTCTTATTACGGAGGCATCTGCCTTGGGCCGGTCAACACGGCGGCCGGTCACGCCATCGCCTATCCGCTGGGCACGCGCCTCAACCTGCCGCACGGTCTGGCGAATGCCATCGTCTTTCCGCATGTTCTGGCTTTCAACCAGCCGGTCGTGGGCGCGAAGACGGCAGAAGTGGCTGCTGCGCTGGGTCTTGGTGCGGAGCTCTCGTCGGATGAACTGCGCTCGTCGGCCTTCGAGTTCTGCAGGGGGCTCGGCATCCAGATGTCGCTCGCGGCTCATGGGGCGAAGCGGGACGAACTCTCCCTCTACGCTTCGGAGGCGCATGCCATCCGTCGGCTGATGGATAACAACCCGGCGGAAATGACCGTCGGCGACGTGCAGGGGATCTACGAGGCGGCGTTTTGAAGCCCCATCATCCGGTGCGATGTTGCCGGATGACCGCTATTTCCGATGACTCTATGGGCTTCATCGGTGCGAGGATTGAAACAGCCGTTCCCGTGACCCCTTCAGGTGGTCCAGCATCAATTGCCGGGCCGCTTCCTGATCCGCGCGAGCGATTGCATCGGCAATCGCCTCGTGCTCGCCGAACACTCTCGCCAGCCCTGTAGCCTCTCTTTTCACGGAGGCTCCATGGAATTTCATCCCCACGGCGATGTGATCCTTCAAGGCTTCCATCGCCGTCGAAAAGTAGGTGTTCTGCGCCGCCCGTGCGATGGCCAGATGGAACTGGTAGTCTGCGTCTTCGCGATGGGCCTGACGGTTGGTGGCGTCGCGCAGCAATTCCAGGGCCCGCTTTATGGCCCCCAGGCTTTCCTTGTCATGACGTGCGGCCGCAGCGGCCGCTGCGGCCGGCTCGAGCGTCATGCGAAACTCGTAACAGTTGAGTAGGTCGGCGACGTTCTCCAACTGGCCGAAGCCAAGTGGCTCGCGTAGCCCGAGCGCACGCACGAAGCTGCCCGCCCCGCGCCTCGAATAGATCAGTCCCTGTTCGCGCAGCCGCCTCAGGGCTTCGCGAATGACCGGGCGCGACACTTCGAACTCGGTCGCAAGATCGTGTTCGGTCGGCAGCCGTTCATCCGGCTTGTACGCTCCCGACTTGATCGCGCGCAACATCCGCTCGAAGACGATATCGGGGAGGCCCTTGCGGGCGGTGCCGCTCTCCAGCCCCATCGTTCAGTCCTTCTCGCCCATGGTTGCTCTCGCGATCTCACATAAGGTGCTCGGCGTGCCGAATCCCCCGGATTTGGCGATGATGCATTGGCCATCGATATAAGCCAAGCCGAGGCCCGGAAGGCATTCGCCGAGAAGTTGAAAACTGGACACGTTCATCCCTTTGAGGACCGCCTCGGCGGTCGCTCCGCCGGACAGAAGCAGGGTAGCGACTGGCGCGGTCATATCCGGGACGATGCTTGCCGCCAGTCTTTCCGATACCAGAAGCGGCGGATCGTCCTTTTCACCCGGCGTCGCCTGGACGAGCGTCACTGAATGCTGCGGCGAGGCGACGCGTTCCGGCCGCCCGTTCGGCGCGGTAATATGGTCGGGCGCCACCAGGCGCCGCAGTTCCTCGATCTGTGCCAGCGTGATGGGATCTCTCGATCCGATGACAAAAAGGGCAGGGCCGGGTTTGGGCAGGGCCGGCTCGGCCGTCCGGCGACCGGTCACATGGCATGCCAGCGCCTCGGCGAGGCCCCTGGCGCCGACAAGAAGGTCGGCACCGGCCTCCCGGCCGGCCGCCAGGGCGTCGAACATGCTCGCCTGCGAAAGGGTGTCGGGAATGATCGCGCGCTCCGCATGAACGCCCAGCGCATCGGCAATATTCAGCGCCTTGTCCAGGCCGAAGCCTTCGACATGTCCCGACCGGACGGTCCTGCCGAAATCAGGTATTGCGGGAGCGACCAGCGCCAGATGAAAAGGTGTCGCGTCGAGTTCGGCGGCGATATTCCCTTTGAGGCGGGAATCGACCTTCTTAAACAGAAGGACGTCGGGCGGTAGGGCCGACAGGACTGCCGCAGTCGCCTGCCGCGCCGCTTCGGCGTCGATTTCTCGAGATCCAAGATTGATCGACAGAACCGCTGGCGCGGCTTGCAGAGCCGCTTCGACGGACTTCGGGCTTAACGCGATTTCAGTATGCAGGCCTCTGCCGGCAAACGGTGCAGCGCAATCAAGCGCGCCGGTCAGGTCGTCGGCGAGAATAACCAGCATATCGG
>Ga0209257_1003504_pt1 | contig 13364 bp, 15 predicted proteins | sample AraplaCvi_mCL_r2_FD_184277 | JGI IMG/M metagenome (GOLD analysis project Ga0209257, IMG submission 184277) | Arabidopsis root microbial communities from North Carolina, USA - plate scrape MF_Cvi_mCL_r2 (SPAdes) (version 2) | ecosystem: Host-associated > Plants > Roots > Endosphere | place: USA...
CGATGAGGCAGCGGAACTCGGGCAAACCTTCAATGGCTTCTCGGCGCCACGTGCTCATCTTTTCCTGACCGTCTCATGCGGGAAGCGCGAATACCAACCCGACGAATGAATGTCCGCTTTGGGTCGAAAGCGGACATTACCACTGCGTGGGTCCACGCGATTGGGCCTAGGCCGCCGTTCACAAGTGCGGCCAACGAGGCCGAGAGTTACCCGCACCGTGGCGGAGCGCCCACCCCGCCCCCCGATAACCTGGCCTAATCTCTACGCGCCCACGGCTTCTCGTGGACGGATGAGGACCTTCACCTGCATTCGACATTCCTATAGGTGTCCGTGACCGCTTGAACCTTGCCATCCCGTTGTTGTCGTCGGCCCAGGGCAGCGGCGGAGCCGCAGGCTTCAGACTTCAGATGACCAAAGAACGGCCCACGGCGGCACATCCGTTTGTGCTCCGGAGCCGCACAGTCTCCGCGTTGCCGGGCTAAGCCGCACGCATTGCTGCATCGGTGATTGCCCTGACATATCCATCGACCGAAGTCGAGCCGCTAAGCACGAGATGTCCGTTCACGAGGTAGCTTGGCACGCCGTTGATACCGAGGACGCGCGCGTTGCTCTCAAGCCGAAATACTTCGGCCGCGTACGAGCGGGCCCGGGTGACGGTTCCAGACTGCATGCCCGCCTCGGCGACGATTCGTTCGAGCACATTGGTGCTGCCAATGTCCTCACCGTGCGTGAAATAGGCGGTGAAGATCTGGTCGACGAGGCGATCCTGGAGCGGGGCGGCTCCTTCGTCCCAAGCCAGTCGGGATAGGCTATGGGCCAACAACGTGCTCGGAGTGCGCGATTGCCGATCGTAGCGGAACTCCGCGCCAACTTGGCGGCCGGCGTCGACGGCGCGGGCGTCCATCGCAAGAGCGTTCTCCCAGCCAAAGCGCTGGGTACGGAATAGTCTACGGTCCATACCCTCCTGCGGCATCGAGGGATTGAGCTGGTAAGGCAGCCATTCGACATCGACGGCGATACCGTCCCTTGCCAGGACCACTCGTGCGCGATCCAAACCGCGCTTGCCGATGAAGCACCACGGGCAGATGAGGTCAGCCACAACCTGCAGGTGCACGTGTTTTTCTTGTTGCTTATTCATAGTAAACCTTCGCGAGTGTCGTTTCGCGAAACACCTGTGCCGAAGCAGCGCTGACAACGGAAAGATGGACGCCTGGAGGCGCCTGTGAGTTCGGTCAGTTGCCGAAGCCGGCTTCGACGTCGAATGACGAACGGTCGGTGATTCGCATGGAATCAATCTAGGAGTGCAGTACCAGTTTGCGAATCCCTGCCGCCCGGCAGACACTCTTCCGCCCAGCGCAACAGTGCTGCCTGTAGCCTGCCCTGCCCCTCCTTGTCGAGGAGTCCAGTCCGTCACGCGCCAGAGATAAAGGGGAACATCCTCGCCGCAGCTCGAGCCGCACCTGTGTTACGTCGCACCAGCGCTCGACCGAGCGTGTCGATACGTACCTCTCGCCCTGTACCCGGTGTGCACCCAGCCTGACCCGGCACCAGACGAGCGGGGGCACTGCCGACCCAAAGACGAACTCGGCGTCGGAATGGGCGAGGAACCCGATGGCTGCATCACTAGGCGCGAGCACGAGCATCTCGCCTGCCCGCGCCGGGCTTCGACAAGTGCGTGTACTCATCTATCCGGCTGTCCGGGTTGTAAACGTTACCTAGTTTCCCAGTGGCAATTGCACGGTAAAGCGGCTTCCGGCACCGGCGCCAGCACTGTGCGCGCAGATGCGCCCGCCGTGTGCCTCGACGATCTGTTTCGCTACTGCCAGTCCGACGCCTAGCCCTCGCGGCGCGCCCGTCGCGGGTGTTCCGCCTTGGACGAACAGATCGAATACCCGCGGCAGCATGTCGGCGCTAATGCCAATGCCATCATCTTCAACTGTGACGACAGCGATGCCGCGTTCTGATTCTATTGCAAGGCCGATCCCAAGCCGACCGCGGGGGGCGCCGTGTTTAACGGCATTGTCTAGCAGATTGGAAAACACCTGGGTCAGGCGCAATGGATCGGCGCTAGCCACGATAGGCCCTGGCACCATCTGTACATGAAGCTCGCGCCGACCAAGATCGACGCGCTGATGGCAGACATCGATCGCACTGCGCAACAGTGACGAAATATCCACACGTTGCTTGTGCAATGTGAGTCTTCCACACGCCACGCTGCTGACGTCGACTAAATCATCGACAATTCGCGCCAGGTATCCAAGCTGCTGATTGATGAGCGGCAAGGCTTCTTCAACTTCGGGAATGCCACGACTTGCCCGCCCCAGCGTGCGAATGGCACACCATGCCGCAGACAGTGGATTGCGCAACTCGTGCGCCACGATGGCGAGTTGCCTCATCTCGATCTCGCGTGATTCGCTCGGACCGAGCATTCGCTTCCCCTTCGAGCCGATGATCAACAGGTCCACTAATTGGAGCACGCCCAACTTGTCATCTCTCTTGGACGAAGGTGTCGACTCGGATGGAAGTCGGACTTCGCGGATCCATGGTCAGCCTCCCCCCTTGGCCAGGACGGCCGGACCCGGCGAAACGGGCGGGATGGTTCGTCGGGGTGGATCCCAACCCTTCCCAGCCCCGTATTTACTCTCCATTGACGCGTGGGCTGGCTTGCATTCCTCTGGGAGGGCGCTAATTAATGGGCTCGAGCCCACAAAAAACGTGCATTTCGTCACGGTCTGGCGGCTCAAGCCAAGCAGACCAATACCTAGGTATCGATACATCCGAGTACCCGACCATGCATGCTGATCGGCATCCGAGGGCACGAAGGGTTGGCGACGCCTCAGGATGGAGACCCGGGGATGCATCCCGGAGCTACTCCTGCCCCACCAATGCACGTGCAGTTTCGGAGTCTTGATGAATTGTCCAAGCAAGCTGATTGCGATCGTCGATGACGACGAGTCCGTACGCGAGGCTTTGCCGGATCTGTTACGAGAGTTGAAGTTGGACGCGGTGGCGTTCGACTCCGCAGAGGCGCTTCTGTCAGACGAGCAAGTGAGGCGATTTAACTGTCTGATCCTCGATATTGCCATGCCTGGCATGACTGGCCCGGAGTTGCACAAGAGACTGCTCGACGAGAATCTGCCTATCCCCGTGATCTTCATTACGGCGCATGAAGATGAGGGCATGCGTGCAAAGTTGCTGCGACAAGGCGCGGTCGAGTGCCTGTTCAAACCGTTTGGAGAACGCGAACTGCGGGCCGCCCTTGACCGAGCGCTGGCAGACCGCTGATACCAAATCCTCTGGGATGAGGTCGACGCGTTCCTGCACCAGCAAAGCATATGCGCCATATTTGTCGCCGATGACGACGTCTTCGGGCCCCTGAGCCTTGGCGGGCCGGCATTGGCGCAACCACCGCGGAGTTGCGGTCCAAAAACAGCTACCATCAGCCTCCGACGCGATAGGCGAGTGCCGTTGAGCGCGTGGGGACTTGGTCGGCATGACAATAAATCTAGGTGGATTGCTTGATTCGCTTCCCACAATGGTCTGGACAGCCAGACGTGATGGAACCTGCGATTTCGTCAATCGGCATTGGGCTAATTACACCGGACTGACGCCGGAGCAAGCGTTGGCTACGGATTGGACCGTCATCTTTCATCCGGATGATCTTCCTGCGGTGTTGGAGGCTTGGAAAACCACCCTCTCCGCGCAGGTCCCAACTGCGATCATCGCGCAGGCGCGGCTTCGCCGCTTTGATGGTGCCTATCGGCGATTCAAGATCGAGAGCCGACCGCTCTATGACTCCGACGGCGAGCTTGGAGGCTGGTGCGGAATCGGTACGGATGTGGAGGACCAAAAGCGGGCCGAGGTCCTGCTGGCGGCCGAGCAACGGCTTCTGGAGCTCATTGCGCGAAGCATGGACCTGCCCGGGGTCTGCACAGTGCTCTGTCGTCAGATTGAGGGGCTTGTGCCGGGTGCGTTGTGCAGTGTGCTGCTTCTGGATACAAGCCGCGACCGGGTGCGGGTCGGAGCCGCCCCCAGCCTGCCTGCGTCATATAGCACCGCGATGGCTGCGCTCGACATCGATCGCCGTACGTTCGCGCACAGGGCTACGTTCACCGTCGCGACGGCCACGTCGGAGCCGCCGATCCCGCCTTGCTCTGCTTGGCCTGGGCAGATACGAACGTTTGGCCTGACCACAGGCTGGACGACACCGATCCTCGGGAGTGGCGGCGACCTTCTTGGGGTCGTAGCCCTATATAACCATAGTCCCACGCACGAAGAAGAGCTCATCGATCGGCTCGCGCGTATTGCCGGCCTCGCCATCGAACGGGCTCAGGCGGATGCCGCACTAGTGGCGAATGCCGCGCAGTTGCAGCAAACGCGTGACCATCTAGCGCAGGCCCAGCGGCTTAGCCGGACCGGCAGCTTCTCCATGAATTATGAGGCAGGAATCCATGTCTGGTCCGAGGAGGTATTCCGCATCCTGGAGCTGGACCAAGAAACCGCCGCAAATTTTGACACGTTTCGTGCCTTGATCCATCCAGATGATCAGGATCTATTCCACGAAACCATGCAGGTAGCGCTCGACACGGAAACGGATCTTGATGTCGTGTTTCGCCTGGTGACGCCGAGAGGTAACGAGAAGTTCCTCCACGCAATCGCCCAGCGCGCCGGGGGGGCGGCCTCGCAATTGTTCATCGGGACCATCCAGGATGTTACCGAACGCAAACTCGCCGAAGAATCCTTGAAGGCGAGCGAAGCCCGACTCCGACGTGCAAACCGCTTTCTGACGGGAGCACAACGGCTCAGCAAGACCGGCAGCTTCTCCTGGGTGGTCGCGACCGATGAGCAGGACTGGTCGGAGGAGCTGTACCGCATCTGGGAAAGGCCTCCAGCTCAGGGCTACTATCCACATCCATCCCTCCTCTCCATCATCCATCCCGACGACCTCCCCGCTGTGCACGAGACCGTGTCCGCTGCGCTCTCGATGGGCGAGGACTACGAACTCAACTATCGCATCATCACCTCTACGGGCGTCGTGAAGCACCTGCGCACGGTCAACGAGCGCTTGGCCGAAATCACGGATCAGATGGTGTACATCGGCGCGACCAGGACCTCACCGAGATGAAACTCGTCGAGGAGGCATTGAGAAGGAGCGAAGCCGAGCTCCGGCGCGCGAACCACTTCCTCATCGGCGGTCAACGTCTGAGCAAGACGGGCAGCTTTTCCCTGGACACGACCTCTGGCGAACAGGTCTGGTCCGAAGAGAACTATCGGATCTGGGAGTTCGATCCGACCATTTCGCCCACTATGGACCTGGTCCTGGACACTATTCATCCTGAGGATCGTGACAGCGCGTTCCAGTCCTTTGCCCATGCCGCACAGACGAGCGAAAGCTTCGAGATGTTCTATCGGATCCTCACGCCGCTAAGCGGCGTGAAATATCTCCATACGGTCATGGAACCTGTTCCCGAAATCACTGATCGCGCCGTGTACTTGGGCAGTACGCAGGACATCACCGAGAGCAAGCGCGTCGAGGACGTCATCAGAGCAAGCGAAGCGGAGCTCAGTCGCGCGATCACGCACCTCACCGCAGCGCAGCGCATCAGCCAGACGGGTAGCTTCAGCTGGGATGTCGTGGCCGACCAGCACAACTGGTCGGAAGTGATCTATCGGCTCTTCGGATTCGAACCCGGCTGCAAGGTGACAATGAACATGATGATGTCGGTCATCCATCCGGAAGACGTTCCTGCCGTGCAAGCCTTGATTGGCGGGGCCGCATGTGGCGAGAACTTCGAACTGGTTTTTCGCGTAACCCCGTCTGACGGTGAGACCCGATACGCCCACGTCATGGGGCAAAGAATGGACCAGTCCGACGATCGGCCGGTGTTCATGGGGGCCTTGCAGGACATCACCGCGCGCAGGCGTTCCGAAGAAGAGCTCAACCGCGCCCGGGAGGACCTCGCGCATGTGTCCCGCGTCACCGCTTTGAGCGCCCTCACCGCTTCGGTTGCCCACGAGATCAACCAGCCACTCTCCGGAATTCTGACCAATGCTAGCACCTGCGTGCGGATGCTCACCGCCGCCTCGCCAAACGTGGAAGGCGCGCAACGAACCGCTGAGCGCATCATCCGCGACGCCAATCGGACATCGGAGGTCATCAAGCGCTTGCGCAGCCTGTTCACGCGAAAGCCCCTCACCCTGGAACGGCTGGATCTGCATGAAGCCGTTCGCGAGGTGCTCAGTCTGTCGTCCGGCGAATTGCAACGTCGCGGCATCATCGTTCGGACTCACTTTGCTCTTGGCGCCCCGCCGGTTCAGGCCGACCGGATCCAGATCCAGCAAGTCATCCTGAACCTGATCCTCAACGCAGCCGACGCCATGGTCGAGATCAATGACCGCTCGCGTGACTTGCATGTGTCGAGCCACCTTGAGCACGAAGACTTGGTGCGGTTCTCCGTTCGGGATTGCGGCGTCGGTATCGATGTGGAAAGTATCGAACGTCTGTTCCAGCCGTTCCACACTACAAAGCGTGATGGCATGGGCATTGGTCTTTCGATTAGTCGCTCCATCATCGAGGCGCACGGCGGACATATGTCGGCTTCAGGAAACGGGCTCGAACCCGGGGCGACGTTTTCCTTTTCGATCCCTTGTTCATCTGCTCACGCCTAGGCGGCGTTGAACGCGTGAGGGGCGCCGTCGCCGCCGTCATCCGGTGCTTGCGTCCGCGTCACGTCACGCGGCTTGTGAGCTCGTAGCACTTCCGTCAAAGAACCTCGTAGATCTGGTAGCGCGGCCCCTCTGGAAGGCGCTCCCCGACGCCTACTGCAACGATACGATTCAACCACTCGTAACGTGGATCGGAGGTCTTGAAAACGGGCGCGATCCGAAAATAGTAGCTCGCGCTGTCGACGTGCTCGCCACGCGTGAGCCGTTCCATTACGTCCGCTGGCCCATGACGAATTCCTCGGTACGTCATGGCGATCAGCGCCTCGTCGTGGGTCTTCAGCACGATCCGCGCGTCCAGCAGCACGGCGCCATCACCTCGGAGCGTCTGCCAGTCTGTCCCGTCGGCAAGCGTGGTTCCGTGCATGCGCTGTCCCCGGAAAACGCCGCCGGGCACGCCGGCGATTCGCAAAGCGCTCCCCTCCGGGCCACCGATGTTCTGGAATGGGCTGACTGAAAGTTGCAGGGTGAAAAGTGGTAGCGAGCGCAGTGTCGCGATGCTGTTCATTTCGACGCCTCCCTGAGTTCTCGCGTAAGCCTCTCCACCAATGCGGCAACGGGCAGCGCTCGTGCGAGCGGCGCACCCTGACCGGCCCACTGCGCGCCGAATCCATGGACACCGCGCGCTTTGGCGGCCGCGTTCAGTGCCTTGCCAAGGTCGTACGCAATCGGATAGTCGGGTACTTCCTGCTGGCGGAACCCGGAACCGAGCGCCGTGAAGCGATTCATGAGGCACCGTGCGGGTCGCCCCGAGATGACACGCGTCATCACCGTGCCGGGCGCCTCGTTGAGTAGTTTCCGATAGGCCGGGTCCGCGAGGCTCTCATCGCAGCCGACAAAGGCAGTGCCAAGTTGCGCGCCAGCCGCACCGAGCTTTAGTGCCGCGGCGATGCCTGCTCCATCCATCATGCCGCCCGCCGCAATGACCGGTAGGCGCGATTCCTGGGCCAGCAATCGCGTCAGGGGCAAAGTGCCGAGCGCTTCGTCGAAGGCATCAGGATCGAAGCTGCCACGATGACCGCCCGCCTCCCATCCCTGGGCGACGATTGCATCAAGCCCTGCGCGTTCGATCGCGCGTGCTTCGACGAGGTTCGTCGCCGTCGCGATCAGTACGATCCCAGCTTGCTGAAGCGCGTGGATGGCCTGGTGGTCAGGTAGGCCGAAGTGGAAGCTGATGACGGGTGGGCGCTCCTCCACCAGCATCGCCAGCATCGCATCGTCAACGACGAAGCTGCGGTAGATCTCGGTCAACTGTTCCGGCGGGGACGCGCCCAGTGCATGGAACTCGGGCTGCAGTCGGTCGATCCACGCCCGCTCCACCTCGGGTCTGCGCCTGGCCGGCATGTGGCAAAAAAGGTTGACGTTGAACGCGGCTGGGGTCGCCGCACGTACGGCTCGAATCATCGTGCGCGCCGCCGGCGCGTCGAGAGCACCAACACCGATGGATCCCAGCGCGCCCGCATTGCTCGCGGCGGCCGCCATTGCGGACGAGGAGACGCCGGCCATAGGCGCCTGCACGATCGGCAGGGGGATGCCAAACAGGCTGGTCAGTGTCGAAGGCCACATGGTGCAACGGTCCAGGTTACATGAAGGTTATTTATCGAGAACTGCACGGAAGCGGGTTGTCGCGAAATCGCAAGCGCTCCGCCACCCTAAGCCGCGCGCGCATCCTTGAGTGCCAGCGTCCACCAGAGCAGTTCGTCGAGCATCGTCACTGCGTTCTGCTCGATGTAGGGAATCTCGGCGAGCGGCTTGCCTCCTTGAAGTGCATCGAAGAAATCGCGGCCCTGGATGTGCACTCCACTACGCGTCGGCGCCATCTGCAACTCGATGCAGTTGAGCCGCAACTGCTCGATCGCCCGGGCTCCGCCCACGCTGCCATAGCCGACGCACGCACAGGGCTTCCGATTCCATTCCGGGTACGCATAATCGAGCGCATTCTTGAGAACGGCCGGAAGACCACGGTTGTACTCGGCGGTGACGAAGATGTAAGCATCGAAGCCTGCAACCCTGCCCTGCCAATCCCGCGCCACCTCGTTGCTCGACGGTACCCACGCATTGGACGCGGGCTCGTCGAAGAACGGCATCGGATAATCGCGCAGGTCGACCAGCTCGATCTCCATATCGCCACGAGCCCGGGCAAGGTCCGAGATCCAGGCGGCGGGTATGTCGGCGAATCGCGAAACGCGAGTCGAACTCATGATGACGGCGATCTTGGGCAAGGACACGGCTCGTACTCCGTTGGTGTTTACCAACTGGTGGTGCCGCCATCGACCGGAATGTTCGCTCCGGTGACGTACGACGCTCGATCGGAGGCCAGGAATGCAGCGACCTCGACGACCTCTCCGGGTCGGCCCCAGCGCTTGAGTAGAGTTCGGTTCGCAATGGATTCGCGCTGGTCCGTATCGAGATCCGCTTCGCGCGTCACAATCGCGCCTGGACTGATGCAGACCGCGCGGATCCCAACCGGCGCGCCCTCCACCGCCAGCTGGCGCGTCAGGCCGATCAGTCCGGCGTTGGCGGCAGCGTGCGCCGACATCGGTGGCGCAGGAAATCCGATCATGCCGGCCATGGACGCAACGTTGATGATCACCCCACCGCCGCGCGCCACGAGGTGCGGCCAGGCATAGCGGGTAACAAAGTAGGTCGACTCGAGCTCACCGGCGATCGTCGCTCGCCAGTCACCGATCGACATCGCGGCAACCTCACCGAAACGTGCCGCTCCGGCGTTGTTATAGATGACGTCGATTCCGCCATAGACTTCGGCCGCGGCCGCAACGAAGCGCTCGACCTGCGCGGGATCGGTCAGGTCCACAGGCGCGAAGCCCGTCATCTCTCCGCCGGACTCGCGCACGCCGCGTACCGTTGCCTCGTTCTCGGCCGCGCGGATGTCGCACCCGACGACTCTTGCGCCTTCACGCGCGAAGACTGTGCACGCGGCCCTGCCCTGCCCACCCGCAGTGCCGGTAATCAGTGCGATCTTGCCGTCGAGTAGTGCCATTTGTAACGTACTCCACCGAACGCGTGCGCCAAACGATGATGGCGTGATACCGATGATCGGGCCGGGGTCTGCATGTGTCGATTGGACCTAGGTATTCAAAACGCCTTTGTTTGCAGGTGCCTTTCCAGGAAAGACAGCATCAGCAGCGCGACGTCGTCCACTTTCTCGTCGAGCACGAAGTGACCCGCGTCGAGCAGGTGAACCTCGCTGTCTGGCAGGTCGTGCCGGTACGCTTGTGCACCCTGGGTAATGAACGAGGGGTCGTTCTTGCCCCAAATCACCAGGGCAGGTGGTAGCCGCTCGCGTAGCCAAGCCTGCCAGGCTGGGTACGAAGCAACATTCGTCCGGTAATCGTAAAGAAGCAGGCCCTGGATCTCCCGCTGACCCGGCTTCGACAGATGCGCGAGTTCTTCCGTCCACGTGTCCGGGTTGTAGCGTTCCGGATGCGAAGTGCCGAGTGTGTGACGCTGCTCCGTGCTCGCACGGGAAAGGAATGCATCGACCACGCCTTGGTTTGCCGCAGGTGCCTCCCAGAATTCGCGGATGGCCGCCCACTTTGTGCCGAGTCCTTCTTCGTACGCGTTCGCGTTCTGGATGATCAGTGCCGTCAGTCGCTGCGGTCGCACCAAGATCATGCGGAAGCCGACCGGGCCGCCATAGTCATGCAGGTAGAAGCTGCATCGGTCGATGCCGACTTCGTCCAGGAACCGAAGCATCGTCTGTGAAAGCCGGTCGAACGTGTACTCGTACGAGGACGACGGCGGAGCATCGCTTCGACCGAAGCCGGGATAATCGGGCGCGATGACGTGGAAGTACGGCGCCAGAAGCGGAATCAAGGCGTCGAACTGACGCGACGACGATGGGAACCCGTGCAGAAGCACCACCGTGGGCGCATCGCGCGAGCCTGCCTCGCGGTAGAAGATGCCGACGCCATCCACGATGATGCGTTTGTATGTCGTGGTTCTAGAGCGCGACACAGGCAACACGGGATTCATCTCCTCCCTCCATCGTATCCGCCGCCGTGCGATGCAGGAGCCGGCTAATGCGCCCGCGGATCGTCGTGCGGGTCTACGTACTCGATGCCAAGCGGACCCACGCCCGTCACCTGCGTGACGTACTCGCCTGATAACGCACGATGGAAATGCGCGGTGTTGGCAGGAAGCACGACAACGCTTCCGGGCGCGTAAGCGACGAGCTTTGACTCATCGAACGTCTTGCCAAGGCCGATATAGAACACCCCCGAAATGACGGTGTAGATCCGGTCTTCCGGATGGGTGTGCGGCATCAGCGTCACGCCTGCGGGGACCTTTACCCGCACCAGGTACGGGCCCGCCTTCGCGGGTTCGCCCACGAGCACCGCCAGCCGCGCCTGCGCGGGGAACGCGGGAAACGGTGCCCACTGGATATCTTCCTGCAGGATCGCGCCAAACGCCTTGTTCGGTAGTCCGGCGCCTTGTGCCACGCACGCTGTGCACGCGATGAGGCCGACGGTGGCGCGCAGGAGAGTCATGGAGGAAATCATGCGTTGTGCCTCCCGGTGGGCATGCAGCGAATCACCGGATGCCGTTGGAACCAAGTGCGGCATCGACTATGGCGACGTCCTGATCGGTCGTGCCACCACTCACACCGACACCGGCGAATACCCTGCCCTCGTGTTGAAGCGGTACGCCTCCCGCCATGGCCGTGTAGCGACCACCGGCCATGGAGAGAAGCGCGTACAGGGACTGGCCCGGCTGCACGAGGGGATCAAGCTCCGCAGTACGCAAGCCGACGAGCGCAGAGGTGTATGCCTTGCGCTCCGAGATCTCCATCGAATAGGCGGGCGCCTCATTCATTCGATGTTGCAGAACGAGATTTCCGTGGATATCCACGATGGACACCGAGACCGGGATCCGAACCTTCATCGCCTCCGCTTCCACGCGGTCCGCGAGCGATTTGGCTGCCGTGAGCAGATCCATGAGGTCGCACTCCTTGAAAGGGGACTGAGTCAGGCGTTCGGGGGCGTGTGAACTACGAGAGCGATTTCATCAATCTGAGCAGCGTCTCTGCGGTGATCGTCGAGGAGGACGGATTCTGCCCCGTGATCAGGCGGCCATCGACGACGGCGAACGGATACCAGTTGTCGGTCTTCTGGTACAAACCGCCCAGGCGCTTGAGCTCGTCCTCGACGAGAAAGGGCACCACGTCCGTGAGCTGCACCTCGGCCTCTTCGGTGTTGGTGAATCCGGCGACGCGCTTGCCCTTCACGATCGGTTCGCCCTTGTGCTTGACGTGACGCAGGACGCCTGGCGCATGGCAGACTGCCGCTACCGGCTTCCCGCTGTCGTAGAACGCTTCGATCAGTTTGATGGAATGAGGATCTTCCGCGAGGTCCCACATGGGGCCGTGGCCTCCCGGATAGAACACGGTGTCGAAGTCCTCTGCCGATACGGAGTCCAGGCGCAGCGTGTTCGCCAACACCTCGAGGGCGTTCTTGTCGGCCTTGAAGCGCGTCTGTGCTTCGGTCTGATTGTTCGGGTCATCGCTCTTGGGATCGATGGGAGGCTGCCCACCCTTCGGCGACACGACCGTCACCGAAACTCCCGCATCGGCGAAGACGTAGTACGGGGATGCAAATTCCTCCAGCCAGAACCCGGTCTTGTGTCCGGTGTTTCCGAGGGTGTCGTGCGATGTCAGCACCATGAGAATGCGCATGAGTCTCTCCGCCGGCTGGGCCGCCGCATTGGGATGTGTTCGGGCAAGAGCAAGATGCGGTCGAGTGTTTCCAACGCATCTGCACCGCGTTCTTTGGTCGATGCTGTCGGCGAAGGCGATGATCGCTAAGCTTCGCGGCTGCAATCAGCATCGCGTTCGCGTCTTCTCCGGCCCTGCAATGACTTGCTTCGACGAATGCAGATTGCGCCGTCTTCGCAACAGCGTCTATCCAGCTTTGGTATCGGTTTCGATCGCACTGGCGCTTTCGTTGGAGCGTGCCATGACGAACTCCTGCACGGAACACGTCACCCACATGCGTCGTGCGAAACCTACATCCGCGTGAACCCCAGCGGATCGGATGCTTGTTGCGACACAGGGCGATCGCACGCGGGCATTGTCGAAGGACGGATGTGGTTGCATGCGCGCCGTTCGGGGTGGCGTTCGAAGTACGCCTGGTGCACCGGTTCGGCTTCCCAGAACGGTCCTGCCGGTTCCACCGTCGTCACGACGCGACCGGGCAGCAGTCCGGAAGCATCCAGTTCGGAGACGGTCGCTTCGGCGATACGACGTTGCGTCTGGTTGAGATAGAAGATCGCGGACCGGTAGCGGGTGCCGATGTCCGCTCCCTGGCGATTGAGCGTCGTCGGGTCGTGGATACGGAAGAAGAACTCCAGGATGTGCCTGTAGGAAAGCAGCTCGGGATCGAACACGATCTCGATCGCTTCCGCATGCGTTCCGTGATCGTCATACGTGGGATTGGGAACATCTCCGCCCGTGTATCCGACGCGCGTCGACACCACCGTCGGAATGCGGCGAAGAAGATCCTGCATTCCCCAGAAGCAGCCGCCGGCAAGGATCGCGGCTTCGGTTTTGACGATCATCAGCACCCATCCCCAACCGACGACAACCGGTAGGGACATTAGCACTCTCCCGTGCCGATGTTGCC
>Ga0209257_1003506_pt1 | contig 13358 bp, 12 predicted proteins | sample AraplaCvi_mCL_r2_FD_184277 | JGI IMG/M metagenome (GOLD analysis project Ga0209257, IMG submission 184277) | Arabidopsis root microbial communities from North Carolina, USA - plate scrape MF_Cvi_mCL_r2 (SPAdes) (version 2) | ecosystem: Host-associated > Plants > Roots > Endosphere | place: USA...
CCACGGCAAGCCCGCGCCGCGCGTCAAGGGCCGCGTCCGCAAGATGGCAGGCGCCGCTTCAGGCGGCACGATCGCGAGCCTGACCGAAACGCTGAAGGCCATTGCGAAGAAGCCGTCGCTCGCGCTGCTCCTCAAATCCTCCTTCGCGCTGACCCCGGGCTTCGAAGGCCCCTCGCAACCGACCGGCCTCATTCCGGAATATGACAGTGCTACCGGCACCTGGACCGCGCCGTTCGTGATGGCGCCGATCAACACCAAGAATGTCCATCGCACCAACTTCCTGCTCGGCCATCCGTGGGGCGAGGATCTGGTCTATGACGAGATGGTGATGACGACGATCGGCGACGCCGGCAAGGCAATGGCCGAAGCGATGGCGAAAGCGAACCCGTTCGACCCCAACATCAAGCCCGGCGAGGGCCCGAGCAAGGAAGAGCGCGACAACGGCTTCTACGATGTCCTCTTCATCGGCGAATATCCGGACGGTACCACCGTGCGCGCAAGCGTCCAGGGCGACCGCGACCCGGGCTATGGCTCGACGTCCAAGATGCTTGCCGAAACCGGCATCGCGCTGCTCGAAAACAACGGCGCGGGCGGTGTGTGGACGCCGGGGGCGCTGCTCGGCGATGCTCTGGTCGAGCGGCTCACCGCCAACGCCGGCCTGACGTTCCAGATCGAGGAATAGGCTTCCCATGACGACCTCTCCCAGCGCGCTCGACGCGCTGCTCTCCACGCTGCGTGTCGAAGGCGATGTCGCGAAAGCCCATATCGACGAAGGCTGGATGCAGGGCCGCACCGCCTATGGCGGGATCAGCTCGGCGGTCGCCCTCGCAGGCGCGATGGCGCTCCATCCCACCGAAGCGCCGCTCCGCTATGCGCAGATCAGCTTCGTCGGCCCGGTCGGCGGCGATTGTACCGTCAATACACGCGTGTTGCGCCAGTCGCGGTCGAGCCTGTTCGTCGATGCCCGCGTGTCGAGCGATCAGGGCTTCGGCACGGCGGCGGTCTTTGCCTTCTCGGGCGAGCGCGCCAGCCATCTCGACCACAATCGCCTGACGATGCCCGACGCGCCCGATCCCGAAACGCTCGAGCCGGTCCCCGAACACAAAGCGCGCCCGACCTTCGTCCGCCATTTCGACATGCGTCCGACGACCGGGCCGCGTTTCGCCTGGAAAAGCGATGTCGGCGAATATCTGACGTGGGTGCGCTTCGTCGAGCAACCCGAATGCCATCCGGCCGTCCAGTTGCTCGCGCTCGGCGACGCGCTGCCGCCGGCGGCGATGGCATTGTTCTCCGAGTTCGGCCCGATCAGCTCGATGAACTGGACGGTGAACATGCTTGGCGGAACGCCGACGACCGACGACGGGTGGTGGCTGCTCTCGGCCAAGACCGGCTACGCGCGCGGCGGGCTGTCGGTGCAGGACATGATGCTGTGGAACCGCGCGGGCGAGCCCGTTCTGAGCGGAAGTCAGGCGATCGCGATCTACGCCTGAACGGGCAGTTCGATCACCGCATCGAGCCCGCCGCCGGTGCGGTTCGCGAGCGTCAACGCGCCCCCCTCGCCCTCGGCGATTTCGCGAGCGATCGACAGGCCGAGACCGGCGCCGCCGGTCGCGCGGTTGCGCGACTGTTCGCCGCGGGCAAAGGGTTCGACCAGTGCCCGTATCTGCTCGTCGGTAAGCCCGGGGCCGTCATCCGACACGATGATCCGTGTCCGTCCGGCCGCGGCCGTCACCGACAATCGCGCCCTGACGCCATAGGCAATCGCATTGTCGGTCAGATTCCGGAGCGCGCGCTTGAGCAGCATCGGGCGGACCAGGACATGGACGCCCGCGACGTCGCCAAGCGCGACATCCTTGCCGCGCTCGTGATAATCGGCCGCCAGCTCGCCGACGAGTTCGCGGAGCGGGACGCGCTCCTGCGCCTCGGTTCCCGAACCCGAACGCGCCAGCGCCAATATGTCGGCGAGCATCGCCGTCATCTCGTCGATCGAGGCGATCATCTTTTCGCGCAGCTTGTCGTCCTCGACACCTTCGACGCGCACGCGCAGGCTCGCGAGCGGCGTGCGCAGGTCGTGACCGACCGCACCGAGCATCCGGTCCTTGTCCGAGAGCATCGCCGCGATCCGGGAGCGATAGGCATTGAAGGCGGCAATCAGGTCGCGAACATCGGAGGGTCCTTCTTCTTCCAGCGGAATGGCGTCGCGCGCCGCCGGATTGGTTCGCGCAGCGCGCGTCAGATCGCGCAGCGGGCGCGCGGCGCGATATGCGATCACCATGATCGGGATCAGCAGCAACAGATAGAGCGTCAGCGTCTGCCAGATCAGAAAACCCGACAGGCGGTTTCCGCCCGCCGCGATGCGCGAACGCACCGCGAAATAGCGTCCGTCGACCTTCGCCACGACGATCACCGCGCGATCGGGAAAGGCCGCGCGCTGGAGCCGCTGGCGCGAACGCGGCGGCAAGGCCCACGCGTCGATCGTGTCCGCATGAATATTGGTGTCGCTCAGCAGTCCGCTGACATAGTTCGACAGCTCGGGAAGCCGTACGGCGCCCGCCGGAAGCCGTGGCGGTGTTTCGGAGATGACCAGCTTCTGGGCACGCTCGCGTGCCTCCTCGTCGCTCGGCGGCCGACGGAATTCCCCCCGCCTGTCGCGCTCGATCGCGTCGATCACGCGCGCGACCGCCATCCCGCCGCCATGGGCAAGCGTCTGCTGCTTCAGCCCGCGCGACAGCAATACGAAATTGATCGCCTGCGCGAGAAACAGCATCACCGCGACCGCAAAGACGAGCTGGCCGACGAGGCTGCGAGGCCAGAGGCGGAGTTTCACGTCGCCGGCCCCATGCGCCTGACTTCGCAGGCGAGCGTATATCCGCCGCCCCACACGGTCTTGACGATCTGCGGATGCGCGGCGTCGATCTCGATTTTCTTGCGCAGACGGCTGACCAGATTGTCGATCGCACGATCGAAGATGTCGGCCTCGCGCCCGCGGACCAGATCGAGCAGCCGGTCGCGGCTCATCACCTGCCGGGGATGGCGCACGAGCGCGTGGAGCAGATGATATTCGCCCGACGACAGCGCGACTTCCTCGCCCGTCTCGTCGACGAGCACGCGTTCGACCTCGCGCAGCACCCACGGCCCGAACGCATAGCTCGTCCCGTGGCTGTCGAGCGCCCGGCCATTCGTCTGTGTCCGGCGCAGCACGGTGCGGATGCGCGCGACGAGCTCGCGCGGGTTGAAGGGTTTGACGACATAGTCGTCGGCCCCGATCTCCAGTCCGATGATGCGCTCGGTATCTTCCGCACGCGCGGTCAGCAGGATGACGGGAATGTTGCTCGTTTCGCGCAGATGGCGCGTCAGCGACAATCCGTCCTCGCCCGGCATCATGATGTCGCTGACGACCAGATCGACCGACTGCGCGCGCAGCACCGACCGCGCCTCGGCCGCGCTGGCGGCGTCGGTCACGGCGAAGCCCTGCGCCTCCAGATATTCGGAAAGCGGCTCGCGGATCGAGGGTTCGTCGTCGATCAGCAAAATGCGCGGCGTGTCGGTCATCGTCTATCCGTCTGGTACAGTAGTTCGCCCACCGATCCCGGGGGACCGGTGGGCGATAGCTGGCAGGGACCGGCCGCAAAGGCAATGCCGGGAGGGGGAGGATGGCTGCGCTTCGCGAGTTCCGGCCCCTGCCAGATGGCTCGTCAGCTGGTCGGGGCAGCCGGTGCGTCGCCGCGCTTGGCGCGCCACTCGCCGGCCTTCGCCTTCCACGCTTCGCGCTGGGCCGCGCGTTCTTCGGCGGTCACCTGACCATCCTTGTTCGCGTCTGCGGCATCGAAGCGCGCGAGCGCGGCAGTCTGGAACTCGGCTTGGCTGATCGCCTTGTCGCCGTCGGTGTCGGCCTTGCCCATCATCATGCCATGATGACCGCCACGCTTGCCGTGATGGCCGCGCATGCCGCGATGGCCTTCACCCGCGTCGGCGCGCTTCTCGCCGCGCTCGGCACGTTTGGCCCTGCGATCGGCAGCCGCTTGGTCCCATTCGGCCTTGCTGATGCTGCCGTCCTTGTTCGCGTCGAAACGCTCGAACGCCTTGGCGTGCATCTCGGCGCGCTTCGCAGCGCGGTCGCTCGCGTCGAGCTTTCCGTCGCCATTGGCGTCCATCTTGGCGAATTTCTCGGCGGCATGCGTCTGGGCTTCGGCGCGGGTCAGCGTGCCGTTGCCGTCGGCGTCGCCGCGCGCACCCGGTGCAGCAAGAACGGGAGCGGCGACCAGCGCGGCACCCAAGGTCAAAAATGCAATCTTCTTCTTCACGTCACGAACTCCTGTCGCAGGGACATGATGTGTGTCCCGATGAGGCCGTTCTACGCACGATTTGTCCCAGCCCGTTGCCGGATGAGCGAAAATTTGTCGCAAATTGTCGCAGAAACGCCGCGCCGTTCATCGCGGCGCAAGCGCCGGTTGCGGCTGCCCGGACCGCCCCCTAGGCTCCTCTCAAACGAGAGGAGAATCATATGACGGGTTTCGCGGTCGATCGTCGGACATTGCTGGCGGGTGCAGGCAGTCTGGCGCTGGCAGGGGCGATCCGGCCGGCTTTTGCGGCCGAAGGCGGAGACGCGAAACTCGACGCCCTGCTGTCGAGCCAGTTCGAGGCGGGGCTCCGCGACGACCCGACCCGCGCGACCGGCCTCGGCATCGACACGGGCGCCCGCGCCGCCCTGCGCTCGCAATTTCCGGACTGGTCGGCGGCCGCACGCGAAAAGCGCAGCAAACAGATCGATGTCGACCTTGCCGCAGTGCGCGCCATCGACCCGAAGACGCTGGGCGACGGCGCGCGCGTCGCGTACGACAGCGCCGAATTCGATCTCGTCGCACGCCAGCGGCTCGCGCGCTTCGCCTATCACAGCGGTGGCTTCGGCCACCGCCCCGGCCCCTATGGCGTGACCCAGCTTGGCGGCTTCTACACCGGGGTCAGTACCTTCCTCGACAGCCAGCATCCGGTCGAGAGCAAGGGCGATGCCGACGCCTATATGGCGCGGCTCGATGCGATCCCGACGCTGTTCGATGACGATACCGAAATCGTGAAGGCCAACGCCGCTGCGGGCGTCGTCGCGCCACGCTTCATCCTCGATCAGGCGCTCCAGCAGCTTGCACGGCTTCGCGACGGCGACGTCGCGACGAAGACGCTCGTCGCCTCGATCGCCAAACGCAGCGCCAAGCTTGGCCTGACAGGCTATGACACGCGCGCTGCCGCCGCCTTCGAAGGCCCGATCCGCGCCGCGCTCACGCGCCAGATCGATACCCTCACCGAATTGCTGCCGCGGTCGGGCGAAGCCGCCGGCGTGTCGCGGCTGCCCGATGGCGAGGCCTATTATGCCGCGACGCTGGCGCAGCACACGACGACGAACCTCGGCGCGGCCGAAATCCACCGTATCGGCCGCGAGCAGGTCGCCGACCTCAACGCCCGTATGGACGCGCTGCTGAAGGCGCAGGGTTACAAGGACGGCAGCATCCGCGAACGCCTCGAAGCGCTGGGCAAGGCCGAAGGCCAGCTGTTCGCCAACGACGACACGGGCCGCGGCGAAATGCTTGCCTATCTCAACGGCCGTCTCACCGCGATCCGTGCGCGACTGCCGCAGGTGTTCAGCCGGATGCCGAAGGCGCCCTACGAAATTCGCCGCGTGCCGCCCGAGATCGAGATCGGCGCCCCCGGGGGCTCGGCACAGGCGGGAACACCCGATGGCTCACGACCGGGCATCTTCTTCATCAACCTGCGCGATACCGCCGAATGGCCGCGCTATACGCTCCCCACCCTCGCCTATCACGAAGGGGCACCGGGGCATTTGTTCGAGGGGGCGCTGAAGTTCGAAGATGCCGAACTGCCGCTTTATCGGCAGGCGGCGTCGGTGACCGCCTATGGCGAAGGCTGGGGACTCTACGCCGAACAGGTCGCGGACGAGCTTGGCATGTATGACGACGATCCGCTCGGCAAGATCGGCTATCTCGCGTCCTACGCGTTTCGCGCATCGCGCCTCGTCGTCGACACCGGCCTTCACGCGATGGGGTGGAGCCGGCAGCAGGCGATCGACTATATGGTCGAAAACTCGTCGAATTCACCAAGCGCGTCGCGCACCGAAATCGACCGCTACATCGTCTATCCGGGGCAGGCCTGCGCGTACAAGGTCGGCCAGATCGCGATCAGCCGCGCGCGCGATGCGGTGTCGAAGCGCAAAAGCTATGACATCAAGCGCTTTCACGATGTGGTTCTGGGCGCGGGACGCATCCCGCTGGCGGTCCTCGAACGGCGCGTCCTCGCTGCGTTCCCCGCCTGAAACGGGTAAGCCCCGTCGCATTTCTGCGGCGGGGCTCCCTAGCTTCCGTCCGAAGACAGGAAGCAAATTCTACCGTTTCTTTCGATCGAGTAGGTAAGTGAAACGCGACTGCGACCGGATGGTTCCCGCCATATTACAGAAAAATTCCGGCGCGCGCTTTTCGCCCTCTAGGTGACCTTCTTCGCCACCGTCGCGCCGAGGACGAGGAACAGCACGACCAGCGCCAGACCGACGAAGAACAGGATTTTCGCGATGCCGCCCGCCGCGCCCGCGATGCCGCCGAAACCGAGCAGCGCCGCGACCAGCGCGATCACGGCAAAGATCAAAGCCCATTTGAACATCTGAAATCTCCTTCCCGGCCGACGCGAAAAGCCGCCTTCCGGAGCGGTATGACGTACCCTTCCGGAAGCTGGCCGATCCATCGTCGCGCCGCTTTTTCCTGCATGATGAATGCGCTGGTACAACGACGGCGGCGCGCAAAAGTTCCTGTTGGACAATCGGCGCCCGAAGCGTGACCATCGGCGCGCCGTCGCCGGAGTCGACGCGTCAAGCGAGGGGAAAGTGCCATGGTCACGCGTCCGTTTCATTTTCCGGGATCGACCGGCAAACGGCTTTCGGGGCGAATGGAGCTGCCCGGCGGACGCGTTCGCGGCTGGGCGATCTTCGCGCATTGCTTCACCTGCGGAAAGGACAATCGTGCGGCAGTACGCATCGCCCGTCTGCTGGCGCGGCAGGGCATCGGCGTGCTGCGTTTCGACTTCGCAGGGCTCGGCGACAGCGAGGGCGATTTCTCCGACAGCCGCTTCTCCTATGATGTGCGGGATCTGCAGGCAGCAGCAGCAGCGCTCGCTGCCGAGGACAAGGCGCCCTCGCTGCTGATCGGACACAGCCTCGGCGGCGCGGCGGCGATCGCGGCCGCGGGCGACCTCCCCTCGATCCGCGCTGTCGCGACGGTCAACGCGCCCTTCGACGTCGCGCACACGCTCCACCAGTTCGACCCGGCCGCGCTCGCGGCGATCGATGCCGAGGGCGCCGCCGACGTGCTGCTCGCCGGACGGCCCTTCCGCGTCGGCAAGGGGCTCATCGACGACCTTCGCCAGCAGGATCAGGGCGCGCGCCTTGCCGCGCTGCACCGCCCGCTGCTCGTGATGCACGCTCCACTCGACGACACCGTCGGGATCGAGAATGCGACGAAGATCTATGTCGCCGCGCGCCATCCCAAGAGCTTCGTATCGCTCGATGACGCCGACCATCTGCTCAGCCGTCCGCAGGATATCGAGCGCGTCGGCACAATGATCGCCGCTTGGGCCGCGCCCTATCTCACCAAACCCGCCGATCCGCCGCCACCGCCCTTCGATGCCGAGGCCGAGGAGACAGGCGACGGCAAATTCCAGGTCGCGATCACCGCCGGCGGCCACGTCTTCCTTGCCGACGAGCCCGAAAGCGTCGGCGGCATGGGGTCGGGACCCAGCCCGTTCGACCTGCTCTCTTCCGCGCTCGCGGCCTGCACCACGATGACGCTGCGCCTCTATGCCGAGAACAAGAAATGGCCCGTGACGCGCATCCGGACGGCGGTCGGGCATGAGAAGGATGTGAGCGATCCGCAACCCGACCTGTTCAACGTGCGGGTTTCGGTCGAGGGCGATCTTGATGCCGAACAGCGCGCGCGGATCATGGAGATCGCCGGGCGCTGCCCCGTGCATCGCACGCTCGAACGCGGCGCGCGCTTCAGCATGGCCGAAGGCGATCCCCCCGCCCCGTGCGAACCGCCCGAGGCGCATATGGAGGCGATGGACCGCGCGACCGAAGCCTAGTGCTTGACGGCAGGCGGCCAAACTGGCAATCGCCGCCGCCTTGGATATGCGGGTATAGCATAGTGGTAATGCTCTAGCCTTCCAAGCTAGCTAGGCGGGTTCGATTCCCGCTACCCGCTCCATTCACTCCCTAGACTTCCGGATCGCTATGGTGCCCGCGCTGCCAGCGGCGGTGGTATTTTTTCTTTTCCTCGCGCGAACGCCGGGTGATGCGGACGATTGCGATCACGATCATGGCTAGTACTGCGAGCATCAACGCGCAGGCCGCGACGGTCCTTGGTTCCATCATGGAAACTCCATGGAACGACCCCCGCCGCCAAGCGGTATAGCAGCTTCCGTTTCGCATGGCGATGGCGGCCCGCCGATCCGGCCCGATTATTGCCCGCCCGGCCCGACAATCTGCCGGACATTGAGAACATTCGGGCAACATGCTACGCCCCTCCTGTGGAAGACGGCGAGAATCCTGTCCCGGACACCGATGCGGCGGCGCCTGCCGTGCGCAAGATCATCCACGTCGACATGGATGCCTTTTACGCGTCGGTCGAACAGCGCGACGATCCCGCGCTTCGCGGCAAGCCGGTCGCGGTCGGGGGATCGTCGCGGCGTGGCGTCGTCGCTGCGGCGAGTTACGAGGCCCGCAAGTTCGGGGTTCGTTCGGCAATGCCCAGCATCACCGCGAAACGCCAATGTCCCGATCTGATCTTCGTGCCGCCGCGCTTCGAGGTCTATCGCGACATCTCGCACCAGATCCGCGCGATCTTCCGCGACTATGCGGACGAGGTCGAGCCGCTGTCGCTGGACGAAGCCTATCTCGACGTCAGCCGCGACAAGGCGGGCCTCGGCAGCGCGACCGCGGCCGCGAAGATGATCCGCAGGCGCATCCGCGAGGAGACCGGGCTCACCGCGTCCGCCGGCGTCTCCTACAACAAGTTCATCGCCAAGCTCGCCTCGGACCAGAACAAGCCCGACGGGCTGACGATCGTCCGCCCTGGTGAAGGCGCCGCTTTCGTCCAGACGCTGTCGATCCGCCGCTTCCACGGCATCGGTCCGGTGACGGCGGCGAAGATGGAAGGTCTCGGCGTGTTTTCGGGCGCCGATCTCGCGGCAAAGGACAGGACGTGGCTGGCCGAGCATTTCGGCAACAGCGCCGAATGGCTCCACAATCTGGCGCAGGGCATCGACCATCGGCGGGTCAAATCGAACCGGCCGCTGAAATCGCTCGGCGGCGAACGCACCTTCTTCAACGACCTGATCACCGATACCGAAATCCGCGAGGCGCTGGCGCATGTCTGCACCGTCGTATGGGATCGCGCAGCCAGGAAGGGCGCACGCGGACGGACGGTGACGCTGAAACTCCGCTATGCCGATTTCCGTACGATCACGCGCGCGAAGTCGGTCGCGCACCCGATCCTCGACGGCACGAGCCTGCTCGCCGCCGGCGAAGCCATCCTCGCCCCGCTGTTGCCGACCGAGCAGGGTATCCGCCTGCTGGGCGTGACGCTCAGCAAGTTCGAGGGTGAAGAGGATGAGGAGGAAGACGTCGCGGCGGCGCCCGCCGACCTGCTGAGCCTTATCTAGTCGTCACCGCAATCGCAGGCGCAAATTTCTGCAGCGCCTGCTTCATCTTGGGCGACAGCGCGGCGTAATCGCATTTCACCAGCGGGTCGTCCATCACCTGAATGCCCTCGGGCCCGGGCGCACCGGTGCGCAGAATGACGCGGATCGGATCCACCGGCTTCAGATGAAAATAGCCGGCACCCTGATAATCGCCGATCTGCATATTGGTGAAGCCGCCGGGCACGGGATTGGTGCGCCCGATCTTTTCGAGCTCTGCAAACGGACCCATGCTGCCGTTCGGTCCGGCATAATAGATGGCGCCCCACCGCGCGCCGTCATAGGCATAGCCGTTGGTCGCGGTACCGCATTTGTCGGTCGCGTTGATCCAAAAGCCCTTCGCGATCGGCATGCTGATCGTCTGCGCCGCCGCCGGCGCGCTGCCCGCGATCGCCGCGAGCGCCAATATCCATCCGCGCATCGCCACCCCCATCCTTGCCGCCGTTGGCGTCATGGTGGCGGAGTTGCCCGGCACGATCAACCCGCGTCGGCGAAAACGCGTTCCTTCGTCGCGGTGAAGCGGATCGCGGGGTGGCGCTGGGTCACATAGCCGACTTCCCACGCGTCCTTCGCCATGAACACCGGCGCGCCGTCGCGGTCGGTCGCGCTCGCGCCGCGATGGTCGGCCTGGAACGCCTTGAGCGCCGCAGCATCGTCGCTGGCGATCCAGCGCGCGGTATCCCAGGGCGACTGCTCAAGCTTCGCCTCGACCTTGTACTCGGCCTCGAGGCGGCTGATCAGCACCTCGAGCTGGAGCTGGCCGACGACGCCGACGATCATGTTCGACCCGATCTCGGGATAGAAGACCTGGATGATCCCCTCCTCGGCCATGTCGTCGAGCGCCTTGCGAAGCTGCTTGGTCTTGGTCGGATCGACGAGCGCAACGCGGCGCAGGATTTCGGGCGCGAAGTTGGGCAGGCCGGTGATCGTGATGTCGGTGCGTTCGGATAGCGTATCGCCGACGCGCAGCGTGCCGTGGTTCGGAATGCCGATGATGTCGCCCGGATAGGCTTCTTCGGCCATTTCGCGGTCCTGCGCGAGGAACAGCATCGGGCGGCTGATCGCGATCGCCTTCCCCGTGCCGCCCTGCATCAGCCGCATCCCGCGCTCGAACTTGCCCGAGCAGAGGCGCATGAAAGCAATGCGGTCGCGGTGCGCCGGGTTCATGTTCGCCTGCACCTTGAAGACGAAGCCGGTGACGGCCTCGTCATCGGGCTGCACCGGCGCGGGCTCGGCGGGCTGCGGCTGCGGGCCGGGCGCGTGGTTGGCCAGCGCGCCCAGCAGATCGACCACGCCGAACTCCTTGAGCGCCGATCCGAAATAGACCGGCGTCAGATCGCCATTGCGATACGCAGCCGCATCGAACGGCGCATAACAGGCCGAGGCGAGTTCGGTCTCTTCCTTCAAAAGCGAAAGCGCGTCGCCGCTAAGCTGCGCGGCCAGCGCCGCATCGTCGAGGCCCGACACACTGAAACGGTCGCCCTCGTACATCCGCGATGCGTCGCCACCCGGCTTCATGATCGCGGGATCGACAAGGTCGTAGATTCCCTCGAACTGGCCGCCCATGCCCGCGGGCCAGTTCATCGGACAGACGTCGAGCGCCAGCCGGTCGGCGACCTCGTCGAGCAGCTCGAACGGCGGCAGCCCCTCACGGTCGACCTTGTTGACGAAGGTGATGATCGGAACCGAACGCAGGCGGCACACCTCGAACAGCTTCAGCGTCTGCGGCTCGATGCCCTTTGCGGCGTCGATCACCATGACCGCGCTGTCGACCGCGGTCAGCGTGCGATAGGTGTCTTCGCTGAAATCCTCATGGCCCGGCGTGTCGAGCAGGTTGAAGGTCAGGCCGGCATGCTCGAAGGTCATGACCGACGACGTCACCGAGATTCCGCGCTGCTGCTCGATCTTCATCCAGTCCGAACGCGCGCGCCGCGCCTGTCCGCGCGCCTTGACCTCGCCCGCGATATGGATCGCGCCGCCCGCAACGAGCAGTTTTTCGGTCAGCGTCGTCTTGCCCGCGTCAGGATGCGAGATGATGGCGAAGGTACGGCGATCGGGGTGCTTGGACATGGCGCGGGCGCCTAGCAGGTGGGGCGCGATGTGGAAAGGGGCTGGCGCCCGTCGCGCACCGGACGCATGATCCGACCATGCGATATCTTCTTCTCGCCGCCGCGCTGATTGCGCCCCCCGCCGCCGCACAGGATTCGCCGTTCGTCGGCGAATATAGCCTCGCGGAGGGGCCCGACGTCGGCGGCGGCCTCCTCATCCGCAACGACGGCCGCTTCCAGTATATGCTCGCCGCGGGCGCCCTCGACGAGCGGGCCGAGGGACGCTGGGAAGCACGCGATGACGCCATCTGCCTGACCACCGAGCCCAAACCCGTGCCGCCCGCGTTTGAAAAGGGCACGCCCATCGAGGTCGAGGGCGCCATCCCTACCCTGCTCGTCACCTGGCCGAACGGCGAAGCCATTCCGGGGGTCGATTTCGTGATCGGCTTCGACAGCGGCGAACCCGCCGAGGGCTATACCCAATATTATGGCTGGACGATGCCCGACGACGACAAGCGCATCCCGCGCTGGGTCGAGGTTCGCGAGCCCGTCTACGGCATTACCGCATCGCGTTTTCAACTGACCGAAGCCGATGGCGGCAAGCTGCGCGTCAATCTGGTCCCGAACGACATCGGCATTGTCGATCTGGAGGGCGCCTGCCTGGAGAAGACGGAGAACGGCGCCGTCCTGCACCGCAAGGACGGCAACCTGCGCTTTCGCAAGTTCTGATCGGCGACGATGCAGAATCGCTAACGAAAGCATCAGCCCTAAGCTCTTGCGCTCCTCCCCCAAATGAGTCACAACTTTACGTGAACGTAAAGGTAAAGACCAACGACCAGCGCAGAGGATTTCTTCCCCATGACCGACACCCCCAGCTTCGACACGATCAAGCTCGAAATCGCCGACAATGTCGCGACGATCACGCTCAACCGTCCGGACCGCCTCAATTCGATGCCGCCCGCGATGGCCGACGATATCCGCGCGGCGCTCGACTATCTTCCGGGCCTTGGTGCCCGCGCGCTTCTGATCACCGGCGAGGGTCGCGGCTTCTGTTCGGGCGCCGATCTCGCGGGCGACCGGTCGAGTGGCGGCGCGGTCGGTGGCGGCGCGCGCAGCCGCAACGCGCTGCGCGGCCATTATAACCCGATGCTGCTCGCGCTCGCGAACCTCGAGATCCCCGTCGTCGTCGCGGTCAACGGCCCCGCGGCGGGTGTCGGCTGCAGCTTCGCGCTGTCGGGCGACTTTACGATTGCAGGCAAGAGCGCCTATTTCCTCCAGGCCTTCGTGAACATCGGCCTCGTACCCGACGGCGGCTCGTCGTGGCTGCTGCCGCGCCTGATCGGCGTTCCCCGCGCCGCGCAGATGATGATGCTGGGCGAGAAGATTTCGGCCGATCAGGCCGCCGACTGGGGCATGATCTACAAGAGCGTCGACGACGCCGATCTGATGAGCGAGGCAAAGGCGCTCGCGACGCGGCTCGCGAACGGCCCGACGATCGCGCTCGGCACGATGCGCAAAATCCTGCGCGACGGCCTGTCGCAGAGCTTTTCGGACACGCTC
>Ga0209257_1003509_pt1 | contig 13352 bp, 7 predicted proteins | sample AraplaCvi_mCL_r2_FD_184277 | JGI IMG/M metagenome (GOLD analysis project Ga0209257, IMG submission 184277) | Arabidopsis root microbial communities from North Carolina, USA - plate scrape MF_Cvi_mCL_r2 (SPAdes) (version 2) | ecosystem: Host-associated > Plants > Roots > Endosphere | place: USA...
GCGACCGCCCAGAGAGCTGATCGACGCACTGAAGGAAATCGGCGCCGCGACGGTCTCCGGCACGCTCGGCCACATGGGCTTCCGCAATCCGCACATGGTCGGTCCCGTGCCGCAGAATCGCGGGAAGTCGATCGTCGGGCCGGCCCTGACCCTTCAATTCATGCCGCAGCGGCCGGACCTCTTCACCGAGGGAGAATATGCAGATCCGGAGACGCAGTTGCACCGCCATGTGCTTTATCAGGTGCAGGAGGGCGATGTGGTCGTGGTCGACGCGCGCGGCGACATGAGCTCGGGCGTCTTCGGCGATATGATGTCGACCTATTTCAAAGGCAGAGGCGGTGCCGGCATCGTGATCGATGGGTGCATGCGGGATCGGCCGAATGTCGAAAAGCTGGATCTTCCTCTATGGCTGCGCGGCTGGACGCCCAACTATCATGTGCAGACCGGCATCTATCCCAACGCCGTCAACGTTCCGATTGCCTGCGGCGGTGTGACGGTCATCCCCGGGGACATCATTGTCGCCGACGATGACGGGGTGGTGATGCTTCCAGTCGCGATGGCGCCGAAGGTTATCGAAGAATCGCAAAAGCATCACGATTGGGAGGAGTTCTCGCGAGTGAAATTGATGGGAGGCGGGTCGTTGCAGCGCTACTATCCGCTGCATGACGACGCCCGCGAAGAGTACGAGAAGTGGCGCAAAACAAACCGCTTGGGAACAACTTAGCCATGAATTACCCTTAGTCTGGTGTTCTGAATCTCAGAGTAAACATTTGACGAAGGTCGAGAAAATGCAGCAGCCGTCCACCATGGCTTACAGTCTCAATCAACGCTTCCTGCATTGGGCGATCGCGCTTTTGATCTTCTTCAATCTGCTGTTTCCCGACGGCATGAATGTCTGGCATCGGCTCATGCGCAGAGGCGAGGTGCCGACGCCGGAGCAGATTGCCTCGGCGAATATCCATGCCTATGTCGGCATCGCCATTCTGCTGCTCGCCGTTCTCAGGCTCGGACTGCGTTTCGCCAACGGCGTGCCGGCCGAGGCGGCGGAGGAGCCGGCGATCTTTCGCCTTGCGGCGAAGCTTGCCCATGCCGGCCTCTACATCCTGATCTTCGCCATGCCGCTTACGGGCATCGCCGCCTACTATTTCGGCATCAATCCCGCCGGGTCGTTCCACGCGGATGTCCTGAAGATCATTCTCTGGGCGCTGATCGCGGCGCATGTCGCAGGTGCGCTCGTCCATCAGTTCTATTGGAAAACCAATGTGCTGCGGCGGATGACGCTCGGCTGAGCGCCTGCAATCAACCTCTTCGGCCAGAATATCATCGACAGCCAAATAACGAGCAGCATCCGCTACTCGTCGGCATCACCGCTATCAGCGCCGCCATAAATATCCAGGAGCAACTCTGGATTCGATCCCTCGCCGCGCAGTTCCTCAAGAACCTGCTCCAGAATGCGACCGTACTTCGCAAGAGGTCGTGCGCGATCTTTGTGTTTTAGATCGGCTATCGTCCTCTCCACGGCCCGAACCAACCTGTCAGCTATCGGGTCCTGCCCCTCTACCAGCGCGAACGGTTCGATTATTCTCCAGCGCAGAAGGCCAACAAGCAACATTGGCGCGTACTGGAATCGAGTGTAGGTCGACCCGAGGTTCTCATCGAACTCGCGGAGAACTCGCTTCGCCAATCGCTCGACATCTTTTCGCGTCAACAGCCGAGGAGCCGTTTCGGATCGCGAAAGCAGGAACGCCATGGCGGCGGTCTCTTTCTGCCACTTCCATAGGTCTATGGTTTTGCCCAGGACCTTGTGAATAGCCTGAAGCTCGAAATGTTGGTTGCAGGCGACACGCCCCAACCCTTGGTAAACGAGCTTCCAGTGCGGACCCTGTGTGAAGATCGGATGCCCCCGAACCTCTTTCTCCCAGGCTTCTAACAGCCAGCCCGAAACGTCGGGTGGGCATCGGCGGAATTGCCAGGTCAGGAAGCGAAAGGATTGCGTGCCAACATCTTCACCCTTCAGACCGCGACGGACCTCGTCCAAAGCTCTTTCTACCAATCGATCCAATCGCATGACAGCGACTGCATCGACACCAGACGGGATCACACCGTCACTCGAAATCGCGTATTTGCCACCGGGCCGAGCTGAAAGCCTGTTCGCAAGTGCGGTCCAATCGACGACAGCCCGGTCGACGTTCTTTTCAAGCAACGTAAAGAGCCCGTCCCCGCGAGGGCTGTCATTCCAAGCGTCGATGCCGCAGGCCAGTACAAGCCGTCCCGGTATTGTCGGTGCCGGCCTCTGAAACCCCTCGATCAGAGCGCTCCAGCTTTGATCGAGTTCAGTCGCGCCGTCCCAGTCGACCTGAAATTGGTGGCCAAACTTCTGAGAGTGAACGAGGATTCTTGCTCGACCAGATGCCGGACTCTGCTCTACCCAAAGCTCGACTGGAACTGTCTGATCGACTTTAACGCCGATGTTTACCTCTGCTTTGCGCGGAAAATCAGCGGTTTCTTTCCTAAGGAAAATGGAAAACCGATCCTGCCCTGCCTGGATAGCCAATCTCGCCGGTTTCGGGCTTCGATAGACCTCACCGGCTGGAAGGGTCTCATCGGAATCCACGAGATCGAAGTTTTCGACTGCCTCACGCCGTTGCACGATCGTCGAAATCTGCGGCAGGAAATCGAAATAGATGGGATCACGCTTACTAAGTCGCCGCGCGGCAGAAAGTGCACCGTCTGCGACTGAGTTGTCCGCGAGCAAAACAACATCTCGACCAACGCTCCGCACTACTGCCGAGTGCAGCGCGGTCCTTATCCCATCTCTCGTCAGAGTCTCTAACAAGATGACATCGCATTCAGCGAAATCATCCCGCAGATTCGGCAAATCAGAGATTCGCTTGTGATCGATCGCCTCAGGCGGCTCCAATACCTGCCAGTCGCCATTACCTTGCCGCAAGACCTCAGGCTCCGACCGGAATCCGAGAGCAAGGCGCCCATTCGAACGAGCCCATTCCAGGTGATCGGTTCGGTCGACCAATGACGCGCCACAAACTGCGACTTTGGCAATCGCCGCCAATCCCCGGTAACCCCAATCAGAACGTATCAATTTTCCTGTCGAGCGACGCTCTGGCGCTAAGACGGTTTCACCATGGCTACGCTCGCGGCGAATACGCAGTCTCTGCACGGTGACACCTTCTGCGGTGTGCGAAACCACACCGACGGTCTGGCCTTCCTCAACCGTTCCAGCTTCGACGGCGAACAAGGTCGCCAATACGGATCGCCAAACCAAAAGAGGCGTAGATACTTTTGCCTTGCGTAGAGCCGCCAATAGGCCCTCCTGAAGCAGCTCTCCGGTTTCCGCATGGTCATCGAGACTGGCGATCCCAAAGCTGGCACCAGATGATAGGCCCTTCAGAGCAGCAGTTAGATGCGGCACGGACGGATCAGCGTTCAGCAGATCGGCGACCCTCAGTCGCTTCTCCGCAGCCCCGATCACGCCCCAGCCTGCACCAAGACCGTGCGGAGAGATTGAAGCTTGCACACCGCCCACCAATCCCCCATCTGCCTTCGCACCAGTTTCGACCACGACACCGAAAATGCCACCCTCGATGACTGAGCTGGCAACTTGCTGCTCCTCACCGTCCGGCGAAATGATCCAATTCCTAGCAGCGCTATCACGCCAGCCGTTCAGATCGTACCCGCACAGTTTCCTCATGGAGCCGTCGCGTATATTTCGCTGCGTGCAAACGCACGGATAGCGTCCAGCCCTTGCCGCAGCCCCTCACCGGAGGCTTCCAAGGCGATCCCGTCGACTCGGGTGCGATTCCCTCGAGACAGGCAGGTTTCGAACTGGCCGTGAGACGGCGTTAAAATAAGTCCATTTCGCAAAATCTCTGTTTGGCCGAAGGGCTGGATCTCGACTAAACGCTCGTTCGCGCGTTCTACGGCATCGCTCAAATCGATGCGGGCCATCGTATGGGGTGTCCAAACCGCTACCCGACGCGGCATACCGCCTCTTTCAATATCAGAGATGCGAAGAGAAACGTGTGCTCGGGTAAGAGCAAGCATGCGTCCCGGCGCCTCAGGTCGAGACTGCACTTCGACGATCCGACCGGTGTTCTTCAGCCAAAACACAGCAATCGGTCGATCTTGCTCAAACCATCTGCCAAGGGATGCCTCCGAGCGCCAGACGATGGGCGATTGCGCAACAAGCTCAGCCTCTTCGAGTTCGCTGAGCGCGAGCACAACGGAGAGAACCGAGAAGTCAGTCCAGGTTTCGGCCTGCCACGCCCAGAGGTCGTCGAGAACTTTGTCCTCTTCAAGAAGGCGCCGCCACGCTTCGTAGATGGCGTTGTAGCTGAGGTCCTGCATCAAAACGTAATTCGGAACGACACCGGCATCCGCAATGCTTACGTCAAGGTCTGCCAGCATTTGGGCGAATGTCTTGCAGAAGCGGCCAAAGTGTTCGACTTGGGCGTATCGGCGGCTATACTTTCCTCGTGGATGTTCCTGCAACCATTCGCGGGCAACCTGAAATGCCAGCCTTGAATAAGCGTGTAGTACCCTGTTTTCCGGGGTATCGAAATTCTCTCGCCGAACTGTCGCAAGAATACGCTGGCTGGTACCGGCCCTCTCGGCAATCGTCCGTCCAGGCTGGCGCACGAGCCAGCGCATCGACGTCCGATCCATTTCCTGAACTCGATCAAGAGACGTAAGCTCTCTCGTTCGGCGAAGGACCCGCCTAATCCGTGGTTCCAAAGCCTTCAGGCGTGGGAGAACGTCTTGAGCTTGCCTGACGATCTCGGCCATTCGCGGGTCGTCTTCATTCTCCGCGCGCTCCCATGCATCACGCAAACGCGGCCAGACGTGCAATGGGTCCTCAAGAGCCTCGCCAAGCTCCTGAACCCGAGCCAAGACCTCATTCATACGACGGAGAAGTTCCCTGGCCTGCACGTCGTCAGGGGTCTCATGTTCCTTCACCCCGCGAGGGCGGACGGGAAATCCGATCCGGTCAGGGCGTTGCGCGCTGGAATTTTTCGGGTATGGGTGGAGGATAAGCTCCGTGGGTCCATCTTGGAAGCGAGCCGACATGAGCCGAGAGTGGCCGCTGCTCTTGGGTGCCTCGCCACGGACCTCGCTGACCAAACAATCATTAGGCCCGAACTTGCCGTCCGTGACCGCTATACGATCCCATGGCCTGCCGAGATGAAGCATCAGCGCGAAACCCCGTTCCACACGAACTGGCCAGATCCTTCCTTTGCAGAGCGGATGGAATCTTCGATGGCTTTCGCTAGGTGGTCGTCCCGCAGATTATCGCCGACGAAGCTCATCAGTTCCGAGAATGCATGGTCGTTGCCGTCCTCGACCTCGATGCCGCGAAGTTTTGGCAGGAGGCGCATCTCGACCTGATCCGCCAGCGGGACTCGAAGGTCTTGCGCCCGATCAAATGATGAATAGTTCCCCACATAGCCCATGATCGCACGACCAAGGCGATGACCGAAGGGCCGCTTGAACCCCTTCATTAGTCCGACCATTCGGTCGACGCTCTCCGTCACCAGATGATCGCTCTCGACGGTGTCAACCGGCTTAACCCAAGACCGCCACCGGGCTGCAGAAAGAGCTTCTGGTTCGGCGACAGTACCCCTTTGCGCCGTGGTGCGTATTGTCTTTGGCGCTGAGAAGCGGAGGACGTTTGCGCGGTCGACCACCTTATCTGAGAGCGACTGGGTGCTCTCATCCTCGTTCATCGTTCCCGCAAACAGTAGATTGTACCCAGGGAAGATGCGAGGCGCGTCGATTCCGCGCGGCATCGGAATTTCAAGCTCGATTTCGGCGTCCTTCCGAAGCGACTTGTCCGTCACTCGGTTTACCGGCGGGCGGCTTTCGAGACGGCTCAGGAAGTCGGAGAAGTAGTATTCGACACGGGCGAGGTTCATTTCATCCAGCAGGATCATCATCATCTGATCCAGGAATTGGCTCTTGGGGTTGTTCAGGATATCGAGGTGATAGAGTGCTCGGGCCATATCGGTGGGCCGGTACCTTTTCTCAATATAATTGTAGAAACCCACCAAATCTTGGGGGCTATCCCAACGAGGCTGGACCGGTACCTGAAGAAAACCGATGCCCATGCCCGCAGCGTACTGCCTGGGTAACTGGCTCTTACCTGTACCGGAGATACCCGCAAGAACGGCCATCTGTGTAGTGTCATTCGTTTTCATGGCGGTGTGGAAGGCGTAGACGATCCGGCGGTCGTAATGCAGCCCATTCTGCTCCAATCGCTGCAGAACCCGCTCAACAGCATCAGCTTCGTTCTCTGCTGCACGACTTTTCCAGTTCCGCATCTGCGCCAGCACCGGCGGCAGAGCCTTCAATTCCTTCAGCCGCTCTTCAACCGCTTCCTCTGTAGGCTGGCCATCTGCGGCGCTCACCTCTGCGACGTCATTCTCCATTCGCGCGACCTGAGCCAACAGCGAAGCACGGCGATCCTCAAGCGAGGTAGTCTCTCCTTCGACCGACCGCAGTCGTTCCTCGGCCGAAGCGACCTTTGCTGCTGTCTGCGTGAATTCCGAATGTGCAGTTGCGGTGGCATGTCGCTCGGCGTTCAAGTTCTCTTGAGCCTGTGCCAGTTGCGCAGTCGCAGCCTGCTGAAGCCCTTCGATCCGAGCAATATCGCGACCCAGTTCGTGGGAAAGGTTCTCCAGGCGTTGAACTCGCTCCTGAGCCTCACTGAGCTGAATGGCCTCTGATCGCATTTCGGCGATCTTCGTCTCAAGGGCTGCTTGTTCGCGCTTCATTTCATCGTTCAATGCAAACAACCGCTCGGCAGCAGCAAGACGGTCGTGAACAGCATCGAGGTCAGCGCGCGCGGACGCCAGTTCAGCATCTATGGTCTGCTTTTGTACGATCTCAGCATCAATTTCCTCACGAAGCGCCCGGATTTCGTCGCGACGTTCATCTTTCTGAAGCCATTCTGCGTTCAATTCATCGAGCTGGCGCTTGGTGGCGTCGTAGTCTGCTTGAACATCAGCAATGTTTGCCAAGGCCTTGCGGCGCTCGCCAAGCTCATTTTCGATATCGCTCAGCGCCATCCTTTTGTCAGCGATGGCGGTTTCCAGGGATTCCAAGGATCGCGTCGGTCCCGCAGCGGTCACCGCACGGTCATGGAGCACAGCGAAGGTGGTCTGAACAATAATCAGGGCTACGACGGCCAGTGCTGCAAAGAGCAGGATCAAAATATTTCCGGTCAACATATCGGCGGTCTCTGATTACGGCTTTGTAGTCTGGGGCTGAGCAACAGCAGATGCGTCGACAGCTGGCTGAGCTGGAGCCTCTTCCGTCCCTTTAGGCGTCTTGGCATCTGAAAGGCCTGCAATTTCCTGGACGAGAACACCCTTCCTGCCATTAAGGTTGGCCAGCTCGGCCCTGACAGTGTTTAGGTCGTTCTGCCGAAGTTCCAGCTCCTTGGCCATTTGTGCTTGGCGGTTCGAAAGGTCTGCAACGGCCTTCTCAATTGCGACTCTCTCTGCACTCGCGCGATCAAAATCTGCCTTGTCGACAGCGCTCTTGGCCTGCAAGGCCTGCAGATTGCTGACCTCCAGTTTTAAGCTATCCCGCTGTGTTCTGACCACCGCGACCTCTGCCTGGACATCACTTAACTGCGCCTTCGCAGTCGGTAGAGACTTCTCAGCTTCAGCTAACGCATCCTGCGCGGCTTTGAGCTTACCATCAGCCGCCGCAGCATCTGATCGAGCCCGGTCAGCAGATGCCGTCAAACTCGTGAGATCACCGTTCAACGAGGCTTTTCTGGATTCAAGGGCACTAACTTGATCGGCGAGATCAGCTCGGTTGCTGTCTTGACGGGACATGTCGGCATCGGTCTTCGCAGCTAAAATCTTCGCCTTCGACGCCTGATCCTGCAGCTTTACGATTGTCGCATCCAAATCCTGCGATGCGCGTTGCTTGTCGGCGATATCTTTCGTGACCTTTGTAATCTGCGCGGTCAGAGTGGCCTGGCGAGCGGTGAGATCGGCGACTTGGCGCTCTTTGTCGTCCAGTTCCTGAAGCTGCTCGTTCAGTTTGGCAATCTCTGCTTCCTTGTCGCGTTGGACCTTCTCGCTCGATGCAACCGCGTTGTCAGCGGCACTTTTTCGATCCTCGGCTTGTACAACGTCTGCATTCGACTGATCGACCTTTGCCTGATTGGCTGCGATGCGCTTTTCAATCTCGGCGTTCTGAGAGCGCAAGGTCGCAAGCGTCTCCTTGGCCTTAGCTGCTTCCGCGATGGTATCAGTAGCCGCTTTCGACTGCTCTTGCTTCGCTCTTAGCTTTTCAACCCCTTCAGTCAGCGACGCCGTTTGTTGCTTGATCTCGGCGTCGAGGCGATCTCGCTGTGCCGTTAGATCCGCGATAGTTTTGCGAATGCCGTCGGTTTCCACGCTTCGTTGCGAAACTTCCGAAAGGACGCTATCGCGTCGGCTCAGAGCCTCTGTCCGCTCGCTGTTGTAGCGCTGAATGTCTGAGCGTACGTTTCCATATTCGCGCTCAAGAGCATCGACCTGCACCAATGCGACGGAGATCGCGACCGTAGAGACTAACCCAAGCGTCAAAGCGATATACGAAAACCGCCGCGATCTAGGAAAGTTGTTTTGCGACGCGTTCAATGCAGCCCTCCAAATCCTGAGCTAGTTCATCCACCCAAAAGCGCTGGACTTTCCAGCCAAGGGATTTCAATTGATGGTCTCGCCAATGGTCGCCCAGTTTTCTTTTGCCATCGGTGTCGGCATGCCAATATCGACCATCAACTTCCAGGTCGAGCTTGACATCTCCGCTGCCGAACAGTGCAAAATCCAGGCGGCGACCGGCCACTTCATATTGAGCGATCGGATTCAAGCCGCGCTTCCTCAGCGCCGCGTCCACAATTCGCTCCCAATTGCTGTCGAAGATGCCCTCGCCCGCGCGACCCTTTGGTTCCGTTGCCGTGGCTGCGAGCTTTTGAAGGCTACGAATCTTGCCAGATCGAGCATAAGACAGATCGCCGAAGATATGGGCGACGGCCCGGGCGCGGCTGATGGCAACGTTGAGGCGGCGCCAGTCTTTTTGCACGAATGTGACTGCGCTGGTCGCACTCGAATGTCCGAGTGTGGGTGAGAAAAGGATAACGTCTCGCTCTTGGCCCTGGAAACTGTCAACCGTGCCGACCCGCAGTTCAGCCTTGTCACAGAGCTTCTCACTGACTTCCGCATGAATCGCTTGTTCCAGAGCGTATACTTGCGGCCGGAAGGGAGCGATGACTCCGATCGATCCGCTATAACCTTGATCGACGAGGAGCATACGGACATGCTGCGTTATCGCGGCGATCTCAGAATTGTTTACGTTTCCGATCATGGGCAACGTCGGCGCTGGCACATCGCTCCACGCAATACCGGGTTTCATGCCACTTGGTGATTTGAGCCTGTCCTGGTCGCCCGCGACCCGCAGCTGACCGCCATAAAAGTGTTCGTTGATGTAGCCCACAATGTCGGTAGCGGATCGGTATTGATCTCGAAGCATGACCTTCGCCGCTCCGGGCGTTAGGTCCGCCAGATCGAACAGCGATCTCCGACTTTGCGCGAACCGGCCCATCTTGGATACAGGCAGGTCCTGGGCCTGCATTAGGTTTCGATCATGCGCGATGCCCAACTGGCTGATGAAGGAAAGCTGGCGATTATCACCAACAACAACCGCGCGTCTTGCCCTAGCAAGGATCGGCAGGGCTGATGCGATATCGCATTGGCTTGCCTCATCGAAGATCGCGAGATCGAACAAGCTGTCGGACAGCGGCACTCGCCGTGCCGCGCCAAGGACTGAGACAAGCCAGAGAGGCCGGTGGCAAACAACATCACCGGCCAAATTCGATGACAGCGGCCCGGAGCTTTGAGTAAGCTCCAGGTTGGCAAGCTCCTCGCCTAGCCTCCGCCGATCGGCCTCAGTGAGGTTGACCTTCGACGCCAGAATCTTGGGAAGGAATTCACGAGCGACCTCCCCGATTTCCTGCGTAATCGCGACTGGATCACCTTTCAGTTCAATCGTAGCTAACTCCGAGCGGAGCTGTTTTAAGCGCTGCCTCAGCGTAGCGAGCGTTGCCTCTTCAGCGAAACGCTGGCTTTCTACGAATGACTTCGATCTAAGACCGATAGCTCGCAGTATTGCGTTGATCAACCCAACGAGGCCGCCTTTTTCGGGCACTACGATTGTCTGGACTTCCGGTTCAACGCTGCTCGCCGCCAGGGCCTCGATCCTCTCCAAAAGCTCCGCGATCGATCCGTGGATATGCGACAGCTCATCTATCTGGTCGAGTACCCGGTTTCGATTTTGCGCAAGGGTCGAGAGTTTGGACCGCAGAACCAAATCGGGTTCAGCCGCTCCTCTTGTCGGCTCGCTAACGAGTTCGTGGAGCACCTGATCGAACGATTGATCGATGTCGCGTGTTGGGTCGAGCGTCCTCACCAGGAACGAAGACTGCGGCGCGATGCTACCGAGCCTAGTCTCGACAGCATCGAGCGCTTGATGGTTTTTGGATGCAACGAGTACGCTTCCACCATCAGCAATCACAGAAGCGGCAATGGACACGATGGCTTGGCTCTTGCCGGTCCCCGGCGGACCGGTTACCACCGTGAGCGGCGCGGTAAGAGACTGCCTCACCGCATCAATTTGCTCTTTATTCAAGTCGCCGGTGTTGATGACCGGAGTGAGCCTAGTTGCAACAGGTGCGTCCAGGCCTAGGATCGGCGCCAGCGCAGTCGTCGCCAATTTTTCCCTCGGCCACGCCGCAATTGTATCGAGGTCACGCACGGCTCCGGCCGTGAAGGTGGTGTCGGTCGGCAGAAAGAGTGCGGCGATATCGTGGATGCCAACGATGTTGGGGTCCAGCTCAACTCGCATTTGCTGGCCTGAGATTCTTCCACGAAAAGTGCCCGAAACGGCCTCTTTCAAACGAGAGAGAAATTCATCCCGCCGGAAGCCCAATCCCTCGGCCCGCGTGAACACGTCGCGCAGCCCCGCCTCTTTCCAGTTGGCTGTTCTCGCCACGCCCTTAATCCAGTCAGGGTTCGCGACGATGTCATCCGTATCGATCGATACTTCTAGGTGCGTCGGACTGCGCTTCCACTCAGCACTGATGAGACCGACCGGCCAGACAACGGGTACGCCCTGCTTTTTCCCAACACCTAGCGGCCAGCCGACCGCCAGCGACTGTTCGTTCGCCTCACGTTTGAGGAGAGCTTGCCGAAAATCATCCGGCAACTCGTCGAGAGGTACCGAGATGGTGAGAATCTGCCCCTCTTCCGGCGTCAGAGGACCAAGGCCCGATATCAATTGCCATTGCACGGAGTGGCGATCCTCAACCTGAGTAATCGCACCTCTCGGGTCCGATCGCAATGCAGATCGATAGTATCGCAGCAATGCATTGGGATCGAAGGAAGCCGAGCTGTCTGCAACCTCGCCCTCGTTGACGGCCGACGCCGAAGTGCGAAAAATTGCGTGGACAGGCCTAAGTATATGGTCACCGTTTACGACACTATCGGAGGTAGCTGGAGAAACAGGCTGGGCACCGTTCTTTCTTGCTGTGGCAATCGGGCGCCATCTGCCGTCGCGCCCTTTTGCCACCCTTCCGGCTTCGCTAAGGGCAGACAATTCGGCGTAGATTTCCGTACGCTTGCGCGGGTCAAAATCGACATCAAGCAACGCAAATAGCTCGGTCGTTGTCCGACCTGTCGGAAACGCCGATATTGTTCGCAGTAGGACCGACATGAATTACGAATAACTCAGCCGAGCGCTCCCACCCGGCCGACCCTTTGAATTTCCCAAACGCAGTAAGCGATTGAGCCGCTTTTTGTGTCAACGGGTTGCAACTTGAAATACACACCCATTTTCGACCCAAAGGGCTTCAAGTTAGAAGATTTGCATGCACCGTGTTCATCAAGACACGAAAATTTACTCGTCTTTTGCCACTCAGTGCTGCTCCACCCGCTTTGCGCGGCGAACTTGAAGACCTCAGTCAACGCGGAATGCTAGGCGCATTGCGATGAAGACCTTGAGCTGCAGCAAACCGATCTTCTTCAGCAGCTGTATCTTCATCGCAAGGCGCTATCTCCGATAGGCCTGCCGGTTTTCTGTCAAACCAGAGGATCGAGACACTGACAACCTTATGAAAGCCGCATCTAGTTCACCGCGGTGACCGTAAACCCCTGCTGGCGCAGCAGTTCGATGACGCCGGCCTTGCCGGGCAGGTGCAGGGCGCCGACCGCCATGAAGACGTTGCCGCCGTCGAGAATGGGGGCGGCGCGCTCGGCCATCACCTTGTTGCGGTCGAGGATGACGCGCTGTTCGAAGGCGGCGTAGTTGCTGTCTTCGCCTTCCGTCTCCGGCGTCACGGTCTTCAGCATCGGCATGGTCAGGCCGATATCGCCGGAGAGATAGAGGTCGGTCATCGTCTCGACGACGTCGCTCATCTTGTCGCCGAGCTCCAGCGTCTCGATCAGCGACTTCAGATGGAATTCGATCGGCAGGTCGGCCATGGCCTGGATCTGCTCGGCAAGGGTCTCCAGCCCCTTGACCTGTTTTCCCTCGGCAGCCGCATCAGCGGCGATCTTCTGGTCGAGGAACTGGACGCCCTTGGCCTTGCGTGCGAGTTCGCAGGCGGGAAGAGCGACGGCGCTGGCGATCATCCAGGGGCGCATGCGCGAAACGGCCGAGAGCGGAATGCCGCGCTGCTTCAGGCCGGCGTCGAGGCGGGCGTAATCTTCTGGCGACAGGAGCTTCTGGATTGTCGTGCCGTCGGTGAACATCGTCAGATCGGGGCGGGCGAGCAGGGCTGCAGCGGCCTTCTTCTCATCGAGGATTTCGTCGGATTCGATGACGATCGTGTCGGCGTTGTCGTGGGCGGTCTGGGCGTAGGCGGGCAGGATCAGGACGCGCGGGTCGGTGACATGCATGCTGCCGAGCAGCCAGGACGGCTTCAGTCCGGGCTTCTCGATCTTCCAGAAGATGCCCTTGCCGTTCGGCACGGCATCGGCTTCCTTGACGACTTCGGCATAGCGGGCGGGATCGGATTGCTTCAGCTCGGCCATCAGGTCCTTGCCGGCGCAACTGTCGTCCGCAGCCGCGGCAGGTGTGACCGAGAAGAGGACGGCGAGCAGCGACGCGGCGAGCAGCATGTGGAAGGCCGCGATCAGCCAGAGCAGGATGTTGCCCGGCTGCGCAATCTCAAATCTGCGATGGCCGATGGAAATCGTCATGATTGGTTCCGCTCGCTATGCTTAATCAGATCCATGCTCTACGCCGCCTTCGCGCATATTCCTTTAAGGGAAAGCGTTAACGAA
>Ga0209257_1003514_pt1 | contig 13334 bp, 7 predicted proteins | sample AraplaCvi_mCL_r2_FD_184277 | JGI IMG/M metagenome (GOLD analysis project Ga0209257, IMG submission 184277) | Arabidopsis root microbial communities from North Carolina, USA - plate scrape MF_Cvi_mCL_r2 (SPAdes) (version 2) | ecosystem: Host-associated > Plants > Roots > Endosphere | place: USA...
CCCTCGCCGTCCGGCAGGGGAATGAAATTGGCGTCGTCCATCACCGCGCGGATGAAATGCGTGCCAAGGCCCCCCGGCCGGACCTCGTCCAGCGGCCGCGGCCTTATTTTAGCCTGATCGACCTTCGGGGCGAAATCCCTGATTCTCAACATCAACCCGTCTTCGAGCCGATGCACCGCCAGTGTGATATCGCCGCGCTGGCCCTCCCCATAGGCGTGTAGAATGATGTTCTCGGCCGCCTCGCTGGCCGCGAGCTCAAGATCGGCCACTTCCTCGTCGGAAAAACCGGCGGCCTTCCCCGCGGCGCCCAGGACCGGGCGCATCAGCTTCAAGCGATCCGCCTCGGCCGGGATGGTGAGGCCGAACAGGAAATCCGACCGGCTTTCGACACTGGCGATCGAGGGCGTGCGGCGCCAGATCTGGCCGGCGAGCGAATCGTCGATCGCCAGCAGGGTGATGTCGTCCTTGGCACGCCAGCCGCCGCTGTTCAGCTCCTGCAGGACGGCTTCCAAGCGATCGGTGAGCGGCCTGCCTTCGGTCAAGTTGAGCAGCATGTCGATGCCGTCCGGCCCCAGCTCCTCTTTGTCGCCGTACCGGTATTCGGTCACGCCGTCGGAGAAGACCAGGAACATGTCGTTGTCGAGCCGCGTCTCCTCTTCGGGAAAGACGACGTCGCGCAGGATGCCGAGCGGCGGCGCCGAGGCTTCGAAGGTGCGGAACCCGGCATGGGGTTTCCGGATGATCGGCGGCAGATGCCCGGCATTGGCGAAGCGCAGCAAGCCGCTGGCCGGGTCATAGAGGCCGGCCAGCATGGTCACGAACATGCCGCGGCTGGTGGTCTCGCAGATCTCGCGGTTGAGGATCGACAAGAGGCGCGCCGGCGCACGGATGGTCTTGCCGAGGCAGCGGAACAAGGCCGCGGTCTTCGCCATGAGCAAAGCGGCGTTCATGCCCTTGCCCGACACGTCGCCGAGGCAGAAGGCGATGATTCCATCCGGCAGGCTGAAATAGTCGTAGAAGTCGCCGGAAACCTCGCGGATCGGCCGGTTGATGCCCTGGATCGGCAGATCGGGATCGGACGGGGGCAGCAGGCTGCGCTGGATCTCCGAGGCGAGCTCCAGCTCGCGCTTGATGCGCTCTTGCTCGACCAGCTGGTCGGCGAGGCGCGCATTCATGATGGCGAGCCCCGCGGCGTTCGCCATCACCTGCAGCATGTCGCGGTCCTTCAAGTCGAACGGATGGCCGTTCTGCTTGTTCAGGACCTCGACCGCCCCGATCGTGGTCTTGCCGACCCGCATCGGCGCGCAAAGGATCGAGCGCGTGACGAAGCCGGAGGCGTCGTCGGCGCTCTTGAAGAAACCGGCATCGCGCGAGACGTCCTCGACCGCCTCGATCCGATTCTCGGCAACCGACCGTCCGACGATCCCGTGACCGGCGGGGATACGCATGCCTTCGATGCTGTTCGGCCCGAGGCTGGCGCGGCAGACCAGGTCGCCCGCAGCCTCGTCCACCAGGAAGAGGCTGCCCGCCTCGACCTTGAGGAGCTGCATGACGTTGCCCAGCGCCAGGCGGACGGTCGCGTCGACATTGTCCGAGGAGGCGAAGGAGCGCGAAAGTTCCGCGGCGAGGCGAAGCTCGTCGGCTTCCGTCGGTTCTGCGCCGGGTGTGTTTTGGAGCAAGGTCTGACCGCTTACCGGTTTCGTGATGGCGTTACGCGATTCGGGGCAGTTTATCAGGCCGCAAGCTCAGTCGCACCCCGGCATTAACCGGTTCACATCGCAGCGCAAAATCGCGTATTCGTTTCCGCCCGGGGCCGGACTGTGTAATCTGGCAACCAACAAGGGAGGGGAGAGGGCCCGTGGACCCGACTGAGGTCGGTGCCGATCTGTCATTCGTGATCGCGGACGATCACCCGATGGTGCGGGACGCGCTCGCCTCGGCGTTGCGCAGCGGCTTCGACGCGCCCGCGATCGCTTTCGCCGGCAGCTTCGCCGAGACCCAGGCCGCCTTGGCCGCGGCACCCGAAACCGATCTCCTCGTCCTCGATCTGGACATGCCAGGAATGCAGGGGCTCGCCGGTCTCGCCGCCTTGCGCGGTGCGTTCCCCACCATCCCGATCGCCATCGTCTCGGCGACCACCAATCCCACGGCGATGCGCCAGACCATCGAGATGGGCGCCGCCGGATTCATCCCGAAGCTGGCGCCCTCGGAACGGTTCCTGGAAGTGATCCGCGCGATCCTCGAAGGGGTGATCTGGGTGCCGCCCGAGGCCAGCGACCAGGCGCTCGCCGTCACCGACCGCGACATCGCCGCCAAGGCCGCGCGCCTCACGCCACAGCAGCACCGCGTGCTGGTGCTGATGGCCGAAGGCAAGCCGAACAAGCTCATCGCCTATGAGATGCAGATCACCGAGCCCACGGTGAAAGCGCATGTGACGGAGATTTTGCGCAAGCTCGGCGCGACGTCGCGCACCCAGGCGGTGATCGCGGCGCAGCGGCTGTCGCTGGATCCGGTGCAGAAGGCGGTCGCTGCGGCGGAGGAGTAGCTCGACTCTTTTTATGCCACCGAGCGCGCGTTCAGGTGCGCTAACAGCGCGCGGAGTTTCGCCGGCTTCACCGGTTTCAGGAGCACATCCAGGCCGAGCGCTCGCGCCCTTGCCGCGACCGAGGGATCGCGGTCGGCGGTGATGAGCGCGACCGGCACGCCGGTGCCCCAGGCGGTGCGGAGCCGGGTCAGCTCCTGGATGCCGTCGGGGCGGTCGTCGCCCAAATGCAGGTCGATCAGCAGCAGGTCCGGGCGCTCGGTGCCGCCGGATGCGGCGATCTTCGCCAGCAGCTGGTCGGCGTCATGCGCGGTCATGGTGGTGCAGCCCCAGCTCTCCAGCAGCGCCGTCATGCCCTCGAGCACCTGCGCGTGATCGTCGATGCAGGCGACGAAGGGGGCGCGGCTCAAGGCGCCGCTCCGCGATTCCTCCACGGGTGGTGCGAGGCGCGCGCGGGTCTCCGAGAGCGCCAGCGGCACCGCGATACCGAAGGCGGCACCGCGTCCCGGCGCGGAGCTGAGCTGCCGCGGATGGCCGAGCATGCGGGCGATGCGATCGACGATCGCGAGGCCCAGCCCCAACCCACGCTCGCCGGCATCGTCGGTCGGGCGCAGCCGGGTGAATTCCTGGAAGATGGTCGCCTGCTGGTCCTGCGGGATGCCGGGGCCGTTGTCGCGCACTTCGATCCGCAGCGCGCCGCCGCTGCGCCGGCAACCGAGCAGCACACGCGGCCGCGGACCGTCGCTCCCGCCGTAGCGGATCGCGTTGGAGAGATAGTTCTGCAAGACGCGGCGGAGCAGCGCCGCATCGGTGTTCACCCAGGCGGCACTATCGACCAGCCGGAGCTCGATCCCGTTGCGTTTCGCGACCGGGGCGAAGGCTTCGGTCAGGGATTGCAGCAAGGGGCCGATCGGGATCGGCCGCGGCTCGGGCTTGATCGCGCCGGCATCGAGCTTGGCGATGTCGAGCAGGGCATCGAGCAGCGCCTCGACCGCGCCAAGGCCGAGATCGACCTTGCGCACCAGCTCCTCGTCGCGATAGCGCTCGGCGAGCGCGGCGACGAACAGGCGCACTGCATGCAGCGGCTGCAAGAGATCGTGGCTGGCCGCGGCGATGAAGCGGGTCTTGCCGATATTCGCATCCTCGGCGCGGGCGCGCGCCGTTTCCAATTCGGCGGTGCGCTGGACCACGCGCTTCTCGAGGGATTCGTTCAGGTTGCGCAGCACCGCCTCGGCGCGCCTGCGCTCGGTCGTGTCGACATAGAGCAGGAAGAAGCCCTGGACCTGGCCGCGCTCGTCGAAATGCGGGATGTAGCTGCCCTGCGCGACCTCGATCTTGGCGTCGTTGGTCGGGAAGTCGATCTCGAAGCTCTGCGGCCGGCCGTTCAGGACCTGCTCGATATGCGGCCGGAGCCGCGAATAACGCACCGGCCCCAGCACATCGGCGACGCGTTGGCCTTCCGCCTCGTGCGGCCGGAGGCGCAGCGCCGCCTGATAGGGCCGGTTGGTGAAGCGGTAGCGCTGGTCGCGATCGACATAGGCGATCAGAACCGGCACGTTGTCGGTGACGATGCGGATCCGGCGCTCACTGTCGCGCAAGGCTTCGGCCGTGCGCACGCGCTCGGTCACGTCGTTCGCGGTGACCACGATGCCGCCGCCGGAGAGCGGATCGACCCGGAGCTCGGTGACGGCGCCGCTCGCAAGCCGGAACTCGCTGACCGGCTTTGGTTCCGGCGGCGCCAGGACGGCCAGCGCGGGTGCGGCGCGCGTGAGCGCCGCGACATCGATGCCGGCGGCGAGCACATCGCGTTCCAGGCCGGTCAGTGCCGCGAAACGCTCGTTCCAGACCTCGAGCTTGCCGGTCGGATCGAAGACCGCGATGCCGAGGCCCATATGGTCGAGGGTCTTGCGCAGAACGTCGGCGTTGTAGCGGATCGCCGCCGTGGCCTCGTTCAGCATCTCGCGCACGGAACCCGGTAGCCAGCCCGGGAGCCAGGCGCCCTTCCGCCGCGACATGGTGACGACGACGCGCGCCGAAGCCGCGCCGATCGTGCCGGAGAGCAGGCGCTCGGTGAACTCCGCCGCGGCGGCGCCGGAAAGATGCAGGCCGCGGAATGCTTCCTCGGCGCGCTCGGGCCCGATGAAGCGCGCGGCCAGCTCCTGGAGCTGGTGCAGCTCGTCCTTCGGCACGCCGGATTGCGGACGGGCCTTGGGTGCCGCCTCGTCGATGAACGCGGCAGCCTGCTGCTTGTCGCGGGCGGTCTGCCGCGCCAGCAGGGAGCCCAGCACCAGCAGCGCCACGTTGACGATCAGGCTGACGACGAAGCCGCGCGGCAAGGGATCGAACCAGCCGAGCACGCCCCAGGGCGGGAGCTCGGTGGCCTCGCCCGGCTGCATGGTCGGCCAGAGGATCGCCCAGAGCCAGATCGCAAAGCCGCCGAACAGACCGAGGATCACGCCATGCCGGTGGGTCTCGCGCCAATAGAGACCGAGGACCAGCGCCGGCGCCAGATTCGCGACCGCACAGAAAGAGACCAGGCCGATGGTCGCGAGCGGGAGCAGACCGGCGATCGTCTTGTAGAAGGCATAGGCGGCAAGCAGAATCACCACCACTGCGATGCGGCGCACCAGCAGCGCCAGGCGGCCGAGATCGGCATCCTGGTGCCGGCCGCGCAGGAGGAACGGCATGACCAGTTCGTTGCCGACCATGCCGGAAAGCGCCATGCAGGCCACGGCGACCATGCTGGTCGCGGCCGAGAGACCGCCGATGAAGACGAAGGCGGTGAGCCAGTCGGCTCCGGCGGCCAGAGGCAGCGAGAGGACATAGATGTCGGGAATGCCGCCGGCGCCGAAGATCACCTGCCCCGCCATGGCGATCGGCACGACGAAGGCGTTGATCAGCAGCAGGTAGAGCGGGAACAGCCAGCGCGCGGCCGAGAGGCTGGCGGCATGGTCGTGCTCGACCACGGCGACGTGGAACTGGCGGTCGAGGCAGAGAAAGGCGAAGCCGGAAAGCAAGGTGATCGCCAGCCAGTTGGCGTTGGGGCCCGAGGTCGCGAGCTTGGCGGTGCTGGACAGCGTCGCCGATTGGGCGAAGAGATCGGCCGGGCCGCTGAACATGTGCCAGACGATGTAGGTGCCTGCGGCCAGGAAGGCGAAGAGCTTGACCAGGGATTCAAGGCCGATCGCCAGCATCATGCCGCGATGCTGCTCGCTCGCCTGCACGTGCCGCACGCCGAACAGGATGGTGAAGGCGGCCATCAGCAGCGCGATGATCAAGGCGGTGTCGAGCCAGGCCGGCAATCCCGCGCCGATGGGTCCGGTGCCGTCGGCGTTGCCGGAAAGGGCCGCGAAGCTGAACGACACCGCTTGGAGCTGCAGCGCGATATAGGGCATCGCGCCCATGACGGCGACCAGGGTCGCCAGCACCGCGACCCCGCGGCTGCGGCCGTAGCGGGCGCCGAGGAAATCGGCGATCGAGGTCACGTTCTGGCGCTTGGCGACGGCGACGATGCGGCGCATCAGCGGCAGCGCGAAGACCATCACCACCGCCGGGCCGACATAGATCAGCGCGAAATCGAGCCCGCTGGTGACCGCGCGGCCGACCGATCCGTAGAAGGTCCAGGAGGTGCAGTAGATCGCCAGCGAGAGCGAATAGATGACAGGCCCGAGTCGCCCCCGCGACCAGCGCAAGGCATGGCGTTCGCCGAAATGCGCCACGGCGAAGAGCAGGCCAAGGTAAGCCAGCGAGAGCGCGAGTATGACGTGGCTGAGGGCCATTTCCGTCAATTAACGCATAGGCTTAATGGGCTGTCCATCGGCGGGCGAACGGCTACGACCAAAGTCTGGGGTTCTATTTGAAAGGGCCGGGACTATCAGGACATGAGGCGTCCGCCCCCGGATTGCGCGTGCTCGCGCGCCGGAGAAGAACAAGAAGGACGCCGCGGGATGAAACATCTTTGGGGAGAACTGACCATGGCAACCACTGCCGCCGCTGTCGGAGTTGAGCCGACACCGCGAGAACTCAGGACCGTCGTCTTTGCCTCGTCCCTGGGCACGGTTTTCGAGTGGTACGATTTCTATCTCTACGGCACGCTGGCCGCGATCATCGCCAAGCAGTTCTTCGCAGGCGTGAACCCGACCGCGGCTTTCATCTTCACCCTGCTCGCCTTCGCCGCCGGCTTCTTCGTCCGCCCCTTCGGCGCGATCGTGTTCGGCCGGGTCGGCGATCTGGTCGGCCGCAAATACACATTCCTCGTCACCATCACCATCATGGGCCTCTCGACCTTCATCGTCGGCCTGCTGCCGAACTATGCCAGCATCGGGATGGCCGCGCCGATCATCCTGATCTGTCTGCGCCTGCTGCAGGGCCTTGCGCTCGGCGGCGAGTATGGTGGTGCCGCGACCTATGTCGCCGAGCATGCGCCCCAAGGCCGGCGCGGCTACTGGACGGCCTGGATCCAGACCACGGCGACGCTCGGCCTCTTCCTCTCGCTGGTGGTGATCCTGGCGGTCCGGAACTCGATCGGCGAGGAAGCCTTCGCCGCCTGGGGCTGGCGCGTTCCGTTCCTGATCTCGATCCTGTTGCTCGGCTTCTCGCTCTACATCCGGCTGAAGCTCAATGAGAGCCCGGTGTTCCAGCGCATGAAGGCCGAAGGCAAGGGCTCGTCGTCGCCGCTGAAGGACGCCTTCGCCAACTGGGCCAACGCCAAGATCGTGATCCTGGCGCTGCTCGGCCTGACGGCGGGCCAGGCGGTGGTCTGGTACAGCGGGCAGTTCTACGCGCTGCTGTTCATGACCCAGACGCTGAAGGTCGACGCCAACACCGCCAACATACTGGTTGCAGTGGCGCTGCTGGTCGCCACTCCGTTCTTCATCGTATTCGGCTCGCTCTCCGACCGGATCGGCCGGAAGAAGATCATCATGGCCGGCTGCGCACTGGCCGTGGTGCTCTACCTCCCGTCGGCACCCTGGTCGCTGTTCAAGGGGTTGACGCATTTCGCCAACCCGGCGCTCGAGGCGGCGCAGACCAATTCGCCGGTCGTCGTCGCGGCCGATCCCAAGGCCTGCTCGTTCCAGTTCAACATCGCGGGTACGTCGAAGTTCTTGACCTCCTGCGACATCGCCAAGGCCGCCTTGGCCAAAGCGGGCGTGAACTACGGGCATGAGGACACCGCCTCCGGCGCGGTGGCGCAGATCAAGATCGGCACCACCGTCATCGACAGCTATGAAGGCACCGGCCTCTCGGCGGAAGAGTCAAAGGCGAAGGCCGATGCCTTCACCAAGGCGCTGACCGACGGGCTGACCGCGGCAGGCTATCCGGCCAAGGCGGATCCGGCGCAGATCAACCACTTCATGGTCTTCGTGATCCTGTTTATCCTGGTGATCCTGGTGACGATGGTTTACGGGCCGATCGCCGCCATCCTGGTCGAACTGTTCCCGACCCGGATCCGCTACACCTCGATGTCGCTGCCCTATCACATCGGCAACGGCTGGTTCGGCGGGTTCCTGCCGGCGATCGTCTTCGCCATGCAGGCCGCCGGCGGCAACATCTACTTCGGCCTGTGGTATCCGATCGTGATCGCAGCCATGACCTTGGTTGTCGGCACGCTGTTCATCCGCGAAACCAAGGATCACAAGATCGACGTCTGGTAAGCGCCGGGCCGGACGGGGGTTTCCCTTCGGCTCCCCGGCCTGCCGCGGCGTTCTTCGAGGCCTCCGTCCGCAAGGACGGGGGCCTTTTCTTTTCCGCCACTCCGCCAGCACGCACATATTGGTATGCGATCCAGCCGCAAGCGTTCTTTGCGGTAGAAATCCCTCGATACGGTGATGACCGTAACGCGTTTAACCTAAATCAAGATTTGAATGGGAATGTGAGCTGATGAAGCATGGGGCCGCAGACCGCGCGATCCCGTGACGAGGCCAAGGCCAGGAACTGCCGCATGACCGTCGAGAGCCCGGTTCTCCAATCCGAAGACCTGATGGCGATCATCGAGGCCCAGACGGAGATCGCCAAGCTTGGCATGGATCTCGGCGCGATGCTGGACCTGGTCGCCAACCGGATGCAGGCGCTGACCCGGGCGCAAGGGGCGATCGTCGAGATCGCCGAGGGCGACGAGATGGTCTATCGGGCGGCGGCCGGCATGGCGAGCGCACAGCTCGGCCTGCGCCTGAAGAGCGAAGGCAGCCTCTCCGGCCTCTGCGTCAAGAGCGGCGGCATTCTGGAATGCCGCGACAGCGAGACCGACCGCCGCGTCGATCGCGACGCCTGCCGCCGGGTGGGGCTGCGGTCGATGGTGGTGGCGCCGCTGGTCTATAACGGCACCATGATCGGCGTCCTGAAGATCGCCTCGCCGGAGGCTGCGGCTTTCGACGCGCGCGACGTCAAGGTGCTGGAGCTGATGACCGGGCTGATCGGCGCCGCGATCTATAAGGCCTCCGACTTCAACGAGCTCTATCACCGGGCGACCCACGATCCGCTGACCGGAGTCTCCAACCGCGCGCTGTTCTATGACCGGCTGCGCCAGGGCCTGCTGCTCGCCGACCGGCGCGCCTCGGCCCTCGGCATCGTCAACCTGGACATGGACGGGCTGAAGCCGATCAACGACCGGTTCGGGCACCGCGCCGGCGATGCCGCGATCCGCGAGATGGCGACGCGGCTCCGCCGCGTGTGCCGGCAGACCGACACCGTGGCCCGGCTCGGCGGCGACGAGTTCGGCGTCGTGCTGCAGGACGTGAAGGACCGTGCCAGCGTCGATCATCAGGCCGACCGGATCAGCGCCGAGATCGACGCACCCCTCCAGTTCGAAGACCAGGAGCTGAAGCTCGGCGCCAGCCTCGGCATCGCCGTCTATCCCGATGACGGAACGGACGTGCCCGGCCTGATCGACAAGGCCGATCAGGCAATGTATGCGGCAAAACGCGCACGCAAGGCTGCCGGCGCCGGCTAGATATCCCTTCGGTTTTAATGGAATTTCCCCGCAGTTCTGTGGGCTTTTCGCGCTTGCGGGAACAATCCCGGCTCGCCGCGCTTATTGGGGGGATCAGTAAGGAGTTGAACACGATGGCGAATGACAAGACCGTGACCGGCGACATCAAACGCACGTGGGAAAACCAGGGCGCCGATCGCGAGCGCATCAATGTGGACCAGGCCTATGAGCTTCAGGACTGGTCGGCGAAGCTCGGCGTCACCTCCTGGGAAGTGAAGGCCGCCGTGCGCAAGGTCGGGCCGCTGGCCAAGGACGTGGCGCGGGCGCTCGGCAGCAACGTGCGGATCTGATCTTCCAGCCCGCTTGCCGCAGCGGCCGCTCGCTGCTACCGAGGCCACTCGCGGCGGTGAGGCGGGATGGCCGATTTCCTGACAGTTGATGGCGTGAACCTGGACCTGCGCCGATGGCCGGGATCCGGGACACCGATCCTTATGCTGCATGAGGCGTTGGGCGCAGCCTCGACCTGGCGCGATTTCCCCGAACGCTTGGCGGCGTCGACCGGGCATCCGGCGATCGCCTGGTCGCGGCAGGGCTTCGGCCGGTCGGATCCCCTGCCCCAGCCTCCGGCCCATAATTATCTGCAGCTCGAAGCGGAGCGGGTTCCGCCGCTGCTGGACGCACTGGAGCTCGAACATGCGCATCTTTACGGCCACAGCGACGGCGCGGCCATTGCGTTGATCACGGCATCCTCGGCACCGCAGCGCGTCGCGAGCCTGGTGCTGGAAGCACCACATGTCACCGTCGAAGCGCAAACGGCCAAGGCCATTGTCGCCGTAAAGGATCTCTATGCACAGGGCGCGCTCAAGCAGAAGCTGGCGCGCCATCACCGGGATCCGGATCGCGTGTTCGCGAACTGGGCGGAGACTTGGCTCGATCCCGATTTTGCGTCCTGGAGCATCGAAGAGCAGCTGCCGCGGGTGACCGCGCCGGTCCTGCTCATTCAAGGCCTCGACGACCCCTATTTCAGCCTCGGGCAACTCGATCGGATCGAACGGGCTGTGCCGAACACCCGTCGCCTGGAGCTCGCCGGTTGCGGCCATGCACCCTATCGCGAGCAGACGGAAAAGGTGCTGGAAGCCGTGCAGGCATTCCTGGCAAGCGCGGACACGCACTAGATTCGGCAGAATCAGCGCTTCCGCCGCGGCTTCGTCTTTGCCCTTCTGATTCCCGGTCCGATGGTCTAAAAGACCGCGCAAATCGCGGAATTTGGATCACGGAGCAAGCGGAATGGCCGCCTATCAGTACATCTATGTCATGAAGGGCCTGGGCAAGACCTATCCCGGCGGCAAGAAGGTCTTGGAGGATATCTGGCTCTCCTTCCTGCCCGGCGCCAAGATCGGCGTGCTCGGCCATAACGGCTCGGGCAAATCGACCCTCCTCAAGATCATGGCGGGCGTCGAGAAGGACTTCAACGGCGAGGCCTGGGCGGCCGACGGCGTCTCGGTCGGCTACCTGCCGCAGGAGCCGCAGCTCGATCCCGACAAGGACGTGCTCGGCAATGTGATGGAAGGCGTCGGCGAGACCGCCGCCCTCTTAAAGGAGTTCGAGGACGTCTCCAACGCCATGGGCGAGGAGGATGCGGATTTCGATACGCTGCTGGCGCGCCAAGCGGAGCTTCAGGAGAAGATCGACGCGGCCGATGCCTGGGACGTCACGCGCAAGGTCGAGATCGCAATGGATGCGCTGCGCTGCCCGCCGGGCGACGCCGATGTGACCAAGCTCTCGGGCGGCGAGCGGCGCCGTGTCGCGCTCTGCCGGCTGCTGCTCTCCAACCCCGATATGCTCCTGCTCGACGAGCCGACCAACCACTTGGACGCGGAATCGGTCGCCTGGCTGGAGCAGTTCCTGCAGAACTACACCGGCACCGTGGTCGCCGTGACCCACGACCGCTACTTCCTGGACAATGCCGCGAGCTGGATCCTCGAGCTCGACCGTGGCCGCGGCATCCCGTTCGAAGGCAACTACTCGGGCTGGCTGGAGCAGAAGGCCAAGCGCGAAGACATCGAGGCGAAGAGCGAAAGCGCGCGCGATCGCACCCTCGCCCGCGAGCTGGAATGGATCCGCCAGGGCGCCAAGGCGCGCCAGGCGAAATCCAAGGCGCGCATCAATGCCTATGAAGCGCTGCTCGCCGAGCAGAACGAAAAAGGAGTCGATACGGCGCAGATCTACATCCCCGCCGGGCCGCGGCTTGGCGACCTCGTCATCGAGGCCAAGGACCTCACCAAGGGTTTCGGCGACAAGCTGCTGATCGAGAACCTGTCGTTCAAGCTGCCGCCGGGCGGGATCGTCGGCGTGATCGGTCCGAACGGTGCCGGCAAGACCACGCTCTTCCGCATGATCACCGGCGGCGAAACTCCGGATTCCGGGACGTTCCGCGTCGGCGACACGGTGAAGCTCGGCTATATCGACCAGTCGCGCGACAGCCTGCGCGCCGACAAGACCGTCTGGGAGGAAATCTCCGACGGCCATGAAGAGATCGAGCTCGGCAAGCGCAAGATGCCGAGCCGGGCCTATGTCGCCGGCTTCAACTTCAAGGGCACCGACCAGCAGAAGAAGGTGGGCCAGCTCTCCGGCGGCGAGCGCAACCGCGTGCATCTCGCCAAGATGCTGAAGTCCGGCGCCAACGTGCTGCTGCTCGACGAGCCGACCAACGATCTCGACGTCGACACCTTGCGCGCCCTTGAAGAAGCGCTGACCGAGTTCGCCGGCTGCGTCGTGGTGATCAGCCATGACCGCTGGTTCCTCGACCGCATCGCCACCCACATGCTGGCGTTCGAAGGCGACAGCCATGTCGAGTGGTTCGAAGGCAACTACCAGGATTACGAAGCGGACCGGCACAAGCGCCTCGGCGCCGAAGCCGATCAGCCGCATCGCATCAAGTACAAGCCGCTGGTGCGGCAGTAATCGGCTTCAGGTGGTGGCGCTGTGGCGTCACCACCTACCCCCCGCCTCCAACCTTTACGACCCTGCGCCGCTTTCTGACGCACAAATCTCGGTCAAGGCTTGATCGAGAACGCTGAGTGTCGGCAGCCCAGCGGCATCCCGCCCCTCGATTCTGTAAAGGCCCGGTAAAGGCTGGCGCGCGCCTCACCCTGAGGCGTCTTGCTCGATTTTGGCCCCGTCGAGGCGGGTCAAGGCTTTGATCAGACGTGCTGAACAGCGATCGGCGCAGTGCATTCCGCGGGGTCGATTCTGTCGGGGTCGGGTCGGGGGTTGAGGAAGCAATCGGATGCGACGTGGGCGATACAAATCACGTTTACTGGTCCCGCCGCCACAGAGAGCGAAAAACGGGATCAAGCCTTTGACGATGAATGCCTTTATCCTGTTCGCAGGGCGGAATCGTTTCTGCATTCCGTAAACGTCCGGTCAACGCAAGGCCGGTTGATTGAAGTCGGATGCGACTTCACCTGCGGCATTCACGATGTCAAACAGCGCCCGCCTGCGCGCTGCAGAGGGCAGGCAACGATTATATCACGCGCGGAACCGCGCGTCCTCGCTGCATCGCATGAATTCGGGAGTATGCAGGGTAATTCATCGCCTGCGCGAATTCGAAGACTGCCTAGATGGTCGCATTTAAGGGCAGGCTCCACCGGGATGCAATAGAGGGGCATCACGGCTGCAGTGCCCCCCTCTTACTCCCCCCTGAAGGCGGGAGAAGAGCACTGAAAGCGGACTTCTCTCGGTTGGGCCATCCACTCGGTCAAAGCCCTCCCCTCTTCAGGGGGAGTGTTGGGTGGGGGCATGCAGCCGTGGTGTCAGTGAGTTCGCCCTAACGGAAGAGCCAGGGTCTTACCCGCTGCGGCC
>Ga0209257_1003524_pt1 | contig 13309 bp, 17 predicted proteins | sample AraplaCvi_mCL_r2_FD_184277 | JGI IMG/M metagenome (GOLD analysis project Ga0209257, IMG submission 184277) | Arabidopsis root microbial communities from North Carolina, USA - plate scrape MF_Cvi_mCL_r2 (SPAdes) (version 2) | ecosystem: Host-associated > Plants > Roots > Endosphere | place: USA...
TCGGAACCGGTGGCCGGCAACGTCAGCACGGCGCCGAAGGGCAGGGCGGTCTTGATGACCTTGCCGCCGATTTTCAGGATGTCCCACGCATCGCCGTCATACATCGCCGCCGCGGCAACAAATTTTGTGCCGTCGACAACAGAACCGCCGCCCACGGCGAGCAGGAAATCCATGTTCTCGCGATGGATCAGCTCCACCGCCTTCATCAGCGTTTCGTAGCGCGGATTCGGCTCGATGCCGGCGAACTCCAGCACGGTATGCCCGGCCAGCGCCGCACGCACTTCGTCATAAGTACCGTTGGACTTGATGCTGCCGCCGCCGTAGAGCATCAACACACGTGCATTGGAAGGAATATGTTTTGCCAAGGAGGCAATTTGACCCACGCCGAAAATGACGCGGGTTGGATTGTGGAATTCAAAGTTTTGCATAGTGCCGGGCATTATCGCGCAAATCTCGCCCATCCGTGCGACACCCCGCCGGGCGCCTTGCTACACTTGAGAAATCCGCGCCGCAGGCTGACAATGCGTGTACCCGCATGCCTAAGGAGAGTGAGATGACACAGGAACACGTGGTCGAGCCGCGCGACTATCTGAATGCCCAGGTGCTGGACATGCACCGGGCGTTGACGTCGTTGAGCGAGAAGATCGAGATGCTGGATTTGCAAAACCAGCGCATCGAAACGTGCACCGACCCCGAGCTGAAGCTGGTCATGGCCAGCCATCGTGATTCCACGCGCAAGCAGATCGCGATGCTGCTGGAATGGGTGCGCCGGCGCGACCCGAAAATGGACAAGGAAATGAAGGAAGCGCTGTTCAAGGCGGGACCGATCGCCGCGCAGTATCACTATGGTGATTAAAGTCGGGGTCAGGTCTGGCAATCGGACACGGGCTCGACCGTAGGCGCCGCCTACGGTCGAGCCCGTGTCCGATTGCCAGACCTGACCCCGACTTCGAGAAAGGAAGTCGATGAAGTTGCAGCCGTACCGGGAGGGCAGCTGGTTTGCCATCCCGCTTAGAAATGGCGGGTACGCCACCGGACTGGTGGCCCGCCTGTCACCGCAAGGAAAGGTCATGCTGGCCTATCTGTTCGGGCCGACCCACTGGACGCTGCCAACCCTGGCGGACGTGCAGCCGTTGACGGCGAACGATGCGCTGAAGGTGATCCGAACCGGCGACATCGCGGTGGCCAACGGGCGCTGGCCCGTGATCGGCAACACCATCGGCTTCCAGCGCATCGACTGGCCGGTGCCGATGTTCATTCGCCGTGCCGACGCCTTGAAGCGCGCCTGGCAGGCGACTTACGGCGACGATCCGGCCAAGCCGGAGCGCGAAGTGTCCGTGCCATATGACACGGAGGGGCTGGAGAGCGATTCGCTGTTTGGCTACGGCTCGGCGGAACTGCTCATGACCAAATTGCTGGAGTAGGGAGATCCCTATGTACACGGGCGGCTGTTTTTGCGGCGCAGTGCAGTATGAAGCAGACGCGCCGGTGTTGAATTGCACCTGGTGCCACTGTTCGATGTGCCGCCGCCTGTCCGGCGCGCCCAGCGTCGCCTGGTTCAGCGTGGCCCGCACCCAGTTTCGCTACGTGCGCGGCAAGCCCGCCATCTACCATTCCAGCCCCGGCGTGACACGCGAGTTCTGCGGCACATGCGGGACGCACCTCACCTTTGCCGACGACAGCACGCCAGGGGAAATGGACGTCACCACCTCCAGCCTGGACGATCCCGAAGCACTGCCGCCGCAAGACCACACCTTTGCAGACAACCGGCTCCACTGGGAACCGATCTGCGACGACCTCCCGCGCTACCGCCGCACGCGCCGCGATGGTGCACTCGAAAGCGCTTAGTGTGGCGGGTCAAAGCCACTTGTTCCGCTCACTTGGCTTTCATCTCTTGGCGAACTTAATTGTTTGTGAAGAGAACCGAAAGCGCTGCTTTGGGCAGTTCATATTGGGTAGTGGCTAAGCTACTTTCCCCAGTCCTCGGGAAATTGTATCGTGCCAGTCAAACCGATTGCCTTCCCTTTCTTTTCATCAGCCCCTTCATTTGGTTTGCTATCTAAGTTCTCCCTTGAATACGTACCTGTGATGGTATCAAAAGGTAATGGAGTGCCATTCGTCGGAAATGTATCAAATTGCTTATCAAATTTGTAGATGTAACCGGATTCAATGATGCGTAAACTAATCTTGTAAACCAACTCGGCATCCGCCTTTAATTTCGAAATTTTTGCAGTAGCCATCAATTTGGAGAGTGATTTTTCTCCCGCTAAAGCGGCCGTTGTTTGCGCATCTGATTTTCCTTTTAATGGGTCAACATACTTTCCGGTTAAATATTCCTTTAGCGGAATGAGCGATGAAATGCCCTCCGCTAATTTCGTATCAGGATTGGATGTGACTTTGCTCAGCGTTCCGTCAGGATTCTGTTCGTGCGACAAATTGCTTGAACCAAACCAGGGAAGTGGCGCATTCAGATAGTACCTTTCATTTTTATTTACTATCCAGGTCGGGGCAATGGAATTACCTGTCTGCTCCGGTTTGATTGATGAGAAATCGGTTAGATCTGGAATGCTTGAGAACATTGCAATTAAGTTCGCTACGCCTTCCTCGCTCTTTTCATGGGGATTAATTATTTCTTTCTTAATCTTGTTGAGCTCTGAGTGGTGTATTTTGTCAATGTTTTTCTCAAAACTCTGTGTATCGAGAGTGAAAGAGTCGTATTTGTCATCCTTTTTTGTTAGCAATGATTTCTCGATAGTTAAGGTTGCCACAAGCCAAGTTTTTGCATACGAGGTAGTTTGATTGTAGACTTCCTTCTTGGCAAAGAAAGGTATTCCCCCGACTTGTTCGTAAACTGTTTTTCCCGATCCATCTGTAGTTTTTTCTCTAACCCAGACTGTGTTGGCGCATCCCGTGATTAACAAGGTAGTTAGCAAGGTCATGACGTAGATTTTCATGGTTTATTCCGCCTTGATTTTTAAAAGGAAAAAAGTTAATCAAAACATGGTTTGTAGTGAATGCTCTCCGGTTTCGTGCAATTCTTAGGTCCATCGCCGAACTTGCTGATTTTGGTCACTAATGGATCAAGTACAGCATAGCATCTTGCCTAGACGAAAAAATGCGCGAATTCTCACGGTATGATTGGAAGCTAACTGTTTCAATTGTGCGGCGAGAAAATAGTGAAGTCATTTTTTAATGAGGTTCACAAAAGTATGGACAAGTCTCAGGCGCAATATATTTCTAGCACCACGGAAAACTGGTCTGCGAAAGGGAAGTGCGTTGTCTTACGCGCCTCCCCGCCCATTTGGGACGGCTACGCTATCTGACTTTGTTCAACCAGCTCGTCAACAGGAAATCGCGATTGGGTCTATGTTCGGTTGCGTGTGCGCGACGTTTGCTCGGGCTCGTATTTTTCCTTTGAGCAAACATTATTAGATGAAAGACTAAACTAACAGTTCAGTTGAACTCATAGCTTAGGTCTGCGATGGGATATTAGAATCGCCTTTTACGGTTCAGCATGATGTAGATGGAAAGGTCAACTACGTCGGGTTGCTCTTGGGGACGGCTGCTTGTTGCTGGTGAAAGCCATCAGTCGCTGAGTGACTCGCCATCGAACCAGGCATCTTCGTAATCCGGCGCAAGCAATACATGCCATCCAGGCGGCAGCGCTAAGTAGGGAACTATGCTTGGACAATATTCGTCTAAGTGTTCGACGTGAAGTGGCTGATAGAAGTCTGCATCTGTCGAATGTTCGCCGCCGTAGATATACCAGCCGCACGTACCATTTTCCGGGCGTATGCGGACAGCATAAAGCGGTACACGGTCCAGGGTGCCAAGAGCAATGCCTATCTTCTGACCTGGCTCAGGTGGTGTGAATTCAGCGCAGAAGCGCCGACAAGTCTCATGCTGCTCAGGGTGCATTACTGTTTCCGGGATCAACTTGGGCGAGCTTCTCGCCAAGGCGGTGTTCTTGGTTCAGGTCCGAGTCGGTGAGGCGCAGATCAAATGCGGAACCCCTCTTGCCAGGCTGCCAGCCCGCTGCAAGCGCCTTAGGAATCCAGCGGCCTAGATCGCTCGGCTTGATGACGTATCCAGGAGCCAAAAGCCAGTTGTCTTTACGCGCAACCGGCAATACGATTCGCAGCACGCATTCAGGGGCATCCGTTTGCTCGACGGCGACGCTGAGGTTCGACATTCCGACGCCTTGCAAATATGTCGGTCGATCGCGAACCACCCAGCGATAGTGGATCCCCTCGATGCAGATTCGTCGGCTATGTTTCTGGCGGATCGTCATGTTGCGGCCCTACACTCGGGAGTGTCCAGCACCTTATGCATTGCGGCTACCACGCCGATTCAAATCAACACCAAGTGCCGCTCTGCGAAGGCGGCGATTGCGCCACAGGTATCGCACCGACCCGGAAGTGTCATACATGAGCTGGTAATGGTAGTAATTAATATGCTCAAGTACGGCGAACACGAAAATACCGAGGGGCCATGCCAATTTGCTGTTCCATCCGGCGCCCACTATCTGGACAATGAATCCGAGGATCACTCCGCCGAACAACAATAGGTTTGATGCCTTGAATACGCTAAACAGCCGGTCAAAATAGCGCGGCAATGGCGCCGACGCTGACAGGGCCTTGTGTTTCAGCTGCCAATACAGGGAACCCTGCACCAGCAGATAGCTGACCGAAAGGAGCGCCAACAACCCAAGCGGCCAATGCACCCCCGAATCGGATTTGCGCCAATCCAGGATGAAAATTATCGGCAGCGCGACGGCAGCGAGGGCCTCCATTCGGCGCAGATAGTTGAAGCGGTTCATTAGTTTGTGCATGGTTTCACTCAGGTGTTTTAGGAGTCGTGACGCACCGGCTTCGAAAGAAGAAATGAGAAACGATCGGCGAGCAATGCCCACTGCTTCTCATTGCCACCTTTTGCTGTCGCATTGGCTTGGCACTGGTGAACGAGTTTCTGGCATCGTTGCTTCGATAACGTGATGTTACCGGTCGCCATGAAGGCATCCATCCCGCACCGAGCTCCTTCCAAGTAAATGCCCAGATACTCAACGCCACCTTTTTCAAGAAGCTCCTGTGCAAGTCGGGATACAACAGCGTTCACTCCCCATGCTTCTTTTGCGAACAGAGTTTCCGCCTTGTAGAGCGCTGCGATCAACGGCAGCGGAAGGACCTCGTTTCCTCCTTCAAAATAGTCGCAAACTTCCTTGCGAAAAAGCATATTGGTGTCGACGAACCCGGTCGCATGTTTGCCGTTCCAGGCGAACGAAATGCTGGACTCAGCTTCCGATGTATATGTGCGGACGAATTCTTTAACATCTAACATAGACAGCTCACTGCACAGAATTTCAGCTCGATGAGGGATTGTGACAATCAGCGTCGAAGTCATGCGCCGATCTTCTTCTTTTAGAGTTCCTGGCCAAACATGATGCGATGGCCGTCGATTGTGCGGATGCCGAACTCGCGCATGCCCCACGGTTTGTCCGATAGGTCCTGCGTGAAGTCCGCGCCCGCGGCGCGGTACTCGGCGAACAAAGCTGCGGCATCAGAGACAGTCACATAGCCGTACCACGAATGGTCGCCCAGGTTCGACGCTGGAATGGCATCTGGACACTCCCCAAGCATCACGCGAACTCGCCTCGGGAAAGAAACGTCCAGCCCGGAACAGTAAAGTCGATGTCCATGCCGAGGACGGACGTGTAATAGTCGGTGGATCGTCGCAGGTCGGGAACTGCCAGCGTGTATCGGGTCGCGATCATGTCAGTCATGGGTTCCCTTCAACTGCACGCCGCTGCGCGCGTCAGCAATAGCTGCCGCTCTTGCTCATTCTGCGTCAGCGCCGCCGCGCGCTCGAATTCGAAGCGCGCTTCGGGCAGGCGTTTCAGCTTGAACAGGAAATCGCCGCGTACACTCGGCAGCAGGTGATACTGCTTGAGAGCCGGTTCATCCACCAGTTGGTCGACCAGCTCGAGTCCCACGGCCGGCCCATAAGCCATGGCCAGCGCCACCGCGCGATTCAATTCCACCACGGGCGACGGGGCACGCGTCGCCAGCGCCAGGTACAGGTCGGCGATCTGCTGCCAGTCAGTGTCTTCGGCCCGGCGCGCACGGGCGTGGCAGGATGCGATGGCCGCCTGCAGCATATAAGGCCCCGGCACGCGGTTCAAGGCCTGTGCACGCTGCAGTGCCGCGAGCCCGCGCCGGATCAGCATCTGGTCCCAGCGCGTACGGTCCTGCTCCAGCAGCAGCACTGGCTTGCCCTCGGCATCGGTCCGCGCGCGCGAACGGGAAGACTGGATCTCCATCAAGGCCACCAGGCCATGCACTTCCGGCTCGCCCGGCACCAGTTCAGCCAGGATGCGCCCGAGACGCAGCGCCTCGTTGCACAGGGCAGGGCGCATCCAGTCGGCGCCGGCGCTGGCGGAATAGCCTTCGTTGTAGACCAGGTAAATCACCTGCAGCACTGCTCCCAGGCGCTCTTCCAGTTCGGCGCCGCGTGGAACTTCGAATGGCACCTTGGCGTCGCCCAGCGTGCGTTTGGCGCGCACGATGCGCTGGGCCACCGTCGATTCGGATGCCAGGAAGGCGCGTGCGATTTCGTCGGTCGTCAGGCCGCCCAGCAGGCGTAAGGTCAGCGCCACGCGCGCTTCCATGGTCAGCACCGGGTGGCAGGAGATGAAGATCAGGCGCAGCAGGTCGTCGCCGATATTGTCATCGAGCTCGCGCTCCAGGTCGGGGGCCGCATCCTGCAACAAGCCTTCGATTTCGTAAGTCAGCTCCGGCTCTTTTTCGTGCACCAGCTTCTGGTGGCGCAGATAGTCCAGGGCCTTGTTCTTCGCTGCCTGCATCAGCCAGGCGGCTGGCCGGTCGGGCGTGCCGTTTTCCGGCCAGGTCTCGAGCGCGCTGACCAGCGCGTCCTGCGCCATTTCCTCCGCCAGCGCGACGTCCCGCAGCATGCGAGTCAGGACAGCGATGATCTTCGCTTCTTCAATGCGCCAGACGGCGTCGATGGCGCGGTGGATGCTGTTGTCGTTCATGTAGCTACTTTACCATCAAGGCCGGGGTGGCGTGATAAACTCGGCAACTTTTCCAATAATGAACCGGCGATGAAGAAGAACGTAGCGACAATCCGTGATGTGGCGGCCGCCGCCGGCGTTTCCACTGCCACGGTTTCCAAGTTCGTCAACGGCACTCAGCGCTTTTCGCTGGCGGTCGAAGCCCGCCTTGCCAGCACTATCGAGCAGTTGGGCTACCGCTCCAATCCGATGGCCCAGTCGATGATCACCGGCCGCACCAAAGCCATCGGCCTGTCGGTGCTGGACATCGCCAACCCGCATTACGCCAGCGTGGTGAAGGGCGCCAACCGCGTGGCGCAGGCCCACGGCTACACCGTGCTGCTGGTCGACACGGAGGAAACGCCCGAGCGCGAGCGGCATCTCCTGGAGGCTCTGAGCCGGCGGGTGGACGGCATGATCGTCTATTCGCGCACGCCCGAAGAGGAGTTGGACTGGCTGCTGGCGCTGGACCGACCATCGGTCTTCTTCGGCCGCCCGGATCGCATCGGGTTGCCGTCAGTGGCCAGCGATGACCAGCTCGGCGCCTTCATGGTTACGCGCCACCTGGTTGCGCAGGGCCACCAGCGAGTGGGTTATCTTGGTTATGCCAATTCACGCCGCAATCCGGAACGCATGGCCGGCGTACGCGAGGCGCTGGCAGCCCAGGACCTGGAGTTGAGCGTATTTGAAGCGGATGCTCCGGTGTCGGGGGCGGGCGAAAAACTGTGCTCATCGATCATGCTGGGCCGGCAGCCGCTCGATGCGCTGGTCTGCTTCAACGACCTGCTGGCGCTGGGTTTCATGAAAGCCGCTCAGTCGCTGGGCTTCCGCGTGCCGGAAGATATTTCCGTGGTCGGCTTCGACAATATCCAGTTCGGGAGCTTTGCTTCGCCAGCCCTCACCAGCGTGGACCTGAACAGTGAACAAATGGGAGCCGCGGCGATGCAGAAACTCCTGGCCTCCATCGAAGGCCAGGAAGTCGAGCCGCTCACGGTGGTCAACGCGCAGCTGGTGCTGCGCGCGTCAACTGCTACGCGGCCTTAAAGCGCGACCTTGCGCAGTTCCACTTCCATGTCGCCCGGGTTAGGGTAGGGGTAAGACTTGACCCAGGCAATCACGTCGTCACGCGACGCCGCATCCACCGCCCAATAACCGGCGATCAGTTCCTTCACTTCGGCGAACGGGCCGTCGGTGATGAATGGCTTGCCGCCGGTGAATTTGACGCGTGCACCGCGCGCTGTCGACTTCAGGCCCTCGCCCGACAGCGCAACGCCAGCGGCAATGCCGGCATTGTTGGCGCGGTTCATGATGTCGATGATTTGCGCAGGCGGTTCGAAGTCCTGCTCCGCCACGGGATCGGAGCGTAGCAGGATGGCCCAGGCAGCATGCCTGGGTGCCTCGCCGGTGTCGAAGCCTACGCAGCCGCCGGGGCAGCCGGCTTCGCGCACTTCAACCACGGCGCTGCCTTCAGCGTCGGCCGACGGCCAGCGCGCAGCTATCTCGCTGGCGGCGCGGCGGTCTTCGGCCTCGATGAAGGTGAAGCCGGCCACGCTCACGTCCTGGAACGGGCCTTCTTCGTACAGCCACTGGCCGTCGCGACGGCGCATGCGCAGGCCGCCGTCGGCGCTGGAACGCAGCCATTTGGCACCCGGTACGGCCTGCACCAGTTCAGCGGATGGGAAGTTGTCCGATTCCGAGGTGGCGTCGGCCTTCCGAATAACCATGTACTGCATCTGAATCTCCTTTAGACGGGCGCTGCGATCTTGCTCGCGATGCGCGCTTCCTGTTCACGCAGTTCGGGCGTGAATTCGGCGCCGAAATCCTCGGCCTCGAACACCTGGCGGATTTCGATATCTGAGTCGGTCTCCATCGGATTGGGGCAGCGCTTGACCCATTCGATGGCTTCAGCCAGCGACTTTACCTGAATCAGCCAGAAGCCCGCAATCAGCTCCTTGGTCTCCTGGAATGGACCGTCGATGACGGTGCGCTTGCTGCCCGAGAAATGCACGCGGGCGCCGCGCGAACTTGGGTGCAGGCCTTCGCCGGCCAGCAGCACGCCGGCGTTCACCAGTTCCTCGTTGAACTTGCCCATGGCTTCGAGCAGTTCGGTTTTAGGCATTTTGCCGGCTTCGGAGTCCGGAGTCGCTTTGACGATGAGCATGAATCGCATGGTCTTTGTCTCCTTAGGCTTTGCACTCGGGGGCATTTTTCATCATTTCTTTCATGCCTTCCTGCATTTGCTCAGGAGTCAGGTCGCGCTTGTGGGTGGCGATCGACCAGGAGTGGCCGAACGGGTCGACCAGCACGCCGTAACGGTCGCCCCAGAACATGTCTTCGGGCGGCATGCGGGCGGTGGCGCCGGCGTCGATCGCTTTCTTGTAAGAAGCGTCCACGTCTTCCACGTACAGGTGCAGGGTCACAGGCGTGCCCTTGTAGTGTTTCGGGCCGAAGCAACCTTGTTCAGGGAAATCATCGACCAGCATGATGTGCGAATCGCCGATGGTGATCTGGGCGTGCATTACCTTGCCGCCCGGCCCTGGCATGCGGGCATGCTCCACGGCGTTGAAGGCTTTTTTGTAGAAATCGATGGCGGCTGCAGCGCCCTCGCAGACCAGGTGCGGGGTGACGGTACGCATGCCTTCAGGAATTGGTTTGACAGTCATGGTGAATCTCCATTCGTTGTTTGGGAATTTGGACACCGTTTGCGGCCTCCATATTCCCACGACGAACGGCAATGCGCCAGATCGACACGATTACAAAAGATTTTTTTCAGCCAGCCATTCCGGGTTGAACAGGCGGGCCGCGTAAGTGGCGCCGCGGTCGCACAGCAGGGTGGCGATGGTGTGGCCGGGGCCCATCTGTTTGGCCAGCTCTACCGCGGCGGCCACGTTGATGCCGCTGGAGCCGCCCACATAGAGCCCTTCTTCGCGCAGCAGGCGGTAGACCATTTGCACGCAAGCCTTGTCGTCGATGCGGATGGCGTCGTCGATCGGCGTGCCTTGCAGGTTGGCGGTGACTCGGCTGTTGCCGATGCCTTCCGAGATCGAACTGCCTTCGCTCTTCAGTTCGCCATGCTTGATCCAGTTGTAGAGCGCGCTGCCGTAGGGATCGGCCAGCACGATTTTTACTTCCGGCTGCTGCTCCTTCAGGTAACGCGCGACCCCAGCCAGGGTGCCGCCGGTGCCGGTGGCGCAGGTGAAGGCGTCGATGCGGCCGTGGGCGTCGTGCCAGATTTCGGGGCCGGTTGTTTCGTAGTGGGCCTGGCGGTTGGCGGGGTTGTCGAACTGCTGGGCCCAGATGGCGTTGGGCAATTCTTGCGCCAGGCGGCCGGCGACTTTCTGGTAATTGTTGTCATCGGCGTAGGGGACGGCTTTCACGGGACGGACTTCGGCGCCCAGCGTGCGCAGGATGGCGAATTTCTCCTCGGACTGGGTTTCGGGGATGACGATCACGCATTTGTAACCGCGTGCGGCGCACAGGTGGGCGAGGCCGATGCCGGTGTTGCCTGCCGTGCCTTCGACCACGGTGCCGCCTGGTTTCAGGCGGCCGGAGCGCTCGGCGTCCAGGATGATGGCGAGGGCGGCGCGGTCCTTGACGGAGCCGCCGGGGTTCATGAACTCGGCTTTGGCCAGGATTTCACAGCCGGTCTCGGCCGAGAGGCGGGCGAGACGGATCAGGGGAGTGTGGCCGATGGTATCGGCGAAGCCTTGGCGGAGCATGACTTCAATTTAGTCTAAAACCGGTAAATCTGGGTCAGACCCAAGGGTCAGACCCCAACGGTTTCAAGTCCCGCGGTGAGGTTCGAAAGCGCACAGCCGAACCCAGCGGCAGATGAGCAGACTGGGTCTGACCCTTGGGTCAGACCCAGGTTTACCGGTTTCAAAGCGCCCGCAAAGAAATCGTGAACTTCAGCCCGCCCCCCTCACGATTGGAAACCTCCAACTGCGCCTCATGCCGCGACAGCACCCGGTCCACAATCGCCAATCCCAGCCCAGCGCCATTGGCCTGCCCACGCGCCGTATCCAGCCGCGTGAACGGCTTGAGCAACTGCGCAATCTGCCCCTCCGGCACACCCACGCCGTGGTCCTGCACCTCAACAACAACACGTTTGGCCGTATGCATTCCCCGCACCGAGCATTTGATATCAATCTCGGTCACATCCGAATTGGGCGTCTTGCCATAGCGCCGGGCATTCTCGACCAGGTTGGCAATCACGCGCTTCAGGTCAGTGGCATTGCCCAGCACATGCGCATGCTCCGGCAGCTCAGCCGTAACCTTCATGTCTGGATGACGTCCAGCCTCATGTGCGCAGTCGCTCAGCAGGGCCACCATATCCACATTGATAAAGCTCGAAGCTTCGGTCGGCTTGGCGTAATCGAGGAACTGCGCAATGATCGCATCCATCTGTGCAATATCCGACTGCATGCCTTCGCGCGCCTCCTGCGACAGGTTGGCCATTTCCACCTCGAGCTGCATGCGCGCCAGGGGCGTCCGCAAATCGTGCGAAATGCCGGCCAGGATCACGGCACGGTCGGATTCGACTTGCTGCAAGTCATCCACCATCTGGTTGAAGCTGCGGTTGGCCTGGCGCACTTCCTGCGGCCCGACTTCCGGCAGCGGGTCCGGATGGCGGCCCTGGGCGATTTCGCGTGCGGCAGCGGTCAGGCGCTTAAGCGGCAGGTTGATCAGGCTGGAAATCAGGGCTGCGCCAAGCAGCGAAACCAGCGCCACCACGCCGGCCCAGCCCAGCCATTCAACCGGGCCTTGCAGCCGTTCGCGCTCCAGCATCAGCCAGTAGCGGTCATCGGCAATCTTGAAGCTGACCCAGTAGCCTGGCACGCCGTTGACTTCGGAGGAAAAACGGGTATCGGCGCCCAGCTTGGCACGTACCAGGGTCTGGATGTCGGCCATCAGGCCCGAGCTTGGCGGCGGCTCCACCTCGTCGTCGTCCTCCATGGTGAACACGCGGATGCCTTCGTTCGACACCAGTTCGAACAGCAGTTCGCGCCGCAAATCCGTGGCGGAGTGGGTGAGGGCGGCACGGGTAATGGTCACCACCGACACCACCTGGGCGGCAGTCTGCTGCGCCAGCGGCTCGCGCTGGACGTAGTTGACCATGCCGAACCAGGCCGACATGGAGAGCGTGGTCAGCACGCTCAGCAAGAGGAAAGTGCGCCAGAACAGGCCGCTGGTCAGCGACGCCGGGCGCGGCAGGCGGAATTTCATCGACAGCCCAGGATCAGCGTGGCTGGCCCTCAGGGATGAAGACATAGCCCAGGCCCCACACCGTCTGGATGTACAGCGGGCTGGACGGGTCCGGCTCGATCAGTTTGCGCAGGCGGGAAATCTGCACGTCCAGGCTGCGGTCGAACACTTCGTACTCGCGGCCGCGCGCCAGTTCCATCAGCTTTTCTCGCGACAGCGGCTGGCGGGCATGGCGCGCAAACACTTTCAGCACCGAGAATTCGCCGGTGGTCAGCGGCACGGTTTCGCCATTTTTCTTCAGGGTGCGCGTGCCCAGGTCCAGCACGAACTGGCCAAATTCAAAGGTTTGCGGGTGTTCGGAAGGCGCGCCCGGGATTTCATCCGGCTGCTTGCGGCGCAGCACTGCGCCGATGCGGGCCACCAGCTCGCGCGGGTTGAACGGCTTGGGCAGGTAGTCGTCGGCGCCCATTTCCAGGCCCACGATGCGGTCCACGTCTTCGCCCTTGGCGGTCAGCATGATGATCGGGGTCTGGTCGCCGGCGCCGCGTAGGCGGCGGCAGATCGACAGGCCGTCTTCGCCTGGCAGCATCAGGTCCAGCACCAGCAGGTCATAGCGCTCGCGCAGCCACAGCTTGTTCATGGCGGTGGCATTTTCGGCAGTCACGACGTTGAAGCCTTGCTCGGTCAGGTAGCGGCGCAACAGGTCGCGCAGGCGGACGTCATCGTCCACCACCATGATCTTGGCCTGGTGGCCTTGCTGGCCGCCTGGTGCGGCTGAAGGATTAGTGGTGGTATTCATAATGAAGTTGATCTTGTTGAATTGTCAGATGCATGTCGCTATGGTAACGTCATATTGATTGCCGGTGCCATACCGGAGAAAACTCATTACAAATTCTTACAAACTTTACCCAGTCGCTCTTACCATGACAAGTTCGAGCGCATACACTGCGGGCATGGATACGGCAAGTACGACGAGGACGGCGATGAAACTTGGTGCGAAAACAGGATTGGGCAAAGCGGCTTTGGCGCTGTGCGCCG
>Ga0209257_1003526_pt1 | contig 13304 bp, 15 predicted proteins | sample AraplaCvi_mCL_r2_FD_184277 | JGI IMG/M metagenome (GOLD analysis project Ga0209257, IMG submission 184277) | Arabidopsis root microbial communities from North Carolina, USA - plate scrape MF_Cvi_mCL_r2 (SPAdes) (version 2) | ecosystem: Host-associated > Plants > Roots > Endosphere | place: USA...
TCGATGCGCGCGTGATCGCCCGCGGCACGCCGGGCTTCTCCGGCGCCGATCTCGCCAACCTGGTGAACGAGGCGGCACTGCTGGCCGCGCGTTTCGGCAAGCGCGTCGTCACCATGTCGGATTTCGAGCAGGCCAAGGACAAGGTGCTGATGGGCGCGGAACGCCGCTCCATGGTGATGACCGACGAGGAGAAGCTGGCGACGGCCTATCACGAGACCGGCCACGCCATCGTCAACCTCGAGCTTCCTGAGTGCGATCCGTTGCACAAGGTGACGATCATCCCGCGCGGCCGTGCGCTGGGCGTGACCATGGCGCTGCCGGAGAAGGACCGCTACAGCTACACCAAGGGCTGGATGGAGAGCCGGATCGCCATGTGCTTCGGCGGCCGCATCGCCGAGCAGCTGATCTACGGCGAATCGCATCTCAATTCCGGCGCCGCCGACGACATCCGCCAGGCGACTGGCATGGCGCGGCGCATGGTGACCGAGTTCGGCATGAGCGAGAAGCTGGGGCCCTTGCGCTACAGCGAGAACGAGGAAGAGGTCTTCCTCGGCCACTCGGTGACCCAGCGCAAGAACGTCTCCGACGACACCGCCAAGCTGATCGATCAGGAAGTGCGGCGCATCGTCGAAGAGGGCGAACAGAAGGCGCGCGAGATTCTGTCCAAGAATCTCGACGGGCTCCATGTGGTCGCCAAGGCGCTCCTGGAATACGAGACGCTCTCCGGCGACGAGGTGCAGGCTTTGCTCCGCGGCGAGAAGATCCGTCAGAGCACCGGCGACGACAAGCCGAAGCCGCGCTCCTCGGTGCCGACCGCCGGCGCCACGGTGCAGCGCCCGACCGGTCTCGATCCCCGGCCGCAGCCTGGGACGTAACGGGGCCGGGAACCTGATGCCCACGGAAAGAACGGACGCGATCGTCCCGAGCCCCGCCGAACGGCGGGGCTTTTCCGTTGCGCCCCAGGAATCCGGAGCGGATGGGAACACACGACGCTACCTGCTGCCGCGCGGGTTGCTGCGCGGAAGTGCGGCGGAGCGGGTGATCGCAGCCGGAGCGGCATTGCCTTTATCCGGCGGCCCGATCGCCTTCTGCTTCGCCGAGGTCGCGGAACGCCGTCCGGGTGAGGCCGGCCTCCGCGCACCGGCATGGCTCGGCGATCTGATCGGTCCCGATCGCGGGCTGCTGGACGGCCTGATCGCGCCGCGCCCGAGCTGGGCTGGCTTCGACCTCGCGAAGCCGCTCATCATGGGCGTAGTCAACGTCACCCCCGACAGCTTCTCCGACGGTGGCGATTTCGCCAGCACCGAGGACGCCATCGCGCGGGGGATCCGCCTCGCCGAGCAGGGCGCAGACATCATCGACATCGGCGGCGAGTCGACCCGGCCCGGCGCCCAGGAAGTCTCCGCCGAGGAAGAGATCCGTCGCGTCGTGCCCGTCGTGCGTGCCCTGGCCGACCGCGGTCTCTGCGTCTCGATCGACACCCGCCATGCCGGTGTGATGGCGGCCGCGGTCGCCGCCGGTGCCCGTATCATCAACGACATCACCGCGCTCACCGGCGATCCCGACAGCCCGAAGGTGGCCGCCAAGTCCGGCGCCGCCATCGTGCTCATGCACATGCAGGGCGAGCCCCGGACCATGCAGGCCGACCCCCATTACGCCGACACGACATTGGACCTGCTCGACTATTTCACCGAGCGTCTGGCCGCCCTCCGCACCCACGGCGTCGATCCCGCCCGCATCGCGCTCGATCCCGGCATCGGCTTCGGCAAGAAGGACCCGCACAATCTCCAGCTCCTGACCGAGCTCGCGGCCTTCCAGGTCTTCGGCTGCCCGGTTCTGCTCGGTGTCTCCCGGAAGAGCTTCGTCGGCCGCCTCTCGCGCAAGGAGCCGCCGAAGGACCGCCTCGCCGGTTCCCTCGCCGCCGGCCTCGCCGGCCTCGACCAGGGCATCCAGATCCTCCGCGTCCACGACGTCGCCGAGACCTTCCAGGCCCGCGCCATATGGCTGGCGATGGGCGGCTGAAACCGGCCCTATTCCCGCCATCCCCGGTGCTATAATCCCGCCCCTGGGAGTCGAATCGGACCTGAGCTATGACGCGTAAACTCTTCGGAACCGACGGTGTCCGCGGCCTCGCCAACAGCGAGCCGATCACCGCCGAGACCGCCTTGAAGCTGGCTCTCGCGGCCGGTGCCCATTTCACCCGCGGCGACCACCGCCACCGCGTGATCATCGGCAAGGACACCCGTCTCTCCGGCTACATGCTGGAGACGGCGCTCAGTTCCGGCTTCCTCTCCATGGGCATGGACGTGATGTTGCTGGGGCCGATGCCGACCCCGGCGGTCGGCATGCTGACCCGCTCGATGCGCGCCGATCTCGGCGTCATGATCTCGGCCTCGCACAATCCTTATGAAGACAACGGGATCAAGCTGTTCGGCCCGGACGGGTTCAAGCTGTCCGACGAGATCGAAACCGAGATCGAACAGCGCCTGGAGGCCAACGACCTCGCCAAGAACCTCGCCCCCTCGCCCGAGCTCGGCCGTGCCAAGCGGATCGACGACGCCCCGGGCCGCTACATCGAGTTCGTGAAATCGAGCTTCCCGAAAGGCCTCAGTCTCGCCGGCCTGAAAGTGGTGGTCGATTGCGCCAACGGCGCCGCCTACAAGGTGGCGCCGACCGTGCTCTGGGAACTGGGCGCCGAGGTGATCCCGATGGGCGTCGAGCCCAACGGCACCAACATCAACCGCGAATGCGGCGCCATGCATCCTGAAAAACTGAAAACCCTGGTGCGCGAGCGCGGGGCCGATCTCGGCATCGCCCTCGACGGCGACGCCGACCGCGTCATCGTGGTCGACGAACGCGGGCAGGTGGTCGATGGCGATCAGCTGATGGGGGTCATCGCCCGTTCCTGGGCGGCGGCCGGCCGGCTGCAGAATGCCTGCGTCACGGCGACCGTGATGTCGAACCTCGGCCTGGAGCGGTTTCTCGGCGGCCACAGCATCGCCCTCAAGCGCACGCCCGTGGGCGACCGCTATGTGGTCGAGGAGATGCGCCGCAACGGCGGCAACCTCGGCGGCGAGCAGTCCGGCCACATCATCCTCACCGACTTCGCCACCACCGGCGACGGTCTGATGGCCGCCTTGCAGGTGCTCGCGGTCCAGGTTCAGACCGAGCGGCCGGCAAGCGAAACCCTCAGGGTCTTCGCGCCCTTGCCCCAGCTCCTGAAGAATGTGCGCTACCGCGCCGGCGCCGCCTTGCCGCTGGACCAGGCCGGGGTCAAAGCCGCGATCAAGGCGGGGGAGGCGGAGCTCACCGGCAAGGGAAGGCTGCTGATCCGCAAATCCGGCACCGAGCCGCTGATCCGCGTCATGGCCGAGGGCGAGGACGAAGCCCTGGTCGCCCGCGTGGTTGCCGAAATCGTCCGGGCGGTCGAAGCCGCCGCGGCATGAAGTGGCTCTGGCTGGCGTTCGCGCTGGTCGTCGCGAGCCCCGCCGCCGCCGATCCCGAACCCCGCATCGCCAAGACCGGGTTCACCTTCGAACGGCCGCAGCCGGAGCCGGCCCGTGGCGGCGCCTATGACCGGCCCGGGTTCACCATCTACAGCCCAAGCCTTGCCTTCTGGGTCGACGCCGCGACGCTCCAACTGGGCGATCGCCTGGTGCTCGTCCTGAAGGGCCCCGACGGCGGCATCATGGCGGCGCAGGACATCCGGATGGACCGTGCGCCCGACCGCTACTTCGCCTTCGCCGGCGCGCAGCGCCCGCCCCATGGCTGGAAGCTCGGGACCTATACCGGCACGGTCGAGATCCTCCGTGGCGACCGGATGCTCGCCGAACGAACCGACCAAATCGTCTTGCCATAGATCACGTCCCGACTAGAGTCCTCGGCCGGGAGTGCGTGCCATGCCGTCGGTTGAGTTCACGTCGCACCTGCGGAAGGTCGCGCCGGCCGGATCCATGACGGTCGGGGGCACCACCTTGCGCCTCGCGCTCGACGAGGTCTTCGCTCGGCATCCCAAGGCGAAGTCTTATGTACTCGACGACCAGGAGCGCCTGCGCAAGCACGTCGTGATCTTTGTCGACGGCACGCGGATTTCAGGCGGCAGCGACTTGATGCTGCCTGTGAGTCCTTCTGCGCAAATCTATGTTCTTCAAGCATTGTCGGGAGGCTGAGCATGGCGTCGCGGATGTTGGTCGGCAGCCGCAAGGGACTCTTCATCCTGGAGCCGAAAGGCAGCAATTGGCAGATCGCCCAGCAGGCCTTCATCGGCCAGCCGGTGTCCATGGTGCTCGAAGATCCGCGCGACGGCGCGCTCTACTGCGCGCTCAACCTCGGCCATTTCGGCGCGAAGCTGCACCGCTCGGATGACGGCGGCGCGAACTGGATCGAGGTGACGGCACCGGCCTTTCCCAAGGTGGAAGGAAAGGAAGATGCGCCTAGCCTCGGCATGATCTGGGCGCTCGAAGCCGCGGGCCCGGACATGCCCGGTGCCATCTGGGCCGGCACCATGCCGGCGGCTGTTTTCCAATCCAGGGACAAGGGCGTCACCTGGACTCAGAATGCCGCCTTCGAGGCGATCCCCGGCAAGGCCCAGTGGTTCGGCGGCGGCAACGACGCGCCGGGGCTCCACTCGATCGCGATCCATCCCAAGGACAGCCGGAATATGGTGGTCGGCATCTCTTGTGGCGGCGCCTGGACCACCGCGGATGCGGGGGCGAGTTGGAGCAATGGCTGCAAGGGCATGTGGGCCGCCTATATGCCGCCCGAGGATAAGGACAACCCGGGCGCCCAGGACCCGCACCGCATCGTCCGCTGCCGCGACCGTCCGGAGACACTCTGGACCCAGCATCACAATGCCCAGTTCCGATCGACCAATGGCGCTGCCGAGTGGAGCACGATTTCCGAGACCTTCGGCTTCGCGGTCGCCGCCCATCCCAAGGATCCCGAGACCGCCTGGTTCGTGCCTGCCCAGAAGGACGAGTTCCGCATCCCGCAGGACGGCGAGTTCTGCGTCCTGAAGACCGAGGATGGCGGGAAGAATTTCCGCCGCGTCACCGCCGGCCTGCCGCCGAAACCCTGTTACGACCTCATCTACCGCCACGCCCTCGACGTCGACGGCGAAGGTCGCGAACTCGCCTTCGGCTCGACCACCGGAAACCTTTGGGCGAGCGGAGATAGCGGCGAAAGCTGGCGCACCGTCTCAAATCACCTGCCGCCGATCTACTGTCTTAAGTTCGTACATTAAGTCGCTGCTCATCTTCTGAATGAACTGGAAATATTCGAAGCAGTGATTTGAAAATTAAAGATAATATCTAAGGCGCGACCGATAGTGCGCAGCGGAAGATCCAACGCTCCCACCAGGCGAAGAAAGCGCCTTGACCCGGCCCCGGGGTCCGCCCCGATAAGAATCGCGACGTTCAACACCGAGGTGAGTCGTGCCCTATCTCCGACCCGCAGAAGCCGCCAGATCGCTCGGCGTTTCCGTAAAGGCACTCCGCCTCTACGAGCGTCGCGGCCTTCTCGCGCCTTTGCGCTCCACTGCCGGATGGAGAGCCTACGGTCCGGATCAGATGGCCCGCGCCGCCGAGATTGTCGGCTTGCGCAACCTCGGCCTCACCCTCGCCGAGATCGGACCGGTCCTGGCCGGCGGCGCCGAGGCGCGTGACCTGGCCCTTGCCGCCCACCAGGCGGTGCTCGAATCCCGGATCCGCGCCTTGGCGGCGACCATCGAGCGGGTCCGTTCCCTGCGCCGAGACCTCCGTGGCCCGGTCGCCGCACCGGAGGTCGCCTTCGATCTCCCCTGGCCCTGGGGCGGCGAGCGGTTCGAGCTCCGCGATATCCCGGCGATCACCTACATCACCGGCCCATTGGGCAGCGGCAAGACCCGGCTCGCCCGCCGCCTCTCCGAGACTCTCCCCGGAGGCATCTTCCTCGGCCTCGAACGTTCGGCGGACGCTCTGCTCGCCGCCCTCGGAAGCGACGCGCCGTCACCGCTGGTCGTCGATATGGTGGAGCAGGGGCTGGACCCGGCGAATCAGCGGACCCTGATCGGCGCCTTGCGCAATCGGCCCGCCGCGGCCCGGCCGCTCTTCCTGATGACCCGCTCCGCGGCCATCCTCGACCTCGCCGCCCTCGGCCCCGACGAGACCATTCTTTACTGCCCGGCCAACCACAGCCCGCCGCTCCGCGTCGCACCCGTGCCCGGCAGTCCCGGCTACGAGGCGGTCGCGACCTGCGTCGCCCCGCCCGAAGTCCGCGCCCGCACCGAAGGCACCATCGCCTGGCGGCCCGGCATGGCATGAAAGGCGTGTGACGTTACCCCTTTGCGGAGCCTGGGTCCGATGCTTTACCGTTGCCGTGGTGCGCCGATTTTGGGCGTCTTCTGCATGAAGTGGACAGCCGATCCCGATGGACGCCGATCGCTCCGAGTTCTTCGAGGTTCTTGCACCTGATGCGTCCGAACAGGAGCTTCAAGTCAGGATTCGCTCGCCGAAGGTGCGGTTGGTTTTCACGCATTGGCGTGACAGCCGCAACGGCAGGGTCTTTCCGCAGCGCAGCGATATCGATCCGGCTGCCATGCGCGAGGCTCTCCCTCATATTACGATGACTCAGATCTCGTATGACCCGCTGCGGGTGCTCTATCGGCTGGTCGGAACGGAAGTGGCGCGCTGGGCGAAGCAGGATTTCACCAACCGTTACGCCGACGAGCTGGTATTCCAGGATGATGACCGGGACTGGACCGACTTCTATCGACACGTGATCGAGCGAAGGACCGTCTGCTTTGGCGTGACCTATTGGCGTCAGCCGCAGGCGCGCCCTTACTGGATAGAACATATGATCTGTCCCCTGTCATCCGACGGCGTGACGATTGATCAATGCCTGGCTGTGGAAGATTATGAAAAGATGAGCTGGAGGGAGTTCGACGCCCTTCCACCCGTGCTCACAAAGCAGCGCTAAGCCTCGCCCGGGGCCGGCATAATTGTTGTCAACGCGCGAACGCATGAATACGTTCTGAACTCCGCTGCTCGCCGCGTGTCGCACTGGGGATCGATGACAGAGCCGACGACGAACGTAAATGACCCTGCAGAGGGCGACGCCCTGCGGCTCTACACCATTCGACACGGCGAGACCGAATGGTCTCTCTCCGGCCAGCACACCGGCCGCACGGATATCTCCTTGACCGCGCAGGGCGAAGACGAGGCGCGGCAACTCGAGCCCTACCTGCGCGGAATCCGATTTTCCGCCGTGATGACCAGTCCCCGCCGGCGGGCGCGAAGAACCTGCACCTTGGCCGGCTTGGAAGCGGGAGCCGCGATCGAGCCGGACCTTTCCGAATGGGACTACGGCGACTATGAAGGCGAGCGCTCCGCGGATATCCGCAAGGCGCGTCCGGATTGGAACATCTTTCGGCACGGCTGCCCCGGCGGCGAATCGCCGGAGGAGATATCCGACCGCGCCGATCGCCTCATCGCCCGGCTTCGTCCGCTCAAAGGGAACATTGCTCTGTTCTCGCATGGGCACTTCGGCCTCGTCCTGGCCGCACGATGGATCGGACTTGCCGTCGTCGAAGGGCAACATTTCTCCCTCAGCACGGGCTCGCTGAGCGTCCTCTCCACCGATCCCCGTCATCCCGAGGTGCCGGTGCTCGCACTCTGGAACTTCACGCCGCGCCGGCACGCGCGCCAAGGGTAGTCGCCATGGCTCGACGCCGCCGAGCGCTCAGACCGGCAGCAGCCAGCGCAGGATGAGGAAGGCGACGACGCCGGCGCCGATCGTGGCGAAGAGGTTCTTACTGAAATAACTGACCGCCACCGCGACCAGGGAGGCGAGCAGGGCCGGGTTCTTCCAGGTGAGGGCGAGCGCGGTGCCGTCGCCGGGATAGAGCACGGTCGGCACGATGATCGCCGTCAGCACCGCGACCGGCACGAAGGCGAGCGCGCGCTCGACGATCGGCGGGAAGCGGAAATGGTTGGCGAAGAGGTAGACCGGCCAGCGGATCGCGAGATTGATCAGCGCCATGCCGAGGATCATCAGGGGGATCATCTGATCGGCGCTCACGGTCCGGGGTCCTCCGCCTTGGTGCCGTTGGCCGGCGCATCGAGCCCGCGCTTGCGGATGTCGAGCAGCACCCCGACCACGATCCCGGCGAGCGAGGCCAGCATCAGCCCGAGCTTGTAGGGCAGGGGATTGGCGATCACCGCAACGAGGCCGGCGGTCAGCGCCGCAGCCAGATAGGGCATCGAGGTCAGGAGCGGCACCACGATACCGATGAAGGTCACCACCATGGCGAACTCCAGGCCCCAGTTCTGCACTTCCGGGAAATGCTGCCCGACCGTGATGCCGGTGAAGGTCCAGAACTGCCAGTTCAAATACATGCCGAAGCAGGAGGCAATATAATACCAATGCGCATTCGGCCCGCCGCCTTGCGTCCGATACCGGCGCTCCATGACGGCGAAAGTCTCGTCGGTGAGGAACGCCGCGAGCGGAAAGCGCCAAGCCTGGCTCAGGTGCCGCACATGATCGACCAGGGTCGCGGCATAGAGCAGGTGCCGGAGATTGAGCACGAAGGTCGCAAACCAGACGACCCAGAGTCCCGATCCCGCGCCGAGCAGCACCACCGCGATGAACTGCGCCGAGCCGGAGAAGACGAACAGCGACATCGCCATGGTGGCCAGTGGATCGAGGCCCTTGGCGAGGGCGAGAGTCCCGAACAGCATGCCGAACGGGATCGAGCCGAACATGAAGGGCAGGGTGTCGCGCAAGCCCCGCAGCGCCTCGCCGCCGGGCGAATCCATCCGCCTGTCTAGCAAATCGGAAGCGGACATGGCTCAGACCACGCCCATATCGGCGCCGATGCTGACACCCGGCGCCGAGCGTGCGGTCGCGGCGATGATCGAGAGTCCCCGCTCCAACATCGCGCGTTCCGGTGGCTCGCAGAGGCAGAGCCGGATCGCAGAGGGTGCCGTGCGCGTGGTGGCGAAAGCGCCGGCCGGCGTCACCGCCACGCCGCGGAGGCGCAGCTCGAGCGCGAAGGCCTCGGCCGACCAGGGCTCCGGCAGCCGCATCCAGAGGTGATAGGCCCGCAGCTCCGCCGAGAGATCGTGCCCGGCGAGGATCTGCCGCGCGATCTTCTGCCGCGCGATGGCTTCCGCCCGATGCCCGTCGGCCAGTTCATGGCCGATGCCATTGCGGATCCAGTCGGCACCGATCTCGGCGGTCAGTGGCGTTGCCATCCAGGTGGTCGAGCGCACCACTTGGGTGAAGTCGTCGCGGCTGCCGATGGGGAGCGCCAGATAGCCGACCCGGAGCCCCGGCGCCATCGACTTCGAGAGGCTGGTGAAATAATGCCCGAGCTCCGGCGCGAAGGAGGCAAGGGCCGGCGGCGCTTCCGCGCCGAGCAGGAAGCCATAGACATCGTCCTCGACGATCTTCACGCCATAGCGCTGGCAGATCGCTGCAATCTCTTTACGGCGTTCGACCGGCACCACCAGCGCTGTCGGGTTCTGCAGGTTGGTGACGCAATAGAAGACTTTGGGATTCAAGTTCCGGCAGGCGGTCTCGAAGGCTTCGGGATCAATCCCAGCCTCGTCCATCGCGATGCCGTGCAGCCGCACCCTGAGGAAGTCCGCCAGCCGCCGCAGCCCGGGATAGGTGAGGCATTCGGTGATGACGACGTCGCCGGGTTCGGTCAGCGCGCCCAAGGCCGCGGTCATCGCATGTTGGCCGCCGGCGGTGACGATGAGCCGCTCGGGCTCGATCGGGAAGCCGCATTCGGTCATCCACTGCGCGCCCGCCGCGCGATGCGCGGCGACGCCGGCATGGGGATGATAATCCATCAGGCGTGCGATGCCCGGCCGCGCGACGATCTCGGTCAGCGTCTCGGCGAGAATCGCATCGCTGGTCATCGGCGTCGGGATGTTGACCGAGAGGTCGATGATCTGCGGCACGCCCAGCGGCGCCTCAACGTCGATCACCGCCTGCGCCTTGCGCCGCCGCGCATCGGGGCGCACGAAGGTGCCGCGCCCGACCTCGCCGCCGATCAAGCCGCGCCTTTCCGCTTCTGCGTAGGCCCGGCTCACTGTGCCGACCGTCACACCCAGGCGATAAGCAAGATCGCGATGGGTGGGCAATCGGTCGCCCGGATTGATCTTTCCGCTCCGGACATCGACCGCAAGTGCTTCCGCAATCGCCAGATAGCGCGGTCCTTGGATTGATTCTATTTCAGGTCGCCACATTGTCATGGTGTCAATGTACTGATTGACATCATAATCCGTCAAGACATGATGCATTCAATCGCGACATTGAATCGGAAGTCGCGAGGAACCTCGGCAAATTGTTAGCAATGGAGACTAAAATGTATCGATACAATTCAGAGCGCAGCGGCTTTCGACCGACCACCGGCGAGCGGCTGTCCGTCATCGGAGTGCTCGTTCGCCTCGCGGAAACCGTCGCCGTCGGGCGCGAGCGCCGCCGGCAGCGAGTCGCGCTCGCCCGCCTCGATGACCGGATGCTCCGCGATATCGGTCTGACCGCGGCGGATGTCGAGGGCGAGGTCTCGAAGCCCTTCTGGAAGTAGGACATGGAACTCGACGTCTATCAAATCGACGCCTTCAGCGACCGGCCCTTCGCGGGCAATCCCGCCGGGGTCGTGCCGCTGAAGTCGTGGTTGCCCGACGCCGTGCTGCAGTCGATCGCCGCCGAGATCAATCAGGCGGAGACCGCTTTCTTCGCACCGGAGGGGGACCACTATCGCATCCGCTGGTTCACCCCGACCACCGAGGTGAAGCTCTGCGGCCATGCGACCCTCGCCAGCGCCCATGTGATGCACAGCCTGGGCAAGGCGCCCGAGAGGATCGTCTTCGAGAGTCTTTCCGGACCGCTCTCGGTCGCGAAGTCCGGCGACAAGCTGGAACTGGATTTTCCGCGTCATGACGTGCGGCCGCAGCCCGAAGCGCTGGCCAAGGTCGCCGCCTGCTTCGACGTGAAGCCGGTCGAGATGCATGTCAGCGAAAGCTACGACGCCTATCTGGCGCTTTACGAGAAGGCCGCCGATGTCGCGCGCCTCCAACCCGATTTCAACCGCCTCAATCAGGTCGACCGCACCGTGCTGGTGACGGCGCGCGGCGAGAACGGGGTCGATTTCGTCTCGCGCTATTTCGCGCCGACTTCCGGCATCCCCGAGGATCCGGTCACCGGCTCCACCCATTGCGTGCTTGCCACCTTCTGGTCGCGCATTCTCGGCAAGACCGAGTTTCATGCGCGCCAGGTTTCGAAGCGCGGCGGCGACCTCTGGCTGAAGCTGGAAGGCGACCGCGTCAAGATCGCCGGCCACAGCACCGCCGTGATGCAGGGGAAGATCACGGTCTAGCCGCCATGATCATCGCGCCCGAGACTTTCCTGCTCTTCCTCGGCGCGGTGATGATCCTCTTGATCACGCCCGGCCCCAACATGGCCTTCGTGCTGACCAGCGGCGCCGCCTATGGCTGGCGCGGCGGTTTCGCCGCGGCGGCCGGAATCGGCGTGGTCGATCTCGTCTTCACCCTGGTCTGCGCCTTCGGCCTCGCGGGCCTGCTGCAGGCCTATCCTGCGGCCTTCGACGCGATCCGCTGGGCCGGTGCCGCCTATCTGATCTGGCTCGCCGTCACCTGCATCCGCAGCGCGGGACGCGCCAAGGCCACAGGGACCAGCGAAGCCGAGCCCTCGCGCCCGGCGATCTTCGTCCGGGGCATCGCCTCGAACATCGCCAACCCGAAGGCGATCCTGTTCTTCCTGGTCTTCATCCCGCAATTCATCGACGCTGGCTCAGGCTCTGTCTTCGCGCAGTTCGTGATTCTCGGCGCCGCACTCGCGGTGATCGGCACCGTCTTCCACGGCTCGCTGGGCGCGATCGGGGCCGCGGGCGCTGCACTGGCGGGCGAGGGCGCCAAAAGAAAACGCGGCCTGCATTATCTGCAGGCCGCGGTGTTTGCTGCAATCGCAGGTCGGCTGCTGCTCGGTCAGCCGAAGCGGCCGGTGATGTATTCCTGGGTCTTCGGCTGCGACGGCGAGGTGAACAGCTTCTCCGTCGTGTCGAACTCGATCAGCTCGCCGAGATACATGAAAGCGGCGAAGCTGGTGCAGCGCGCCGCCTGCTGCATGTTGTGGGTCACGATCGCGATCGTGTAATCGGTCTTCAATTCGTCGATCAGCTCTTCGATCTTCGCGGTCGAGATCGGATCCAGCGCCGAGCAGGGCTCGTCGAACAGGATGACCTCGGGCTTCACCGCCACGGTGCGGGCGATGCAGAGGCGCTGCTGCTGGCCGCCGGACAGGCCCTGGCCGCTGGTGTTGAGCTTGTCCTTCACCTCGTCCCAGAGGGCGGCGCGGCGAAGCGCCGATTCCACGCGCTCGTCGAGCTCCGCCTTGGAGAGCCGCTCATAGAGCCGGATACCGAAGGCGATGTTCTCGTAGATCGACATCGGGAACGGGGTCGGCTTCTGGAACACCATGCCGACCTTGGAACGCAGGCTGTCCGCCGATTCCTTGCTGGTGAGGATGTTCTCGCCGTCCATCAGCACCTCGCCTTCGGCGCGCTGCTTCGGATAGAGCTCGTAGATCCGGTTCATGATCCGGAGCAGGGTGGACTTGCCGCAACCCGAGGGACCGATGAAGGCGGTCACCGTCCGCTCATAGAGCGGCAGGTTGATGTTCTTCAGCGCCTTGGTCTGGTCGTAGTAGAAGTTGAGGTTGCGGATCGTGATCTTTTCCTTGCCGGCCGCGTTGCGGACGGTGTCGGGGAGAAATTCGGCGTTCATCACTTCGCCTTCTTTGCAGTGAGCATGCGGGCAAAAATACTCAGGGTCAGCACCGAGAGGGTGATCAGCAGGGCGCCGGTCCAGGCAAGCTGCTGCCAGTCCTCATAGGGGCTGAGCGCGAACTGGAAGATCACCACCGGCAGGCTGGCCAGCGGCGCGTTGAGGTTGGTGCTCCAGAACTGGTTGTTGAGCGCCGTGAACAGCAGCGGCGCGGTCTCGCCGGAGATGCGCGCCACCGCCAGCAGCACGCCGGTGGTGATGCCGGTCCGGGCCGCCCGGTAGGCGATCGAAAGGATCATCCGGTAGCGCGGCATGCCGACCGAGGCGGCGGCCTCGCGGAGCGTATCCGGCACCAGGCGCAGCATGTCCTCCGTGGTGCGAACGACGATCGGGATCACCAGGATGGCGAGGGCCATCGCACCGGCAATGCCGGAGAAGTGTCCCAGGGTTGTCACAAGGAGTTCATAAACGAACAGGCCGACCACGATCGACGGGGCCGACAGCAGGATGTCG
>Ga0209257_1003527_pt1 | contig 13303 bp, 9 predicted proteins | sample AraplaCvi_mCL_r2_FD_184277 | JGI IMG/M metagenome (GOLD analysis project Ga0209257, IMG submission 184277) | Arabidopsis root microbial communities from North Carolina, USA - plate scrape MF_Cvi_mCL_r2 (SPAdes) (version 2) | ecosystem: Host-associated > Plants > Roots > Endosphere | place: USA...
GAAGAAGAACGAGACGCCGTCATTCGCCATGCAGACGCCGTTCGGAAACACCCGCCGGTGAATCTCGGTCCGGGTCGTGCCGGTGCGCGGGTCGTAGCAGATCATGCGCCCGTTGCCGCGGCTTTCCAGCGCGTCGGTCGCCCATTCCTCCTGCTCGTAGCGGACGGTCGCCTCGCTGAAATAGACCCGCCCATCCGGTGCGATGTCGAGATCGTCGGCCAGGCGCAGGCGGGAATCGTCCACCACCGAGAGGAAGCTGCGATTGGTCTCGTCGGTGAGCTTGACCACCTCTTGTTGCGGTGTGACCTTGTAGAGACCCATGCCGCCGATACAGACCAGCAGATTGCCGTCGCGGTCGAACTGCATGCCGAGCGGATGGCCGCCGATATGGGCGAAGACCTCGTGCCGCTTATGGTCGGGACCGAAGAAGCGGACGATGTCGCCATGCCGCGTGCCGCAATAGAGATTGTCGTCGCGGTCGAGGATGACGTCCTCGGGCCCATCGATGGCACCGAGGCCGATGATCTCCACCGAGCGTAGCTTGTCATTGAGCGCGAAGGGCGAATTGGGGTCGGTCGCGGAGGGCGGCGGCGGAAGCTGCAGATAGGCCGGCGAGACATAGATCTTCGACAGCCACTTGTGCCGGTTCCTGAGCCAGCGCATGTCGATGAAGACCGCGCCGATCAAGACGCAGCCGAGGATGGTCGAATTGACCGGACCCGAGACGCCGAAGTTGGTGAGGTTGTTGCTGAGGATCAGCACGAACAGCGCGCCCATCGCCGCCTTGGCGACCGAGCCGCGGCCGCCGCCCAGCGAATTGCCGCCGAGCACGGCTGCCGTCAAGGCCGAGACTTCCAGCCCGACGCCGGTATCGGCCCCGGTGCTGCCGATCCGGGCGGCGAACAGGAATCCGGCGAGCGCACTCAAGGCACCCGACCAGACATAGGCGAAGAACACCGTGCGCCGGACGCTGATGCCGGCATTGTAGGCCGAGCGGCGCGCGCCGCCGACGGCGGTCAGCCGCCAGCCGGGTCGCATCCGCGAGAGCACGATGTGCCAGGCGACGGCGATCACCAGCGTCACCCAGAGCGAGAACGGGACGCCGAGGATGGTCCCGCTGCCGATGAAGAACAGCAGGTCGGAGTCGCTGAAGCTCGCGACGATGGCGGTCGACATCCGCAGGAACAGGATGTCGTAGATCGAGCGGAAGATGATGAGGGTCACCAGCGTGGTCAGGAAGGCGCGCAGGCGCAGATATCCGACCAGATAGCCGTTGATCGAACCGCAGGCAACGCCCAGCACGACGACGCCGATGCAGGTCATGCCGACCGACCAGCCTTCGACATTGGTGCCGATCAGCGAGGCCAGCACCGCCAAAGTGAAGACCGAGGCGACCGAAAGGTCGATGCCGCCCGACATCAGCACGATCGAGAGGCCGAGCACGATCAGCCCGAACTCGGCCACCTGGCGGCCGAGATCGGTGACGCTGGAGACCGAGAGGAAGCCCGGCGAAATGATGCCGAACACCGCCACCAGGACGACGAGGGCGAGGAACGGAACCGCGTTGTCGATCCAGCGCTTGGCCAGGATCTCCCCGATCAGATGATCGGGGAGATACCTGTACCGGATGCGCGTGAGCGTATCGCTACTCAATTTAGTACTCGTTATGAGACTCGTTTCCAATCAGGCATTCACGAAAGATCGTCATGGTCCGCGTAGGCGGACCATCCACGAGTTTCCATCGAGTGACGGAAAGAAACTCGTGGATCCTCCGCCTTCGCGGAGGATGACGATCGAGCGGAAAGCCCGTCACTGTTAGGCCTTGAAGAGCACTACTTCAGCTGGTCCAAGGTCCAGCAGTTGTGCGACGCGACCCATTCCTTGGTCTGCAAGGTCAGTGGCGTGAAATATGTGCTCTTGATCTCGCCCGCCTTGCCCGGCGAATTGAGCAGCTCGACGATCGCCTGGTTGAGCGCATTGCCCTGCAGCGGCACGTCGTAGCTGACGATGAGGTCGAGCAGGCCTTTCTTGATGTTGTCGCAGCCGGTCTGGCTGCCGCCGCCCGAGGTCACGATATAGACCTGGTCGGACTTGCCGGCCGCCTCGACCGCGGCACCCGCACCCACATCCTGGTTGTCCCAGTTGCCGACGATGCCACAAAGATCGGGATGCTGTTGCAGCACGGTCTCGGTGATGGCGCGGGCCTTGGCCGGGTCATAGGTCGCAGCCTGGTCGGCGACCACCTTGATCTCCGGATTCTCGCCGAAGACCTTGTAATAGGCATAGAGCTCATAAAGGTTGGAGGCGGCGGTCGGCTGTCCCTCCAGGATCGCGACCTTGCCCGACGTGCCGGAGCCCTTGCCGCACTTCTTCACCAGGGCCTCAGCCTCGATCAACCCGACCTTCACCCAATCGGCGCCGACGTAATAGTCGGTCGGCACGGTGGTCTCGAGATTGACCTGCAGCACCTTGATGCCTTCCTTCACCATGCGCTGCTCGAGCCGCGCATAGGATTGCAGGTCCGGATTGTGGATGATGGCGAGGTCCGGCTTCTCGGCGATGATCGCGGTGATCGCCCTTGTGCCGGCATCGGTGCTCCAGTTCGGATCGCGGATCTCGAAGCTGTAGCCGAGATCCTCGGCCTGGCGCTTCATGATCGCCGCCCAGCCCTCGGTCAGGTCGAAGCCCATGGCGAGCGGCACGAAGACGACCTTCTTGCCCTTCAATCCCTCGTAATAGGGATCGCGCTTTGCCTTGTTGTCGAGGCCCTTCTGGTCCTGCGCCATGGCGCTGGAGAAAATGGATGCGCCGAGCGCTAAGGAAAGCGCCGCCGCGATGATCTTGAATGTCCGCATGGTGTCCTCCGCCTTATCGTTTTTATGGTCGTTGTATTCGCCGTCAGATGTCGCCCTGTTCCTGCTGCGCGGTCTGCTCGTCACGCGGGTTGATGATGCTGTCCACGACGATGGCGCAGAGCAGGATGATGCTCTTGATCAGGTTCTGCTCGATGTAGGGCACGTCCATGATCGTCATGCCGTCGAGCAGCACGCCGACCAGCAAGGTTCCGACCAGCACGTTGCGCACGCCGCCCCGGCCGCCGGAAAGGCCGATGCCGCCCAGCACGACCACCAGCAGCACGTCGTAGATCATGGTCGAGTTGTAGACCCGCGTGCTCATGCCCGATGACGCCGCCGCCATCACCAGGCCGGCCGCATAGGCGATGAGTGCGGTGATGATGTGCTCGGCGACGATCATCGGGCGCACCGGCAGGCCGACGATGCGGGCCGCCGCCGGGTTGTCGCCCATCGCATAGACGAAGCGGCCGAAGCGGGTCCAACGCAAGGCCGCCCAGATGACCAGCGCCAGCACCAGGAAGGCGACGATCAGCATCGGCATGCCGAGAAGCGTAGTGCGGCCGAGGAAGTTGAAGAAGGCCGAGCCGTCCGGCGTGTTCTGCACATCGACCTGGAACAGCCAGCCGCGGCCGACGCCATAGACCACCAGCCCCATGGCCAGCGTGGTGAAGATCGCCGGAATCGTGGCATAGGCGATCAGGATGCCGTTGATGAGCCCGATCAACACGACGAAGCCGGCGCCGAGCAACAATGCCGGACCGAGGTCCCAGCCGGAATTGGTGGTGAGCGACAGCACCCAGGAAACCGAGACCACCATGGTCGCGATCAAGGCGAGGTCGATGCCGCGGGCGATGACCACCAGCGCCATGCCGAGGCCGAGAATGCCGAGGATCGAGACGCTGCGGACCAGCGCAATCAGGTTGCCGCCGGTGAGGAAGTTTGGCAGCGTCACGGCGAAGACGACGCACATGGCGATTGCCAGCGCGAGGACGACGCCCTCCTGCGTGAGTCTGATCTTCCGCACCCGGCCTCCCAAACCCGAACGGCGCTGCCCTTGATTGCGATGGGAAAGGTTTGTCGCTGCGCCGCGCGGCACCGGCGTATTGACCCGCCGGCTGCTTTCGACAGTCACAATCGTCAATTTCCGAAGGCGGGCAAAGCCGCTGGCTTTGAATATCAGTTATGATAGGCGCAGCAGCGGTTCACGCGCGCGGCGGCGAAGTTGTATGCCTAGCGCCTGGAATATCAGCACGCCGGAGGACTGGTCCCGTGTCGCGAACCAAAGGAAATGCTTTGATCACCGGTGCGGCCAGCGGAATCGGCCGTGCCATCGCGAGGCGGCTCGCCGAAGCCGGTCATCGGGTGGTGCTCGCCGATCTCGATCTCGCAGGTGCAACCGAGCTCGCGCAGAGCCTGGGGGACAAGGCCGCCGCGGTTCAGCTCGACGTCACCGACCGCGCCCGGGTCGACGACCTGCCCAACCTTGTCCCCGACTCATTCCGGCCGATCGACATCCTGGTCAACAATGCGGGTCATGACATCGGCGGGCGGACCCGCTTCGACCGCGGCAAGGCCGATGACTGGTCGAGCATCATCGACACCAATCTCAATGGTCTCATGCGGGTGACGCGCGCCCTGGTCCCGGACATGGTGCAGCGCAACAGCGGCGATATCGTCAACATCAGCTCGATCAGCGCGATCCGCATGGTGCCGGACATGGCGGCGTATACCGCCAGCAAGGCGGGCGTCCGCGCCTTTACCGATATCCTGCGCGCCGACCTCGCGGAGACCGGAATTCGGGTGACGGAGATCCTCCCCGGCCTGACCAAGACCAACATCATCCTGAAGCGCCACCGCGGCGACAAAGCGGCCGAGCAGGAATATTTCGAGCGCTTCAAGATCGCCCTTGATCCCGACGACATCGCGCGCAGCGTGCTCTTCGCGCTCGACCAGCCGGAGCATGTCCAGATCGCGCAGCTCTACATCCTGCCGGTCAATCGCTGGTGAGACACCGGCGCGAGCGAGATCGCGAAGGGGGGCGGATCGTGCTATAATCACTGCCTGCCTCCGATCTGTCCGCCGCAGCATCCGCGAAGGCCATAGCGCGCAGGTGGGTGCTGTTTGACATGGTGAACACTGCTTCCGACGTCGCGTCCGGCATGGCACGCGGTCTCTGGCGCGCCGCCAACCCGGACAGGACCCGGACAAAAAACATTCTGCGCAGTTCGCGCGTCGGCTTGGTCAACGTTGACCGGACGTTTACGAAACGACATGCGCATCCCTGCCGCCGCAACCGCGCAACCCCGACCGGACCCGTACAGAATCAGCCTTCGTTTTTGCGCCGGCGATGCCACAAAAGCGTTCAGCTTCAGCAGCTTGATAGGGCTTGAACCCCCTCCGAACGACCACACCTCGTCAGGGTAAATCGGGACGGTCTAGTACATCACCATGCCGCCGTCTGCGACCAGGGTGGCGCCGTGGACGTAGGAGGCTTCCGGCGAAAGCAGCCAGGCAATCGCCGCGGCGATCTCCTCCGGTGTGCCCAGCCGGTTGAACGCGGTCATGCCTTCGATCCGCTGCCGTATGCCGGGATCGGACAGCGGACCGGCCGCGAAGGGCGTATCGATCATGCCGGGGGCGATGGTGTTGACGGCGATGCCCTTCGGCCCCAGCACGCGGGCCGCGTTCTTGGTCAGCGCCAGGATGGCACCCTTGCTGCTGGCATAAGCCGCCGTCCCGGCTAGGCCGCCACCGCGCAATCCGGCGACGCTGGCGACGGTGCAGATCCGCGCCCCCGCCTCCATCGTCTTCGCGGCCTCGCGCATGCAGAGAAAGGTGCCGATGACATTCACATCGTGGATCCGGCGATACTTCTCGGCGGTGATCTCGAAGAACGGTGTCGTGTCGTAAATGCCGGCGATGGCCGCGAGCGCGTCGAGACCGCCCAGGATCTTGCGCACCTCGTCGAAGGCACGCACCACGGCCGCCTCATCCGCCACATCGACCGAAACCACGGGCCGGTCACCCACCACTCTGCGGGCTGCATCGGGATCGCGGTCGAGGGACACGACCTGCCAGCCGCGCTCGATCAGCAGCTTGGCCGTTGCGGCGCCGATTCCGCTGCCCGCCCCGGTGACCGCCACTCGCTTCTTATGCTCTGCCATGGTCTTCCATTCTGAAATCGCGGCGGTCAATGGACCGCGGCATACATGATCTTCTCTTCCGTCGCTTCGTCGGCCGCGAACTCTTCGACGATGCGGCCCTTGCGCGAAACCAGGATCCGGTCGGAGAGATTGAGGATCTCCGGAAGGTAGGAGGAAATCACCACCACCGCCATGCCCTCGTCCGCCAGCCGGTTGATGATCGCATGGATCTCGGCAATCGCGCCGACATCGACGCCGCGGGTCGGCTCGTCGAAGATGACCAGCTTCGGCTGCTGCACCAGGGCCTTGGCGATCACCACTTTCTGCTGGTTGCCGCCGGAAAGCTCGACCACCGGCGCGTCGGAGGAAATGGCGCGAATGCTGAGCGACTTGGTCCAATGCTCGGCGACACTTCGCATCTCGGTCTTGCTGACGAGGGTGGCGCGATGCTGCGCCGAAGCGAGCAGGCCGGTATAGATGCTCTGGGCGATCGACATGGTCTCGAAGATGCCCTCGGACTTCCGGTCCTCGGTCACATAGACGATGCCCTGCTTCACCGCGGGCGCCGGCACGCGATAGCGCACGATCCGGTCGGCGAGACGCGTAACGCCGCCGTGGAAGAAGTTCCGCTTCACCACGCCGGCCACGATCTTGGCGCTCTCGGTGCGGCCGGAACCGATCAGCCCGAAGATGCCGGTGATCTGCCCGGCATAGACCGCGAAGGAGCTGTTGCGCACCATGCGGCCCATAGAGATGTTCTGCACCGAGAGCACGCGCTTGCCATAGCCCCGCGTCTTGCGGCTTCCGCCGTGCGCGCCATAGAGCTCATCGGTGAGGCTGCGGCCGACCATGGCGCGGATGACCTTGTCGCGGTCGAAGGCGGCGGTCGCATCGGTCACCACCAGCTTGCCGTCGCGCAGCACCGTGATCCGGTCGGAGATCTGGAGCGCCTCCTCCAGCGCATGGGAGATGAAGATGATCGAGCAGCCCCGCGCCTTCAACCGCCCGATCAGCTCGAAGAAATGCTGCTTCTCTTCCGGGGTCAGCGTCGCGGTCGGCTCGTCGAAGATGATGATCCGGGCGTTCTTGCGCACGGCACGGGCGATCTCGACCATCTGCCGCTGCGCGGCACCGAGCGAAGAGACGTTGAGGGTTGGATCGACCGGGAAGTTCAGCGATTGCAGGAACTGCTGCGCGGCGATGGTGAGCGGCCGCAGCCGGTTGAACGCCTTCTCGTCGCCGAGAAACAGGTTCTGCGCCACGGTCAGCGACGGCACCAGGCTGGTCTCCTGGAACACCATGGCGATGCCGTGCCGCAGCGCCTCTGCCGGCGAGGCGAAGCTGACCGGCTTGCCGTCGAGCAGGATCTCGCCCCGGGTCGGAGCGACGACGCCGGCGATCATCTTGGTCAAGGTCGACTTGCCCGCGCCGTTCTCGCCGAGCAGGGCATGGACCTCGCCGGTCTGCAGCGACATCGAGATGTCCTGGACCGCAGCCGCGCCGCGATATTCCTTGGTGATCGCCCGGACTTCAAGCAAAGGGACTTCGAGCAGGGACGCCATGTCAGATTTCCCGCTCCTGCGCGAGTTCGGCCGAGACCAGGACATCGTCGCCCTTGCAGGCGACGATCAGCTCGCCCTTGCTCTCGAGGCAGCTCGTGACGCCGTGGCGCCTGCCGTCGGCGCGGCTGTGCAACGAAGCCGTCGGGATGAAGTCCCGATCCAGCCGCACCGCCAGGCCATAGGAGCGCGAGGGTGCCCAGGGCTTGAAGATGCCGAGCGTCTTCACCGCACCGCCCTGCATCGGCTCCTTGTACGAAAGACCCGCGCGCAGGCTGGGTGCGATCCAATGGGCGGGCTCGATGGTCTGCATCATCCAGTGCCGGTAGCGGTCCTCGCGCAGCACGAACTCGACCAGCTGCGTGCGCGGCGCGAAGACCGACAGCCAGGCGCCGCCGTCCGGCGCCGGCGAGAGCCGGCCGGGATAGCCCGGCAGATCGTCGAGCAGCACGCGGGGCGCGCCACGCTGCCGGCTCGGAAAATCCAGCAGGCGATGCCGCCAGGCTTCCGAGACGGCGATCCGACCATCGTGCAACAGCAAGCCGTTCGGCCAGGCGAGCTGCACCGCCAGGCAGGCCGGCGCGCCGCCATCGAGCGGCACGCGCCAGACCGATCCGGTCGCGCGGCGCTCCAGGAGATCGCGCTGCCAATCGGCGGCGGGATGCAGATCGGATCCGAGGCAGACGAAGAGCGTGTCCGGATCGGAAAAGCCGAGCGCCGTCGGCGCGATCAGCTTCCGGCCGCCGAGCGCGGTGATGGTCCGGCCGTCATGTGCGCCGCCGACCATCACGATGCCGGACGGGCCGAGACCGACGGCGAGGCTGCCGTCTTCAGCCGCTGCGAGCGCGGTGATCTCGCCGTCGAAATGCAGGATCTGCTCCGGTTCCCCCTCCAGATGCAGGCTGTCCAGCAGCAGCACGCGCTTGCCGCTGGTGAAGAGCAGATGATCGTCCTGCCAGACCAGATTGTCGGGGGCAGCGCATTCGGCCAGGGTCGCCGCCTCGTCCAGCGCCCGGTTCGGCCGCAAGGCGCCATCCATCGACGGCACGGTGGCGGCGGGCCGCATTCCGAGCAGACGCTGTGCGAGGCCGGCGATCATCGATGGCCCCAATAGCTTGCGGTCGCAGTCCAGTGCGGGTCGGCCTTCTTCAGCACGTGCTTGCCGATCCGGTTGTTGAGGATGCCGCCGAGATAGAGCGCGCCCTTGTGCTCGCGCATCGAGGTGATCATCGGATGGTTCTCGGCATGGATGTCCCAGAGCGTCTCCAGCACCCGCCCGTCGGCGGCAAGCTTCACCACGCATCCGGTGTTGATGTTGGGATAGAGCCACTCATCGGGCGCCACTTCCAGCGCCATGCGCCGGCGGAAATCCGGCATGCGCAGAGCAAGATCGAGCGCCGGCGAGCGCATGCCCATCAGCGCCAGCCAGTAGTTGCCGTCCGAGGCGCGGTTGATGTTGTCCGGATAACCCGGCAGGTTCTCGATCACCCGCTCGACCTGGCCCTCTTTCGGGCCGGCGAACCAGTAGCGGCTGATGCGGCAGGCCCAGCTTTCGGCGAAGAGCAGCGACTGGCCGCCGGTTTCGACGCAGACCCCGTTCGGGAATACCAGCTTGCGCAGCACCGTACGGGTCGTGTTCTTCTCCGGGTCGTAGCAGACGATGCGCCCGCTGCCGCGGGATTCCAGCGCATCCGCCGGCCAGGTCTCCATGTCGTAGCGGGTGGTGGCTTCGCTGAAGAAGATGCGCCCGTCCGGGGCGATGTCGAGATCGTCGGCGAGGCGCATCCGCGAATCGTCGATGATCGAGAAGGCCGAACGGTTGGTCTGGTCGGTCGCCTTCTCCGCCCGTCCGTCGGGATGGACGCGATAGAGGCCCATCCCGCCGACGCAGACATAGAGCACGCCCTGCTTGTCGAAAGCGAGGCCGAGCGGATGGCCGCCGATATGGGCGAAGACTTTGCCCTCTTTGTAATCGGGCGCTTCGAACCGCACGATGTTGCCGAGCCGGTCTCCGCAATAGAGGTTGTCATCCTTGTCGAAGATCACGTCCTCGGCCCCGTCCAGCTTGCCGAGGCCGATCAGCGAGACATCCTCCAGCCGGTCGTTCAGCGCATAGGGCGAGGCCGGCTGCTCCGCATCGGGCGCCTCCGGCAGGCGGAAATAGGTCGGCGACATATAAAGCCGGGACAGGATCTTCTCCCGATTGCGGATAAACCGCACGTCGATCGCGATCGCCAGCAGCAGGATGATGCCGAGAACGAGTTGCCCCGCTCCGCTCTGCAGGCCCATCTGCACGACGCCGAGGTTGATCATCAGCACCATGATCGATCCCATCAACGCCTTGGCAACCGAGCCCCGGCCGCCGCCGAGGCTGGTGCCGCCCACGATGACGGCGGTCAGAGCGAAGATCTCCATGCCGGCACCCGGATAGGAGCCGCCATTGCCGAGCCGTGCCGCATAGAGAAAGGCGGCGAGTCCGGCCAGTGCGCCGGAGAGTACATAGGTGAAGCAGACCGTGCGCCGGACCGAAATGCCGACATTGTGTGCCGACCGCCGCGAACCGCCGACCGCCATCACATGCCAGCCAAGCCGGCTGCGCGAGAGGAAGAGATGGATCGCCACCGCGACCACGATCAGCACGATGAGGCTGGTCGGGATCCCGAGCACATTGCCGCCGCCCGCGAAGTCCCAGATCGCCGAATCATAGAAACCGGCCGAGATATCGACGGCAAACTCCAGCAGCAGGACATCGACCAGGGCGCGGATGGTGATCAGGCTGACCAGGGTCGTGAGAAAGGCGCGCAGCCGGCAATAGCCAATCAGGACCCCGTTGATCAGGCCGGCGAAGGCGCAGACGGCGATAACGCAGGGGAGAATTGCGGCGACCGGCCAGTCGAAGAGATTAGACAAGGCGAGCGCCGTGAAGTTGCCGAGGGCGAAGATCGAACCGACGCTCAGGTCGATGCCGCCGCCCATGATGACGACCATCATGCCGAGTGCCACCAAGCCGAACTCGCCAAGCTGCCTTCCGCCGTCCGAAATATTGGCGCCGGTGAAGAAGCCCGGGGCCACGATGAGGAAGAGGCCTATGACCAGCACCATGAAGGTGGCCGGCACGGCGCTGTCGATCCATTGCTTGGACATGATCTCGCCCAAGACATGACCCGGCACCAGCCGTGCGCGCCACTTGACCAGCGCCTCGAGGGGATAACGCGCGGCCGGCCGCTTTGCGGCGGCGGTCGGCGTCAGGGTTTCAGCTTGATCCATGCTGGTCATTGCGAAAAGCGGCGGACCGGCCCCGAAGGGCCGATCCGCCTCCACGCGATGTTACTTGAAGTCGTCCATGGTCCAGCAGGAGCCGGGCTTGATGTTGTCCTTGGTCAGCATCACCCCGCGGGTCGGCAGCGTGAACTTGAAGGCGTCCGGCGCAGGATTGGTCTGCAGCAGGATGCGGATCACGGTGTTGATGTCCTGGGCCTGGCCGCGGACATCATAGCTGAAATAGGCGGAGTACGTTCCGTCTTCCAGCCGATCGCAGGCCGCTTCCTTGTAGCCGCCGCCCGAGGAGACGACGAACACCTTGTCCTGCATATTGGCTTCCTTGACCGCCGAGCCGGCGCCGATATCCATGCCGTCCCAGAAGCCGATCACGCCGCAGAGGTCGGGGTGCTGCTGCAGCACGGTGCGCGTGATCTCCTGCGCCTTCCCGGCATCCCAGTTGGCCGACTGGTTCGAGACCACCTGGATCTCCGGATGCTTGGAGAAGACTTCGGTCACGCCGCGGATTTGATAGGCGCTCGCCGCCGAGGTCAGAATGCCCTGGACGATCGCGACCTTGCCGGAGCGGCCGGAATCCTTGCCGCATTTATCGACGATGTACTGCGCCTCGGCCATGCCGTTGAGCTGCCATTCCTCGCCGATGTAGTAGCTCGGATAGGCCGATTTGATGTTGACCGAGATGAACTTGATGCCCGCCTCGGTGCCGCGCTTCAGCAACTTGGCATAGGATTGCAGGTCCGGGTTCTGCAGCACGATGATGTCCGGCTTCGCATTGATGAGCTGGTCCATCGCCTGCACGCCGACATCGGTGTTCCAGTTCGGATCGCGGACGATGATCTCGTAGCCGAGCTCCTTGGCCTGGATCTGCATGCCGGCCAGCCAGCCCTTGGAAAGGTCGTAGCTCATGGAAAACGGCACATAGCCGATCTTCTTGCCCTTCATCGATTCGAAGTAAGGCGCAATGGTGGGGTCGTTGATGCCTTCGACTTCGGTCTCGGCCGAAACCGGCTTGATGCTGTTGAGCGACATGAACGTCGCCATGCTCAGCAGCCCGATCGCCGCCGCTTTCTTGAAATTGATCATGGTCTCCCTCCTCAGATATCCCCTTGTTGCGATGTCTGCTCGTCGCGCGGATTGATCACCTGGTCGATCGCGATGGCGGTCAGCAGGATCAATCCCTTGATCGCATTCTGCGCGGTGAACTGGATGTTCATGATGGTCATGCCATTGAGAAACGTCCCGATCAGCAGCGTGCCGACGACGACGTTGCGCACGCCGCCCTTGCCGCCCGAAAGGCCGATGCCGCCCAGCACAACCACAAGGATCACCTCGTAGATCAGCAAGGTGTCGGTGATGCGGGTGTTCATGCTGTTGACCGCCGTCGCCTGCACCAGGCCGGCGACGAAAGCGACGATGGCGGAGACGGTGTATTGCAGCACCAGAACGGGCCGGACGGGCACGCCGGTGATCCGCGCGGTCGCCCGGTTGTCGCCGATCGCATAGGCGAAGCGGCCGAACTTGGTATAGTTCATCACCAATGCGATCGCGGCGGCGAGCAAGGCGAAGACGATCACCGGCATCGGCACGCCATAGACCCGACCGTGCCCGAGCTCTGCGATCCAGCCGAGATTCTTCGGGAGGTAGACCGTGTCCTGGCTGATCAGGCCGAAGCGGCCGAAACCATAGATGCAAGCCGCTGTCGCGAGCGTCGCGAACAGCGGTGGGATCTCGACATAGGCGACCAGTACGCCGTTGATGACGCCGACCAGGATCGCAGCGCCGCCGCCGATCAGCATCGCCAGCGGCACCGGCATCCCGTTGTTGATGAGCTGCAACGCCCAGGCGACCGACATCGCCATCAGCGCCACCATGGAAAGATCGATCGCGCCGGCGATGATCATGGCCCCCATGGCAACGCTCAGGATGCCCAGCACCGAGACGCCCTGCAGCAGCAGCGCGACGTTGTTTGTGGTGAGAAAGCCCGGCAGAAACAGCGAGAAGCCGAGAAACAGCAGGACGAAGATCGCGAAGACGATCTTCTCCTGGGTGATCAACCGCCGCCCGCCACCGCCAACTGCAATAGCGGCGCGTGTCACGGCTGCGTCGCTCCGCGATGGCTGAGCAACGTCATCAGACTGGCAAACATATGTCCTCCCGGCTCCGATCTGTCGGCGCGCAGAACCACGCGCTGCGAACGGTTCGCCAGCCTCAGTCTTAAGGGAGATGTGCGGGGGACGGCAGTCCTGGGTTTCTCATAGCAGTTATATCGAATGTGGCGGCGGCACGTGTCGGTGGCCGGCCGTGGCCCGGCGGCACAAGCGCCGCGTGTGGTCAGAAGCCGCCTTGACGCTCCGCCCTCTCTCCACGCACAATTGTGACAAATCCTGGACGAGGACCAGGGCAGGCTTGCCGGCAGCAAGAAGACAGAAAAGATCGCCGCAGCCAGAGGCGCGGAAGCCGCAGAGGC
>Ga0209257_1003528_pt1 | contig 13303 bp, 11 predicted proteins | sample AraplaCvi_mCL_r2_FD_184277 | JGI IMG/M metagenome (GOLD analysis project Ga0209257, IMG submission 184277) | Arabidopsis root microbial communities from North Carolina, USA - plate scrape MF_Cvi_mCL_r2 (SPAdes) (version 2) | ecosystem: Host-associated > Plants > Roots > Endosphere | place: USA...
ATGCGGACGGAACGGTCACCCAAACGCTGGGCGAGCCGGGGCAAGTCGTCGCCGCCGGCCAAGCGGTGGTTCGGCTGGCGCAATCCGGTCCTCGCGAAGCTGTGGTGGCGCTTCCCGAAACGACCCGGCCTGCGATCGGATCGCTCGCCGAGGCGAGCCTGTATGGGAGCGATGGGCGCCGCTCTACCGCGCATCTGCGCCAGTTGTCGGACTCCGCCGATCCCCAGACGCGCACCTATGAGGCCCGCTACGTGCTCGATGGCGACGCCGCGGCGGCACCGCTGGGCGCAACGGTCACCATTCGGCTTGCAAGCCAGGATGGTCAGCCGGAAGTCCAGGTGCCGCTGGGAGCCGTGCTCGATGACGGCAGAACGACCGGCGTTTGGGTCTTCGACAGCGCGACCTCGACCGTCCGCTTGCAGCCCATCAAGCTTCTGCGCGTGACCAGCGAGACGGCCGTGATCTCCGGATCGAAGTCCGGTGACCAGATTGTCTCCCTGGGCGCTCATCTTCTGCACGAGGGCGCTCGCGTCAGGACCGCGTCTGACAACAGGAGCAAGTGATGAGCTTCAATCTCTCCGCCCTCGCCGTTCGCGAGCGGGCCGTCACCCTGTTCTTCATCCTCCTGCTGGCGGCCGCGGGCGCCTACGCCTTCTTCATGCTCGGGCGGGCGGAAGATCCGTCCTTCACCATCAAGACCCTGACGGTCACGACCGTCTGGCCGGGCGCGACGGCACGCGAGATGCAGGACCAGGTCGCCGAACCCCTGGAGAAGCGAATTCAGGAATTGACCTGGTACGACCGCGTGGAGACGACGACGCGGCCCGGCTATGCGTACATGACGGTGACGCTGAAGGACAGCACGCCGCCATCGAGCGTGCAGGAGGAGTTTTATCAAGCCCGCAAGAAGCTGGGAGATGAAGCCCGCAAGCTGCCATCCGGCGTGCTCGGCCCCTTCGTCAATGATGAATATTCCGACGTGAGCTTCGGACTCTACGCCCTCAAGGCCAAGGGCATGCCGATGCGCGAGCTCGCCAGGCAAGCCGAGACCATCCGTCAGGAGCTCCTGCACGTGCCCGGCGTCAAGAAGATCAACATCCTCGGCGAACGTCCTGAACAGATCTTCGTCGAGTTTTCCTATGCCAAGCTGGCAACGCTTGGCGTATCCGCAACGGATATTGTTGCCGCCTTGCAGCGGCAGAACACGGTGACACCGGCAGGCTCGATCGACACCAAGGGGCCGCAGGTCTTCATCCGGGTGGATGGCGCCTACGACAGTGTCCAGGCGATTGCTGACACCCCGATCGTCGCTGCCGGACGAACGTTGAGGCTCTCCGACATTGCCGAGGTGAGCCGCGGCTACGAGGATCCGCCCACCTACATTATCAGGCACCAGGGCGAGCCCACCATCATGCTCGCGGCGGTGATGCAGGAGGGCTGGAATGGTCTGGCGCTCGGCAAGGCGCTGGAGGAGAAGTCCGCAGCGATCTCTGGAACATTGCCGCTCGGGATGACCCTGGCCAAAGTCAGCGACCAGGCCGTCAACATCACCTCGGCAGTCGACGAATTCATGATGAAATTCGCGATGGCGCTCGGCGTGGTGCTGCTGGTGAGCCTGCTCAGCCTCGGCTGGCGTGTCGGCATCGTCGTCGCGGCGGCCGTGCCACTGACGCTCGCCGTCGTGTTCCTCATCATGCTGGAGACCGGCCGGTTCTTCGACCGCATCACGCTCGGCGCTTTGATCCTAGCGCTCGGTCTCCTCGTCGACGACGCCATCATCGCCATCGAGGTGATGGTGGTGAAGATGGAAGAGGGCATGGACCGGATCTCGGCGGCCGCCTATGCGTGGAGCCACACCGCCGCGCCGATGCTGTCCGGAACGCTCGTGACGATCGCGGGCTTCCTGCCGGTGGGCTTTGCGCGTTCGACCGCCGGCGAATATGCCGGCAACATCTTCTGGGTCGTGGGGTTCGCCCTCATCGTCTCCTGGATCGTCGCGGTGATCTTCACGCCCTATCTTGGCGTCAAGATGCTGCCCGCGATCAAGCCGGTCGAAGGTGGTCACCATGCGATTTACGGCACGCCCAACTATCAGCGTCTGCGTGCACTCATCACCTTCGCCGTCCGCCATAAATTCCTGACCTGCAGCATCGTCGCCGTCGCCTTCGCGCTTGCCGTCGTCGGCATGGGTGGCGTCAAGCAGCAGTTCTTCCCGACTTCCGATCGCCCGGAAGTGCTGGTGGAGGTCCGCCTGCCGGAAGGCACCAGCATCGAGACGACGACAGCCACGGTCGAGAAGCTCGAGGGTTGGCTGAATGATCAACCCGAGGCCAAGATCATCACGAGCTATGTCGGTCAGGGCGCGCCGCGCTTCTTCTTCGCGATGGCACCCGAGTTGCCGGATCCGGCCTTCGCCAAGATCGTCGTGCTGACACCTGACGCAGAAGCGCGTGAAGTCTTGAAGCACCGGCTCCGACAAACTGTGTCGCAAGGCTTTGCACCCGAGGCCAACGTGCGCGTCACCCAACTCGTGTTCGGACCCTATACGCCCTTCCCGGTGGAGTTCCGGATCATGGGGCCGGATCCCGCGCAACTGTATGCCATCTCTCAGAAGGCTCTCGAAGTCATGCGTGGCGTTCATGACGTGCGGCAGGCAAATCGGGATTGGGGCGATCGCACACCCGTGCTCCGCTTCATCCCGGATCAGGATCGCTTGAACTTGATCGGCCTTTCGCCGGCCGAGGTGGGCCGTCAACTCCAGTTCCTGCTCACCGGCATCACCGTCACGCAGGTTCGCGAGGACATCCGCAACGTGCCCATCGTCGCGCGCAGCGCTGGTGGCGAGCGCCTCGATCCGGCGCGTCTGGCGGATTTCTCATTGATGAGCAGGGACGGCCGCGCGATTCCGCTCGATCAGGTCGGCCATTCGGAAATCCGACTTGAAGAGCCGATTATGAAGCGCCGCGATCGCACCCCTGTCGTCACGATACGCTCTGACATCAATGAGGCGACCCAACCTCCGGAGGTCTCCAAGGAGATCAAGACGGCCCTGCAGCCGCTGATCGCGTCCCTTCCGGCCGGCTACCGGATCGAACTGGGCGGATCGATCGAGGAGGCAACCAAGGCCAACGATGCGCTGGCGACGATCTTTCCCGCGATGATTGCCGCCATGCTGATTGTCGTCATGCTGCAGGTGCGGTCCTTCTCGACGATGGCGATGGTCGTCCTGACGGGCCCGCTCGGTCTGGTCGGCGTCGTGCCGGCGTTGCTCCTCTTCAACCAGCCGTTCGGATTCAACGCGATCCTGGGCCTGATTGGCCTCGCGGGCATCCTGATGCGCAACACTCTGATCCTGACTGAACAGATCAAGGAGAACCTCGCCGCCGGCCTTGATGACTATCACGCCGTCATCGAGGCCACCGTGCAACGTACGAGACCGGTGATCCTCACCGCATTGGCTGCGGTACTGGCTTTCATTCCCCTCACGCACTCCGTCTTCTGGGGATCGATGGCCTATACGCTGATCGGCGGCACAGCGGTCGGAACGGTGCTGATCCTGCTCTTCCTCCCGGCGCTTTATGCCGCGTGGTTCCGGATCAAGCCCACCGAAGAGGAAGCGCATCCGGATACGACCGAAGATGCGCAAGCACAACCGGCAATGGCTGCCGAATAGGGCTCATCAGCTGATGAAGCGTCGCGACGACCAGATTCTGCGAGACGCAACATGAATGATGTAACCGGCTGCGAAAATTCGGCGCGCAAGAACAAATGACCGCCTGAGTGGAGACGACCTTTGAGCAAGCTATTCACCCTCCTCTCGATCGTCTTCGCCGGCCTCGCCGGCGCAGACTATCTGAGCGTTGCGCCGTCGGTCTCAACAAACGCCTATGGCTACTGTCTCCAGGACAATTCGTCAGCCGTACGGACATGCAGCTTCGATACGCTCGAGCAGTGCATCGTCGTTATTTCCGGTCGCGGTGGGAGCTGCGCACGCCGTCCCTGGCCGGCCGAGCGGGCCGCTATGGCAGCGAACCGAGCCAGGCTCTAGCCGAACCGCGCTTTCTCAAAGCGTGGCTGGGCTGACCGACCGCTCGCACACGCGTCCGAACGGTCGCTTCCCGTCAGGATCACGCCGACAGCAGAACTCACCTCCATCCGGCGCGAGAAAAGATGACCGTTGCGCCCTGTCACTATTGATAATAAAGTGACTTGCATTCGAAAAAGATACAGGGGAAACAAATGCGCAAGGTTGGGATACACAACTTCCCGGACATCGATCGTGTGGTTTATGGCAAGCCTGCGGCCGAGGCTTTGAACGACGAAGCGGTGCGGCTGAATGCCAATCGCGTTTTCCTCCTGGTCAGCCGCACCCTGAATACGAAGACCGACGAGATCGAAAAGATCCGCCGCGCGCTCGACCTTCGACGGAATTGCGCAGCACACGACCCGCAAGCAAGCCGCCGAGGTCGCTCGTCAAGCGAAGGAAGCTCAAGCTGATCTTGTGGTAGCCATCGGCGGAGGCTCTGCGGTCGACCTCGCGAAGATCGTCATCATGGCGATGGAACATGACATCTTCGATGAGGCAGGCTTCGACCCATTCGTTATGGGACCTGGCGTGCCCTTCTCTCCATTCCGCGCGCCCACAGTGCGGCAGATCGCAGTGCCGTCCACGCTGAATGGCGGCGAATACAATGCCGGCGCCCTCGTCACGGACGAGCGCACCAAGCTGAAGCAGATATACTTCCACCCCCAGATGTCACCGGTGGCGGTCATTTTGGATCCCGACCTGAGCCTCCACACGCCCATGAACCTATGGATGGGATCCGGGACACGCTCGATGGATCACGGCATCGAAGCCCTGTGCTCGCCGACGGGCACGACATTAGCGGATGAGGTGGTCCTGGCGGGCATCCGTCTCTTGCGCGAGGGCATGCTCCGCACCTTGGAGCAACCGAATGACATGGAAGCGCGACGCCAATCGCAACAAGGCTCATGGCTCGCCGCCTTTGGTCTGCAGGCACGCGTTCCGATGGGGGCAAGCCACGGCATCGGACACGTGCTTGGCGGCACTTTCGATGTTCCTCACTATTACTGCACGCCCGTCATCATGCCGAGCCTTCTTCGGTACAATAAAGCGTTTACAGAGGATGCGCAGAAGCGCCTGGCGGCCGCCCTCGGCGGCCCCGATATGGAGGCTGGAGACGCCTTTGCTGGTTTCGTCAAAGCCCTCGGACTACCTACGCGTCTGGCTGACGTCGGCGTCGGCGAAGACAAGTTCGAGAAGATCAGCAAGATTGCGATCAATCACCGCTTCGTTCAAGCCAATCCGCGGCCGTTCAAGAGCGAAGCCGATATCATCGATCTCTTGCGAATGGCCGCTTAACTGAAGCGGCTTCTGCGACTTTGTGGCCGAGGTGCCATCGGCAAAGAGTCGGCTTGCGTCAATTTGATGCAAGCCTCTTCTCGCGTGTCCTGGAGCCACTCTTATCTGTAAGGATGCGGTGACGATGACTGGTCTCGCCGATTTATTTCCCGGATTTGAGTCGGTGTATGCCGAAACAAGTTCGGGACGCATCTTTGCGCGGGTTGGCGGCAAAGGGCCGCCACTTCTCCTGTTGCATGGTTTCCCTCAAACCCATGTAATGTGGCATCACCTTGCACCGGCACTCGCCGAACGGTTTTCACTCGTGATCGCCGACCTTCCGGGATACGGCGCGTCAGACGTTCCCAATACCGACGCGGACCATACGCCTTATACGAAACGGGCGATGGCCCGGACGATGATCGAGGTGATGGAGAGTCTCGGCCACTCTCGTTTCTCGTTAGTGAGCCATGACCGCGGAGGACGCGTCGGCTATCGTTTGGCGCTCGATCATCCCGAACGCCTTTCGCGACTGGTCGTCCTCGACATATTGCCCACATACAATTACTGGACGAATCTAAGCCGTCTTTCTGCGCTTCGCATCTATCATTGGACGTTTCTCGCTCAGCCTCATCCCTTACCCGAGACGCTGATCTCGCGAGACCCGGACGGATTCTTCGGCCCCGTGTTCGCGGAGGGTTTCGATTCCCGGGCCGTAGAACACTATCTCAGCGCGTTGCGCGATCCCGAACGCGTGCATGGCCTTTGCGAGGACTACCGCGCCGGCGCCTATGCAGACTTCGACCATGACAAGCGCGATCTGGACGCCGGGAGGAAGATCTCAACGCCCCTTCATGTCATCTGGGGAAGCCGCGGCATCGCCGCTTCAGGCGCCCAACCGTTGATCGTCTGGAAACATTGGGCAACGCAGGTCACGGGAGAAGCTGTCGAGGCGGGGCACTTCATGTGCGAGGAAGCTCCAGATGTCACCCAGAGGGCTATCCTGAAATTCCTCGCCGGCTGATCAGGCGACCGGCAGCAGCGCGGACGGCCGAAGATCGGCGATACCAGGATATCCATCGACTGCCATTAGCAAGTCTGCCTCCGCCAGAATGCATCGCAGCACGTGAACGATGCCCTCGACGCCGTCCAGCGCAAGTCCATAGGCATACGGCCGGCCGACGCCGACGGCCGTCGCGCCCAAAGCCAGGGCCTTGACGACATCCGTGCCTGAGCGAATTCCCGAGTCAAAAAGAACGGGCGTGTTGCCGGAGGCCCTGACGATGCCGGGCAGCAAATCCACCGCCGCGATGCCGCCATTGGCCTGGCGGCCGCCGTGGTTCGAACAATAGATGCCATCGACGCCACCGTCGATGGCACGTCGCGCGTCGTCCGGATGACAAATGCCCTTCACGATCAAGGGCAGTTTCGACAACGAGCGCAACCACGGAAGATCATCCCAGGTCAGAGGATGTCCGAAGATCGTCCCCCACTTCATGATGGCAGCGGCAACGTCGCTCTCGGGCGGCTTTGCGAGACTGGCGCGAAATATGGGGTCCGAGAAATAGTTGGCGAGAGCATGCCCTCGGAGCTGGGGGAAATTGGCCTGATTGAGATCCCGTGGTCGCCAGCCGGTCACCCACGTGTCCAACGTCACAACGATCCCCTTGAAGCCAGCGGCCTCCGCCCGGTGAACCAGGCTCTCGGCAAGCGCGCGATCGGTCGGCGTATAGAGCTGAAAGAAGCCCGGCGTCTCGCCGAACTCCGAAGCAACCTGTTCGAGCGGAGCGTTGCTCAGGGTCGATGCAATCATGGGCACGCCAAGCTTGCGTGCGGCCGTTGCCGTCGCAATATCACCGCGCCCATCCTGCGCGCACAAGCCAATGACGCCGATCGGGCACAGGAATAGCGGTGTCGGAAGCCGCATTCCAAAAAGATTGACCGACATATCGCGCTTCGCAGCGCCCACGAACATGCGTGGGATCAAACCCCAGCGTTCGAAGGCAGATACGTTGACATTCTGGGTATGCTCGTTCCCACAGCCACCTGCCACATAGGATACGACCCACGGCGGCATTGCGGCATGAGCCCGTGCCTCGAGTTCACGAAAATCGACCGGAAGCTTCGGCAGCACCCCGTGCAAGCCCGAACGATAGATTTCGAACTGGTAGCCGCCATAATCGACCACGCCGACCTCCCTACCCGTGTCACTTTGCATGATGCAGCGGCGGATGCTCGCGAGCCTGACGCGCTTCATAGGACTTCACATGGGCATAGGCCGTCCTGAGGAGGATCGGGACCTCGCCTGCACCGACGCGACCGAGGAGATCACCAAGAATATGATCGCCCTCGGTCGGTGCTCCCCGCTCGATATCGCGTGCCATGGATGCCATAAGCGGCGAGCCGGGCGTCGTGAGAATGGAACGCACGCGCTCGATATAGGCCGGACGCGGTCCAAACCCCTGCTTGGCCGCGATTGCGCTGGCTTCGTCAAGCAACCCGATCACCACGTCGGAGGCGCCGGCAGCTACGATGTCCCCCATCGAGGCGCGCATCAAGCAGGTCGCGCCGGCGATGGTGGCGATCATCACCCATTTCTCCCACATGCCCTGCAGAACGTTGTCGCTAAGCTCGGCGTCAAAGCCGGCACTCGACAAGGCGCCGGCGATCTCGTCGCGACGTTCAGATGGCGTCCTGTTCTGTTCGCCAAAGCTCAGCGTGTGCAGATCCGTCATGTGCAGAATCTCGCCGTTGGCGGAAAGCGCCGCCGAGATGGCACACTGGCCGCCGAACACGTTGTTTTCGCCAAACCTGGCATTCAGCACGTCGAGATGACGCAAGCCATTCAGCAGGGGTATGATGACAGAACTCTTGCCCACCGCCGGAGCGAACGACTCGATCGCGCCGTCAAGATCGTAGGCCTTGCAGCTCACGATGATGAGATCATACGGACCATTCAGCCGTTCGGACGTGACGGTCGGAGGCGACACCAGGTGCAGATCGCCGAGCTTGCTCTTGACCGTCAGCCCGCTTTTCGCGAGAGCTTCCGCGCGTTTGGGCCGGACCAGGAACGTGACGTTGCGTCCCGCCGCCAGCAGCCTCGCGCCAAAATACCCACCCAGAGCGCCGGCTCCAATGACCAATATCCGCAAGATTCATCTCCTCTTCAATGTGAATGATCGTCGTCTCCTGCCGAAGGCATGACGCGGGCGCCTTCTCCGCAGCGCGACAACGGTGTCTCAGTGACCATCCCCTTGCCGGCAGGCGCGCCTAGTCCGCGGCGCTGACAAGCTTCCCAAAGGGAACCCAGCTCTTGCCGTCGAACCTCTCGAGCTGCAGCGAAGTCCACGCCTGGTTATTGTTCGCGCCGGTATTGATGGTGCTGCCGGGGAGTGCCATCGACGGCGAAAAACTCCTTAGATTCAACGCCTGCTTCATGATGTTCTCGCGCGTCAGGTCATCGCCGCACTGCTGGAGGATCTTCTCGAGGATTTCGCCCTGGACGATACCGGCCGTGTAAAGCGTCTCCGCGACATCACCGCCTGGAACGTATTTGGCGAGAAGCGCACGATAGCCTTTTACCTTGGGATCGTGCTCCCAGGCCGGATCCATGGGGTCTTTCAGGAACGTGCTCGACACCACTCCCTTGGCGTTGTCGAGGCCCGCCGCGGCAAGTGTACCCGCTACGGACGTGGTTGAATTGATAATGACAGTCAGGGGATTCCAGCCGATTTCGCGACTTCTACGCAGAGCCTGCGCCGTAAATTTCGGTGAGCCTGCGATGAAGAACGCTTCGGCCCCCGAACTCTTGAGCGATACGACCTGAGACTCCACGGTCGGATCAGCCGCTTCATAGGACTTCGCCACGACCAGTTTGCCGAAATCGTCCTTCATGTACGAGCGGAAGGCGCCGACAAAATCCTTTCCGAGATCATCGTTCTGATAGAGAATGGCAATGTGCGAACCCGGCATCTTTTCAGTTATGTATTTCGCGTACACCCTCCCCTCAGTGTCGTAGCTAGGCAGCCCGGTCGTGGTGTAAGGATACTCGGCTTGATTGGTGAATTTGTTCGCGCCTGAGACAACGAAGAGGTGCGGCACCTTTTTGCTGTTGGCGTATTTTACATTCGCAGAAATGCTTGCGGTCCCGAGTGGGCTGAACAGAAATGCGACCTCCTCGCTTTCCACCAGCTTGCGGGTCTGTTCGACGGATTTGCTCGGTGAGTAGGCATCGTCAAGCGCGATCAGCTTGATCTTACGGCCGTTGACGCCTCCCTTGTCGTTGATGAACTCGACATAGCCTATCAATGCCTTTCCTAGGCTGCCGAGGGCCGAAGCAGGACCACTGAAAGGGAACGTCGCGCCGACCCTGATTTCAGTTGCGGTAACCCCGACCGGATCTTCGGCCTTTGCCTTCTGCGCAAACGACACCGGCGCGATCGCAAGCATCAGCATCGCGAGAACCACTCTCTTCTGGAACATCGATACTTTCCCCACAATGAGACGCTCTCGGCGTCAAATGGCGTTTCCGTTCGCCCCCCCGCATCTGACGGCGGGGTTGCACACATATTGAGATCGGTTTTGAATTGTCCTCGCTGTCTTCCATCAGCCAATATTCGGCGGTCCTCTCGCGAGATAACTCGCGGTAAGCGTGCCGGATGATGACTGCCGTCTGATCTTGCGGTGCTGGAAGCTGGCCGCAGCCAGCGACCCGCGCCGGTACCGCTTCTAGTCCCTGTAACGCGAACCCTTTGCGTCCAGTGCGCGACGATAGGCCTCGAACGAGTCCTGTCCAAAGGTGGTCTTTTCGTCGAATCCCTTCGCGACCTCGCTCTGCATCTGGCGCGTCGTACGGCGCAGAATCTCATCCGACAAAGGCCGCCAGCCCCTACCGAACGTCGCAGCCGCGAGCTGCACCTCGCATGCGCGTTGCAGGATCGTCATCCGGAACAGCGCCTCCGCGGCCGTCCTCCCACAGGTCAGAAGACCGTGATGTCTCAGGATCATGTAGTTCTTGGTGCCGAGCGACTTGACGAGGCGCTCGCGTTCGCCGAGATCTGTCGAGATCCCCTCGAAATCGTGATACGCAATTTGCTCGTAGAGCATTGCGCCGTAAAAGCTGTGATGCGAGAGCCCCTCATCCGTGCAAGCAACGGCCACACCGGCCGTCGTGTGCGTGTGAGCGATGAAATGGGCGTCATCACGCGCGCCGTGGATCGAAGAATGGATCGTGAATCCCGGCGCGTTGACGCGACCGGGAACATCCGCGACCTTCTCACCATCGAGATCGATTTTGATGAGATTGGACGCTGTGACTTCGTTGTACGCTAGGCCGAACGAGTTGATCAGAAAGTGCCTATCGGGACCCGGCACCCGAGCCGTGATGTGATTGTAGATGTGCTCGCACCAGCCTAGATCGGAGAACACGTGATACAGCGCAGCGAGGTCCTCACGGACCCGCCGCTCATCGGCGGCAAGAGCGTTGTGTGCGATCCTTCCAGGCGACGTCTGGATGTTCATGCGATCCCTCCGAGCAGCACCTCAATTGAGCAAATCCGGCTGTTCTTTCACGATCTTCGAATACAAAGTCTGGAACTGAAACCACCCTGCCTTGGGCGAACCAAGGATAGCGCAAGCCTGTTTTGCGGATGTTTCGGGAATGACCTTGAGAGCTTGGCCGGTTCGCGCCGCCGCCGCCTCGGCAAGAAGTTGAACTTGGCACGACCGCTCCATCGTGATGAACCACCAGACCGCCTCATCCACGCTCTGTCCGACGGTCAACAAGCCATGGTTCTGCAAGATAGCCGCCTTATGCGGCCCCAACGCCTTCGCGATTTGCTGGCCTTCGTCCATTTCGACTGCGACGCCACCGTAATCTTCATATAGAGCATGATCATTGTAGAATGCGCAGGCATCCTGCGTGATCGGCTCCAATTTCCGCGCCAGCGTTGAGAACGCCCGACCATGCGTGGAGTGCGAATGCGCCGCACCGATCGAATCCGGACGTGCCGCGTGAACGCTTGCGTGAATCGCGAAGGCAGCGGCATTGACGGGATGATTGCCCTCGACCACTTCGCCCTTGTGATTGACCCGAATGAGATCCGACGCCTTGATCAGGCCGAAGCTCATCCCGAACCCGTTCACCCAGAATGTGTCCGTGAACTCCGGGTCACGCACGGTGATGTGGCCCGCAACCCCCTCGTCGAATCCGAACTTTGCAAAAAGCCTGAGTCCGGCCGCCAGCCGTTCCTTTCGGTGCTGCCTCTCTTCGACCAGACTGTCGAAGACTGGAGGCTGAGGCAGCCCCACATTGATCTTCGCAACGGCCGCCGTGTGTTGATCTTGCCGCTGGGGTGCGTTCATCGTCGTGCCCTCACCTCTGGTTTCCGCGGATCGTCCTGTCGGACGCACGCGGCTTTTGTTCAATGCGGTCTGCCCAGATTGCGCGATCCAGCGTCCGCCGCCTTTCGACTAAACTGGCCAGCAAGCAGCAAGAAGACAATTGAAATCGATTGCGGATCATTGAGCTGCGCTCAGCGCACGACGTCAAATGCAATCAACGCCGCGCTCATTGGATAGCCTCCGCCCGTTTTTGCGCGCCTGAGCGGATCCCAACATTCGCAAAACTTGCCGCCGAACAGAAACACTCGGGCTCTACTGCATCTTTGTAGAGGTCCGAGGCTTGTCGTGTCGGTCAGGGAGCGTCGATCGATCGCAGCTGGAAGGTCGGCGTCTGGCCCTTCTTGGACGGATCCATGAGATAGCCAATCTGACCTTCCGCAACCCAAATCTTGTCGCCGATGCGCGCGACGCCTGTTGGTCCAGCGAATTCCTTGATTGTTTCGATTTCGGCCCGATCTCCCACAATCGTGACCTTCGAAAGCGGACCGGCACCTTCAACCATCACGAACCCTGTCTTATCTGCCCTAAGACCGTCCGGAAACTTGATTGGGCGTGATGTCTCAAGCTTCGTGACGGCGCCGGCGGCTCCCGATTTGGCTTCGATGCGGAAGAGCTCGCCGCTTTGGAAAGTGTTGACGTACAAAGCTCCATCCTGTCCGAACGCAATGCCATCAAGACCACCCTTCAGCTTGTCGTCTTGGACCCAGACTTCAAGCTCGGAAGATCCCTTCTTCAACCGAAGGATCTGTGGCTGCAAAGTATTCGTGACATACAGCGCACCGTCCGGCCCAATCGCGAGATCGTTACAGATCGAGGGTTTTGCGGGAAGTTGGGCGCTGATTGTTCCCTCTCCGGTCTTGAGGTCGAACCCCTTGACGAACGAACCTTTGATCGTGTTTGGACCTTTGACGCTAAGCGGGGTGCCGTCGTTCGAACAGACCCAAAGAAGGCCCGATTTCTCATCGGCGAGAACGCCGAAGGTCGATCGCGTGCCGAATGTTCCAGGCTGGATCCAGACTTCAGCCTCGGAGGCGCCGGGCTTTGCGCGCACGATCCCGCCGTTAGTTAAGCTGCTGGCATAGAGCGTTCCGTCCGTTGTCGCCGTCAGGCTTTCCGGAAACGGGGATCCAGATGGGATCGCGATCTGCGATGGAGCCTCACTTGCAAATGAGGCCCCGGCTATACTCACCATCGTTGCGGCGGCCATTCGGGCGAGGTTTTGAAACAAGTCGGTTTTCTTAATTGACATGCGCTTCTCCGAGTAAGTGTCTATGGCCGACGTTCAGTTCTGAGGGGTTCTTGAGCCACGCTTCCCCCAGGATTGCCGGCTCGCGTGGCGGAAGATGTCAAACCCGCTCCCGAAGGGCCGCTTCGAAGGGAGCACTCTACTTGCCGCGCATCGCATCGGCCGTGCTCTGGATGAAGGCCTTTAGCTTCTCCACATCGTCGGCGCTGAGCTTGCCGGTGAAATCGGGCATGCCGCGCGACATGGCCGGCCCCTTGAAGACGAACTTTTCCAGGTTCTCGATGTAGGCCTTG
>Ga0209257_1003540_pt1 | contig 13280 bp, 10 predicted proteins | sample AraplaCvi_mCL_r2_FD_184277 | JGI IMG/M metagenome (GOLD analysis project Ga0209257, IMG submission 184277) | Arabidopsis root microbial communities from North Carolina, USA - plate scrape MF_Cvi_mCL_r2 (SPAdes) (version 2) | ecosystem: Host-associated > Plants > Roots > Endosphere | place: USA...
TACAGGACGTTCGGGCAGTGCGTGCCGAGCATCGCATCCAGGGTCTGCGCATCGAAGCCGACCAGACCGAACACGCCGGCCTGCTTCACTTCGGCCACGTACAGGGTCTTCTCGTTCGCCGAGCAGGTCAGGGTGATGCCCAGGACCACTTCGAACGCGTTGTCGTTGAGGCGCTGCACGCTCTGGTTGAGGTTCATCGAGAGCTGCGGCTGGGCCTGCTCGTTGAAGATGGCCGGACTGCCCGGAACCTCGAAGGAGACGTCCTTGACGTAGATCTTCTCGACGGTGAACGCCGGGCCGTTGTTCTCGGCGGACGCGGCATTGCCGTTGACGTTTTCTTCGGACATCTCGTGACTCCAGGCAAAAATTAAGTGTGAAAGTGCGGAAACCGGTCGATTATGGCACGCGTTAACGACGTGCCCGGCTGTTCAGAATGCGTGGGCGACGGTGCCCCGACGAGCCTTCAAGGCTGTCCCCACAACCGGTGTTGGGGCGCGCGCAGCGGCGATCAAGTCCGCGCCGAGCGCCAAAGTCGCACGTGTCAGGCGCGACCCTTCACCAGCGGCAGATCGGCCGACTGCCAGGCGCCGATGCCGCCGTCCAGCCAATAGACATGCTTGAAGCCGGCCTTCTTCAGGCGCTTGGCTGCATCCGCCGAGCCCTGGCCGGTGCGGCACACGACCACGACCGGCAGCTCCTTCGCGCCGGCGAGCAGCTTGCTCTCCGGGTCGAACTGGCTGGGCTGCACCGACTTGCTGCCGGCGATGTGGCCCTTCTCGAACTCGTTGCTGGCCGACAGGTCGATGACCAGCGCGTTCTCCCGGTTCATCAGGCCCGTCAGTTCGGCCGGGCGCAGCGCCTTGTAGCCGCGGAACAGGCGCGCGACTTCGGTGTAGAGGATCGCCAGCGTCAGGCCGACGAGACCGAGCGAGAGATAGAGGTGGCGCTCGGCGAAGGCCAGCAGGTCTTGGAAAGTCACTTAGATCACGGCGGCGGAACGGGGCCGGGATTGTCGCCCAGTGGCGGCGGCGGCGCAAAACGCCCGACCGGGGCTTACTCGCCTTCCCACAGATCCGGCATCCCGGACACCAGCCACCAGTTCTTGCCGGCCTCGTCCCAACGCCATTCCTCGCGGTAGCGCACGGTGCGTTCGGCCTGGGTGTGGCGGTTGACCACGCCAATCTCGATGTCCCGCAGCGCCACGCCGCCCTTCTTGTCCGCGCTGCTGTTTCTTTCACGGTAGGCGGTGATCTGCACCTGCTCGTAGCGCTTGAGTTCGAGGTCGGTCACCGGATGCGCCTCGCGGTAACCGGGTTCGATCAGGCTCAGCGCGCCCTCGAAGTCGCCCCAGCGGATCGCCCCCGACCACGCGTACTGGTTGGCCTGGAGCTGGTCCATCTTGCCTCGGGCGAACGCCGCAGGGGCGGCCGCGAACAGCAGCGCCAGCACGGCCAGCAGCAGGGTCTTGGTCAGGCGCATCGCGTTCCCCTCGATTCGAGTACCCATGCTAGCCGCTGACGGGCGCCGCCGCGCGCGGTTTGGCGATGGCGACATAGCGGGCGGTGAACTCGGTCGCGATTCCGCCGTCGGGCAGCTTCGCGCGGGCGACCAGGCCGATCCGCGCGCGGCCGCGTTCACGAAGCGTCGCGATGAAACCGGGCCATGCGGAGTCGGGCGCCAGTTCGGCCTCGACGTCGAGATCGGCGAACAGCGGCGCGAGGTAGCGGATCTGGCTGTCGGCGACGAAAACCTCGGCCTCAAGGCCCGCTTCCTCGATGTGCAGCGACACCACCCCCCACGATGCCAGCGTCATCATCGAGGCGAGGCTGCCGCCGAATGCGCAGCCCTTGTCGTTCACGTGCGTGGACAGCGGTGCGTGCAGGCGCAGGCGATGGCCGTCGTAACCGGCGACGGTCACGTCCATCGCCGCGACCGGCGGCATCGACTGGTAATGGTGGTGAAGCCGGGCGAGCGCGTCGGAATGATCGTGGCCGGCAGTGCCGGCATCGGTCTGGAATTCGGAAGTCATGCGGAGCGTGGGGGACCGGATAGCGAGGGGGCAGGACGTGCGGGCGGCTATGCTGGTGCGATGCCCGACCCCGCGCCGCCCGGATGGTACGTGATCTCGCTGCGCGCCCGCGGCGAGCACGCGCCGATGCGCGCTGCGGCCGCGTCGGTGGGCGCGGAGATCGTTGCGATCTCGCCCTGGCGCCTGCTTCTGCGCGAAGACGCCCCGACGCGCGAACGCCTGCGAGAAGCGCTCGCCGCACCGCGTGTCGTGTTCACCAGCCCCGTCGCGGTGCGCGCGGCCAGGCGCCTTCAACCGCTGCGCGCGCTGTCCGGGCAGCGCTGGTTCGCCGTCGGCGAAGGCACGGCGATGGCGTTGCGACGGGCCGGCGTCGCAGAGGTCGACGCACCCCAACGCATGGACAGCGAAGGCCTGCTGTCGCTGCCCGGCCTGGCTGCACTGCGCAATGAAACGATTGGCTTCGTCACCGCGCCCGGTGGCCGCGGCGTGCTGGTGCCGACGCTCGAAGCGCGCGGCGCACGCGTGATCCGCGCCGACGTATACGAACGCATCGCCGTTGCGCCATCGCCGCGCTCGCTCGCGCAGCTGGCGAAACTCGACGCGCCGATGAAACTCGCGCTGTCGAGCGGCGAAGCGCTCCAGCTCGTCATCGACGCGCTTCCCGGCCCCCTTCGCGAACGCCTGCGCCAGGTGCAGGTGGTCGCCGCCAGCGAACGCCTCGCCACACTCGCGCGCGAACACGGCTTCACCGACATCATCGTCGCGCGCAGTGCGCGTCCGGTGGACCTTGTCGCAGCGGCGGCGGGCACGCTCGCGGCGTGACGCGCATCGCCTTCCGGTAGCATGGCGGCCTCCGCTTTGCCGATCGAGCCGAGTCAGCCGTGTCCGATAGTCCCGCCCCGACGCCGCCGCCTGCCCGCCGTTCCTACGGATGGATCGCGTGGTTGATCGTCGCCGTGCTCGCCGTTGCGGCCGGCGCATGGGGCTGGAACGCCTGGCAGGCGCGCAACGAACAGAATCGCGAACGGCAGGCCGACGCCGGCCAGCGCCTGGATGCCGTGGAAGGCCGCATCGATGCGATCCGCCGCGACCAGCGCTCGCAGCTCCAGCGCCTGCAGCAGGCCGATGCGACCAACCGCGTGCTGCGCGATGAAGTGCTCGGCATCGGCCAGCGTTCGTCGCTGATCGAGGACACCGTCTCCAAGCTCGCCGATCCCAATCGCCATGGCGCGCAGGCGCTGCGCCTGGACGAAACCGAACTGCTGCTCAACATGGCGCAGCAGCGGCTGTTGATCGCCGGCGACCTGGAAGGCGCGCGCCGCGCCTACGTGCTGGCTGGCAACGTGCTCGACGGCATCGACGATCCCGCTTACCTGAGCCTGCGCCAGACGCTGCAGCAGGAGCGCGCCGGCCTGGATGCGCTGGGCGTCGAACCGCGCGTGCGCGCGATGGCCGAACTCGACGCCTTCGCGCTGACGATCAGCACCGCGCCGATCCCGACGCAAGCGAGCGTGCCGGCCGATGCTCCGTGGTGGCGACGCGCGTTCGCGACGCTGATCGACGTGCAGCCCAGCGACCGCACCGTCGCCGTACAGCCGGCCGACCGGATTGCCGCGGCGTCGGGATTGCAGCTGGAAATCTCGCTCGCCCGCGCGGCCGCCGAACGTCGCGACCAGGCCGGATTCCGCGCCGCGCTCCAGCGCGCCGACAGCTGGGTGACGCGACTGTGGCCGCCGTCGCCGACGCTCGACAAACAGCGCGAGCTGTTGCGCGAAATCTCCGGCCGCGAGCTTTCACTTTCGCTTCCGACGCTGGGCAGCACACTGCAGCAGTTGCGCCAGCTGCGCACCGCGGGCTGATCGCAACCGCCGGCCGGGCACGCACGGACACGTCGACGACCCAACGACAAGGAGCCGCCCTTGAACCTGTTCCGCAACGTGCTGTTCTGGATCGTGCTGGCGCTGGTGGGCGCGCTGGTCGCGCAGCTGCTGGTGCTCGATCCGGGCTACGTGCTCGTCCGCTACGGCGGTAACGACTACACCACCAACGTCCCCAAGGCGATCGCGCTGCTGATTGTCGCGCTGGTCGTGCTGTGGTTGTTGTGGAAACTGGCGACGCTGCCGTTCACTGCAATGCGCCGGCATCGTCGCCGGCAATCGCGCGCACGGCTGATCGACGGCTTCGACGCCGTGCATCGCGGCGAATGGAGCCGCGCGGAGAAGCTGCTGGAACAGGCGTCGCAGGAACCCGATGCGCTCGCCGTCGGCCGCATCGGTGCCGCGCGTGCGGCGTGGGCCCGCGGCGACGAAGCGGCGGCCCGTGCGCACCTGGCCGCGATCGGCACCAGCCATCCGGCCTCGCGCGCGATCGCCGATGCCGAATTCGCACTGACGCAGGGGCGCGCGAGCGACGCGCTGTCGATCCTCGACGCGCCATCGGCGACGCCGTTGCCGCCGCGCGGCCTCGTGCTGCGTGGCGAGGCGCTCGCTGCGCTGGGTCGCAGTGGCGAGGCGTACGGCACGCTCGGTGCGTTGCGCCAGCAGCAGGCGTTGTCGAACGACCGTCTCGCCGTGCTGGAAGCGCAATGGGCCGCGGCTTCGCTGCGCGAGGCGGCCGACGCGAACGTGCTGGCCGATCGCTGGGAAGCATTGCCGAAGCCGCTTCGCAGCGACCCCGCCGCCGTGGCCGCCTACGCCGAACGCGCGGCCGCGATGCGCTGGGACGAAGCGGCGGCGAAGAGCGTCGAGCAGGCGCTGGATTCGCGCTGGGACGAATCGCTCGCCGCGCTCTACGGACGCTTGCCGGTGGGTCGCCACGAACAGCGCCGCGCCACCGCCGAGCGCTGGCTGTCGGCGCACCCCGCCAGCCCGGCGCTGCTGCTCACGCTCGCGCGCCTGTCGCGCGCGCAGGGCCAGTGGCCGCAGGCGGAGCAGTACCTGCATCGCGCGCTGGCGCAGGGCGCGAACAGCGAGGCGTGGGAAGAACTCGGGCAGGGCTTCGCGGACGCCGGCGAGGAAAAGCTCGCGCGGCACTGCTACGCCAACGCGCTGGCCGCCTCGCGCGGCGAAACGACGCAGCCGCTCCCGGGGCGCGACATGCGGCAGACGATCTTCGACCAGGCCGTCGTGGAAGAACGCGACGCGCACGGCGTGCCGCGGTTGCGGGAGTAACGTGGTCGGGTGTCGACTGCCGAGGTAGCTGCCCGGCTACGTCACCGTCATCCCGGCGAAGGCTGGAACCCATCTTCCTTTTGATCGTCATCCCGGCGAAGGCCGGGACCCAGGCCCGTAACACGCGCGGCACTCTCTCGACGGTTCCACACCTCACCGTCATTCCAGCGAAAGCTGGAACCCATCTTGATCTTGTCCTTCCGACGCCAACAGCAACAGCAACCGCAGCGGCAAAAGCAGTGCCGCTGCGTCAGCCTCACCGCGTCCGATAGAACGCCGGCAACGTCTCCAGGAACTCCGCGCCCGCACCCCGGAAGCGCGTGTAGTTCTCGCCGATGCGCGTCACCACCAGCAGGCGTGATCCGACGATGCCGACCCCCAGGCTCGCCACGATCACCGCAATGCCCGCGAACGACAGCGGCAGCACGTCGCGCTGCATGCCCATCGCCAGCGCGACGATGCCCAGCGCCGTGCCACCGAATGCAAGCGCCAGGACCGCGCGACGACGCTGGCGATGGCGCGCGCACAGGCCGAGCGTCACCGACGTGCGGCGACGCACGAACAGTGCGATCACCGGATAGAGCAGTAGGCCCAGGAACACCACCAGGTACAGCGCCGGGTGATGCCAGTAAAAGCGCGCGTTGCGCATCGGCAGCTCGGCCGGTTCGTTGCACTTGATGCAGCGGCCGGGCAGCGTGCAGCCCGGACGGACCACCAGGTCCTTGCCATCGCGCCAGCAATCGCCGCCGACTTCCGCGGACAGCGCTTCACTCAGCCGCGACACTGGCGGCTGGTACTGATTCAACGTGCCCATCGATTTCCCCTTGGAACCGCAGTGCCAGCGCACACGCCCGCTGGGAGCGTTCGCGGACCGCATTGCCGACGGTGTCCCCACACCGCCTGGCCCGCGCGCCGATCCTGGGGCGGATCAGCAGATTTTGCAAACTCCGTTCCAGTTATGGCCCGGGTGCGCTTCGCTTACCCGGGCTACCTGGCGGGCGCCTCAGCGCTCCAGGATCGCCACCACGCCCATGCCGCCGGCGGTGCAGATCGAGATCAGGCAGCGGCCGCCGCCGCGCTGCTTCAGTTCCTTCGCGGCGGTGGCGACGATGCGCGCACCCGTCGCCGCGAACGGATGGCCCGCCGCCAGCGACGAACCGTTCGGGTTGATCTTCGCCACGTCGATGCGGCCCATCGGCGCGTCCAGGCCGAGGCGGCCCTTGCAGTAGTCCTCGCTCTCCCACGCGCGCAGCGTGCACAGCACCTGCGCGGCGAAGGCCTCGTGGATCTCGTAGAAATCGAAGTCCTGCAGGGTCAGGCCGTTGCGCTTGAGCATCTCCGGCACCGCGACGGTCGGCGCCATCAGCAGGCCTTCGCCGTGCACGAAGTCCACCGCCGCGACCTGCGCGTCGCGCAGGTAGCACAGCGGCTCAAGCCCGTGCGAACGCGCCCACTCGTCCGAGGACAGCAGGCACGCGGCCGCGCCATCGGTGAGCGGCGTCGAATTGCCCGCCGTCAGCGTGCCGCGGCCGGAGGTCTTGTCGAACGCCGGCTTGAGCGAGGCCAGCTTCTCCAGCGTGCTGTCGCCGCGCAGGATGTTGTCGCGCGCCACGCCGCGGAAGCTCACGACCAGGTCGTTGAAGAAGCCGCGCTCGTACGCCGCGGCGAGCTTCAGGTGCGAGGACAGCGCCCACTCGTCCTGCGAATCGCGCGAGATGTTCCACTGCTTGGCCATGTCCTCGCAGTGTTCGCCCATCGACTTGCCGGTGCGCGGTTCGGCCACGCCCGGGAATTCGGGCTTGAGTTCGCGCAGGTGGAAGCCCTTGAACGCGGCCAGCTTGTCGCGCGGCGTCTTGGCGCGCGCGGCTTCGAGCAGGCGATGGCGCAGCTTGCGGCCGTAGACGATCGGCACGTCGGACGTCGTATCCGAACCGCCGCCCACGCCGACGTCGATCTGGCCGGCGGCGATCTTGTTGCCGATGGTGATGATCGAATCCAGCGACGTGCCGCATGCGCGCTGGAGCGTGATGCCCGGCGTCAGGGGCGACAGGCCCGAGGACAGCGCGGCCTCGCGGCCGAGGTTCCAGTCGCTGGAGTGCTTGATCACCGCACCCATGGCGACTTCGCCCAGCTGCTGGCCGTGCAGGCCGAACTTCTCGACCAGCGCACCGAGCGTGCGCACGGACATGCCGAGGTTGCCGACGTCCGAATACGCGGTGTTCTGGCGGCAGAACGGGATACGGACGCCGCCGAGCACGGCAACAGGACGGGCAGGACGCATCGGTACACCTCGTGGAAAGCGAGCTGGCGGAAAGCTCATAAAGGCGGAAGTCGCCGGGGCCTTTACACCCGGGCGGGCATAATGGCCCGAAGTGTAGCGCCGCCTCCCGCGGGCGACCACACGCCACCGTATCTTCGATACAGGAAGCCATGAATCCAGCGCAGATCACCATGCCCACGCCGCCCGCGGCCCTCCACGTGCTGGGGGCGCTCGCCCTGGAGCTGCGCGGCGACGCGCCCGTCCACCGGCAGGCGCTGGCGCAGGCCGAAGTGGGCGCCCTGGCGGAGCTGATCGCCGCCGATCTGGCCGGCTTCGTGCCCGAAGCCGCATCGCTGGACCTGGTGACCGTCGGTGCGCACTACGACCCGGTGGAACTGTTGCGTCCGGGTTGGCCACTGCACCGCGAACTCGACCAGCTCGCCGCACGCGCCCCGCGCAACGGCGTGGCGCCCGGCGCCGGCCGGATCATCGCCTTCGGCGCGCATGACACCCAGTTGCCTGGCGCGCTGTCGCCTTCGACCGACCACCTCGGCGGCCCGTTCCGGCTGGTGCCGTTCGTGCTGGGCGGCAGCGAAGGGGTGGCCGCGCGCGTGGGCGAGGCCTTCGAACGCGAGTTGCTTGAACGCGGCATGGCCGGCGCCGCGACGGCGCTGGCGGCGCAGCAGGCATTCGGCGTGCAGGTCGAACATGCGCGCTATCTCACCGTGCACGACCTGGCCGCGATGATGGCGATGCAGTACGACCACGCGGGTCTGTCGACGTTGTGGCCGCTGCTGGAAACCGCGTTGCTGCAGCCGGAAGGCGAGCATTGGCTCGACGCGCCGCCGGAACCGCTCGTGCATTACGCCGATGGCGAGGCACGCATCGCGATGTTCGAACCGCGCGCATGGAAAACCCGCTACGCCACCGAAGCGCCCTGCGACACGCCCGAATGCCGCGCGAAGCTGGAAACGCAGCATCGCCACTTCCAGGCACGGCAGCGGCAGATTGCCGCGGTGCTGGGGGCGCACGGGATTCCGGTGAATTTCGTGCATTGCACGGATGAGGGGCGCGCGGCGCTGGCGTAAGCGGCGGGCTTCTGCAGCCCGGCTACGACGGCGACGAGCAGACCAGTTGCGCCGATTACCCCAGCAACAACCGCGCAATCCCCGCCGCCGCCTCGCGTCCTTCATACGCCGCTGTCACCACCAGGTCCGCGCCGCGCACGCCATCGCCACCGGCGAATACACGCGCATTCGTCGTCTGGAACGGCAGCGCATCCGACGCCGACGCCCGCCGCGATCCACACCCCGAAGCCGGCTGCGTCACGCGAATCCGACCGTTGCTTTCCAGCGAGATGCCATGCGCCGACAGCCATTCCGGCGGATCGGGCTGGAAGCCGAAGGCGATGATCACCACGTCCGCGGCCAGCACCGATTCGCTGCCCGGCACGATCTCGGCATTGCTACGACCCAGCGCATCGGGCTCGCCGAGGCGCGTTTCGGCGACGCGTACGCCGGTGACGTCGCCGTCCTCGCCCAGCAGCCCCAAGGGCTGGCGATTGAAGAGGAACTGCACGCCTTCCTCGCGCGCGTTCGCGACTTCGCGCGCCGAGCCGGGCATGTTCGCTTCGTCGCGACGGTAGGCGCACGTCACGCGCGTGGCGCCCATGCGCACCGCGCTGCGCACGCAGTCCATGCCCGTGTCGCCGCCGCCGAGCACCACGACGCGCTTGCCCTGCAGATCCGGCAACGCGACGCGGTCTTCCCAGCCGGCGATCGGCTTGCCCTGCGCTTCATCGTCGCCATGCACCAGGCGTCCGTTGTGCACCAGGAACGGCAGCGCCGGCAGGACGCCCTTCAGGTCCTGACCGGGCAGGCCGCCGTCGGTGTAGCGATAACTGCCCAGGCCCAGGAACACAGCGTCGAACTCCGCCAGCAGGTCGTCGAGGCCGACATCGCGGCCGATCTCCACGCCGAGCCGGAACCGCACGCCCATGCCTTCGAGCACGTCGCGACGTGTCGCCAGCACCGACTTCTCCAGCTTGAAACTCGGAATGCCGAAATGGAGCAGTCCGCCGATCTGTTCGTAGCGATCGAACACGACCGCCTCGATGCCGGCGCGCGCAAGGCGATCCGCGCACGACAAACCGGCCGGACCGGCGCCGATCACGGCGACGCGCTTGCCGGTGGCGACGACCTTCGACAGGTCCGGCCGCCAGCCGTCGGCGAGTGCATGGTCGGCGATGTACTTCTCGACCGCGCCGATCGTGACCGCGCCGAAGCCGTCGTTGAGCGTGCAACTGCCTTCGCACAGGCGGTCCTGCGGGCACACGCGGCCGCAGATTTCCGGCAGGGGATTGGTTTCGTGCGCGAGCGCGGCGGCTTCGTGCAGGCGGCCTTCGCGCGCCAGTTCCAGCCAGTTCGGAATGTAGTTGTGCAACGGGCATTTCCAGCTGCAATACGGATTGCCGCAGTCCAGGCAACGGCTGGCCTGGTGCTTCGCCTCGGCCTCGCCGAAGCGGCCGTAGAGTTCGCTCCAGTCGCCACTGCGGCGCAGCTCCAGCGGAATGCGCGACGGCATCTGCCGGGGCGTCTCGCGGAAGGCGAACACGGGCTTCTTGCTGTCCATCTTGCTCACGCGGCCCTCCGCAGATTCTCTGCAAGCGACTCCAGGCTCGCCGCCTTCGGCTTCACCAGCCAGAACTTGCCGAGGAAGTCGCGCATCTCGTCGAGGATCTTCCGCGCCCACACGCTGCCGGTGAGCTGCACGTGCGTCTCAAGCAGTTCGCGCAGGTGCGAGCGGTGGTTTTCGAAGCCGTCCGACGCGATGCGCAGGATGTCGATGAGTTCGTGGTTGTAGCGATCGACGAAGTCGCGCTCGGTGTCGAGCACGTACGCCATGCCGCCGGTGAAACCCGCGCCGAAGTTCAATCCCGTGCGGCCCAGCACCGCGACCACGCCGCCGGTCATGTACTCGCAGCAGTGATCGCCCGCGCCTTCCACGACCGCCGTCGCGCCGGAATTGCGCACGCCGAAGCGCTCGCCCGCGCGACCGGCCGCGTAGAGTTCGCCCCCCGTCGCGCCGTACAGGCAGGTGTTGCCGATGATCGGCGTCTCGTGCGCGACATAACGCGCGCCCATCGGCGGCCGGATCACGATGCGCCCGCCCGCCATGCCCTTGCCGACGTAGTCGTTCGCTTCGCCATGCAGTTCGAACTGCAATCCGCCGGCGTTGAACGCGCCGAAACTCTGCCCGGCGGTGCCGTCGAAACGCAGCGCGATCGGCGCATCATTCATGCCGCGATCGCCATGCAGCCGTGCAATGCGCCCCGACAACCGTGCGCCGATGCTGCGATCGGTATTGCGGATCGTGTAGGTGTATGCGCCGCCGCGCTTGCTGGCGATCGGCTCGGCGAGGTCGATGTCGAGCTGCGCCGCCAGTCCCGTCGCATCCGCCGACGGCTGCGGCACGCCGCAATGGCCGCCGTGCGCCAGGCCGCTGCCAGCGAGCAGCGGTGACAGGTCGAGCCGATGCTGCCGCTCGCTCTCGCCTTCGAGCTGCTTCAGAAGATCCGTGCGGCCGACCAGCTCGCCCAGCGTGCGCACGCCCAGCTGCGACAGCCAGAAACGCACCTCCTCGGCGAGCAGTCGGAAGAAGTTCTCCACGCGTTCGGGCAGGCCGGTGAAGTGGTCGCGGCGCAGCGCGTCGTCCTGCGTCGCCACGCCCGTGGCGCAGTTGTTGAGATGGCAGATGCGCAGGTACTTGCAGCCCAGCGCGATCATCGGCGCCGTGCCGAAGCCGAAACTCTCCGCGCCCAGCAGCGCCGCCTTCACCACGTCGAGGCCGCTCTTCAGGCCGCCGTCGGTCTGCAGGATCACCCGCTCGCGCAGGTCGTTCGACACCAGTGCCTGTCGCGCTTCCGACAAGCCAAGTTCCCACGGCGTGCCGGCGTAGCGGATCGACGAAACCGGGCTCGCGCCCGTGCCGCCATCGTGGCCGGAAATGGTGACCAGGTCCGCGCCGGCCTTCGCAACGCCGGTCGCGATCGTGCCCACGCCCGCGTGCGAGACCAGTTTCACCGACACCAGCGCCTGCGGATTGACCTGCTTCAGGTCGAAGATCAGCTGCGCGAGGTCTTCGATGGAATAGATATCGTGGTGCGGCGGCGGCGAAATCAGGCCGATGCCGGGCATCGCGTAACGAAGGCGCGCGATCAGCTCGTTGACCTTGTGGCCGGGCAGCTGGCCGCCTTCGCCGGGCTTGGCGCCCTGCGCGACCTTGATCTGCAGAACCTCCGCGTTGACCAGGTATTCCGGCGTGACGCCGAAACGGCCCGACGCGATCTGCTTGATCTTCGAGACTTTCTCGGTGCCGTAACGCACCGGATCCTCGCCGCCTTCGCCGGAATTGCTGCGTCCACCGAGACGGTTCATCGCGATCGCCAGCGCTTCGTGCGCCTCGGGCGACAACGCACCCAGGCTCATCGCGGCCGAATCGAAGCGGCGCACGATGGCCGAGATCGGTTCGACGTCGTCGAGCGGAATCGCCGTGGAATTCGACGTATCGACGTCGAGCAGGTCGCGCAGCGCGGCGGTGGGCCGTTCGTTGACCGCGCTGGCGTAGCGCTGCCAGTCGTTCCAGTCGCCGGTCGATACCGCGCGCTGTAGCGTCATCACCACGTCGGGATTGAACAGGTGGTACTCGCCGCCGGGCGTGTACTTCAGCAGGCCGCCGATGGACGGCAGCGCGTTGGCGTTCCACGCGTGGTCGGCCAGCGTGCATGCGTCATCGTGCAGTTCGGCGAAACCCGCGCCGCCGATGCGCGACGGCGTGCCGGAGAAACACAGGTCCACGACTTCGCGGTCGAGGCCGACGATCTCGAACAGCCGCGCGCCGCGATAGCTGCCGATGGTGCTGATGCCCATCTTCGAGATGATCTTCAGCAGGCCCTTCTTGATGCCGCGACGGTAACTGCGGCCGATCTCCGCGACCTGCCCGTGCTTGGTCTTGAGGATGCCGCGCACGCCCAGGTCGTGCAGCGTCTGGTAGGCGAGGTACGGGTACACCGCCGTCGCGCCGACGCCGATGAGGCAGGCGAAGTGATGCGGATCGCGCGCCGTGCCGGTTTCGATGATGAGGTTGGATTCGCAGCGCAGGCCCGCGCGCACCAGGTGCTGGTGCACGGCGCCGGTGGCGAGCAGCGCGTGCGCGATCAGGCGGCCTTCGACCGGATAACGGTCGCTCAGCACCAGCAGCACCTTGCCTTCGCGCGTGGCGGCTTCGGCCTCGGCGCAGATACGTTCGAGCGCCGCCTTCAGGCCTTCTTCCGGCGCGTAATGCAGGTGGATCAGCGCATGCGCGTGCTCGTACTGCTCCATCGCCAGCATCTGCCGCAGCTTACGCTGCGACAGCACGGGCGAGTTGAGATGGATGTGGTCGACGTTGCCGGGGCCATCGACGAACACGTTGCCCTCGCGACCCAGCTGTGTCGCCAGCGACATCACGCAGTCCTCGCGCAACGGGTCGATCGGTGGGTTGGTCACCTGCGCGAACGCCTGGCGGAACTGGTCGTACAGCGGACGCACCTGCTGGCTCAGCACGGCCATCGGCACGTCGTCGCCCATCGAACCGACGGCTTCCTGCTCGGTTTCGGCGAGCGGACGCAGCACCTGCTCGCGTTCCTCGCGCGTGAGCTGGAACAGCTTCTGGAAGCGCGTCAGCGTCTCGGTGTCGAACGGTTCGGCGGCGAGCGCGGGATCGATCAACTCCGTCTGCAGGTACGTCATCCCCTGCTTGAGCCAGCGCTTGTACGGCGCGC
>Ga0209257_1003544_pt1 | contig 13264 bp, 12 predicted proteins | sample AraplaCvi_mCL_r2_FD_184277 | JGI IMG/M metagenome (GOLD analysis project Ga0209257, IMG submission 184277) | Arabidopsis root microbial communities from North Carolina, USA - plate scrape MF_Cvi_mCL_r2 (SPAdes) (version 2) | ecosystem: Host-associated > Plants > Roots > Endosphere | place: USA...
CGAACCCGAGATGGTGAAGAAGGGAACGCCGGCTTCACCCGCGATCGCGCGGGCGAGCAGCGTCTTGCCGGTGCCGGGCGAACCGATGAGCAGGGCGCCCTTCGGAATCTGGCCCCCGAGCTTCGAGAATTTGCTGGGATCCTTCAGGAATTCGACGATTTCCTGCAGTTCCTCGCGCGCCTCGTCAATACCGGCGACATCGTCAAAGGTGACGCGGCCCTGCTTTTCGGTGAGCATCTTCGCGCGCGACTTGCCGAAGCCCATGGCGCCCGATCCATTGTTCTTCTGCACTTGGCGGAAAACGAAGAAGGCGATGCCGAGTATCAGCAGGAACGGGAGCGACTGGATCAGCAGATAGACCCACACATTGCCCGTCTCTGTCGCCTTGCCGTCATATTTGACGCCATTGTCGTTGAGCAGCTTCAGCAGTTCGGGGTCGCGGACGACGTTCGCACTGAAGCGCTCGCCGGTCACCAGCGTCCCGGTGACACGATCTTCGGAAAGCACGACATCCTTGACCTCGCGATCCTGCACCTTCTGGCGGAACTCGGAATAGGCGAGGGGATTGCCCGCGGGCTGCGAAGCGCCGCCGAACATCGAGGCGACGAGTAGCATGGCAAGCAGGATGCCGCTCCAGATCATCACGCTCTTCATCCAGGGGTTGCCCTGCGGTTCCTTGTCGTCCTGCATCGGAAACTTTCCAAACTTCGCGCATATCGCGCAGCAATCCCGATAATGTAGGACAATCGGGTTAAATGACAATGAGCCAGATTGTCCTATTTTCCCGCTTTTCGGCGCGGTGCGGCGGAAATGCGCCAGATCGTGCCTTCGAGACCGGGAACGGCGTCGATCAGCAAGGCGCCGACCATCGCCCGGCGTCCGCCGTTCATCGCCGCGATCACGCCGTCAAGCGACGCGCCGCGCACGCGAATCTGGCTGTCGTTCGCGCGCAGGCGCTGCGTGACCACACGGCGGAAAATTTCCGGCGGATAACCATCGTCGCGGATGACCGCGATGTCGGAAGCGTCGGGCCATGACGCGATCAGTCGTTCGACGGCCCAGTCGATCGCCTCATCGGCCTCGGCCAGCCAGTCTGCCGAACGCGCCGCCGCCTCGACATCGAGCACGGTCTGCGAGCGGAGCCCGTGGCGCAGCCGCGCGCGGTCGAAGCGGCTGTCGCTGTTCGACGGATCGTCGACGAAAGGCAGGTCCTCGTCGAGCGCGATGCGGACGAGCGCGTCGCGGCGCCAGTGAAGCAGCGGGCGAAGGATCACGCCGTTCCTCGCGCGGATCGCGGCAAGGCCGCCGACGCCGCTGGACCGGTTGAGCCGCATCACGATCGTTTCGAGCTGATCGTCGGCGTGATGTGCGGTCAGGATGTGTGCGAGCTCGTTGTCCTTGCGCCAGTCCTCGAGCAGCCGGTAGCGTTCGGCGCGCGCGGCGGCCTGCTGCGACCCGCTGATCGGCGCGGGCGGATTGAGGGTTGCATGCGGAATCAGTTCGCGCTTGCAGAAGCCCGCAACCATCCGGGCCTCATCGTCCGACCCCTGCCGAAGCCCGTGATCGACGGTTGCCGCCCGGACCTGTCCGGGGAGCAACGTTGCCATCAGCCAGAGCAGCGCCATGCTGTCGGGGCCGCCGGACACGGCGACGCCATAATGGAGGCGATGCCAGTCGGGCCCGGCAAGCGCGGCAAGATCGCGCCCGAGCCGCCCGACGGCGTCGGTATCAACAGCCTGCTTTTGCTTTTGCGGCGGCTGCATCGGTCCGGACATCCTGCGGGGCCTTGTCCCCATAGACTTCTTCGAGTTCGCGGAACGCCTTGCAGGCGTCGGCCTTGCGGCCGAGCTTGTCGAGCGCGACACCCATATACATCAGGCTGTGCGGCGCGCGGGCTCCGCTCGGCCGATCCTTGTAATTGTTGTAAAAGGCGACCGCAGCGAGGCTGGGCTTGCCTTCGTCGAGATAGGCGCGGCCGAGCAGGTTCTGTGCAAAGCTCGCCTGGCTGCTGTTCGGCCATTTCGACACGACGGTCTTCAACTGCGCCTGTGCCTCGGGGTAGAGCTTCGCTTCCCACAGGCGATAGCCATAGTCATAGGCGTCCTTCGTCTCGTTTCCCGACGAAGGAATTTCGATCTTCTTGACCAGCGCAAGGCGGGCCGCATCGGGTTTGGTCGATGCCGCGGGCGCCGTCGCGGGCTTCTTGGCGGGTGCGGCTGCCACGGTCGATGCCGGCGTCGGCGTTGCCGGCTTTACCGTCGGCACGACGGGCAGGCTCGCGGGCGTTGCCGTCGCTTCGGTTCCGGCGGCCGGGGCGAAGCGTTTTTCCATCTCGACCTTGTAGGCGGCAAACTGCTTTTCGAGTTCGCGAAGCTGGAACGCATTCTGTTCGGTCTGGCCGGTCAGGGTCTGGAGCTGGCTTTCGAGCGCATCGACGCGTCCCGTCAGGTCGGCGACCGCCGGCGTCGAGCCGGTCGAGCGCTGGCCAGGCGTATTGTCGGGCGCGATCTCGCCTTCGAAGAACGCGGGCGCGCCGCCGGGGAAAACCTGTCGCTGGACCGCGCGCATTTCCTTTTCGAGGCGATCTACGCGCTTGGTGACGGTGTTGTCCTGCGCCTGGGCGGGTACGGCGGCCGCGATGGCGATCGCGGCTGCGCCCATGAAAGTCACTTGCTTCATCATTTGCCGGTAGGCCCCCGAAGATTAACCAGTTTTGTACGGGCCTTCATAACGCTGCAAACGGCGCGTGCGCAAATCCATTTCGGCGCACCGCCGCGTCGGCCCGTCGGGACGAGGGTGTTCAGCCCCCGGTTTTTGGCGTCGCCGCCGGTGCGGCCGGTACGGCTCCGGCATTGGTTCCGCCTCGCGCCAGAAGGTCGGCGGGCTTCAGCGAAATGCCTTTCACGAGCGTATCGGCCGGACCGATCGAGCCGACGTCGCGTCCGCCGACGGTGACTTTCAACGCCTGCGGGATGCTGGTGCGGAGCGTGAACTGTTCGATATAGTCGGCAGGCACCTGATAGGTCTCGCCCGCGTCGAGCGTACGCCAGTTCTCGGTCTTGCCCTTTGCATCGTCGAAGCCGATCCACACCTCGGACAGGCCGGTCAGCACGACGGGGGCGTTGGTCGCGATCGGCGCCGTGCCCGTCTTGGTCGCTGCCGGTGCCGCGGCGTCGGGCGCCTCGGATGCCTCGGCAGCCTGGTTCTGCGCGGCGACCAGCGCCTCGTCGGGTTCGACCGACAGGAAGCGCCAGACGCCATAGGCCGATACGAGGATCAGCGCGACGATCACCAGCGTCCACGTCAGCCGCGCGGTCGGCAGGCGCGCCGGATCGGTCGGTTCATACGCCTCATATGCGGGGCGCATGCCATATTCGTCTTCTTCGAGTTCGCGGCGCACCGACGCGCCGATTTCCGTTTCGGGCAGGCCGACGGCGCGCGCATAGGCGCGCGCGAAGCCGGTCACGTATGTGCGGCCCGGAAGTTCGGAAAAATCTGACTTTTCAATGGCTTCGAGGTGCCTTTGGGTGATGCGTGTCCGGGTCGCGACATCGGCGAGCGACAGGCCCGCCGCTTCGCGCGCAAGCCGCAGCTTGTCGCCGGTACGCGTAATCGCCAACTCACCCTGTTCCGGGGCGGCTTCCTCGTCTGACATTATTTTCTCCGTGCCGGCCCTGTGCAACCCTGAGGCCGTGTCGCGCCCGTTCATCGCATTGACGATGCGCGAAAGTCAAATGAAGTTCGGTAAACGACCGGCTGAAAAGATGCGGATTTGGGATCGTTGGAAAAGCAGCGATCCCGTGGAGCTTGCTCGCGCCGGGAGGGCCGGTTTGGGGTTGAGAGCTGTCCTTGGACCTCGTCATGCTGAACTTGTTTCAGCATCCATGGCCCGGCCCTCTCATCCAACGCCGCGGCCGATGAAACGACAGACCATGGACCCTGAAACAAGTTCAGGGTGACGAGAGACGGAATGGCCGTTTCCGGTTGTTAGCGGCTATTCGCACGGGATCGGCAGCGTATGTCTCGAAGGGGATGGGAAGCGGGCGTTGCCTAAGATATGGAGCTTTTATGTCCCGTTTCACAAATGACGACCGGCCTAGCGACGAAGAAGTCGATGCGGCGGCGCGAGAGTTGCACTGGTGGGGTGAGCAGCATGGTTGGTGGCCAGGAAGCGTCACGACCTATGATGCGCTAGATCCAATCGGCAAAGAGGAGTTTGACGCTATTGTGGAGCGTATCCTTATGTCCGCCGCAGCCGCTCGTCGAAACGCCTAGACGGTCCACATTCGGTCGCTAGCAGACATTCGTCATTCCGGATCAAGTCCGGGATGACGATGACAGGCAAGGCGCCAACGGACGAAAACTGTCGTTAGCCGCTACAGCACATATTTGCTGAGGTCCGTGTCGCCCACTACGTCGGCGAGTTGCTTGTCCACATACGCGGCGTCGATATCGAGCGTCGTGCCGGGGGCGTCCTCGGCGGTGAAGCTGATTTCCTCGACCAGCCGCTCCATGATCGTCTGGAGGCGGCGCGCACCGATATTCTCGACTTTCTCGTTCACTTCGGCGGCGAGTTTCGCAACGCGTTCGATCGCGTCGGGGGTGAAGTTCAGGGTCACGCCCTCGGTGCCGAGCAGCGCGGCATATTGTTCGGGAAGGCCTGCCTTCGTTTCGCTGAGGATGCGGACGAAATCCTCCTCGGTCAGCGCGCCGAGTTCGACGCGGATCGGCAGGCGGCCCTGCAGTTCGGGGAGCAGGTCGCTGGGCTTTGCCACGTGAAAGGCGCCCGATGCGATGAAGAGGATATGATCGGTCTTCATCGGCCCATATTTGGTCGCGACGGTCGTGCCCTCGATCAGCGGCAGCAGGTCGCGCTGGACGCCCTCGCGGCTCACCGAGCCGCCGCGAACGTCGCTGACGGCGATCTTGTCGATCTCGTCGAGGAAGACGATGCCATTGGCCTCGGCGTCGGCGAGCGCGACGCGTGCGACATCATCCTGGTCGAGGCGTTTGTCCTGCTCCTCTTCGAGCAGACGCTTCCACGCCTCCATCGCCTTCATTCGGCGGCGCTTCTTCGGTGCGTTGCCGAGCGCCTTGCCGAGCATGTCGGAGAGGTTGATCATCCCGACCTGACCGGGCTGGCCGGGGAGCTCGAACGGCATCGAGGGCGCGTCGCTGACTTCGATCTCGACGTCGCTGTCGACGAGATGATTGTCGCGGAAGCGCTGGCGGAAGCTTTCGCGTGTCGCCTCGCTCGCGCCCTTGCCGGTGAGTGCGTCGAGCAGCCGCTCCATCGCGGCCTCTTCGGCGGCGCCGCGCACGGCTTCGCGGCGGCGTTCCTTTTCAAGGCGCACGGCTTCCTCGACGAGGTCGCGGGCGATCTGCTCGACGTCGCGGCCGACATAGCCGACCTCGGTGAATTTCGTCGCCTCGACCTTGATGAAGGGCGCGTCGGCAAGCTTGGCCAGACGGCGCGAAATCTCGGTCTTGCCGCAGCCGGTGGGGCCGATCATCAGGATGTTCTTCGGGCTCACCTCGTCGCGCAGATCGGGCGCGAGCTGCTGGCGGCGCCAGCGGTTGCGGAGCGCGACGGCGACCGCCCGCTTCGCGGCATTCTGGCCGATGATATGCGTATCGAGGGCGGCGACGATCGCCTTCGGCGTGAGGTCTTTGTTCATGTGGTGGAGAGTTCCGGCAGAGAGAAATGCATCGGCCGACTAGATGGGAGCGCCGCATGGCAAGTCAAGCGGGGCAACGGAAACCCGCATAGACGGTGCGGTTGGACTCGATGATCTGCGCGATGCGGTCCGGGTCGGGTTCGGCGACCCACTGGTTGCGTTCGGCGGTGCCCCCGATGACGATGCCGTCGGGGCGCGGGAACATATAGCCGGCGCTGCCCGCGAAGGCATAATTGACCTCGGGCTGCGGCAGCAGGATGGCGAGCTGGCCGCGGATCGGGATCATCGTGTCGTCGCCGAACAGCTCGCGCGCGCCGAGACCGGTGCAATTGAAGACGAGGGTTTCGGGGAGCGTGGCGATCTCGGCAGGGGCGGCGAAGCTGCGCACCGCGATCTTCCCGCCGGCCGCCTCGATGTCGCGCATCATCTGGCGGAGGTAGCGTCCGGTCTCGACATAGAGCGTGTCGTAACGCCAGAGCCTGTCGACCGGAAAGGGATGCTCGTCGGGACGAAGCGCGCGCGCTGCGGGCGGGAAGGTGCCGATGACGGGTTCGTCCGGGGTCCCCTCGGCATAGGTGGTCAGCCAGCGGACGCCATAATCCTCGCCGACCATGATCTGGAAGCGCCGCCAGCTATAGTCGAGCGCCACCGCATATTGCCGGCGCCATTCGGGGGTTACCGCGTCCCTGTCGAAAAGCCGGAAGGGGTGGAATTGCCCGCCCGCGATATTCGACGTGGTGCCCGGCGGCAGGGCCTTGGCATAGACGGTGACGGGAAAGCCGGCTTCCTGGACGAGCCGCGCGGTCGAAAGGCCGACGATGCCGGCGCCGATCACCGCAACGGGGCCGCTATGACCGGCGACCCCGACGTCGACCGCCAGCTTCGATGTGCCCCAGCTCATCGTGACGCCCGATCCGCCGTGGCCGTAATTATGGACGAGGCGTTTCGTGCCGAGCGCTTCGGCGCGAACGACGAAGCCGCCGGGGCGAAAGGGACGGAGCCCCGCGACGGTGCGGATGACCCGGTCCGGGGAAACCTTGACCGGCGCAAGGCATGGGGCGGAGGTGCGCGCCGTCGTGGCGACGCAGCCGGGCAGGGCGAGCGCCGCCGAAGCGGCGACGAAATGGCGGCGGGGGAGCAGCTCAATCACCCCGCAACCATAATGGCCTAGCCCTTGATGTCGATGGTCTCCGACGTGAACTGGTCGTTCGTGTAGACGCAGATATCGGCGGCGACCTCCATCGCCTTGCGCGCCAGCACCTCGGGGTCCTTTTCATAGTCGGCGAGCGCACGCGCGGCCGAGAGCGCGAAGTTGCCACCCGACCCGATCGCGGCGATGCCGCCCTTGGGTTCGAGGACGTCGCCGTTGCCGGTGATGACCAGCGTCACCTCCTTGTCGGCCACGATCATCATCGCTTCCAGATTGCGGAGATATTTGTCGGTGCGCCAGTCCTTGGCGAGTTCGACCGCGGCGCGCAGAAGCTGGCCGTTGTGGCGTTCGAGCTTGGCCTCGAGCCGTTCGAAGAGGGTGAAGGCGTCGGCGGTGGCGCCCGCGAAGCCGCCGATGACGCTGCCGTCGTGGAGGCGGCGCACTTTCCTGGCGTTGGGCTTCATCACCGTCTGGCCCATCGAGACTTGGCCGTCGCCGATCACGACGACCTTGTCGGCACTGCGGGCGGAAAGGATGGTTGTTCCGTGCCAGGGCGCGGCACCATGCGCATGAGGGTCGGTCATGACGCGGATATGGGAGATGCGTGGCGGGGTCGCAAGGGGCGGGTTTGGGTCCGCGGGAGCGGGCTTTGCGCAAGTATGGCACTTTACCATGCCGGCACTTAATCCTGCCGTTCTGGCACCGTTAAATTACGCAAAATGAGAATTTTATTCATATTCGACAGGCATGCAGGTTACGGCGACGGGGTTAATGCGTTGAAGAAGTGTTAACTAAGAGCGGCAACAGTATTGAGTAATAAGCGAAATTTATATATGAACCACTGGCAGTATTCGCGTGTTTTGAAGTATATGCGATGACTTATTCACGCACCCCGGGCGCTATTCCGAGCGAGGATGGCATGAAGAAACCACTTGCATCCAGTGCAGTATCAGAGCCGGTTGCCGGCCCCGACAGCGATCGCCGCGGCGCGGATCGCTATCGGACCGTGTGGCGCATCGCAAAGGTGAAGCGCGACGGCGACGTCGGCTTGTGGCGGGTGCGCAACATGTCGGATCGCGGGATGATGCTGGCAGCCGACGTACCGATCGCGATCGGCGAGGCGTTGGAGATCGCGCTTTCGGATGCCGTTTCGGTCAGCGGAAAGGTCGTCTGGACCGAGGGCGGCCGGTGCGGCGTCGCTTTCGATCATGAAGTCGATGTTGCGGACGTGCTGAAGCAGCTTGCGGCCGAACAGCGCGCGAGCGGCTATCGCCAGCCCCGGCTTCCCGTTCATACCGAGGCGCAGGTCGTGACCGAAGAGGGCACGAGCAAGATCGAGCTCGTGGATCTGTCGCAAAGCGGCGCCGGCTACGTCCATGCCGAGCATCTCGAAGTCGGCAAGGAGGTCGACCTGATCCTTGCAAGCGGCATCCGCCGCAAGGCAATCGTACGCTGGTCGAAGGCGGGACGCGGCGGGTTATGGCTGACGCAGCCGCTCGACCGCGCCGACCTCGAGAGCATCCGCCGCTTCCAGAACTGATCAGGCGGCGCCTTTGACGATCCTGGCCCACGGGTTGAGATCGGGCTCGGCGACTTTCACCAGCTTGTTGCGGTCGCGGTGCAGGAAGGGCTCGTCGCGGCCCTTCACGATCAGGGTCGTATCCGAAACATAGCTCCACGATCCGTCATCGTGGAAATCGACCGTCAGCTCATAGCTGTCGGTGCGGAACGCGAGGTCGAGGAAGGTCGTCGAACAGATGCCATATTCGGTCTGTCCGCGCTCGGCCTTTACCACCAGCCTCCTTGCATCGGGCTCGGCATGGCCGGCGGCGATGGCGATCTGTCCGCGCGGGATCGCGAGCGTCTGAAGGATCAGTCCCGTCGAGGCTTCGTAGAGCCAGTAACCGACCTGGTCGTGGAAGGTGATGTCTTCCTCGCGCGTGTTGATGTGGACGTGATAGCGCAGGCCGTAGAAAAGCTGCGGTCCGTTTGCCTGCGGGTCGATCGGCTGCATCTCGATGCGCTCGTAATATTTGCGCGTTTCGGGGCCGTCGGCCTTGGGGTTTATATCGACCCCGCGTTCACCCTCCCATATTCCGGCGAGCCGGCGCAGCGGGCCGAGATTGGCGAGCGTTTCGGGATCGACGTCCTCGGGCTCGGTGAAGATGTCGTCCGGAATATCCATGCTGCTTCCCCCCGCGGTGTTCGCTTCTCCGCTATTGCGCGCGTTCGCCGCCAAAGCAAACCAAACCAAGGTGTGGGTTCGCGTACCCCCGCGAGGAGCCTATTCTTCCGGCATCATCAGCCCGGGAGAGAGACCATGATGAGCCGCCGCCATTTTTCCGCCGCCCTTGCCGCCGGCGCCGCGACCTCGCTGCTTGCCGGTGCAGCTCGCGCGGCCACGCCCCCTGCGGTCAAGGCGCGCAACATCGTCTTCGTTCACGGACTTTTCGCCGACGGGTCGTGCTGGACCGAGGTGATCGGCCGGCTTCAGATGCAGGGTTTCAACACGACCTCGGTCCAGAACCCGCTGACGTCTCTCGACGAGTCCGTCGCCGCCGCCCTGCGCGTGCTCGACCGGCAGGACGGGCCGACGGTCCTTGTCGGACACAGCTTCGGCGGAATGCTCGTGACACAGGCCGGTGTGCATCCCCGGGTTTCGGCGCTCGTCTATGTTGCGGCGCGCGCACCCGATGCGAACGAGAATTACGCCGCGCTCGCGGCTACCTATCCGACACCGCCGGCGACGGCGGGCATCGTCTATGACGGCGACGAGGGACGGCTTTCCGAAGCGGCCTTCCTGCGCGACTTTGCGGGAGACCTGCCCGAGGCGAAGGCGCGGCTGCTCTACGCGGTGCAACAGCCCTTTCAGCGGGCGCTGCTGAGCGGGCAGGTCACGCAGGCGGCGTGGCGGTCGAAACCCGGCTTCTACGCGGTGTCGACCGAGGATCGCACGATCAATCCCGACCTCGAGCGCTTTATGGCGAAGCGGATGGGGGCGAAGACGATCGAGCTCGAGGCGAGCCATTTGTCGCTGATTTCGCACCCCGACGCGATCGCGCGGCTGATCGTCGAGGCGGCCGGCGCCTGACGCTGCGTCAGATGTCCTCGACGAGCCGTCCGTAGAGCTGCGGCCGGCGGTCGCGGAAAAAGCCCATGCCGGCGCGGTGCTTGGCGGCGCGGTCGAGGTCGATCGTCTCGACCAGAACGCCGGTCTCGGTCGCGCCGAACGCCTGCGTCATGTCGCCCCATTCGTCGGTGATGAAGCTGTGGCCATAGAAGTTCGCGTCGCCCTCGGCACCGATCCGGTTCGCGGCGATCACCGGCATGCAGTTCGACACGGCGTGGCCGTGCATCGCGCGGCGCCACATGCGGCTGGTGTCGAGATCGGCGTCATAGGGCTCGGACCCGATCGCGGTCGGATAGAAAAGCAGTTCAGCGCCCATCAGCGCCATCGCGCGCGCGCATTCGGGATACCATTGGTCCCAGCAGACGCCGACACCGATCCGCGTTCCGAAGACATCCCACACCTTGAAGCCGGTGTTGCCGGGGCGGAAATAATATTTCTCTTCATAGCCCGGGCCATCGGGAATGTGGCTCTTGCGGTACGTCCCCATGATCGCGCCGTCGGCGCCGATCATCGCGAGCGTGTTGTAATAATGCGGCCCGTCCTTTTCGAAGAAGCTCGTCGGGATCGCGACCTTCAGCTTTGCCGCGAGCGCCTGCATCGCGACGACGCTCGGATGCTCGGCGGTCGGCCGCGCATTCGCGAACAGCTCTTCTTCTTCGACCTGGCAGAAATAGGGGCCTTCGAAGAGTTCGGGCGGCAGGATCACCTGCGCGCCTTTCGCCGCCGCTTCCTCGACGAGCGCGGTGACGGCCTCGATATTGGGCTGAACGGGACCGGGCAGGGGAAGCTGCAGCGCGGCGACGGTGATGGTGCGGGTCATGGCCTGTCCGATGTGCGGGTTTCGGGGCGGAATATAGGGGGCTTCGCGGCCGTTGCTAGGCCGGAAGCTGCTGGCTCGAGCAATGGAAGCTGCCGCCGCCGGCGATGATCCCGCGCGCGGGCACACCGATCGCGCGGCGGCCGGGGAAGAGCGCGGCGAGCGCGTCGACTGCGGCTTGGTCGTTGGCGACGCCATAGGTCGGAACGACGACGGTCGTGTTGGCGATGTAGAAATTCATATAGCTCGCGGCCGCGATCTCTCCGTCGATTTCCACACGGCCGGGCGAGGGGAGGTCGACGATCTCGACGCCGCCGAACGCTGCGGTGCGCGCGCGCGCGTCGGCGTAGATATGGGCGTTGGGGTCATCCGCGTCCGCTGCGACGGGCAGCGCGAGCCGCCCTTCGCCGACGAAGCGCGCGAGATTGTCGACATGGCCGTCGGTGTGATCGCCGACCAGCCCGTCGCCGAGCCACAGCAGCCGCTCGATGCCGAGCGACTGATGCAGTCGTACCGCGATATCCTCACGCGTGAGTGTCGGATTGCGGTTGGTATTGAGCAGGCACTCCTCGGTCGTGACGCAGAGCCCGGTGCCGTCGACGTCGATCGCGCCGCCTTCGAGCACCCAGTCCTGATCGTCTACCGGCAGGCCCGATCCGGCCGCCAGCGCCGCGCCGATTTCCTGATCGCCGGGCATGACGAATTTCTCGCCCCACCAGTTGAACTCGAAATTGCGCGCGCGGCGGGTCGACGCGGTCCCGGCGATGATCGGCCCGGTGTCGCGCAGCCAGATGTCGCCGAGCGGCTGGACGAGAATGCGGACGCCGGGATCGACCAGCTTCGCCGCGATTTCCGCCTGCCGTTCGTCGTTGACGACCAGCCGCACCTCTTCGCCGCGGCCGCCGTCATGGACGGCGCCCGCGAATGCGGCGACGTCGGCCCGGGCAGCGTCAATCTGCCCGGCCCATTCGTCATCAAGGTGCGGAAAGCCGATCCACACCGCCTCGTGCGGCGCCCATTCGGCGGGCATGCGCAGCGTCATGGGCGCCGGGTCCGCTTACTTTGCCGGGCGCGACTTGTCGCGCGCGGCGCGGAACTCGTCGCCTTCGTTCCAGTTCGGCCACGCGTCGGTCGATGCGAGCATGCGGCCGGCAGCATAGAAGAGCTTCAGGTCGCCGAGCATGCCGTCCCAGTTCTTGATCGCGTCATATTCGTCGCCGGGCGCGTGATAGCGGTTCTTCTCATAATCCTCGGACGCCTTCTTGCCGGCCTCCTTGCCGCCGTCGACGAGATCCTCGCCAGCGCCGAAGTTGAAGAAGGGGACGCCCAGCTTCGCGAAGCTGAAATGGTCCGAACGATAATAGAAGCCTTTTTCGGGGGTCGGTTCGTCGACGATCGTCACGTTCGCCGCCTTGGCGATCTTTTCCAGATAGGCGTCAAGCTGCGACTTGCCGCGACCGACGACGACGATGTCTTTCGACGGGCCGTTCGGATTGAGCGAGTCCATGTTCACGCCGCCGACCGTCTGGGCGAGCGGGAAGATCGGGTTTTCGGCATAGAATTTCGAACCGAGCAGGCCCGATTCCTCGGCGGTAACCGCAAGGAACACGACGCTGCGATCGGGGGCTCCGGCCTTCTGATACGCCTGCGCCAGCGTCACGAGACCGGCGATGCCGCTCGCATTGTCGACGGCGCCGTTGCAGATGTCGTCGCCCTTCACCGGAGTGCAGCGGCCAAGGTGATCCCAGTGGCCGGTGTAGAGCACATATTCGTCGGGACGCTTGGCGCCCGGCAGGACGCCGATGACGTTGTGCGACATTTTCTTCGAAATCTCGTTGTCGAAGCTCAGCGAGGCCTTCACGCCGGTCAGCGCGACGGGCTTGAAGCCCTTCTTGCCGGCGGCGGCGCGCAGCTTGTCGAAATCCTGTCCGGCGCTGGCGAAGAGCTCCTTCGCCTTGCCAAGCTGGATCCAGCCGTTCGCCGCGGTTTCCTTGGCACCGCCGTCCTTGCTTTCGGCGAGGTAGTTGGCGCCGGTGTTGCTGCTTTCCACGACGTTCCAGCCATAGGCGGCGGGTTCGGTGTCGTGGACGATCAGCACCGCGGCGGCGCCCTGACGCGCCGCTTCTTCATATTTGTACGACCAGCGCCCGTAATAGGTCATCGCGCGGCCGTTGAATTCGCCCTTGTTTTCCTTGATCTGCCAGTCGGGATCGTTGACGAGGACGACGACGGTCTTCCCCTTCACGTCGAGCCCGGCATAGTCGTTCCACCCCTTTTCGGGGGCGTTGATGCCATAGCCGACGAAGACGACGTCGCTGTCCTTGATCTCGGTCCTGGGCACCACGCGATAGCTGTTCGCGACATAGTCGGTCGCATATTGCAGCGTCACGGGCGTCTTGCCGCCGGTGAAGGTCAGCGGCGTGGCATTCTTCGGCGTGATCTCGACCAGCGGCACGTCCTGCGTCCACTTGCCGTTGTTGCCGGGCTTC
>Ga0209257_1003548_pt1 | contig 13257 bp, 20 predicted proteins | sample AraplaCvi_mCL_r2_FD_184277 | JGI IMG/M metagenome (GOLD analysis project Ga0209257, IMG submission 184277) | Arabidopsis root microbial communities from North Carolina, USA - plate scrape MF_Cvi_mCL_r2 (SPAdes) (version 2) | ecosystem: Host-associated > Plants > Roots > Endosphere | place: USA...
GGTCCCACTCCGTTGGCGCGGGCCACGGCGGCCTTGTCGTCGCGCGCGACCGCCCCCGCCAGTTCGGCCGGCGGCAGGACGTCCAGCACCGCCAGCGCCGCCTTGGGGCCGACGCCCTGGATAGTGCGCAGGAGGACGAAGGCCTGGCGGTCCTCGCGGCTCAGGAAGCCATAGAGGGTCATGCCGGTCTGCTCGCCCCAGTGGCTCTCCACGTGCAGCACGGCCTCGCCGCCGATCTCGGGCAGGCGCGACAGGGTCCGCGACCCGCAGCGCACGACATAGCCCACGCCCATGACGTCGATCAGGGCTTCCTCTTCACCGACCTCGGCCACCGCTCCGCGCAGGCGCCCGATCATGTGCGAATCACGTTCGGCATGTGTTCTGGAGGAGTACCGCAGCGCGGACTCGGGGGGAACAAGCCGGAGGGCTTTACCTGCCCTTGCGCGGGCGGTTCAACCGGCGTCCGCAAGTTCCGACAGGAGGGCGCGCACCAGGGGCGATCCCGCCAGGGTGGCCCGCGTCACGGCGTGGATGCGGCGGCTGAGCGGCGGGCCGGCGGGCCGGCGGATCGCGACATGCTCGGCGCCTGCGCCGAGATGGACCTCGCCGTCGCACTCTCGTCGTGCCCAGCGACGGGTTGCAACGGGGGCGCACCGCCGCGGCGATTGGGCTGCGAAGTGCTCCGCGACTGACGTCGCGCGGAGGCGTCATTGCGCCATCGCCGCATCGCACAACAAGCTATGCCAAAATAGTTCAGCATCCGGGAACTTCCCGCCCAAGGCCGCGGTTGTTGTTGCGCCGCGTCAGTGCGGGCGCCGGCGGACTCCCACCGCCGGGCTAAGGGGATGTCACGAATGCACTTGAAACCACTCTACGGCCTTGTGGCCGGCGCAGCGCTCGCGATGGCGGCCAGTTCGGCCGGCGCGACGGTCACCTTTGTCGGCTACCAGACGGCGCTGAACGCCGACGAGACGCTGGTCACATCGTTCGAGGGCGGCCCGGCCCTGTCCGACGTGGCCATCGCCCTGCCGGGCTTCAGCCTGACCGGCGACGGCGCGCTGTTCACCGGATCCAAGGTCGCCGTGAGCGCGGCCCCGGGCTTCAGCGCCACCACCCGCGACGAGACCCAGTACCTGAGCCTGCAGGCGAAGAAGAGCGCCTTCCTGGACACGCCGGAAGTGACGGCGATCAGCTTCTACGTCGGCTCGCTGGACCGCCACAACAAGTTCACCTTCAACCTGGCCGACGGCACGACCCAGGTCATCACCGGCTCGATCCTGGCCGGGCTGCCGGGCATGGACGCCAACGGCAGCTGGACCGGGTTCACCACCAACGGCCGGCTTCGGTTCAGCTTCGACAGCGCGATCACCAGCGTGCTCTTCGACGCCGGCGCCAACTCGCTGGAGATCAGCGACGTTGCGGCGGTGATCGGGGCGACCGCCGTACCCGAGCCCGCGGCCTGGGGGATGATGATCCTGGGCTTCGGCGGGATGGGCGCGCTGATGCGCCGCCGCCGTCGCGCGGCGGCCTTCGCCTAGCTGTCCGAAGGCTGAAACGATCGAGGGCGCCGGCCGTGGTCGGCGCCCTTTTTCGTGCGCTTACGCCACCCGCCGGGCGGTGCGGGCGTGGGCATGGGCGATGGCGACGGCCAGGGCGTCGGCGGCGTCGGTCGCCGCCTTGCCGGCGGTCGGGAGCAGGCGGGCGATCATCCAGCCGACCTGGGCCTTGTCAGCGCCCCCGGTGCCGACCACGGCCTTTTTCACGACCGTCGCCGCGTATTCCGCCACCGGCAGGCCGGCGCGGGCGGGAACGATCATCGCCATGGCCCGCGCGTGCCCCAGCTTCAGCGCCGACTGGGCGTTGTTGTTCATGAAGGTCTCTTCCACCGCCGCCTCGTCCGGGGCATGGGCGGCGATCACCGCCTCGATTTCTGCGAACAGGCAGAGCAGGCGTTCGGCGAAGGGCAGGCTGTCCTTGGGCGCGATGACGCCGTGCGCCACGTGGCTGAGCCGCGCGCCTTCGCACACGATGACGCCCCAGCCGGTGCGGCGCAGGCCGGGGTCCAGACCCAGGATCCGGACGGAGGGAAGGCGAATCGGAGCGTTCATCGTCTGTTCCAGCGAAGATGCCCGAACGACGAAGGGGTTGGAATGGTGAAGAGACGGTGAACGGCGTCTAGTCCGCCGTCGCCGGGGACTTCAGGCGCCGCTCGAAGAAGTCGGCCAGGGTGACCGTCGACCTGATGCGATTGGGCAGCCGCCGCCAGCCGTGGCCCTCGTCGGGGAACAGGACGTACTCGACCGGCACGCCGCGCGCCTTGAGCTGCTGGACGATCTGCTCGGCCTCGATGACCGGGACGTTGGTGTCGTTGGCGCCGTGCAGGACGATCAGCGGAGTCTTGATCCGGTCCAGTTTGTGGATCGGCGACAGCGACTTCAGCATGTCGGCCTGGGTGGCCGGGTCGCCGTATTCGATGGTCGAGATCGCCGCCATCCAGGGCTGGGTGTGCTTGAAGAAGGTGTCGAAGTTGACGACGCCATAGAGGTTGGCGCCCGCCGCGAACATGTCGGGATATTCGGTCACCCCGGCCATCACCATGTAGCCGCCATAGCTGCCGCCCATGATGCCGAGGCGCTTCGGGTCGGCCACCCCCAGGGCGACCAGGGCGTCGGTGGTGGCCTTGATGTCCTTCACGCCGTCGACGCGAAGCGGGCCGTTGTCGAGGTTGACGAAGCGCTTTCCGAACCCGGTGGAGCCACGGACGTTCGGCAGGAAGACGCTGATGCCGCGCCCGACCAGGGCCTGGACGTCGGTGCTGAGCGAGGGTCGCGACTGACCCTCCGGACCGCCATGATAGATGAAGACCACGGGGCCCGGGCCTTTGGCGCCGGCCGGCCGGTAGAGCCACCCGGAGAGCGGCAGGCCGTCGTGGGCCTTGTAGTTGACCAGGGTGGGGCGGACGAGGCTGGCGAGGTCCACCCCGTCGTGGGCGCTGCGGGTGAGCTGCGCAGCCTTGCCGGTGGCGACGTCGGCCACCCAGACGTCGGTGGGCGCGGCGGCGCTGATCAGGCTCAGCACCAGCTGGCGGCCGTCCTTGGAGAACAGCGGGCCGCCGATCATGTCCCCCGGCAGCTTGGGTCCGGGCGTAACCTTGCCGGTGGCGGTGTCGAGGTAGGCGAGCTCGCTGCGGCCGGCCACGTTCCAGCGGAGGGACGCGCGGGCGCCGTCGTCCGACAGCGCCGCGTTGTCGGCTTCGGCGTCGGAGCGCGTGGCCAGCACCTTGAAGGGGCCGGGCTTGCCGGCGGCGTCCAGTTCGATGACGCCGAAGGCCATCAGGTCCGTGGCCACGTTGGAGAATGCGAACACGCGGCGTCCGTCCGCCGAGAATTCGCCCCAGCCGAACTGCGCCGGCGGCTTGTGCGCGGTGAGCAGGGTCTCGGCGCCGCTCCCCAGGTCGACCAGCAGCAGGTTGTTGTCGCCGCGGCTGGCGACGCGGGAGATCAGGGCGAAGCGGCCGTCGCGGCTGACGTCGGTGATGGAATCCAGGCCCTTGCCGGTGCCGACCGCCTTGGTCCGGCCGGTCGCCGGGTCGAGCAGGAAGGCGTCCATCTCCGTGGGGTTGAAGCGGTTGGTCCCGATCGTCAGCCAGCGCCCGTCGCGGCTCCAGCCGTAGAGGCGGTTGTTCACCTCTCCGCCCGCGGTGACCAGCTTCGAATCCGAGCCGTCGGGCCCGGCGACATAGACCTGGACGTTCAGGCCGCCGCCGGGCGCCACCTCGTAGGCCAGCCGGTCGCCGGCCGGGGACCAGGCCACCGACTGCACGGGGTCGGACAGGCGGGTGAGCTGCCGGGGCTCGCCCCCCGCCGCGGGGACGGTCCAGATCTGCGGCGAGCCGCCGGCGTTGGAGATGTAGACGACCTGCTTGCCGTCCGGCGAGAAGCTGGCCGAACTCGCCGAACGGATCGAGGCGATGGCGGCCGTGCGGTCCGCCGCCGCGGGCTGGGCCTGGGCCTCGACGCCGCCGAGGACGAGCGCCGCGCTCGCCGCCAGAATGATCCGCCAACGCCGCATCGCCATGCCTCCGCCGCAACGGCGGCACAGTTGCACGGCGCGGGCCGATTTCAAGGCGGGCGGAATCAGGCCCGGCCGAGAATCTTGGCCTTCATCTCCTGGAACTCCGCGTCGCTGACGGCGCCCGAGTCCAGCAGTTCCTTGGCCTTGCGGATCTCCTCGACCATGCGCTCGGCGCCCGCGCCGCCGCCGGTCCCGTCGCCGCCGCCGATCATCACCCCGCCCGAGGCCGCGCGGGTCTCCTCCAGGCCGCGGACCCGGCGCTTCTCTTCCCACGCTTGCTCCTCGTACTGGGCCTTGGCGTACATGGCCGACGCCTGGTCGCTGGGCACGCCGTCGACAGCGATCCCGGGATGACCGGCGAGCAGGCTGTCGAACGCCAGGTTCGAGCCGCAGATGCTGTCCAGGATGTTCTGCTCGAGGCGGACGTCCTTGAGGTCCTTCCACTGCATGTCGGCCATCTTGAAGCCGCCCAGCAGGCCGCGCTGCACCGTCAGGATGCGGCTGGAGGTGATGGCGATGGCGGTGCGCCGGCGGAACAGGGCGAAGACGCGGTGCTGGATGGCGCGGGCGATCACGGTCTCGCCGGTCATCAGGGTCTTGTCGAGGATGGCGTTGGCCTTCTCGGCGCGCTCGGCGGCGCCCAGGAAGACGACCGCGGCCCAGATCGCCAGCGGGATCAGGCCGACCCCGAAGCTCAGCGCCGCGATCAGCAGCCAGATGCCGATCGCCTGCAGCAGGCTGATCACGCCCTTCATCCGACCCTCCGTCGACCGACCGTCGAGACGGCGACGCTACCGGTCGGGCGGGCCGCCCTCAAGGTCCGCTAGAAGTGGCCCAGTGCGCGGCGGCGGCGCAGGATCTGGCCGGCGGCGCCGAAGCCGATGATCATCATCGCCCAGTTCATCGGTTCCGGCAGCGAACTGGCGAAGTGGTAGAGGTCGTTGAGGCTGGTCGCCGCCGGGTTCGCCGCCTCGTCGGTGACGGCGCGCTCCTCGGAGGGTGCGGCGAGGGGCTGGTCGTAGACCTCGGCGGCGTGGCCGACGCTCGCGAAGCCTATGACCGAAGCGGCGAGGGTGGCGGCGACTAGACGGATCATGACTTCCCCGGGGATGGCCCGCAGCGCGGGCGCGCCTCGCAGAACGCGTTCCGCCGCTCTCTAGCCGACAGGTTGAAGTCGGGGCAATCGGATGCGCCTGAGAGGCGAATCGAAGAGTCAGCGCCAGAAGTGGAAGGCGTCCCAGCCGGCCTGCATGGCCTGCGGCGGCACGCCCAGCGCGGCGGCCAGGGTGACCGCCACGCCGAACAGCAGGTCGCTGAAGCCGGGCAGCAGGAACAGGGCCGCCAGCAGGAGCAGCATGGCCAGGCCCTCGAACCTGCGGATCGCCGGCGCCCAGGACCGCGGCAGGAACGGCCGGATGGCGTTGAAGCCGTCCAGGCCCGGCAGCGGCAGCAGGTTCAGCACCAGGGCCGTGGCCTGCAGGAACGCCAGCATCGCCAGGGCCTCGAACAGCGGATCCGGCAGGGCCGCGCGGCTCCACAGGTTGAGCCCGAAGGCCAGCAACAGCAGGACCAGCAGCGTCGCGCCCGGTCCGGCGAGGGAGGCGGCGGCGCGCCAGGCGGGGCTGCGCATCAGGTCATTGCGCAGGTAGACCGCCCCGCCCGGGAAGCCGATCCCGCCCAGGGCCAGGGCGAGCAGCGGGATCACCAGGCTGGTCCCCAGGTCGCCGTAGCGCCGCGGGTCGAACGACAGATAGCCCTTCTCGCGCACCGTGTGATCGCCGGCCAGGAAGGCCACGCCGGCGTGGGCGAACTCGTGCGCCATCACCGCCAGCACCCAGCCGGCCAGGATGAAGGCGAAGGTGAGCGGCGTCTTCGCAGGCGGCGTCAGCACCAGGGCGGCGCCCAGGACGGCGAAGGCGGCCAGCAGGCCGAGGCCGATCAGGTTGTTGGGCGGCGCGGCGGGCTTGGCCGGGACAGCGGTCATGGGCGCAGAGATAGGCGACGTTGCGGCAAATACCTACGGGCGGGTGTGTCGCCTTGACTCCTCGGCGGCGCCGCAGTTGGCATTGGCGGGGTCGAAGCGGGGGCTTCCAGGATGAATGCACTGGCCGAGGCGCGGCTGGCGCCAGAGAACACGCGCGAGCGGCTGGACGAATTGCTGTCGCAGATCATCGACCACCCGGAACGGCGGGTGGAGATCTCGCAGGAGATCGAGCGCGACTTCACCCAGCGCCGCGCGGTGCTGGTGCTCGACATGAGCGGCTTCTCGCGCACCACCCAGGTGCACGGCGTGGTCTCGTTCCTGCTGATGATCCACCAGATGCGTCTGCTGGCGGTTCCGACGATCGAGGCCAGCGGCGGGACCCTGGTGAAGGCCGAGGCCGACAACCTCTATTGCTTGTTCGACGGCGTGGACCAGGCGGTTGCGGCCGCCCGCGAGATCATCCGCCAGCTCAACACGGTCAACGTCCTGCTGCCCGCCACCCGGCGCCTCTACGCCTCCATCGGCATCGGCTTCGGCGACATCCTGGTGCTGGGCGGCCACGACCTGTTCGGCGACGAGGTGAACCTCACCTCCAAGCTGGGCGAGGACGTGGCCCAGGGCGGCATGATCCTGCTGACCGAGGCGGCCCGGGCGAAGCTGCCCCCCGAGGTGAACACCACCGAGGAACGGGCCAGCATCTCGGGCCTAGCACTGACCTACCACGCGGTGGTCTAGGGGGCGGCGCCCCCAAACCGCTGGGTCATAGGGGGACGAGGCTGCCTCTACCCTCGGTGGATCGGGTCGATCCAGGCGACGCCTTCGGGGGTCTCGGCGGGTTCGATCTCCAGGTTCACGACCACGGCCTCGGAATCCGAGCGGACCAGGACGCAGGACAGGGTCTCGTCGGTCGAGGCGTTGATCTCCTGGTGCGGCACGAACGGCGGCACGTAGATGAAGTCGCCCGGACCGGCCTCGGCCACGAACTCCAGCTTCTCGCCCCAGCGCATGCGGGCGCGGCCCGAGACCACATAGATCACGCTCTCCAGCGGGCCGTGGTGGTGCGGCCCGGTCTTGGCGTTGGCGTGGATGTGCACGGTCCCTGCCCAGAGCTTCTGGGCGCCGACGCGGGCGCGATCGATGGCGACGGCGCGGTCCATGCCGGGGGTCGTCGCTGTGGCGGGATCCAGCTGGTCGCCGGGGATGACGCGGACGCCGGAATGCTTCCAGCCGTCCTCGGGAACGGGCGCATCTTCGCTCATGGGTCGAAACGCTAGCCCTTCCGCGCGGCCTCCACCAGCGCCCGGATCATCCAGCGGCGGACGCGCGCGGCCTCTGCCTCGTCCAGCTGCAGCACGTCCTTGAAGACCACCGTCGCCTCGATGCCCAGCAGCATGGGCAGCGCCTTGGACAGCATCTCGCGCCCGTCAGGCGGCAGGGGCGGCTGGCTGCCGGCGAGCGCGGCGGCCACCAGGGGACTGCGGCGGTTCTGGCGCACCGGGGTCTCGGCCGCGGCGGCCTGCTGGACGGTGCGGGCCAGCAGGGCGCGCAGCGGCGCCTCGTTGGCGGCGACCATGGTCGACAACGCGTCGTGCAGCTTCTCCACCCGGGCCAGGGCGTCGGTCGAGGCGTCGTCGCCGAACAGGGATTCCGCCGTCGGCGTCTCCACGTGGACGGCCGCCTCCAGCATCAGGGCGTCGAGACCGGGGAAGTACCGATAGGCCGTGGCGCGGGAGATCAACGCCGCCTCGGCGATCTCCTCGAAGCTGGGCGACTGCCCCTCCCGCGTCAGCCGGACGGCGGCGTCGAGGAGGTCCTTGCGGGTGCGGAGGCGCTGGTTGGCGCGCGCGCCGCTCATTGCGGCAGTTGCTGGAGGATCGAGGCCAGGTCCAGCCAGACGTTCTCGCGCTTCATCCGTCCGTCGGGCGCGTACTCGACGACGTGGAGCAGGCGGAACTCGAGCGGCCGGTCGCGGCCCTCCAGGCCGAACGGGCGACCGGTGGCGCGCCCGCGCCAGACGCTCTCGTCCACCAGGAAGTCCTCGCCGTAGAGCCGGCGCACGGTCTCGATCTTCCCGTCGGCAAGGTCGGCGAACAGGCCCTCGTAGAAGCCGCGCGCGCCCTCGGGCCCGACCGTGGGGCCGGTGGGGTGGCCCACGATGTCGTGCTCGCAATCCGGGGTCAGGGTGGCGAGCACACCCGCCACATCGTCGGCCTGCTCGAAGCCGAAGTGTTCGTCGATCTTGGCGTCCATCTGGGCGCGGGTCAGGGGCATGGCGAAGGTCTCCGTCGGCGCGGAGTGCTTATAATGAGACTGAAATCTCAAATCAAGATCAAAGTCTCACTTTGGCGGCGGCGAGGCCGCGGGCGTGGCCGGCGCCGTGGTCGCGGCCGCGGGCGTGGTCGCCGGCGGAGGCGGCGCGGGGGTGGCGGCGACGCGCGAGACGCGGGTGATCCGCACCGGCTGCTTCAGCATCTCGCCCTTCATGGCGCCCTCGCCGCGGTTGGGGTCGGTCGGCAGGACGATGATCTTCTTCACGACGTCCAGACCCTCCACGACCTGGCCGAAGGCGGCGAAACCCGGGTTGGTCTTGGGGTTCTTCGGATCGGCGTCGAGGTAGCTCATGTCGCCCAGGGTGATGGACCAGTCGGACTGGGCGGTGCCCGGCGCGTGGCGGCCCATGGAGATGGTGCCCTCGGTCTTGTGCGTGAGGCCGGTCTTGATCGTGGACTCATGGGCGATCGGCGGCAGGACCTTCTTGGGGTCGTTCTGCAGGCCGCCCTGGATCAGGCCGTAGTCCGCGGCCGTGTAGCCCGGCGGCCGCGACGCCCGGTAGAACGTGGCGCCGTTGAACAGGCCGCGGTCCACGTACTTGAGGTAGTTGGCCACCGTGATCGGCGCCTTGTCGGCGAAGAGCTCCACGACGATGGCGCCCTGCGGAGTCTCGATCTTCACCCGCGGGTTGGGCTTGGCCGGCGGCGCCGGGGCGGGCGTCGGCGCAGGCGTGGGGGCCGGCGCGGGCTGGGCCTGGGCGGCGGTTGCGAAGGCGGCGGCGGCAAGCGCGATCAAGGTGCGGCGGAGCATGCCGCAGACTAGACCTTCGGAAGCCGGCTCCGCCAGTCCGGGTCGCGATCGTTGGTGATCCCGACGAGCTGCAGGAAACTGACCGCAGGCAGCACCTTGCCGGTCACCGGCTGGCGGGCCTCGACGTAAAGCGGGATGACCACCCACGACGGCGGGAAGGCCTTCAGGTCCTTGTCGTCCCTGGCGGCCAGGTGCGGGCATTGCTGCAGCGAGGCCTGGGCGCAGCGGAAGTGGAGCGGGGCGATCGCGCCGCAATCCAGCACCACGCGGTCGTCGTCCAGGTCGGCCGGCAGGGCCTGGGCGAAGCCGCGGGCGCGCAGCAGGCCGGCGGCCAGGAACCTGCCGGTCTGGCTCCAGCGGTCGCCTTCGGGCGTCGCCTGCCCGCACATGGGGCAGAGCAGCGCGCGGACGCTGTCGCGCTGGCGGCGCAGGTGGTTGCGCGAGAACAGCGGCTGGCCCGCGCCGGGCTTCCAGGCCTGCAGGGCCGCCATCTGGCCGTCGACGGTCGGGCAGGGGCCGACGCCGCCCGGTTGCTCCTCGGACCAGCTGCTCACCCAGGGCACGTCGACGCCGATCTTGGGCCGGGAGGGGATCACGGGCTGCATTTGTAGAAGGTATCCGTCTGGCCGGTGGAGAGAAGCCGTCCGCCGCGCAGCACCAGGGCCTGGCCGCGGGCGGCGCAGAGGCGTCGGGTCTTGCCGTTGGCCTCGATGGTGGCGGTGACGCGGGTCACGACGTGGGCCGAGCGCCCGTCGGGGCGGATGCGGACGCTGACGATCCGCCCCGCTTCGCGGCTAGGGCCCCGCGCCAGCGCCCGGCGGGACTGGGCGGCCGCCTCGGCGAGCGTGCTGGTCCCGTAGGGCACCGGCGGCTTGTCGCCGACGTAGGCCTGGTCGGTGAAACGGGCCTCGGGGGTGAAGCCGGCGAAGAAGCGGTCGAGCGCGCCGGCGTTCCACGCCGCTTCCTGGCGCGCGACGAAGGCGCGGACGGCGGCGTCGGTGACGGCGGGCTGGGCCAAGGCGGGGCCGGCGGCCAGGGCGAGAAACAGGGCGAAGGAACGCATCGGCCTCCTCAACGCGCGAGCCAGCGCATCCGGTAGCCGTTCACCGCCGTGTCGCCCAGCCGTTCCAGCAGCCGCCAGTTCACGAAGGCGCCGACCGGGGCGCCGATCACCGGAATCATCTGCGCCAGCTTCGCCAGGTCGATATAGTCGCGGTACTCGCGCTGGAAGCTTCGCCAGTCGAAGTGCTCGAAGTCGGCGGGGTGCTCGCGCCCGTCCCAGCCCTCCAGGCCGTGAAACACCGCCGCGCGGTGGTCGGCGCCCGAGAAGGCGAGCTGGAACAGGGCCAGAATGTAGAGGCGCTCGTCGAACCGGTCCGCCTCGTGGCCGTAGATGGCCGAGAGGTCGAACAGCAGCTTGATCTTGATCACCAGCAGGGCCGGGAAGTCGGCCAGGGCCAGCCAGAAGCCGCCGGCTCCGGCGACCCCGCCCTCGACGGCGGCGGTCTTGCGGTAGGCGTCAATGGCGGCCAGCGCCCGGCGGTCGCGCTCGGCCAGGGACGCGCCGATCAGCGCCGGGCCGGTGGTCAGGTCCGAGCCGGTCAGGATGCTGCGGGTCATGCCTTCGATCACCGTGGTGATCGCGGCGTGGACCTGCTCGGGGATGATCCGGTTGATGCGGCCCTGCACACGGCGGGCGGCGCGGTCGAGGACGGTCGGCGGCTTCAGGACCTGGCCGCGCCAGTGGGCGACCTCGGCGGCCGCCCAGCGCTCATAGGCGTCGTCCGTGACGCCGCCGGGCGGGGTCGCGCGGGTTATCGGAACATCACCAGCTGCAGGATCCAGGCTCCGATCGCGGTCAGCACCCCGCCGGTGAGCACCCCCCGGCAGAAGGCCCCGTTGCGCTCCCACCAGATCCGGCGCGCGCGCATGCGCTGGGCCCGATCGACCTTCCGTCTCTGCATTGCGGTTCCGTTTCCCCCGACTGGCGGCTGTTCTAGCTCACCCAGCGGCAGGCGGTCGAATCCGGAACTTCGGTCGGTGGCGGGGGTGGCTTCCGGCCACAGCTCGGCCTTGGGGGTTGATCGCCCGGGCGGGCGCGATAGGGTCGCCCGCGTCGGGGGGGTCGTTCCGGAGCGCATATTGTCCGACGACCCAGAACTCGCCGCCTTCGCGCGCGAGCACATAGGATCCGTCTGGGCGGTGGAGCTCCTGCTGCTGCTTCGACGCGATCGCGAGCGCTGTTGGACGCCCGAGGACCTGGTGCGCGAGCTCCGCGCCAGCACCAATCTCGTGCGCGACAACCTGGCGGCCTTCCAGAAGAGCGGGCTGGCGGTGGAAGACGACGCCGGCTGCTGGCGCTACGCCCCGGCTGGGGCGGTGCTGGATGGCCTGGCCGACCGGCTCGAGGCCGCCTATCGCGAGCGACCGGTTTCGATCATCAATCTGATTGCGGCGCCGCCGGACCCGATTCAGGGGCTGGCCGACGCGTTTAAATGGCGGGGGGACAAGTGATGGCGGCCGAGCTGGGTCCGTCCCTGGTCTACGGCCTGTGCCTGGTGGCGAGCCTGGCCTGCGCCTTCCTGCTCCTGCACGCCTGGCGCCAGAGCCGGTCGCGGCTGCTCTTCTGGACGGCGCTGGGCTTCGTGTTCCTGGCGGTGAACAACCTGTTCCTGGTGGGCGACCTGGTGCTGTTCCCGCAGGTGGACCTGTGGCCCTGGCGCCAGGCGGCGTCGGGCCTGGCGGTGGCGGTGCTGCTCTACGGCTTCGTCTGGGAGGCCGAGCGTTGACCCAGCCCGACCCGATCCTCGTCGCCTTCGCCGCCGGGGCCCTGGGCGCCGGCTTCCTGGCCGTGGGCCTGTTCTTCCTGAAGTTCTGGCGGCGCACGGGCGACCGCCTGTTCCTCACCTTCGCGATCGCCTTCGCCCTGATCGCGGTGAACCAGGCCGCGCCGGTGCTGCTGAACATCCCCAGCGAGCACCAGGGCTACATCTACCTGCTGCGGCTGGCGGCCTTCGTGCTCATCATCGCCGCGGTCCTGCGCAAGAACTTCGGCCGGCGGTAGCTCTCCTCTCCCCTCGGACTGCGCCTTGGGGGAGAGGAGTTCTCCTATTTCGCCTCGGCCATGCCCTTCATCGTCGCCATGACGCCGGCGAACATCTGCTGGCGGCGGGTCTTGTTGGCTTCGCGGGTTTCGGCCGGCACCGTCGTCTGGTCGAAGAACAGGGTGTAGACGAGCTTCGAGCTCTGCTTGTCCACCGGCCGGATCTCGACCGTCCCGTGGTAGAGGATCTTCGTGTCCACGTCGGCGTAGGTGTAGGACAGCGGGGTGACGGCCACGATCACCTCCTCGATCCGGCCGGCGATCTTGCGGACCGCGCCCAGTTCGCCGTCCTTGCCGCCGGTGATCTCGCAGGTCGTCTTCAGCCACGCGCCGATGTCGCAATAGCCCTTCACCTTGGCCCAGGCGGTCTCGGCCGGGACGCTGAGGGTGGTCTCCTGGACGATGGAGACGTAGTCGCCGGCGGCGTGGGCGGCCCCGCTCAGGCTGAATGCGGCGGCGCAGGCCGCGAGGCCGGTGATGCGTTTCATGGCGTTTCCCCTCGTTGAGGGGAAACCATACCGGAGCTTCCGTTCCGGCGCCTATGGCCGAAACGTCAGAGGAACCGCGGCGCCACGTACAGCAGGATCAGCACCACCAGCACCGCCGCCAGGATCAGGCCCGCGCGCGGATTGGACCCCAGGAACGATTGGCTGGGCGTCTTGGGCTTGGGCGGCGGCTTTTTCGCAGCCTTCTCCCGCTCCTGCCGGTAGCGGCGCAGGTCGGTGACGCGCGGGTCCCCGTTTCCTGAGTCCTTGGAGGGGGGCGGTTTGGCCATCAGCCCGCGAGCTTCTCCAGGTCCTCGGCCGAGATGTCGGCGTTGGAGTAGACGTTCTGGACGTCGTCGTCGTCTTCCAGCGTCTCGATCAGCTTCATCAGCGTCGCCACGGCGTCGCCGGACAGCGGGGTGAGCGCCTTGGGCCGCCAGGCGAGCTGGGTGGACTTGGCCGGGCCGAGCGCGGCCTCGAGGGCGGCGGCCACGTCCGAGAGCTGTTCGAAGGCCGTGTAGATGGTGTGG
>Ga0209257_1003550_pt1 | contig 13251 bp, 11 predicted proteins | sample AraplaCvi_mCL_r2_FD_184277 | JGI IMG/M metagenome (GOLD analysis project Ga0209257, IMG submission 184277) | Arabidopsis root microbial communities from North Carolina, USA - plate scrape MF_Cvi_mCL_r2 (SPAdes) (version 2) | ecosystem: Host-associated > Plants > Roots > Endosphere | place: USA...
GCTCGTTCGAAGAACTCGACACCTATGTCGAACATAACTGCACCGATTTCGGGATGCAGGACCAGATCGTCCCCGGCGACGGCGTCGTCACCGGCAGCGGCACGATCAACGGCCGCCTCGTCTATGTCTTCAGCCAGGACTTCACCGTCTTCGGCGGCTCGCTGTCGGAACGGCATGCCGAGAAGATCATGAAGGTCATGGACAATGCGATGAAGGTCGGCGCGCCGGTCATCGGTCTGAACGACAGCGGCGGTGCGCGTATCCAGGAGGGTGTCGCCTCGCTGGGCGGCTATGCCGAGGTGTTCCAGCGCAATGTGCTCGCGTCGGGCGTGGTACCGCAGATCAGCCTGATCATGGGGCCGTGCGCGGGCGGCGCGGTTTACAGCCCTGCGATGACCGACTTCATCTTCATGGTGAAGGACAGCAGCTATATGTTCGTCACCGGCCCCGATGTTGTCAAAACCGTCACGAACGAGGTGGTGACGCAGGAGGAACTGGGCGGCGCGATCACCCATACGACCAAGAGCTCGGTCGCCGATATCGCGTTCGAGAATGATATCGAGGCGCTGCTCGCGACGCGCGATTTCTTCGACTATCTGCCCGAAAACAACCGCAGCGGCGTTCCGGTGCGTCCGACCAGCGATCCCTATGACCGCGCCGAAGCCAGCCTCGACACGCTGATCCCGCCGAATGCGAACCAGCCGTACGATATGCACGAACTGATCCGCAAAACGGTCGACGAAGGCGATTTCTTCGAGGTGCAGCCGGCGCACGCCGCGAATATCATCTGCGGCTTCGGGCGCATCGAAGGCCGCACGATCGGCATCGTCGCGAACCAGCCGCTGGTGCTTGCGGGCGTGCTCGACATCAATTCGTCGAAGAAGGCCGCGCGCTTCGTCCGTTTCTGTGACGCGTTCGAGATTCCGATTGTCACCTTCGTCGACGTGCCGGGCTTCCTGCCCGGCACCGCGCAGGAATATAACGGCATCATCAAGCATGGCGCGAAACTGCTCTTCGCCTATGCCGAGGCGACCGTGCCCAAGATCACGGTCATCACGCGCAAGGCCTATGGTGGCGCCTACGACGTGATGGCATCGAAGCATCTGCGCGGCGATCTGAACTATGCCTGGCCGACCGCCGAGATCGCTGTGATGGGTGCGAAGGGCGCGGTCGAGATCATCTTCCGCAGCGATATCGGCGACCCCGAAAAGATCGCGCAGCGCACGAAGGAATATGAGGACCGCTTCGCGAACCCGTTCGTCGCGGCGTCACGCGGCTATATCGACGAGGTCATCCACCCGCACAACACGCGCAAGCGGATCGCGCTGGGGCTGCGGAAGCTGCGGAACAAGAGCCTCGAGAATCCGTGGAAGAAGCACGACAATATCCCGTTGTGACGAAATGTTGTGACGCCCCGCACATCGTCGTTGCCGGGCTGGAGGCAAGAGCGTCGGGCGGCTACGCTGCCGCGATGGTCTTGATTTTCCAATGAGGTTTGAAATGCGTAAGCTTCTTCTCCCGCTGTCCGTCCTTCCGCTTCTGGCCGCGGCGCCTGCCGCATGGGCGTTAGATCCCGATACCCCCGTTGAGGAAAAGCGCGAATCTTTCCCGATCAAGCTCGGGGATGAGGAAGATGCGACGATCGAGCTCGCGTTCCGCACGGCCTTCGGACTGGAGAAGGGCGCGGCTCCCGAAGCGGTGCGCCAGATCGACGAGCGGACCTATCATTTCCGGCCCGTCGCGATCCACACAATGGAGAATGATGTCGCCGTGTTGCTGAGCGTCGGCTCGCTCGAGGACGCCGGGCACAGCGAAGGCGGCGTGAACGCGATCCACTATCTGAAGGGAAGCCCGACGGGCTGGGTGAAGCAGGGCGAGTGGATCGGCTTCGGCGCCACCGGCACCGTCGGCAACGGCGCGACGAGCTGGGCCTTCACCGGCCTGCTCGGGGCAAACCCCTATTTGGTCACCGCCGGTGGTGGCGTGTGGCAGGGGTGCCTGATCAGCAGCGCGGTCGTGACCGAGCTGACCCCCGACGGGCCGGTCGATCGCGGCAGCTTCACCGATGCGATGAGCTCGGGCGCGGGTATCGGCCAGATCGAGCAGGGCTATGACGGCCAGATCGTCGCGGCGGTGCCGGGCAAGAGCTTTGCCGTCGGTTACACCGGCACCAGGGCGTTCAGGCAGCAATATGTGCTGAAGGACGGAAAATATGCGCTTGCGGGCAAAGATAAAGTCCCGGGCTGCTGAGGAGAATGGAATGAAACTGGGTCGCCTCAACCATATCGGCGTCGCAACGCCGTCGATCGCCGACAGCATCGTCTTTTACCGCGATGTTATGGGAGCGACAAGGATTCACGAGCCGTTCGATCTGCCCGAACAGGGGGTCAAAGTGTGCTTCGTCGATACGCCGGGCGCCGATGGCGCACTGGACGGCACACAGATCGAACTGATCGAACCGCTGCCGGGGAATACCTCGATTGCCAGCTTTCTCGAGAAGAACCCGGCGGGCGGGCAGCATCATCTTTGCTACGAAGTCCCCGATATTCATGCCGCGAAGGCCGAATTCGAGGGGATGGGCAAGCGGGTGCTGGGCGAACCGCGCATCGGGGCGCACGGGACTTTGATCTTCTTCCTCCACCCCAAGGATATGGGCGGGGTGCTGACCGAGATTATGGAGACGCCGAAGGGCGACCACTGAGATTCATTTCCGTTCGCCCTGAGCTTGTCGAAGGGCCGTCCTTCTCTCGAAGGAAAAGAACGGTGCTTCGACAAGCTCAGCACGAGCGGGTTCTGGATAACAAGAGACTGCATATGACCGACAAACCGACCCTCGACCAATGGGCTGCCGCCGCCGACAAGGAAGTGAAGGGCAAGGACCTCACTTGGCACACGGCGGAGGGCATCGACGTCAAGCCGCTCTATACGGCCGAAGATGTCGCGACAGATCCCGGCCTGCCCGGCTTCGCGCCTTTCACGCGCGGGGTGCGGGCTTCGATGTATGCAGGGCGGCCGTGGACGATCCGGCAATATGCGGGCTTTTCGACCGCCGAGGAATCGAACGCCTTCTATCGCCGCAACCTCGCCGCGGGGCAGAAGGGGTTGTCGGTCGCCTTCGACCTCGCGACGCACCGCGGTTATGACAGCGACCATCCGCGCGTCGTCGGCGACGTCGGCAAGGCAGGCGTCGCGATCGACAGCGTCGAGGATATGAAGATCCTGTTCGACGGCATTCCGCTCGACCAGATGTCGGTGTCGATGACGATGAACGGCGCGGTGATCCCGATCCTCGCCTTCTTCATCGTCGCGGGCGAGGAGCAGGGGGTCGAGCGCAAGCTGCTCGACGGGACCATCCAGAACGACATCCTCAAGGAGTTCATGGTCCGCAACACCTATATCTATCCGCCCGAACCCAGCATGCGGATCATTTCGGACATCTTCGGCTACACCAGCCGCGAGATGCCGAAGTTCAACAGCATCTCGATCAGCGGCTATCATATGCAGGAAGCCGGCGCGACGCAGGTGCAGGAACTGGCCTTCACCATCGCCGACGGCGCCGAATATGTGCGCTATGGCGTGGCCAGCGGCCTCGACATCGACAAGTTCGCCGGGCGCCTGTCCTTCTTCTTCGCGATCGGCATGAACTTCTTCATGGAGATCGCGAAACTGCGCGCCGCGCGCGTGCTGTGGCACCGCGTGATGACGAATCTCGGCGCCAAGGACGAGCGGTCGAAGATGCTGCGCACCCATTGCCAGACGTCGGGCGTCTCGCTGACCGAGCAGGACCCCTACAACAATGTCATGCGCACGACGATCGAGGCGATGGCGGCGATGCTCGGCGGCACCCAGTCGTTGCACACCAACGCGCTCGACGAGGCAATTGCGCTGCCGACCGATTTCTCGGCGCGTATCGCGCGCAACACCCAGATCGTCATCCAGGAAGAGACCGGGATGACCAAGGTGGTCGATCCGCTCGGCGGCTCTTACTATGTCGAGGCGCTGACGCAGGAACTGGTCGACAAGGCGTGGGAGATCATCGAGCGCGTCGAGAAGGAAGGCGGCATGGCGAAGGCCGTCGCCGCAGGCTGGCCCAAGGCGATGATCGAGACCGCCGCCGCGGCGCGGCAGGCGCGCGTCGATCGCGGCGACGATGTGATCGTCGGGGTGAACAAATATCGCCTCGTCAATGAAGACCTGCTCGAAACCCTCGAGGTCGACAACACGAAGGTTCGCGAGGCGCAGATCGCGCGCATCAACAAGACCAAGGCGAACCGCGACGAGGCGGCGTGCCAGGCGGCGCTCAAGGCGCTGCGCGATGCCGCGGCGGGCGAGCAGTCGATCGCGAACAACCTCCTCGCCCATGCCGTCGAGGCCGCGCGCGCCCGCGCGACGCTTGGCGAGATTTCGTCGGCGATGGAGGAAAGCTTCGATCGCTACGGGACGCAGCCGACCCCGGTGAAGGGCGTCTATGCCGCGCCTTACGAGGGCGATGCGCGCTGGCAGCAGGTGCTCGACGGTGTCGCGGCGGTCGAACGCCGGATGGGCCGCAAGCCCAAGCTGCTCGTCGCCAAGATGGGACAGGACGGGCATGATCGCGGCGCGAATGTCATCGCCTCGGCGTTCGGTGACATGGGTTTCGACGTCGTGTCGGGCCCGTTGTTCCAGACGCCGGAGGAAACGGTCGTGCTGGCGCTCGACAGCGGCGTCGACGTCGTGGGCGCATCGAGCCTTGCCGCGGGACACAAGACGCTCATCCCCGAGTTGATCAACAAACTGCGCGAAGCCGGGCGCAACGACATCAAGGTGATCGCGGGCGGCGTCATCCCGCCACAGGATTACGACTATCTGCGCGACGCAGGGGTGCAGGGCATCTATGGCCCTGGCAGCAACGTCGTGGAATGCGCGGCCGATGTGCTGCGTCTGCTGGGCCATAACATGCCGCCGCTGGAGGATGCCGCGTGAGCGACGATCTCGACGAGGCCAAGGTCGCGGTGACGCCCGAACTCCACGACGGTGCGGCCTATCTTTATGACTATTTCAAGCATCTGACCTCGCTGTCGATCCTGACGCTTGGCGGCGTGCTCGCGATCTCGACGGGGACCGGCGCCGACAAGCCCGCGAAAGAACCGATGATCGCCGTGATCGTGCTGGTCGGTTTTGCCGCTTTGATGGCGTTCAGCGGCACCAGCGAAGTCGTACGCCAAAAGGCGACGGGCAAGGCTCAGGGCAAATGGCTGACCTTCTATCGCACCGGCGCACCGATCGCCTTGTCGCTCGGCGTCGGAGGATTTCTCTATCTCTTCCTGAAAGGCCTTCCCGCATGACGCAGGATACCATCCGCACCGACTGGACCCGCGAGGAAATCGCCGACCTGTTCGACTTGCCGTTCGACGAACTGATGTGGGAAGCGCAGGGCGTCCACCGTCGCCATCACGCGCGCGGCGAGGTGCAGCTTTGCACGCTCCTGTCGATCAAGACCGGCGGCTGCGTCGAGGATTGCGGCTACTGCTCGCAGAGCAAGTCGGCCGACAGCGGGCTGAAGGCCACCAAACTGATGGACGTCCGCGCGGTGCTGCAGGCGGCGGCGCAGGCGAAGGACGCGGGATCGAAGCGTTTCTGCATGGGCGCCGCGTGGCGCAACCCCAAGGACCGCGACATGCCCGCGATCGTCGAGATGGTCGAGGGCGTGCGCCAGATGGGCATGGAAACCTGCATGACGCTGGGGATGCTCAGCAAGGAGCAGGCGCAGACGCTAGCTGTCGCGGGCCTCGACTATTACAACCATAATATCGACACGAGCCCGGAGAATTACGGGAATATCATTTCGACCCGGACGTTTCAGGACCGCCTCGACACGCTCGAGGAAGTCCGCAACGCCGGGATCAACGTCTGCTCGGGCGGGATCGTCGGGCTGGGCGAGACACGGGCTGATCGCGTCGGTTTCATCCACGCGCTCGCGACCCTCGAACGCCACCCCGAAAGCGTACCGGTCAACGCGCTGGTGCCGGTGAAGGGGACCGTACTCGGCGACATGCTCGCCGACACCCCACTGGCGAAGATCGACGATATCGAATTCGTCCGCACGATCGCGGTCGCGCGCATCACGATGCCGAAATCGATGGTCCGCCTGTCAGCGGGGCGCGAGAGCATGTCGGAGGCGACGCAGGCGCTCTGCTTCATGGCGGGCGCGAACAGCATCTTCACCGGCGACAAGCTGCTGACGACGGCGAACGCCGGCGACAATGCGGATGCGGCGCTGTTCGCGAAGCTGGGGCTGCGCCCGATGGAGAGCCAAGAGCCGATGCGGATGGAGGCGGCGGAGTGACTGGTGATTGTCGACATTGCAGCCACGCAATCGGCTACCATCACGGCGGTAATGAAGACGAGAATTTTTGTACGGTGAAAGACTGTAATTGCCCGGGTTATCAGGATGACGACCCCGTCGAGGCACAAGAGGGACGATAGATGTTCAAGAAAATCCTGATCGCCAACCGCGGCGAAATCGCCTGCCGCGTTATCAAGACCGCGCGCCGCATGGGCATATCGACCGTCGCCGTCTATTCGGACGCCGACGCGCGCGCGCCCTTCGTGCAGATGGCGGATGAAGCCGTCCACATCGGCCCTTCGCCCGCGTCCGAATCCTATCTCATCGCCGACAAGATCATCGCGGCGTGCAAGCAGACCGGCGCCGAGGCGGTGCATCCGGGCTATGGCTTCCTGTCCGAGCGCACCAGCTTCGCCGAGGCGCTGGCGAAGGAGAATATCGCCTTCATCGGCCCGCCGGTGAACGCGATCGCGGCGATGGGCGACAAGATCGAGTCGAAGAAGCTCGCGAAAGAAGCGGGCGTCAACGTCGTCCCCGGCTTCGTCGGCGAGATCCGCGATACCGAGCATGCGGTCGAGATTTCGAACGAGATCGGCTATCCGGTGATGATGAAGGCGTCCGCCGGCGGCGGCGGCAAGGGCATGCGCCTCGCCTATGATGAAAAGGACGTCCGCGAAGGCTTCGAGGCGACCAAGCGCGAGGGGCTCAACAGCTTCGGCGACGACCGCGTCTTCATCGAGAAATTCATCCTCAACCCGCGCCATATCGAGATCCAGATTCTCGGCGACCAGCATGGCAACACGCTCTATCTCAACGAGCGCGAATGCAGCATCCAGCGCCGCCACCAGAAGGTCGTCGAGGAAGCGCCGTCGCCCTTCGTCTCGCCCGAAATGCGGAAAGCGATGGGCGAGCAGTGCGTCGCGCTGGCGAAGGCGGTCGGCTATTACAGCGCGGGCACGGTCGAACTGATCGTGTCGGGCGCCGACCCGACGGGCGAGAGCTTCTACTTTCTCGAAATGAACACGCGCCTGCAGGTCGAGCATCCGGTGACCGAGGCGATCACCGGCATCGACCTGGTCGAACAGATGATTCGCGTCGCGGCAGGCGAGAAGCTCGAGCTGACGCAGGACGATGTGAAGATCGACGGCTGGGCGATCGAGAACCGCGTCTATGCCGAAGATCCCTATCGCGGCTTCCTGCCTTCGACCGGACGGCTCGTGCGCTATCGCACCCCCGTTCCGGCGTGGGAAGGCGACGAGCGCGGCGTCGACGGCGTCCGCGTCGATGCGGGCGTCGAGGAGGGCGGCGAAGTGTCGATCTTCTACGACCCGATGATCGCCAAGCTGGTGACCTGGGGCGCGACGCGCGACGAAGCCGCCGACCTGCAGATCGCGGCGCTCGACCGCTTCGAGCTCGAAGGGCTCGGCCACAATATCGATTTCGTCTCGGCAATCATGCAGCACCCGCGCTTCCGCTCGGGCGAGCTGACGACGGGCTTCATTGCCGAGGAATATCCAGAGGGTTTCCACGGCGCGCCGACCGACGCGAAGATCACGCGCGCGCTCGCGGCGATCGCCGGCTTCATGGCCAGCGCCGAGGCCGATCGCGCCCGCCGCACCGACGGCCAGCTCGGCGACCGGCTCGAGCCCCCCGCCAAATGGCAGGTGTCGATCGACGGCGAGGCGCACAAGGTCAAGATCGGCGAGAAGCATATCAAGGTCGAGGGCGACCGGATCGACATCGCGCTCGAATACACCCCGGGCGACCGGCTCGTCGTCGCCGAGATCGACGAGACCGAACTCGCGGTAAAGGTCGCGAAGACGCGCACCGGCTGGAAGATGACGACGCGCGGACATATCCACGACGTCCGCGTGCTGCCGTGGCACATCGCCTCGCTTTCGGGTCATATGATCGAGAAGATCCCCCCCGACCTGTCGAAATTCCTGATCTGTCCGATGCCGGGGCTGCTCGTCGCGCTGCATGTCGGCGCGGGCGACAAGGTCGAAGCGGGCCAACCGCTCGCGACGGTCGAGGCGATGAAGATGGAGAATATTCTCCGCGCCGAAAAATCGGGCGTCGTGAAGAGCGTCAACGCGGCACAGGGTGACAGCCTTGCGGTCGACGCGGTGATTTTGGAGATGGAGTGACGCCTTGCACGTCAATCATGATCAGGGTGCCGGCGCGGCCGAAGCGATTGCCTTCGATGACTTTCTGAAAGTCGATATTCGCGTCGGCACGATCATCGAGGTCGAGCCCTTTCCGGAGGCACGCAAGCCCGCGTTCAAGCTGAAGATCGACTTCGGCCCCGCGATCGGAATCAGGAAGAGCAGCGCGCAGATCGTCGACCGCTACGCGCTCGAAGATATGCCGGGCCGTCAGGTCGCCGCGGTCGTCAACTTTCCGCCGCGCCAGATCGGCAAGTTCATGTCCGAAGTGCTGACATTGGGATTCGCCGACGAGGAGGGCGCGGTGATCCTCTTCGCGCCCGACCGTGCCGTCCCGAACGGCTCGCGCCTCTTCTGATCTTTCGCCGGCGCGCGTTGCCGGTTAGGCTGCGCGCGGGAAGAGGGAGAGGGATGATGACATTACCGGTTACCGCATTCGTCGCAGCCGTCTGCGCGCTGCTGCTGCTCGTCACGGCAATCGATACCGTGCGCCAGCGTCTGCGCCTGAAAGCCGCGTTCGGCGACCATGGCGACGCGAAGCTGATCAGCGCCAGCCGCGCGCATGGCAATCTCGCCGAATATGCGCCGATCACGATCATCCTGCTCGGCTTGCTCGAAACGGTGCGCGCCAATCATATGGCGCTGATGGTCATCGGCGCGATCTTCCTGATCGGCCGCGTCGGACATATCGTCGGTCTCTACACGCCGTCGGAGCCGGGCAAGGCGCCCATCGGGCGACAGGTCGGGGTCGTCGCGACCTTCGGCACGCTCGCGGCGCTCAGCCTGTGGACGCTCTGGGTGCTTGCGACGCAGAACCTCTAGTCGATCAGCGCCACCGCGCGGATCCAGCCCGCGCTGGCGCGTTCGATCTTCACCGGAAAGCAGCTCAGCGTCCAGCCGGTTGCGGGCAGGGCTGCAAGATTGGTCAGCTTCTCGATCTGGTAATAGGGTTTGATGCGTCCGGCCTTGTGGCCTTCCCAGATGATCGACGGATCGCGCGTTTCGGCCCAGCGCTTCGCCGTGTGGCTGAACGGCGCGTCCCAGCTCCATGCATCGGTACCGACGACTTTCACCCCGCGTTCGGTGAGGAACAGCGTTGCCTCGGCGCCCATACCGCAGCCCTGATCGGTGAAATTGTCGGTGCCATAGATGGCGCCCGACTGGACGAGGACGATATCAAAGGGCTGGAGTGTATGGCCGATCCGCGCCAGTTCGGCCTCGACCTCGGCGCCGCTCACGACATGCCCGGCAGGGCGATCCGAAAAGTCCAGCTTCACTCCCGGACGGAAGAACAGATCGAGCGGCGCCTCGTCGATGCTCGGCGCTGCGCTCGCGCCTTCGTCGGTCGTCGAGTGGAAATGCCACGGCGCGTCCATATGCGTGCCGTTGTGGGTGCTCAGCGTCAGGCTCTCGACCGCCCAGCCTTCGCCGTCGGGCAGGTCGTCCTTTGTCAGCCCGGGAAAGAACATCGCGATCTGCTCCCACGTATTCTCGTGGGTCATATAGGTGATCTGCGGGCGCATCACCGGCGGGTCTGAAACGACGTCGTTGGTGATCGGGATCGAGAGGTCGATGAACCGGGTCATGCGCGCAGTCTGCCACCGCTTTGACGCTACGCCAAGAAGGCTTGCGCGCGTTCGGGCGCCCGCTAGAGATGGGACAAGCCCGCAAGGGGCAGGGGAGAGTATATGACCGACGCAGCCGCCGTCGCCGATCATGGCGCGGGCTATCAGCCGACCGCGAAAGACATCCGCATGGTCATCGCCGCCTCGTCGGCGGGGACGATCTTCGAATGGTATGATTTCTTCATCTACGGCACGCTCGCGGCGATCATCGGCAAGGCGTTTTTCCCCAGCGACAATGCGACACTCGAAATCCTGCTCGTCTGGGCGGGGTTCGCGGTCGGCTTCGGTTTCCGCCCGCTGGGCGCAGTGTTGTTCGGCTTCCTCGGCGACCGGCTGGGGCGCAAATATACCTTTCTCGTCACTGTCACGTTGATGGGCATTGCGACCGCGGGGGTCGGCATGATCCCGTCGGCGGCAACGATCGGCATCGCCGCGCCGATCATCGTGTTGCTGCTCCGTATTCTGCAGGGCCTCGCTCTCGGCGGCGAATATGGCGGCGCCGCCGTCTATGTCGCCGAACATTCACCGCCGGAAAAGCGCGGCTTTTACACCAGCTTCATCCAAGCGAGCGTCGTCGGGGGCTTCGTGCTGAGCCTGATCGTCGTGCTCGGCTGCAAAGCGATAATGTCCGATGCGGTCTGGCAGAGCTGGGGATGGCGCGTACCGTTCCTTCTCTCGATCCTGCTACTCGCGATCTCGCTGTGGATGCGGCTCAAGCTCTCCGAAAGCCCGGTGTTTCAGGCGATGAAGGCCGAGGGCGAGATTGCGAAGAATCCTGTCAAGGAAAGCTTCACCTATCCGGGCAATCCGAAACGCATCTTCGTTGCGCTGTTCGGCATCGCGGCGGGTCTGACGGTGATCTGGTATACCGCGATGTTTTCGGGCCGCAGCTTTCTGCAAGGGCCGATGAAAATGAACGACACGGCGGCCGATATCATTGTCGGGATTGCGGCGGCGCTCGGCATGGGCTTCTTCCTCTGGGCGGGGCACATTTCTGACAAGATCGGGCGCAAGAAACCCATCGTCTGGGGCTATGCGGCCACGCTGGTGCTGTTGTTCCCGCTCTTCTGGTGGATGGGCAGCGTGGCCAATCCCGACCTCAAGGCTGCTGCGGCCAAGGCGCCCGTGGTCGTTACCGGAAGCCAATGCTCGTACAACCCATTCGCGCAGGGCCCGCAGGCGACTGCATGCGGCCGCACGATCGCCGAGCTGACCAAGCTTGGCGTACCTTACAAGGTCGTCGCCTCGAGCAGCGGTTTCGACGCGGTAACGGTCAATATCGGCGACCGCGAGGTTGCGGGTGAGGATCCCGCGGTGCTGAAGCCTGCGCTCGAGGCCAAGGGCTATGATTTCGAAAAGCAGATTCCGGGTCCTGCAAGCCTCGCGGTAATCCTGGTGGCGCTGCTCGGACTCAGCGCGCTGTCGGGCTTCACCTATGGCCCGGTTGCGGCGCTTCTGTCCGAAATGTTCCCGCCGCACGTCCGCTATTCGTCGCTGTCGATCCCTTATCATATCGGGACTGGCTATTTTGGCGGCTTCTTGCCGTTCATCGCCAGCCTGATCGCGGCAGTGACCGGCAACGCTTATGCCGGGCTCTGGTACACGTGGGGCGTGGTGCTCGTCGCCTTTCTCGTCTCCGCCTTCATGCTGAAGGAGCCGGTCGAAGGCGAATGGGACAAGCCAAAAGCGGGCTGACCATTGGCGCTGCGCCCAAAGCCGTCTAGGGCCGGGCGATGATCGACATCGCATCGCCGCTCCGTCTCCGCATCGATTCCGCCGCGCTTGTTTCGAACTGGCGCTGGCTCGCCGCGCAAAGCGGCGCGGCGTGCGGAGCGGCGATTAAGGCCGATGGTTACGGCCTCGGTGCGCGCGGCGTGATGAAGAATCTTTCCGCTGCCGGCTGCCGCGATTTCTTTGTTGCGACTTGGGCGGAAGCCGCGGCGCTGATGCCGCTGGCGGGCGACGTCTCGCTTTCGGTCCTCCACGGCGTCGGCGAAAGCGATATGGTCGCCGCGCGCACGCTGCCGGCGCGCCCTGTCCTCAACAGCCTTGATCAAGTCGCGCGCTGGCGTGCAAGCGGCGAGGGACGCCCATGCGACGTCATGGTCGATACCGGCATGAACCGGCTCGGCCTCCGTCTGGAAGAGGCGCTCGGCGGTGCGCTTGAAGGCCTCGCGATCGAAACCTTGCTCAGCCATCTCGCTTCAGCCGATGAGGATAGTGAGCAGAACGATCGTCAACTGGCCGCGTTCCGCGCGCTGCGGCAGCAGATCCCGGCGCGGCGCTACAGCCTCGCCAACAGCGCCGGCATCTGTCTCGGCGCCGACTACGGCTTCGACCTGACGCGCCCCGGACTGGCGCTCTATGGCGGGGTTCCGCGCCGCGAAGCCGGCGGTGCCATCCGGCAGGTCGCCTCTCCCGAGGCCCGGGTGCTGCAACTACGCGATGTTCCCGCCGGCGAGACGGTCGGTTATGGTGCGACATGGACGGCGGAGCGCGCCAGCCGGATCGCGATTGCGAACATGGGCTATGCCGACGGCTATCTTCGTTGCCATGCCGGGTCTGGCGGGGCGAGCTGGCAGGCGCGGACGCTGCCGCTGGCCGGGCGCGTGTCGATGGATCTGGTCGCCTTTGATGCAGGCGAGGCCGGCGGGCTGGGCGAGGGCGACTGGATTGCCCTCGATTACGACCTCCCGGAGGTTGCGGCGCGAAGCGGCCTCTCGCAATATGAGCTGCTTACCGGGCTTGGGGACCGCTTCGACCGTTACTGGATCTAGGCGGGGTAAGCGCCCCACGGGTCGAAATCGTGAGCGCGTATCCAGCGTGTACACACCCATTTTTCGCCGCTTGTCACCGGCTGGCCGGCGTGCCGGCTGCGTTCGTCGACGCGGCTGTCGTCGATGGTGTTGGCAAACAGCACCGCGTCGCCGATCTCGCCCCGGAACGCGATATCTGCGGCGGGAAACTCCGTCGCGCCGCCCGCATATCCGTCGTTGAGATAGGCGATCAGCGTTGACGTGCGCTGGTTCGCTTCTCCCGGCAGGCAGTCGTGGTGAAGCCGGTATTGCTGCCCGGGCGCGTAGCGCAGCACCGACAGCGGCTCGCCTTGGCGGACCCGCGTTCCGCTGGCCGCGGC
>Ga0209257_1003553_pt1 | contig 13243 bp, 9 predicted proteins | sample AraplaCvi_mCL_r2_FD_184277 | JGI IMG/M metagenome (GOLD analysis project Ga0209257, IMG submission 184277) | Arabidopsis root microbial communities from North Carolina, USA - plate scrape MF_Cvi_mCL_r2 (SPAdes) (version 2) | ecosystem: Host-associated > Plants > Roots > Endosphere | place: USA...
TCTCGCGGGTCACGCCCTCGGCGAACTGCAGCGGCAGGATGCCCATGCCGACCAGGTTCGAGCGGTGGATGCGCTCGAAGCTCTCGGTGATCACGGCGCGGACGCCGAGCAGGTTGGTGCCCTTGGCCGCCCAGTCACGCGACGAACCGGTGCCGTATTCCTTGCCCGCGATGATCACGAGCGAAGTGCCATCGGCCTTGTGGCGCACGGCGGCGTCGTAGATCGGCATGACCTGACCGCCATAGCGCGTCATGCCACCCTCGATGCCCGGGACCATCTCGTTCTTGATGCGGATGTTCGCGAACGTGCCGCGCACCATGACTTCGTCATTGCCACGGCGCGCGCCGTAGCTGTTGAAGTCCTTCTTCGAGACCTGATGCTCCTGCAGGAAGGTGCCTGCGGGGCTGTCGGCCTTGATCGAGCCGGCGGGGCTGATGTGGTCGGTGGTGATCGAGTCGCCGAGGATGGCGAGCGGCTTCGCCTCGATGATGTCGGTGACGGGCGCCGGGGTCATCGTAAGGCCCTCGAAATAGGGCGGATTGTGGATGTAGGTCGAGCTGGTCGGCCAAGCATAAGTGTCCGAGCCCACGACGTCGATCTTCTGCCAGTGCGTATCGCCGGCGTACACGTTCGCGTAGCGCGAGCGGAACATCTTGTCGTCGATGTTGGCAGTGATCAGCCCGGCGACTTCCTCGTTGGTCGGCCAGATGTCCTTGAGGAACACCGGACCATCGGTGCCTTCGCCGATCGGCGTCTCGTACATGTCCTCGGTCACCGTGCCCTTGAGCGCATAGGCGACGACCAGCGGCGGCGAGGCGAGGAAGTTGGCGCGGACGTCCGGCGAGACGCGGCCCTCGAAGTTGCGGTTGCCCGACAGCACCGAGGCGGCGACGATGTCGTTGCCGTTGATCGCCGCCGAGATCGGCTCCGCCAGCGGACCCGAATTGCCGATGCAGGTCGTGCAGCCATAGCCGACCAGGTTGAACCCGATCGCGTCAAGATCCGCGGACAGGCCGGTCTTGTTGAGATAGTCGGTCACCACCTGCGAGCCCGGCGCGAGCGAGGTCTTCACCCACGGCTTGCGGGTCAGGCCCTTCTCGCGCGCCTTGCGGGCGACGAGGCCGGCCGCGATCAGCACCGAGGGGTTCGAGGTGTTGGTGCACGAGGTGATCGCCGCGATCACCACGTCGCCGTCACCGATATCGTGGTCGCGACCTTCGACGTCCACACGGACCGCATGGTCCTTCTTGTAGACCTTGGTCAGGTCGCCGTTGAACACTTCGTCGACGCTGTCGAGGCTGACGCGGTCCTGCGGGCGCTTCGGGCCGGCGAGCGACGGGCGCACCGACGACATATCGAGCTCGAGCGTGTCGGTGAAGATCGGCTCCGGGCCGTCGACCGAGTGCCAGAAGCCCTGCGCCTTGGCATAGGCCTCGACCAGCGCGACGGTCTCGTCCGGACGGCCGGTGAGGCGCATGTAATCGAGCGTCTTGTCGTCGATCGGGAAGAAGCCGCAGGTCGCGCCGTACTCAGGCGCCATGTTGGCGATCGTCGCGCGGTCCGCCAGCGTCATCGCGTGCAGGCCCGGGCCGTAGAACTCGACGAAGCGGCCGACCACGCCCTTTGCACGGAGCATCTGGGTGACGGTGAGCACCAGGTCGGTCGCGGTGATGCCCTCGCCGAGCTTGCCGGTCAGCTTGAAGCCGACGACTTCCGGGATCAGCATCGACACCGGCTGGCCGAGCATCGCGGCCTCGGCCTCGATGCCGCCCACGCCCCAGCCGAGCACGCCCAGGCCGTTGACCATGGTGGTGTGGCTGTCGGTGCCGACCAGCGTATCCGGATAGGCGATCGTCGCGCCATCGGCGGTCTTGGACGACCAGATCGACTGCGAGATGTACTCGAGATTCACCTGGTGGCAGATGCCGGTGCCCGGCGGAACCACCGAGAAATTGTCGAGCGCCTTCGAGCCCCACTTGAGGAACTCGTAACGCTCCGCATTGCGCTCGTACTCGAGCGCCACATTGTCCTCGAACGCCTTGGGCGTGCCGAACTCATCGACCATCACCGAGTGATCGATGACGAGGTGGACGGGAACCTGCGGATTGATCTTCTGGGCATCGCCGCCGAGCTTGGTGATCGCGTCGCGCATCGCGGCGAGATCGACCACGCAGGGAACGCCGGTGAAGTCCTGCATCAGCACGCGGGCCGGGCGATACTGGATCTCGCGGTTCGAGCGGGCATCCTTCTGCCAGTCGACGATCGCCTGGGCATCGTCCTTGGTGACGGTGACGCCGTCCTCGAAGCGCAGCATGTTCTCGAGCAGCACCTTCATCGAGAAGGGCAGGCGGCTGATGTCGCCGAGCTTCTTCGCGGCCTTGGGCAGCGAGAAATAGTCATAGCTGGCGGTGCCGACGGTGAGCGTGTCGCGGGTGCCGAGGGTATCGTTGCCGATCGCGGTCATGAGGCGCGGGGTCCTTTCTTTTGTCCGGCCGGGCGCTCGGGGGACGTGGCTCCTTTATAGGGCCGCGCGGGCGCACCGGAGTGCTGCGAATGCGAAGATTCGCGGGTGCCGCTAGCACGGGCCGGGGGCGGGGGGAAGGGGAGGGGTGACCCTTCGCTTTTGTTGCCGAAACGGACCGATCTTATAGTGACTTGGAGGAAGTGTGATCGCGGCGGCCTTGGCGGTTAATATTGCCACATGTCGAAAGTTCAGCCTAAGATTGGTGGAGTTGGGAGGCCATGGGGGTGGCATGACGGAACGTGTCGAAGTCGAAATCGAGGACCTGCTTCTCGATCACGAGAATCCACGTCTTGGGACGGTGGAAAGCCAACCTGAAGCCCTGCGCGAGCTTGTTGAACTCAGTCCTCGTAACTTCGCGGCTATGATGGAGAGTATTAAGATAAATGGCCTCGATCCTGGAGATCTATTCTATCTCGTGGATGAATCGGAAGAGACGGGTATAGAGGGCTACACTGTCGTAGATGGCAATCGACGCTGCGCCGCACTGAAGGTGCTTATGGAACCCGCGCTTCTCGCCGGTGCGGGCCTCGCTGATGCGACCATTAAGCGTCTTCGTTCCGCAGCAGATGGCTTTGATAGCGCACAGGTTGGCGATCAGAGGCTATGTGTTCTCTTCGGCGATCGCGAGGAAGCGGATGCTTGGATTCTACGTAGGCACGGCACCGGCCAAGAAGGCGTAGGTCGAATCGCGTGGGGTCCGCTTGAGATTCAGCGCTTTCAAGGCGATCGCAGCGTTCTAGATATTCTGGATTTCATGGGGCGAAATGGAGGTTATGACTCCGACGTGTGGGCCGGCATTCGTTCGAAGCTCGATAAGCGTTCTTCAGTTTTGCGACGATTTCTTGAATCGAAAGCTGGCCGTGATGCGCTGGGGTTGGATGAAGAGACGGTCGGCGAAGCGGTAAGGCCAACGTCGCACAGAGAGCCAAAGTATCTTGTTACTCTGCTTACCAGGCTACTAAATGATGTGGTATCGGGTGCCGTCAACACCCGAACTTATAACAAAGCCTCTGAGATTCAGAGGTATTTTGATGAACTTCCTGCAGAGTTGAATGCGGCGAACGCTGCAAGTGGCGATCCAACCGCGTTTCACGATCTAAATATTGCTGAGTCTCCGGCTTCGCCGGGAAGTGCTACCACGCAGGCGCCGAAAACACCCCAAACTCGTGCTCCGAGATTACGGGAAACGCTTGCCCCTAAGCTTTTGGAGTTCAAGCAACCTGTAAATGCAAAGGGTGCGCAATTTGTTCGAGAGGCTACGCGAATAAAATTGAAGGACGCGCCGCTCGGGGCCGCATTCTTACTTCGCGGTTTCATTCAATTTGTCGTCGACTCTTACATCGAAGAGACGGAAGGCCTCGAATTCTGGGAGGAAGGCGTCCAGCTTGATCTAAGTGTCCGGGCTGTCAGGGTCATCGATCACCTGATAGCGAATAGGAAAGCTAAGCGAGGTGACCTTAGTGGAATCAAGCGTCGGTTGACCGAGAAGGCGAACAAGCATCCATCTTCGATTCAAGCGCTCAATGACTACCACCATGATCGCTATCAGATCCCTGACGCTGATACGCTGCGATCTGGTTGGGACGACGCGACGGCATTGTTCGTCGCCGTTCTGGGGCGCCCTGGGCAGTGAGCGGCGATCGAAATACCGGCGCCCCGCTTACGGGGCGATTTTCACCACTGCGCTATCCGGGCGGTAAGGGGAAATTGGCGCGTTTTGTTGCGGAGGTCATTCGGATTAATGGCCTTGAAGATGGTCTTTATGTTGAGCCCTATGCAGGGGGCGCGGCTGTGGCATGGGAACTCTTGCTGACCGGCAGGGTGCGACAAGTCCATGTAAATGACCTTAGCCGCCCTATTTATGCATTCTGGCGATGCGTGCTCGATCAGACCGAGGGCCTTGCTCGGCTAATCACCGACACACCTCTTGATATAGAAACCTGGGCGCGGATGAAGTGGATCTTTGCCCATCCAGATGGCGTAGACGATCTAACGCTTGGCTATGCGATGTTTTACCTGAACAGGACAAATCGTTCAGGAATCTTAAATGGCGGGCCGATTGGTGGACGTGCCCAGAGCGGTACATGGAATATGGATGCGCGCTATAACCGAACAGAGTTGGTGAGGCGTGTTGAAAGAATTGCTCAAGCTAGGCGTCGTATTACATTGACTAATATGGATGCGGCCGAACTTCTTAGTAAATATGCCGATAAATGGAAGAAGAGAACCTTGGTTTATCTCGACCCGCCATATTTCGATAAGGGCCCGGAGCTATATTACAATTTTTACAAGCACGGTGACCATGCCGGGGTCTCCTATGCTGTTCGCTCTTTGTGCGGTGTACCGTGGATTGTGTCCTATGACGACGTGCTACCGATCCATACTCTCTACCAGGGAGAGAGTTGGCTCCAATACCAAATCGGATACTCTGCTCGGGGCCGCACAACAGGCCGCGAGGCTATGTTCTTTAGTGCAGGGCTGCACATTCCGCCAGTTTCGGGTTCGATGGTAGAGATTGCGCGATGGGAAGGGGCGGTGGAAAATACCCCATATCAGATGCCAACCATTGCTTCTGAGCTAGCATAGTTTAATCTGTTCCTCATTTGTTCTTTCAATGTAGGAAAATCCCCCATAACTGACTCCGCTCCACAGCGGCGGAGCGAGTCGGATGGCGGGCGAATTCGGGCGGCAGCGTTGGTCGGGGGCGGTGCGGGAGGCGTTTCTGCGCGGGCTCGCGGCGCATGGCGGCGTGCGGCGGGCGTGTCGCGAGAATGGGTTAAGCGCCAGCGGCGCCTATGGCGTGCGCGAGCGTGATCCCGATTTCGCCAGACTGTGGGACGCGGCGGTGGCGCGCGTCGAGGCCGCGCGGAAGGCGCGGATCCAGGCGGCGGCATCGAAGGGGCAGCGGCGCGACGGCCTGTTCCGCGACTATCGCCCGCGCTCCGACGGCTGGACCGAGCGGCGCACCCGCCGGTTCCTGCGCGCGCTCGCAGAGACCGGCTGCGTGCGCGATGCCTGTGTCCAGGCGCGGATATCCGACCAGTCGGCCTATCGGATGCGGCGTCGAGACGCGAAATTCGCCGCGGCCTGGGAGAAGGCGCTCGACGAGTCCGTGCCGACGCTCGAGCAGGCCGCCTGGGAGCGCGCGGTCGAGGGCTGGGACGAGATCGTGTGGAAGGACGGCGTCGAAGTGTCGCGCAAGCGGCGCTATTCGGATGCGCTGCTCAAGTTCCTGCTCGATCGCCGCGGCGCTTCGGGACTGGCGATGCCGGGGCGCAATGCCAGCCAGAAGGAGCTGATCGCCTTTGCCCAGGCCGCGGCCAAGGCGGCCGGCGGGTTCTTCGGCCAGCGGGCGCTGCCGGAGGAGACCGACGCCGCGATCCTGCGGAAGCTCGAGATGATCGACAAGGCGCGGGCGATGGAGGCGGCGGAGGCGGCCGAGGAAGCGGCGCGGATGGCCGAGGCCGAGGACCAGGATGCGGAGGAAGATTGGGACGAGGCGGAAGCGCTGGCCCCGCCGCGGCCCGCATTGCCGCGGATCACGGGCTGCCCCTGAGGGCGGGTCTTGTCACCGTTGCCGCTGCCGTTGCCGTGCCGCCGCGCCGTCAGCCGATCCGGCGGCGGATCACCACCTCGCCGGTGCCTGCCAGTTCCACTTCGGCCGGTTTCCCGGCCTGCAGGCGGAGGCGAGTCTCGGCGCCGCCGGCGTGCAGCGCATAGTCGCCCGCCGCTTCGGCCCGGAGGCGCAGGCGGAGTTTCGGGGCGTGCGGGGTGAAGCGCTCGGGGGTGAAGCGGATCCTGTCGCCCGTCTCCTCCAGGCGTATCGGGGTGGCGCTGGCGAAGCGGGCGTTGCGGAGCTCGAGGTCGAGGCTCGCCTCCGCCAGCCGCACGCTCAGCCGGCGGCGGATGCCGTCGCGTGGGATGACTGCGATCTCGCTCGCTTGCTGCGTCCAGGTGCCGTTGTGGCAAATGCGGCCGAGGATCGGGTCGTCGGCCAGGGTCGTGCGGGCGGCGCGCAGGGCGCCGCAGAAGCCGAGATCGGCCTCGCAGGCATAATACCAGGCGCCGCGGTGGTGGGGCTGGTCGAGCCAGGTCTCGCCGCGGGGCGCGGGCTCGAAGCCGCCGGCCGCTGCGCCGTCATTCGCCTCGCCCGGGAACCAGTAGCCATAGTTGCTCGCCGGGGTGCCGGTGTTGAGGATCGCCCAGGCGCTCAGCTGCGAGGCATAGCCGAGGCGGAGCAGGGCGTGGAGGTCGGCCGGGTCGGGGCGCTGGTCCGGCCCGTGATCGCCGTGCAGCGCATGGTCGAGCACCGCCCAGCCGCCCATCTGCGCCATATAGGTGAGCGTGTAGGAATCGGCGCCCTGGGCGCGATAGTCGCTGCCGAGGGTGTAATAGGCCGGCTCGAGCCAGCCGCGGCAGAACAGGTTGGCGGCGATCTGCTTTTCGGCGAATGCGCGGGCCTGGTCGGGCGTGACGCCCATCGCGGCGGGATCGTCGAGCGCCGAGCGGGCGAGCGCCTGGGTCGATTCGAAGCCGGTCGAGTCGAAGGGATATTCCGAGCCGAACAGGTCCGGGCTCTCCTGGACGAAATGGCGGACCTTGCGCGCCCAGTGCGACTGGAGTTCGGCCGCCTGGCGCGCCCAGCCCCGCGCGGCGAGCGCCTCGATCAGCGCGGGGATCTCGCACTCGTTGTAGAAGCCGGTGCCATAGGCCGACCAGCCGGTGACGCGCATCGGGATGGTGAACATGCCGAGCGCGGTGCCATGGGCACGGCGGAGATAGGTGTCGGCGTCGAGCTTGGTGGCGATGTGCGGGTGGTCGCGGGCGACCCGGTACATGCCGAAGTACAGGGCGATCAGGTGCGGATAGTCATAGGGGCGCCAGATATGGTCGCGGCCCTTGGGGCCGGGATCGGCGCTCTCGCGATTGGTCTTCCAGTCGGGGATGCCGTAGATGCCGTAGGTGTTCTTCTCGCGGTCGGAGCGCTGGAGGCCGCCCCAGACGAACTTGTCGATATAGCGGTCGAGCGCCGCGACTTCGGCCTCGACCGGATGCTCGGCATTCTTGAGGGCGAGGAAGGCGGGCTTGCTGAGGCCCGGATCGTCGCAGGTCACCTCATAGATGCGCCAGCCCTTGATCCGGTCGTAATTGTCCGGGCCGAGCAGGGCGCCGGTGTCCGATGCCCATTCGCCGAACAGCCCGTCATACCATTTGGCGGGGTCGCGGTGCTGGTGCCGCGCGATGAAGGCGCCGCGCTTGGCGATGAGGGTTTCCTGGGGCTCGGTGGCGAAGAACTCGAGATGGGTGACGCGGCCGCCCGGCTGGTGGAGGGTGAGGCGGTTCTCGCCGAGCTTGCGGAAGGCGAGGCGGTAAAGCTGGCGGCCGGCGCGGTCGGGCAGGGGCTCGATCCGGGTGTGCTCGGGGAACTCGGCCTCGATCCGGGTGACCGGGGCGGACGAGCGCAGCGCGAGTATCGCCTCGAGGTCGGTGGGCAGGGTCATGCCGGGGGCGATCTCGACATCGACGCCGCCGGTCTCGGCGATCGCGGCGCGGGCGGCGGCATAGTCGGCGACCCAGCGGAAACGGAAGCCATAGGCGCGGCGCTCGCCGGGGCGGAGCGTCAGCGCGCTGACCGGCTGGCGCCAGTTGGTGCCGGTGGCGCGGGTCTCGGCGGCGGAGGCGGCGGCGTGGATAAAGACGCAATAGCTGTCGGGGGCCTTTTCGCCCTCGAGCCGGCGGCGCTCCCAATATTCGAGATGCGTGCCGGCATCGGGCAACAGCATCAGATAGGGCCCGGCGCTGTTCGAGCGCATCCAGAACAGGTGCGAGCCATGGCCGGAGACGAAGCTGTGCTTGAGCACCGACTCGGTCGAGGGACGGCCGCCGACGAAGCGGGTGTGCATCGGGAGCGGGAGGACCAGGTCGCCGATCTCGAGCGGCTCGGTGCCGTGGTTCTCCAGCTCGATGCTCCACAGCATCTCCTGGCCGGCGAGGCGGAGGCGGCTGGTCAGCAGGAGCCGGTCGTCCGCGGTGCGGGTCTCGAGCGTGTCCGCGGTGTAGGCGGGTGTGCCGGTGCGGCTGTCGAGCGGCTGCCAGGTGCCGCCGGCGGTGCGGTGGCGGGCGATGACCTGGCCGAGCAGCGAGCCGGCGCTGACATAGTCGGTGTCGAACCGGTCGCCGCGATAGCGCAGGCTGGTCACGCCGGTGCCGTCGCAGCCGATGACGAAGGGCGTGCCGGCGGCGGCGAGCGCGCGGGTGACGGTGCGGGGGCGGGGTTCGGGTTCGGCGCGCGGGGCGGCGGCGGCACGGAGGGAGCCGGCGAGGCTGGCCGCCGCGCTGGTCAGGAGGAGGGTGCGCCGGCTCGGCATGATCGCTCTCGCATTGGATGTTATACGATATACGTCATCCTGTGGCTTGCGTTTGTCAAGGCGGTGTCGCGCCGGTCAGTGGGCGTCTCATTCCCCGCGCGCCAGCCGATACACCGCGGTATCGCGGACATGGCCGGTCCAAATGGTGAGGTCGGCCCGGCGGGTCTCGACCAGCCGGGCGCCGAGTTTCTCGACGGCGCGGCAGGACCGGGCGTTGCGGGTGTCGACACGGAACTGGACTGCGGCAAAGCCCGTGGCGAAAGCGCGCTCGATCATCAGCCGCTTCATCTCCGCATTGAACGCCCCGCCGCGCACCCCCGGGCTGATATAGGTCGCGCCGATCTCGATCACGTCGTCGGCGCCCGGCACCGGGATGTAGCTGGTCATGCCGACCAGCACGGCGGCCGGCCCGTCGAGCACCGCGAACATCGTCCAGCCGGGCATCGCGCGCAGCAGGCGGAGCGAAGCGTCGAACTGCGCGCCGGCCATGCTGACCGGATAGATCTCCCAGATATCCGGATCCTCGGCGCAGGCCGCGCGCAGCGGCTCGACATGCGCATCCTCGAACGGTGCGAGCCTGACGCGCGCGCCGGCCATGGGCGTGCCCAGGGTCATCCTCTCCTCCCTAGCTTGCGGGCCGGTCGTTTGCCGGACCCCGGGGGCAGGCTCGGCGCGGATTGCAGCGCAATTGCGGCGCCCGAGTGCGAGGTGAGGAGGCGGGGCTAAGCGGAAGGGCAATGGTAAGGGCGCGGGCCGAAGCCCGCGCCCACCGATGGAGACCGACGGATGGGAAACCCGACAGCCCGCTTGGCCACCGAATTGGGTCGGTGGCCTTGCAACATGGGGCGACGTCATGCCGCCCGAGTCCCTTGATTTGCTTCGCCTATTGGGGCCGGCGGCGATGTCCTCAAGCGAGTCGTTGCCCATTTTGACGGAAGTCGGGACGAGTCCCGTTGCGGGATGCGATCAGTCGAAGGAAACCGGCTCCGGGCGGCCGGCGAGATAGGCGCGGGCGGGGTCGTGCAGCGGGAAACCGTTCACGCCCAGGCGCGCGATCAGCAGGCGGACGGTGCCGAAGCTTCGGGTGCTGGTCTCGATCGTCTCGGGGCGGTTTAGCCAGGCTTCGGAGGCGAGCAGCTTCTTGCCGATCCGCTCGACCCGGCCATCCTCGAACAGGCGGACGAGGCGGCGGCGGACGGTCGCCTCGGGCAGGCCGAGCGCCCGGGCGACGTTGCTGGTGCGCACCGGCAGGCGCAGGTGCATCGGCGGCACCTTGCGGCCATCGGCATAATGCCAGGCGAGCTCGCGATCGGCGTTGAGCAGGCGCGAATTGGCGGCGTAGATCGTCGAGAAGAGAACGAGCTCGAGCCAGTCGGCATGGACGCGGCGATTGGTGTCGAGCACCGCGAGCATCAGGTCGATCGCGGCCTGGACCCCGGCGGCGTGGTGATAGGGCCGCACCGTGCCGACCTCGGGCATCGGCACGCCGGCACGGGCCATGTCCGCGACGAAGCGGACCGCGGCGTCATGCACCAGGGTGAGGAACTCGGTCAGGTCGGGCGACTGGATATCGGCATGGTTGGCATGGACGCCGTCGGCGCCGCGCTTGCACCAGCCGGCATCGACCAGCGCATGGACGTGGCGGCGGACGGTCTCGTACGGGCGCGACAGCGACATGGCGAGCGAATGGGCGGAGACGGTGGGGGCAAGCCCCTCACGCGTGTCGAACGGATAGGTGTCGCGCGCGATCACCGCGAAGATCGTCACCCGGTCGAGATCGCCGTCGAACATGCGGATCGCGCGGGCAAGCACGGTCGTCTGCAGCTCGGCAAGCAAGCGGGTCATGAGCCGGATCGGCGGGGGATCGAGAGGCAGGCGGATCGACATGCTCTGCGACGACCTTCGCTGTTGCGGGCGTCGACAGCTAGTCCGGGGAAGTCCTGATTCGCCATTTTGAGTATAAGAAAATGTCTGATTCCCTGGGGAAAAGCGTCTTTCCGGTCCGAACTGCTAACCATGTTTTCCGATGCTTGCGGCGCCGGGCGGGGCGAGGGAGTATTCGCGGCGAGGAGACGGGGATGCGGTGCAGGGGCGTGATTGCGGCTATGGTGCTGGCGCTGGGCATGGCGGTGGCGCCGGCGGAGGCACAGGTCGCTGTGCCTGCCGCGCCTCCCGCAGCGCCGGTGCCGCCCGAGCGGCCGGCGTGCCGCGAAGTGGCCGACCTGCCCTTCCTGGCGATAGACCCCGACAGCGCCGCGCGGCTGGGGGCGATCGGGCTGAGCCGGGCGGCGATCTTCGCCCAGATGCACGAGACGTCTATCCCCGAGACGATGGGCTGCTGGGCGATGCCGGTGGGCAATTTCGACAGCCAGCTGGTCTCGGTCGGCATGTCGCAGTGGAATTTCGGGACAGGCAGCCTGCAACCGCTGCTGAAGGCATGGAAGAAGGCGCGAGGCGGCCGGTTCGGGCGCGAGCGGCGGGCGCTGATGCCGGTCTATGGCAAGACGATCTTCTCGCGCGACTGCCTGGCGGTGCCGGTGAAAGACAAATGCCGCGAGAAGATCCTCGCGGCGCACGGCACGGACGGCAAGCTCAACCCGGTGATCTGGGGCGAGTTCAACGCGCTGTTCGAGAGCGATGCGATGCTGCAGGTGCAGCTCGACACCTATCTGGTGCTGCTCGAGGCGGTGCGGCAGGACCTGCTGCGCGTGTTCCCCGAAGGGCCGATCACGCTGCGGAAAGTGCGATGGGCGGTCGATACCAAGGTGCAGCAGGGCGGCTTCCCGCTCGACGAGGACCTGGCGCGGCTGCGGCGCAAGCTCGCCGCGATGCCCGAGGGCGAGCGCTGGGAGCGGCTGGGGGCGATCTTCGCCTGGTACGGCGCGCTCGCCCGCTCGATCGACCAGGACGGGGTGCAGCGCGACTGGGCGTGGAACGTCGATCGCTGGCAATGCCTGCTCGACACGCGGCGGATCGATCCGGAGCAGTACGAGATGCTCCATCTGACCTTCCTGCGCAGTCGCACCGCGATCGGCAATTCGGGGCGCTGGCAGGCGCTGACCTTCGAACGGCGGGCCAGGATCATCCTTGGGGTGGGCAGCGTCTCCGGCAGGACGGACGGAGAATGTTTGCGCTGACCCCTTGGAACCGGCGGCTTCGACAGCCATTACGTCACGGGAACATTTATCCGGAGTGCGGGCAATGCGCGGTTTGCTGATTGTGGCGAGTATGTTGGCAGTGGCGGGTTGTGCGAAGCCCGAGAAGAATGCGCGCTACATGGCCGGCCATTTCCGCGCCCAGGCCGACCTGAAGATGGCCGACGGCACCGATGTCGGCAAGGCGATCGCCGAGGAAGTGGACGGCACGATCCGGGTGATGGTGGAAGTGCACGGCATGACCAAGGGCGTGCATGGCACCCATGTCCACACCGTCGGCAAGTGCGAGGGGCCGGACTTCGCCAGCGCCGGCGGCCATTGGAACCCGACCGCGCACCAGCATGGCAAGGACAATCCCGCCGGCCCGCACGCCGGCGACATGCCCAACCTGTCGGTGGGCGAGGACGGCCGCGACCGCACGATCTTCGTACTGCCGGGCGGCACCTATGAAGGGCTGATGGACCAGGACGGCGCCGCGCTGGTCGTCCATGCCAATGCCGATGACTACAAGACCGATCCTTCGGGCAATTCGGGCGGGCGCATCGCCTGCGGCGTCTTCCACGCGATGTAAGTGCCGGGCCGGGGTGGGGAAGTGACGTCGGTCCTGTTCGTGTGCCTGGGCAATATCTGCCGTTCGCCGCTCGCCGAAGGTGCGCTGCGGGCGGCGGCGGCGCATGCCGGGATCGAGGTGGAAGTGGATTCCGCCGGGACGGGCGGCTGGCATGCCGGCGACCCGCCCGACCGCCGGGCGCAGGCGGCGGCGCGGCGCCACGGCACCGATATTTCGGGGCTGCGCGCCCGGCAGGTGCGGCCCGAGGATTTTCGCCGTTTCGATTTCGTGTTCGCGCTCGACCGGCAGAATCTGCGCGACCTCGAGGCGATCATGCCCGTGGGCGCCACGGCCGAACTCGGGTTGCTGATGGATCTGGTGCCGGGGCGCGAGGGCAGCTCGGTCGCCGATCCCTATTATGGCGAGGACCGGGATTTCGACGTGACCTGGGCCGATGTGCACGCGGCGGCCGAGGTGCTGGTGGCGCGGTTCGGGCGGGGACGGTAGCGGCTCAGTCCTCGGCCATCGTGCGCGCATATCGCATCGGCGGCATGCCCACATGGCGACTGAATGCCGTGCTGAACGTGCTCGCCGAACCATAGCCGACCCGCGCGGCGACATGTTCGATCGCCAGTTCGCGGGTACG
>Ga0209257_1003561_pt1 | contig 13220 bp, 14 predicted proteins | sample AraplaCvi_mCL_r2_FD_184277 | JGI IMG/M metagenome (GOLD analysis project Ga0209257, IMG submission 184277) | Arabidopsis root microbial communities from North Carolina, USA - plate scrape MF_Cvi_mCL_r2 (SPAdes) (version 2) | ecosystem: Host-associated > Plants > Roots > Endosphere | place: USA...
CTAGTCCTCGCGCTTCTTGCCATCCAGTTCGCGCCGGGCGCGCTCGGCGTCCAGCTGGGCGACCGCCTTCTGGCCCTTCGTCTGGCCGAACTTCGTGCGGTTCTCGGCCGCCTGCGCCTTGCCGGCCGCGCGCGCCTTCGCCTTGCGGGCCTTGTTGAGGTTGATCAGCTCCGCCATGAACCCTCGCGCCTGACACCCGTTACCCCCGTCCCCCAAACGGAAGACGAGGACACGAATATGATCCAGGCCTCCCAAATCCGCGAGCATATGGAAGTCATCGGGTCCGACGGCGGCCATGTGGGCAAGGTCGACCACGTGATGGGCAACGAGATCGAGCTGTCCAAGCTGGACCTCGGCTCGGGCTTCAAGCACCACCTCATCCCGCTCACCTGGGTCGAGACGATCCAGGACGACAAGGTCTGCCTGAACCTGACCAAGGACGCCGCCAAGGCGGCCTGGCGCGAGAAGCACTAGCCCGGACCGCGGCTTGACAGCCTAAGTGACCCACCGGAACCCTCCGGCCTCCAGTCGGGGAGTTCCGGTGAAGTCGATCCTGTCCATCGCGGCGGCGCTGTCCGTCGCCGCCCAGCCGCTCGCGTCCCAGGCGGCGGCGAAGGTCTGCGCCGACTGCGTGAAGGCCAATATGGAGGGGCTGGCCGGCAACGCCCTGCGCGGCCGCGCCTGCGGGACCGAGGACGAGAACGCAGCGGCCCGCTTCGTCGCGGACAAGCTCAAGTCCTACGGCGTGAAGGGCGCCGCCGCCGACGGCGGCCACCTGCAGCGCGTGGACTATCGTGTGCCCACCTATGCCGCCCGTCCGGCGCTGAGCATCGGGACGACCCGCTTCGCCCAGGGCGACGGCGTCGTGATCATGACGCCCGCGCCCGAAGCCGCCGGCGAACTGATGGTGCTTGGTGTGCAGGCGGACCCTGCCGTGGCCGCGGGCAAGGTGGTCGTGCTGGACGCCGCCTTCGACCCGCGCCTGACGGGGCCGATGTTCCGCGCGGGCGCCGTGGCGGTGATCGCCCCCGCGCCGGGCAGCGTGGACGGCGCGTGGACCGAGCTGGCCGACCGGCCGCCGCCCGGGGTCGAGGTGATCGGCGCCGAGGACCCGCCGGCGCCGCTCCGGACCACCGTCTTCGCGAAGCCGGAGGCCTACGCCGCGATTCGCGCGCTGGCCGGCCAGACGGCCACGGTGTCGGCGCCGCGCGGCGAGCCGGTCGCGAAGACCACCTACAACGTCCTGGGCGTGATCCACGGCGCGGCCGCCGACGCGGACCGGCACGCCATCCTGCTCAGCGCGCACTACGACCACGTCGGCGTCCAGGGCGGCGTGATCTACCACGGGGCCAACGACGACGCCTCGGGCACGGCGGCGGTGCTCGAGTTCGCGCGCATCCTGGCCGCGGAGAAGCGGTCCAAGCGGACCGTCCAGTTCGCCCTGTTCGGCTGCGAGGAGCAGGGCGGACATGGCGCGAAATACTTCCTGGCCCACCCGCCGTCGCCGCTCAGCGACCTCGCCGCCAACCTGGAATTCGAGATGATCGGCCTGCCGGACCCGCAGCAGCCGAAGACCCTGATGCTGACCGGCTGGGACCGCTCGAACCTGGGGCCCACGCTCAAGGCGCAGGGCGCCGACATCGGGCCGGACCTCTATCCCGAGCAGAACTTCTTCCAGCGGTCGGACAATTACCAGCTCGCGCTCAAGGGGGTGGTCGCCCAGACGGTCAGCGCCTGGCCCATGCCGCCGACCTACCACCAGGCGAGCGACGACCTGGCGCACATCGATCTCGGCTTCATGACCGGCGTGATCCAGTCGCTGGTGAAGCCCGTGCAATGGCTGCTGAACAGCGACTTCCGGCCGGAATGGAACCCGGGGATGAAGCCCTGACGTGCCTCCCTTAACGGGGAGGGACAGACGGCGAAGCCGTCAGGGTGGGGCGGCCAAGATCAAGCTCCGAGCTTGAACGTGCATTCCCCACCCGACCGTCGCTTCGCTCCGGCCACCCTCCCCATGAAGGGGAGGGAGAGTTCTACTTCACGTTTGCGCAGAAGCGCTGGATGCGCTGGCAGGCGTCTTCCAGCACGCTGTTGGCGGTGGCGTAGCTGATGCGGAAGTGGGGCGAGAGGCCGAAGGCCGCGCCGTGCACCACGGCCACGCCCTCGCTCTCCAGAAGCTCGACCGCGAAGTCGGCGTCCGAGCCGATAACCTTGCCCGAGGGCGCCGTCTTGCCCAGCAACCCTTCGCACGACGGATAGACGTAGAAGGCGCCTTCCGGCGTCGGGCACTTGATGCCGTTGGCCTGGTTCAGCATCGAGACCACCAGGTCGCGGCGCTGTTCGAACAGCTTGGCGTTCGGCTTGATGAAGTCCTGCGTGCCGTTCAGCGCCTCGACCGCCGCCCATTGCGAGATGGACGAGGGGTTCGACGTGGTCTGGCTCATCACCTTGGCCATGGCCTTGATCAGCGGCTGCGGGCCGGCGGCGTAACCGATCCGCCAGCCGGTCATGGCGTAGGCCTTGCTGACCCCGTTCATGGTCAGGGTGCGGTCGTAGAGGCCGGGCTCCACTTGGGCGATGGTCGAGAACTCGAAGTCGCCGAACACCAGGTGCTCGTACATGTCGTCGGTCAGGATCCAGACGTGCGGGTGGCGCAGCAGCACGTCGGCCAGCGCCTTCAGCTCGGCGCGGGTGTAGGCGGCGCCCGACGGGTTCGACGGCGAGTTCAGCAGCACCCAGCGGGTCTTGGGCGTGATCTTCGCCTCCAGGTCGGCCGGCTGCAGCTTGAAGCCGGTCGCCGCGCTGGTCGGCGCGGCCACGGGCGCGCCCCCGGCCAGCAGCACGATGTCCCAGTAGCTGACCCAGTAGGGGGTCGGCACGATCACCTCGTCGCCGGGGTTCAGGGTGGCGATCATGGCGTTCCAGATCACCGGCTTGCCGCCCGGCGAGACGTTCACCTGCTCGGGCTTGTAGGAGAGGCCGTTCTCGCGCGCGAACTTGGCGCAGATGGCTTCCTTCAGTTCCGGAATGCCGTCGACGTTGGTGTACTTCGTCTTGCCGTCGCGAATCGCCTTGATGGCGGCTTCCTTGATGTTGTCCGGCGTGTCGAAGTCGGGCTCGCCGGCGGCCAGGCCGATCACGTTTTTCCCCTGGGCCTTGAGCTCGCGGGCTTTGGCGTCCGCCGCCAGGGTGGCGGAGGGCTTCACGCGGGCAAGCGCGGCGGATTCCAGGGACATGTGGAGTAGGCTCCCAGCTGAGGTTCGGACGGGCGCGGGTGTAACCCATGCTGCGCCGCATTCAAACCCGCCGGGAGCCACTCTCTCCAGAGCCAGTCGGCCTGAGGCGGCCCTTGGGGGCGCCGCCTCAGGCGAAGTTCGGCAGGCCGATATCGGCCAGGTTGCGGCCCACCAGCAGGATCGAGACGTCCGCGCCGTCCGCCGGGTCGCCGGTGTCGGCGAAGACGTAGACGTCATTGCCCACCTGCGCCGCCACATAGACCGCGCCGGTCGCCGAGATGTGCTCGTTGGCGATCGAAAGGGCGGTGGCGTAGTCGGTAGTGACGAACTCGGAATAGCTGCGCGGCAGGATCGAGCTGGCGCCCAGGATGCTGACCGCCGGGAAGTGCAAGGTGTCGCTGGCTTCCCAGTCGCGGATCTCGGCCTCCACGCCCGCAGACGGCGCGGTCTTGGCGACGATCTCGAAGGTGTCGCGGCCCTCGCCGCCGAAGAGCAGGTCGCGGCCGACGCCGCCCGAGACGATGGTGTCGTTCCCGGCGCCGCCGCCGAGGGTGGTGGCCTCGGGGCCCTGGCTGACCAGCTGGTCGTTCCCGTCGCCGCCGCTCAGCGAGTCCGCGCCGAACCCGGCGCTGAGGGTGTCATTGCCCGCGCCGCCGTTCAGGGTGTCATTGCCCAGCCCGCCGATCAGCTCGTCGTCGCCCAGGTCGCCCGACAGGAAGTCCGCGCCGTCGCCGCCGCCGATGAAATCCGCGCCCTGGCCGCCCAGCAGGGTGTCGTTCCCCGCGCCGCCGACGATCTCGTCGTTCCCTAGGTTGCCGTTGGCCCAGTCGCCGGCCTCGCCCGCCACGCCGGCCACGTCGCGGCTGGCGTAGATGAGGTCGTCGCCCTGGCCGCCGTAGAGGCTGTCCGCCCCCTCGCCGCCGGTGAGCACGTCATTGCCGCCGTTGCCCTGCAGCAGGTCGCGCCCCGCGCTGCCGTCCAGGCTGTCGGCGCCCGGCCCGCCGTAGAGGCCGTCGTCGCCGGCCCCCGCCGTGAACCGGTCGGCGGCCGCGTCGCCGATGTAGAGCTGCGAGCCGTCCGCCATTACCAGCCCGCCGGTCTTGGACAGCTGCACCAGGTCAGTGGAGAAGGCGACCGTCCGGCCCCCGTAGGTCACGAAGATCCGCGGGACCTCCGGGGTCAGGGCGAGCGGATCGTAGGACTGGTAGCTCACGCTCACCGTCCGACCCGGCCCGCCGTTGAACGTGACGGTATCGCCGGCCTTGATCGCCAGCGCCTGCTCGGCCGTGATCGTATCGAAGGCGTACTCGAGCAAGCGCTGGCTCCGCGTCCCGGTGGGATCACATGGATCACCCATGTTGCGTAAAAACGCAACATGGAAAAACGCATTCGGCGCCGGCGTCCTTGACCGCGCCCCGCGAACACGCGACGCCTCGGCTCGAATGCGCCGGCTCTTCGCCTTTCTGTCGAACATGGACGCCCAGGCGTGGCGGACGCTGCTGGTCTCGTTCGTGCTGTTCGGTGGCGTCGGCGTGGTCTTCTTCTTCGGGGCCCAGCTGCTGGGCTTCGACGGCGAGCGGACGCTGGAGGGCTGGCTGGGGGCGGCGAGGGGGCCCTGGTCGCTGCCGGTGGCCGTGGCGGCCTTCGCGGCCCTGGCCTTCGTCGGCACACCGCAGATCGTGCTGATCGCCGCGGCGGTGGTGGCCTTCGGGTCGCAGGCCGGCGCGCTCTACAGCTGGATCGGGACCATGGTCTCGGCGCTGGTGGGCTTCTACCTCGGCCGGGCGGCGGGCGCGCGGACGCTGGAGCGGTTCTCGGGCGACGGCGTGCGCCGGTTCATGCGCCTGGTGGGACAGAACGGCTTCCTGGCCAGCCTGATCGTGCGGCTGGTGCCGTCGGCGCCGTTCATCGTGGTCAATATGGCGGCCGGCGTCACGCCCATGCGGGCGCTGCACTTCGTCGCCGGCACCGGCATCGGGATCATCCCGAAGATCGCGCTGACCGCCTCGGCCGGCGCCTCCATCGTCCAGCTCATGAAGGGCGAGATCGCCGGCCACTGGCTGGAACTGGTCGCCGTCGCCGCCATATGGCTGGCCATCGGGTGGTTCGCGCGGCGCTGGCTGCAGCGGCGGGGAAAGGGAGAGGAATGATCCGGCTGTTCTATTCGCTGGGCTCGTGCTCGCTGGCGTCGCATATCGCGCTGGAGGAGGCCGGCGCCGAGTACGAGGCCGTGCGGATCGACGTGCGCCAGAAGGCCAACCTCACGCCGGAGTATCTGGCGCTGAACCCCAAGGGCCGGGTGCCGGCCCTGGCGACCGACCAGGGCGTGCTGACCGAGAACCTCGCCATCCTGGCCTGGATCGCCCAGGTGTTTCCCGCGGCGAAGCTGGCGCCGACCGACCCCTGGGGCTTCGCCCAGGCGCAGGCGTTCAACGGCTATCTGGCCTCCACGGTCCACGTGGCCCACGCCCACCGCCACCGCGGCTATCGCTGGGCGGACGAGGAGAGTTCGTTCGAGGACATGCGCCGCAAGGTCCCGCAGACCGTGGGCGCCTGTTTCCAGCTCATCGAGGACGAGCTCTTCAAAGGGCCGTACGTGCTGGGCGGCGCCTTCTCGATCTGCGACGCCTACCTCTTCACCCTGGCCGACTGGCTGGAGGGCGACGGCGTCGATCCGAAACAGTTTCCAAGGGTCCACGAGCACCGCGAACGGATCCGCGCCCGGCCTGCGGTGACCAGGGTGCTGGCGGCCGAGGCGGCTTAGCCGACGGCCCGCTTCGCCTCGTCGCCGGCGGGGCGGCCCAGCGGCACGACGGTGTCGCTGGCCTCGATCTTGGCGAACGCATCGATCTCGAGCCGGACCGAGGCCGGGACGCGCAGCGACGGCGGCAGTTGGCCGGCGGCGAGCAGCACGATGACTTCCTCGTTGTCCGGGATGCCCGCGACCTGGCGCAGGCGCTTGTCGACCTTGGGCGAGACCGCCCAGGCCAGCATGCACGAGCCCAGCCCCAGCGAGTGCAGGGCGTAGACGAACGTCATGGCGAACAGCGACCCGTCCACCACCGCCTGCCGCCGCTCGCCGGCGCCGGCGTAGGAATCGAGGCTCGCGGTGATGACGATGGCCGCGCCGGCGGTGTCGCCGAACCCGCGGTTGCCGGGCTGCAGCGACAGTACCTCGCGCACCTTGTCCGGCTCGGCGAAGCAGTAGGCGCGGCCGGCCTGGCGGTTGCACGCCGACGGCGCCTGCTGGGCGAGCCGGCAGGCCTCCACCAGCTGAGCCCGCGTCACGGGCGCCTTGTCGAAGTGGCGGATGCTGTGGCGGCTGTCGAGGAAACGGTCGAAGTCGACGCTGGCGGCCTCGATGATCTCGGCCCGACTGGTCGGCCGCACCCCGCCGATGGCGGCCGCGTCGCGCTCCGCCGCGTCCAGGGCCGTCATCTGCTGCCGCAGCTTCTCGACGCGGGTGGTGATCAGCGGCAGGTCGTGGCCGACGCTCTTCTGGAACTTGAGGTAGTCGCCCAGCGCGTCCAGGGCGACGGCGGCCGCCGGGTCCGTGCCGTGATAGGCGACGAACTCCTCGATGAGCGACAGCAGCCGCAACGCGGGCGTGAGGCCGAAGCCGGGCCGCGTGGCGCCCAGGCTGAGGCCCTTCTCCAGCGAGTGATAGGTCTTGATGATGTGCGCGACCGACTGCTGGCGAGTGTAGCGGCCGGGCCGCTCGCCCTGATGGCGCAGGTAGCGCAGGCAGTCGACGACGGCCCAGCTCAGGGCGTCGACGTACACTTCCACGAGGCGCAGGGAGCGGCGACCGAAGCGGAGGACGTCCACGACGGGGCTGGGCAACGCTTGGAGCGCGCTTTTCAGCGCCATCTTCGACTCCCGCAAGACTAGAGCACTCGAGTTTATCGCCCGCCCATAGCCCGGGCAAACTTAACAGGAGCCGTACGCCGCGGGAATCTTCGGGCCAGAGTCCGCCCGCGGCAGAACATTGCGCCGCTGCGCCGAATGCACGCGCCGCGCGCAAGATGCTTGCCCCGAAGCGGCCGTTTCGATACAGACCCCGCCATGCGCACGCGGCTCGACAGCCTGCTTCTTCTCTCGCTGGGGCTTAGCCGCCCCTGGGCGCCTCTCTAGGCACGCGCATCTTCGCGGCCGGGCGACCAGGGGTTCGTTTCCTCCGCCCCAGACCGAAAACACTGCGAAGAGACTGATCATGACCAACCCCGTAACCGCGAACGCCGCCACGTCCGAGCGCGACCGCGTCATCGTCTTCGACACCACCATGCGCGACGGCGAACAGTCGCCCGGCGCCTCGATGTCGCACGAAGAAAAGCTCGAGCTGGCCAAGATCCTCGAGGAAATGAAGGTCGACGTGATCGAGGCGGGCTTCCCGATCGCCTCCAACGGCGACTTCGAGGCCGTCCGCGCCATCTCCGAGATCGTGACCGAGAGCGTGGTCTGCGGCCTGGCTCGCGCCGGCATGGCCGACATCGAGCGCTGCGCCGAGGCCATCAAGAAGGCCAAGCGCGGCCGCATCCACACCTTCCTGTCGACCAGCCCGTCGCACCGGGAGAAGATCCTGAACGCCTCCCAGGAAGACATCCTGGAGATGATCACCAAGTCGGTGACCCACGCCCGCAACCTGTGCGGCGACGTGGAATGGTCGGCCCAGGACGCCACACGCACCGAGCAGGACTTCCTGCGCCGCTGCGTCGACGCCGCGATCCGCGCCGGCGCCACCACGATCAACCTGCCCGACACCGTGGGCTACAGCTATCCCTCGGAATATGCGGACATGTTCCGCGACATCATCGCCAATGTGGACCGGGCCGACACGGTCATCTTCTCCACCCACTGCCACAACGACCTGGGCCTGGCGGTGGCGAACAGCCTCTCCGGTGTCCAGGGCGGCGCGCGGCAGGTCGAGGTGGCCGTCAACGGCATCGGCGAGCGGGCCGGCAACGCGGCGCTGGAAGAGATCGTCATGGCCCTGAAGGTGCGCGGCGACCAGCTGCCCTACTTCACGGGCATCGAGACCCAGCACATCACGCGGGCCAGCCGCTACGTCTCGGCGATCACCGGGTTCCCGGTGCAGTTCAACAAGGCGATCGTCGGCAAGAACGCCTTCGCCCACGAGAGCGGCATCCACCAGGACGGGATGCTGAAGGACCGCGGCACCTACGAGATCATGCAGCCCGAGGACGTGGGGCAGGGCTCCTCGAACCTGGTGATGGGCAAGCACTCGGGCCGCCACGCGTTCCGGGAGAAGCTGAAGGACCTGGGCTACGAGCTGGGCCAGAACGCGCTGAACGAGGCGTTCCAGCGGTTCAAGGACCTGGCCGACAAGAAGAAGCACGTCTTCGACGACGACATCATCGCCCTGGTCGACGACGCCCTGGCCTCCAGCGCCGACAAGGTCCAGGTGAAGCACCTGCGGGTGATCGCCGGCACCGAGGGGCCGCAGGAAGCCTTCCTGACGGTGACCATCGACGGCGACGAGAAGTCGGCCAACGCCACCGGCGACGGCCCGGTGGACGCGGTGTTCAACGCCATCCACGCGGTCGTGCCGCACGACGCCATCCTGCGCCTGTTCCAGGTGCATGCGGTGACCGAGGGCACGGACGCCCAGGCCCAGGTCTCGGTCCGGCTCGAGGACGACGGCCGCATCGCCACCGGCTCTGCGGCCGACACCGACACGCTCACCGCCTCGGCCAAGGCCTATGTCAACGCGCTCAACAACCTCTTCGCGAGGAAGGAAAAGAGCGCGCCCGGCAAGGTCGCCAGCGGGTTCTGACGAACTTCGCCACCTAGGCTCGTCATGGCCGGGCTTGTCCCGGCCATCCAGAAACACCGATCTGTCCGAGTTCGCGCGGCGCTGACGCTGCGCGCGGCCCTGCGCTGTCCGCATGTCTGGATGGCCGGGACAAGCCCGGCCATGACGATCTGAGATTGTAAGCGAGATGCTCTGGATCCTGATCACTGCCGCGGCGGCGCCGCTGCAGGTGGCGCGCAACGTCATGCAGCGCGGGCTGGTGGGCGACGCCGGGCCGTGGGGCGCGACCCTGGTCCGCTTCCTGTTCGGCCTGCCGTTCTCCATCGCCATGTTCGCGGCGGCGGCCATGCTCACGCCCGACGCCCATCCCGACCCCTCGGCCCGCTTCTGGATCGCCGTGGTCGTGGGCGGCCTGGCGCAGATGGCGGCGACCGGCGCCCTGCTGCTGGCCATGCACCGTTCCGGCTTCGCCGTGGCGACGGTCATGCAGCAGTCATCCCTGCCGCTGGGTGCGCTGCTGGGATGGTTCGCACTGGGCGACGCGCTGCCGGCGGCGGCCTGGACCGGCCTCGCCATCGCCACCGCGGGGCTGGTGATCCTGTCGTGGCCGAAGCGCGCGGACGTGCGCGGCAGCCTGGCGGGCGCGGGCCTGGGCCTCGCCTCCGGCGTGGCCTTCGCGGTGGCCTTGAACGGCTACCGGCAGTCGGGCCTCGCCTTCGACCCCGGCCACCCGATCTATTCGGCCCTGGCGAGCCTGGTGATCGCCCAGACGCTGCAGTCGATCTTCCTGGGCGGCATACTGGCGGTGGTGCGGCCCGAGGCGCTCCGGTCCGTCGCCGCGTCCTGGCGCGCGTCGCTGGGGGCGGGCTTCTTCGGCTCGGCGGCTTCGGCCTGCTGGTTCGGGGCGCTGGCGCTGGCGCCGGCCGGCCCGGTGCGCGCGGTGGGCGTCATCGAGGCGCCCATCGCCGCCGCCGTCGGCCACCGGCTGTTCCGCGAGCGGCCCAGCCTGCGCCAGTGGCTCGGCGGCGCGCTGACCACCGTGGGCGTGCTGCTGACCGCCCTGGGCTAGTTCTTCCTCACGAACTCGGCGCGCAGCACGAGGCCCTTGATGGACTCGTGGCGGCAGTCGATCTCCTGCGGGTCGCCGGTCAGGCGGATCGAACGGATCACGGTGCCGCGCTTCAAGGTCTGGCCGCCGGCGCCCTTGACCTTGAGGTCCTTGATCAGGGTCACGGCGTCGCCGTCGGCCAGCAGGTTGCCGACCGCGTCGCGCACCTCGACCACGCCGGCCTTGGCGGCGCGCTCGGCCGCTTCGGCCGCGCTGACCCACTCGCCCGTGGCCTCGTCGTAGACGAAGTCGTCGTCGCCGCTCATGCCGTCCTAGCCTCCTGCGTGGCGCAGGCCATAGAGCGTTCGGCGCGCCGCGGCCAGGGCGCCTATTCGACGGCGAGGATGACGTGGGGCGCCTTGACCAGGGCGGTGACGGCGTCGCCGACCTCGATCTGCAGCGAGCGGGCGCTGTCCAGGGTGACGGTGGCCACCAGCGACTTGCCGCCGCCGATGTCCAGGCCGACCTCGGTGTTCACCTGCCCATCCTCGCGGCTGGTGACGAGGCCCGCGATCTGGTTCCGGGCCGAGGTGCGCAGGTTCTCGCCCTTGGCCAGGATCACGAAGCTGGCCTTGATGAGGGCGATGGCCGGCTTGCCGGCCTCGAGGCCCAGGTCTTCGATGCTGCGCCGGGTTAGGATCGCCGTGATCGAGACGCCGTCCGCAAGGCTGAGGGTGACCTCGCCGCTCACGGGGCCGGGGGTGATGTCGCTGATCACGCCGCGCAGGGCGTTCCGGGCGCTGGTCTTCATGCCGAGACTCCAGAAAACGTCGGCGCCGAGACCCTGGTCCAGCTTGGCCAGCGCCGCATCCATCTCGGCCTGCACGCGCCGGAACGCCGCCAGCGCCGCGTGGCCCCGGGGCGTGACCTGGGCCGCGCCGCCGGCCTTGCCGCCGGGCGCGGCGGTGATCAACGGCGCGTCGAACAGGTTGTTGAGCGCCTGGATGGCGTCCCACGCGGCCTTGTAGGACAGCCCGACCTTGCGGGCGGCGGCGCTGATCGAGCCCAGTTCGCCCACGGCCTCCACCAGCGCCATCCGCGCCAGGGCCACCCGAGGCAGTCCGGCGCGCTCCAAGGTCACCGAGGCGCTCAGCATCCCTTCACTCCGTTATGTAGTCCGGCTACATAACGCACCATGCGGCTCACAGCACTGCTTTCTCTCGTCCTGGCCGTCGTCTCGCTGGCCAGCCCCGCGCTCGCCGCCGAGGTGAAGGTGGCCGTCGCGGCCAACTTCACCGAGCCGGCCAAGGAGATCGCCACGCGGTTCAAGGTGCGCACCGGGCATGATGCGAGCCTCAGTTTCGGCTCCTCGGGCCAGTTCTACGCCCAGATCGCCAACGGAGCGCCGTTCGAGGTGTTCCTGTCGGCCGACCGCGAACGGCCGGAGAAGGCCGAGGCGGAAGGCTTCGGCGTGGCGGGCAGCCGGTTCACCTACGCCATCGGCCGGCTGGTGCTCTATTCGAAGACACCCGGCCTGGTGGACGGCAAGGGCGCCGTGCTGAAGGCAGGCCGGTTCGAGAAGCTCGCCATCGCCGATCCGAAGACGGCGCCCTATGGCGTCGCGGCCGTCGAGACGATGCGGAAGCTGGGCGTCTACGACACGCTGCGCCCGAAGCTGGTGCAGGGGACCTCGATCACCCAGGCCTACCAGTTCATCGACACCGGCGCGGCCGAGCTGGGCTTCGTGGCCCTGTCGCAGGTGGCGGCCGTGAAGGGCGGCTCGCGCTGGACCGTGCCCGCGTCGAACCACACGCCCATCGACCAGCAGGCGGTGCTGTTGAAAACCGGGGCGAACAGCGCCGCGGCCAGGGCCTTTATCGCGTTTCTGAAAGGCCCCGAGGCCAGGGCGGTCGTGCGCAAGTACGGCTACGAGGTTCCTTGAACGGCTTTGCCGACATCGTCTGGCTGACGCTCCGGCTGGCGGGCGTCTCCACCCTGATCCTGCTGGTGCTCTCGACGCCGCTGGCCTGGTGGCTGGCCCGCAGCCGTGGCTGGCGGACAGAGGTGGTGGGGGCGCTTGTGGCGCTGCCGATCGTGTTGCCGCCCACGGTGCTCGGTTTCTACCTGCTGATCGCGCTGGGCCCGAACAGCCCGCTGATGGCGCCGCTGCAGGCGCTGGGCGTCCGCACGCTCGCCTTCACCTTCGAGGGGCTGGTGATCGGCTCCGTGATCTATTCGCTGCCGTTCGCCGTCCAGCCGCTGCGCAACGCCTTCCGGGCGGTGGGCGAGGACAATCTCGACGCCGCCGCCACCCTGGGCGCTTCGGGCTGGCAGACCTTCGCGCGCGTCGCCCTGCCGCTGTCGATCCCCGGCTATGTGGTGGCCGCGATCCTGACCTTCGCCCACACCATCGGCGAGTTCGGCGTCGTGCTGATGATCGGCGGCGGCATCCCGGGCGCGACCAATGTGCTGTCCATCGAGATCTATAAGGCGGTGGAGGCGCTGGAGTGGGGCCGGGCGCACGCCATGGCGGCGCTGCTGGCGGTGTTCGGCTTCGCGGTCGTACTGACCCTTCTGCGGCTCGAAAGACGCATCTCCGTACCCCCGCTCAACGAGCGGTAGACCGCCGTTCGGCCGGCTGCGTCGGAAATCAGGCGATTCCGCGGCATTGCACCACTGGGCTTTTCGCGCGCGACGCGAAAGCGCATACCTCTCTTTAAGCCTTGAAATGGCTAATTCGGCAGGGCAGAGGGACTTAAAGCCCGCCAGACAAAGCGTAGCGACTCGACGCATCCTCATGTGTCAGTCGGTTCGCCTTTGGGACCCTCTGTCGGCTAGCGTCTTCCGCCCCTATCCCCTCAGGGCCTTGCATGATCTCTTCCCTCTTCGGCGCCATCTCGAACGATATCGCCATCGACCTCGGCACCGCCAACACCCTCATCTACATGAAGGGCAAGGGCATCGTGCTCAACGAGCCTTCTGTGGTCGCGCTGCGCAACGTTGGAGGCCGCAAGGTCGTCCACGCGGTGGGCATCGAGGCCAAGCAGATGCTGGGCCGCACTCCCGGGCACATGGAGGCGATCCGCCCCATGCGCGACGGGGTCATCGCCGACTTCGAAGTCGCCGAGGAGATGATCAAGTACTTCATCCGCAAGGTTCACAA
>Ga0209257_1003562_pt1 | contig 13216 bp, 15 predicted proteins | sample AraplaCvi_mCL_r2_FD_184277 | JGI IMG/M metagenome (GOLD analysis project Ga0209257, IMG submission 184277) | Arabidopsis root microbial communities from North Carolina, USA - plate scrape MF_Cvi_mCL_r2 (SPAdes) (version 2) | ecosystem: Host-associated > Plants > Roots > Endosphere | place: USA...
CTGACCGGTGCCCCCGTGACCTCGACCCTCATGGGCCTGGGCGCCTTCCCGGCCTCGGACCCGAAGTGGCTGGGCATGCTGGGCATGCACGGCTCGTTCGAGGCCAACAACGCCATGCACGACTGCGACGTGATGGTGGCGATCGGCGCGCGCTTCGACGACCGGGTGACCGGCCGCCTGGACGCCTTCGCCCCCACTTCGCGCAAGATCCACATCGACGTGGACGCCAGCTCGATCGGCAAGAACGTCCGCGCCGACATCGGCATTGTCGGCGATGCGGGCGCGGTCCTCGAGGATATGATCGCCGCCTGGAAGCAGCGGAACCTGGCCACCGACAATGCCGCCATGGCGACGTGGTGGACCCAGATCGACGGCTGGCGCGCCCGCAACTCGTTCGGCTACCGGCCGGACACCAAGCTGATCAAGCCGCAGCATGCCATCCAGCGCCTGTACGAGCTGACCAAGGACCGCGACACCTACATCACCACCGAGGTGGGCCAGCACCAGATGTGGGCGGCTCAGTTCTACCGTTTCGAGGAGCCGAACCGCTGGATGACCTCCGGCGGCCTGGGCACCATGGGCTATGGCCTGCCGGCGGCGGTGGGCGTGCAGATGGCCCACCCGGACTCGCTGGTCATCGACATCGCCGGCGACGCCAGCGTCCAGATGACCATGCAGGAGATCTCGACGGCCGTGCAGTACGACCTGCCGATCAAGATCTTCATCCTCAACAACGAGTGGATGGGCATGGTGCGCCAGTGGCAGCAACTGCTGCACGGCGAGCGCTATTCCCACTCCTATTCGTCCAGCCTGCCCGACTTCGTGAAGCTGGCCGAGGCCTACGGCGGGGTCGGCTTCCGCGCCGAGCACCCTGACGAGCTGGACGACAAGATCCGCGAGATGATCGAGGTCCGCAAACCCGTGCTGTTCGACTGCCGGGTGACCAAGGAAGAGAACTGCTTCCCGATGATCCCGTCCGGCAAGGCGCACAACGAGATGATCATGGCCGAGGAAGCCCGCGACCTAGGCTCCATCATCGACGACGCGGGCAAGCGCCTGGTGTGACGCAGGCCGGCCCGCCCGCCGGGGCGGTGACGGCGGCGGCCAGGCGCGGATCGTTCCGCTCCCGACCGTGAGCCGGGAGCCTTCGGTCGTCTACCAGTAAGGGTCGTAATCTTCCCAGGTGTAGTCCTGGTAATCGACATCCTCGGCGGGATACCAGTAGCAGTCGAAGTCGTACCCGTCGTCGAAGCAGTAGCCGTAGTAGTAGGTGTCGTACTGCGCGAGCTGGAAGGCGCCGCCGGTCCAGGCGGCGCGGATCACGCCGGGCTCGGCCAGCGCCATCTTGGTCTTGGTCCGCACCCGCTTGGGCTCGATATCGCCCGCGCTCATGGCGACGACCTTGCCGCCCTTCACTTCGGCCGTGACGTCGCGGTTCTTGAACTTGCCGACGGCGTGTTTGCCGTCCTGCTTCAGCTTGGCGCCGAGCAACGCGCGGCCGTTCTTTTGGTGGTGCTGATGCTTGGCCTTCGCACCGCCCTTGGCCTCCTTGGCTGAGCCGCCCTTTTCGTCTTGGGCGGAGCCGCCCTTGTTCGGCGGTGCGGCGAACGACGCCTGCGCAAGCGCCAGGCCGGCGCAGGCTGTGAGGGTAATCCAGAGCCTTGACATGCGCTCCTCCACTGTTGCGGCAGCGTAACAGTGTGCGCGCGGGTCTGTTCCGTGGGCGCGGTCGGTTCCGCGCTGAGACGTGGTGACCCCTATCGGCCCGCGATGACCTTGGTCGCCCGAAGCCAGAGGGCAAACTGGTCGAACCAGGCGTCGCTGGTGGAGCCATTGGGCTGGGAGGCGAAGCCGTGGCCGCCGGCGCTGTAGAGGTGGAACTCCACCGACGCCCCCGTCCGGCGCCACGCCTCGATGAGCCCGAGATCCTCCTTGCCGAAGAAGCGATCGTCGGCCGCGATGGCGGCGAAGAGCGGCGGGGCGTTCGGCGGCACGGGCCCCGTCTTCGTCGGCCCATAGATCAGGCCGATGAAGTCGGGCCGCGCGCCATCGGCATTGGCCTGGGTCATGCCGAGCGTGGCGACCGCGCCGGCCGAGAACCCGAGCAGCCCCACGCGAGCCGGATCCACGCCCCACTCGGCGGCGTGCGCCCGGGCCGTCCTCACCGCGGTCTGCGCGTCGGCGATCGCGTCGGGAAGGTCGGCGTAGATGTTGATCGGGCCGCCCGGCCGGGGCTTGCCGGCGAAGGTGCTCGCGATCGCTTCCTGGAAGCCGGCCAAGCTGTCAGGCAGGGGCAGCGTCCGGTACTTGAGAATGAACACCCTTACGCCGAGCCCCCTCAGGCGGGCGGCGACCTGATACCCCTCGTTGTCGATGGACAGGAACTCGAATGCGCCGCCCGGGACCAGGATCACGGCGGGGCAGGCCTTTCCGCAGGCGCCTGCCGGCTCGCCCGCCACCGCAATGAGCTGGGGCTGGGTGACGTTGTAGATCATCCGCTGTCGCCCGTCCGTCGCCCAGGCTTCGTGCGCAGGCGCGCCGGTGGCGCGCCGCGCGGACGGCGGGAGTTCGAGCGCAAAGCCCTGCGCATCGGCGGGCGCCGGCAACGGCTTGACCTGGCTCACCCAGTCGCCCGGCGCGGCCCGGGCTGCGAGCGGCGCCGTCAACAGCAGGCAAGCCAGGAGCGCGCGGAGGGATCGGGCGAAGGGCATGAGTTGGTTCCTGCGCGAGGCTGGCGGGCGCCGTGGCCCGGGTGGTCCGAACACGGGTACAACGTGGAGGCGCCCGGCGCCCAGATGGTTCGTACCGTCGTCGGCAACACCCGGATGGCCGCGCCCCTCTCCCGCCCTGTGGGAAAGGAAGTAGAGTGGCCGCCTTCCCGCAGGAGGCGCCCATGTCAGATCACGGCCGTTTCATCTGGTACGAGTTGATGACCCCCGACATCGAGGGAGCGAAGGCCTTCTACGGCGACGTGGTCGGCTGGACCGCCTCGCAGATGCCCGGCGAGATGCCCTACTGGATCGTGGAGGCCAACGGCCTGGGCGTCGGCGGCGTGATGCAGCTGGCCGAAGAGCACAAGGCCCAGGGCATCCCGCCCAACTGGACCGGCTATGTCGCGGTGGACGATTGCGACGCCGCCGCGGCGAAGGTGAAGAGCCTGGGCGGCTCGGTCCAGCGGGAGCCGGCGGACATCCCCGGCATCGGCCGGTTCGCGATCGTCGCCGACCCGACAGGCGCCGTGATGGCGATCATGAAGCCCACGCCGCCGGAGGGCGGACGCCCTGAAGCGCCCAAGGACGCCCTGGGCCACACCGGCTGGCACGAGCTCTACAGCGGGCCGACCGACAGCACCTTCGGCTTCTATTCCCAGCTGTTCGGCTGGACCCAGAACGACGCCCACGACATGGGGCCGATGGGGAAATACCAGCTGTTCAGCAACCAGGACGGCCAGGTGGGCGGCATGATGCGCAAGCCCGACAACATCCCGGCGGCCTGCTGGCTCTACTACTTCCGCATCGGCGACATCGACGCGGCGGCGGGCCGGGTGAAGGCCGGCGGCGGCCAGGTGCTGAACGGCCCGATGGAAGTGCCCAGCGGCGACTGGATCCTCCAGGGCGTGGATCCCCAGGGCGCCATGTTCTGCCTGATGGGCAAGAAGGGCTGAACTGCGCTGGCGGACGCGCGCGCGGCGGGGGTAGAAGCCGCCCATGTCGCGCACCACGCCCGCCACCCTCGCCCTCGACAAGGCCGGGGTCGCCTACAGCCTCGCCACGTACGACTACGACCCGAACGCCGAGCGGGTGGGCCTGCAGGCGGCCGAGGCGCTGGGCGTCCCTCCCCGCGAGGTGCTGAAAACGCTGATGGTCCGGGCCGACGGCAAGCCGGCCTGCGTGGTGCTGGCGTCCGACCGCGAGGTGGCGATGAAGCGGCTGGCCGCCGCCCTGGGTGCGAAATCGGCCGAGATGATGAAGCCGGCCGACGCCGAGCGGATGACCGGCTATCGCGTCGGCGGGGTCAGCCCGTTCGGCCAGAAGCGGCAGGTCCCGACGGTGATCGACGCCGACGCCGCGGCCCTGCCGGAAGCCTTCGTCAACGCCGGCCGGCGCGGATTGCAGGCCCGGCTGGCTCCGGCCGACCTGGTGCGGCTGCTCGGGGCGACCGTCGCGGCGGTGAGCTGACGTTCAGCGAGACGACCCGATCCGCGCCATCACCTCGGCGGGCACGCGGTAGCGCTGGATCAGCGTCTGGTGGTCGGTGAGGTCGCAGGCCTCGTGCTGGACGACCAGGCGCCAGACAGCCTCCACGGCGGCGTCCAGCAGGGGCGGTCGCGCTTCGGGATCGCGCTGGTCCCCGTCGTGGTCGCGCAGCGCCCTGAGCGTTCGTTCCACGTCGCGTTCGGTATGGCCCACGGCCGCGTCGATCTCTTCGAGCAGCTCGAATTTCAGGTGGGCCTCGCCGCTGTCGACGTGAGCCGGTTCGGCAAGGTGCTGAGGCAATCTGAGTGCGGACATGCCGCCTCCTTGGCTCTCGGTTTCGCCTGGAGGGCAACATAGCACCGTGGCGAGGATTGGGCCGCCGGTCGCGCTTATGTGAACGGATATTTCCGGCCTGACTAACGCGCCCCGATGCGCACCAGCACCTCGCGCGGGATGGCGTACTGGGCGATCACCTGGGTGCGGTCGCGCAGGCCGATGACCTCGCGTTGGACGAAGAAGCCCCAGACCGCGTCGGCGGCGGCCTTCACCAGCGCAGGCCGCCCCTCGCCGCCGGGATGATCGCGGAGCGCCGCCAGTGCGGCCTCGACCTTGCGGCCGGCGCGGCCCAGCGACTGGGCCTGCTCCTCCATCAGCTCGTAGCACAGGACAGCGTCGCCGGTCTCGAAGTCGAGGCGGCGGCCGAGGTTGCGGGGTGGCCGGAACGAGGACATCGGAGGCCATGTTGGCTCCCGATGTCCTCCAGGCAAGTCCCCTAAGCTCGGGGTCGCGGCCCGATCAGGCGCCAAACACCTCGACGAGGTCTTCGGCGACGGAAGGGAGCCGCCAGCCTCGCCCCACGTCGGGACACAGGGCCCGCTCGAGCTGCCAGCCGCTGCGGCCGACGTAGACGCCCAGGGCGGTGAGCTCGGCGACCAGGGCCGCGCGCGAATCCTTGTCCAGGACGTCGTTGTTCGGCCCCTTCGCCTCCTCCAGCCGCCAGCCGAAGATTGCGTCACGACCGATCTCCACGATGGCGCCGGGGTTGCCGGTCCATTCGTAGTAGGCCGAGAAGCCACCCACGGCGTGGGTCACGCGGGTCGCCAGGCAGTTGTTGTACCGCCGGGCGGCCTCGCGCATCGCCGCCTTGGTCGCCAGGGGCCGCAGCTTCGCCGTGCCCTCGAACGGCGACGGCGGGGGCTCTGGATAGAGGTCCTCGCGCACCGCCTCGAACAGCGCCGCTTCGGTCTCCGCCTCGGCCCAGCGCATCGCCGCCGCCTCGGCCGCGGCCGCGCCCGAGCGGCAGGCGATGGCTCCGGCGGCTTCCGCCACCGCCGTCGCCGCGTCGTCGGTGATCAGCCCGGCCAGCGCCAGCGCCCGGTCCATGGGCGCCGGCAACCGGTCGAGACGCGCCACCGCGCCCGCGTCGATCGCCTCGGCGTGCCGCAGCAGCTTCGCCGCCTTCGGCTCGGCCAGCAGGTCGACCAGCTTGCGATAGGCCTGCGCCGTCCAGGCGGTTTCGCCCAGGCGGCCCAGCGCCCGCTCCAGCCCGGCCGGGGTGCGATCCAGCGCGACGCGGATCGCCTCACGCAGCCTGCGGCGCAGCACCAGGTCGGCCACTGCGGCCATGTCGCGGCCCAGGGCGAGGGCCAGGCACACGAGGTGACGCCGCGCCGAGGTCACGGTCAGGAAGTCGGTGTGCGGCTCCGGCCAGATCGCAGCCACGGCCGGGGCGAACTCGCCCGCCACCAGTTTCAGGAGGGCGGTGGGTTCGGTCCGCGCCGGGACCGGGGCCACGCCCGAAAACAGCTTGAACATCTTAGGCTCCGAGGGATGCGCCGTGATCCCAGGGAGCACAGCGCCGTCAGCGTCGTTGGATCGGCGCGCCCGGCTCCGAGCCGACGCGCACGCGCAGGTCCGCCCGGGGGCGATCCTTTCCTTGCGTGAAATCGTGCGTCGTCATGCGATGGCTCTCGTTCGAGAAGGTGCGCCCTGTCTCACGGGACGCGGGCGCGCTGCAAGGCAAAGGTTAATGCTCTCCGCGCAACACGCGGGCGCTGTGGCGTCGGGGCCACGCCCTCAGGGTTCGGGGCGGCGATGCGCCTGGACGTTCAGGTGGTCCGGCGTCTGGCCGGTGATCTTGTGCAGGAGAAGCCAGCTCCAGATGGCCGCCGCGACCGGCCCGGGAACGGGCAGGCCCGCGAACCACCTGGAGACCGTCGAGCGATCGACGTCCAACGCTTCGGCGAGCCGGGACATCCAGCCCCGCTCGCCGAAGAGAAGGATCGCTGCCTGACGAAGCTGCTCCGCTGTCATGCCGCCCCTTCTGCCGCGAGTCCCTCGGAGACCAGCCCCTCGGCTTCGCGGATGTAGGTCAGCACGGCCTCGGAGAAGCCGTCGATGTGCACCCAGTCGCCGTAGCCCACGCCGTTGCGGGCGCTGGCCACGTTGATCAGGTAACCGTTGCCCTCCGGCGCTGGGACCTGATCGTGCGACTGCTCGTCGGTGATGACGATCAGCCGGTCATGCGGCAGTCGCGACACCTGCTGCACGGCCTTGCCGAGGTAGGTGCCGCTGTGCGGCTGCGACCGGACGATCGCGTCGATCCCGGCCATGCCGCGGCGCGCGGCGACCTCCACCACCTTTTCCGAGAAGGTGAAGACCCGAACGTCGCCCGGGATGACCGAGGCCAGCGTCGCGGCCGCATCCATCCGGGTCAGGTCGGACTTGGTCGACAGCTTCCAGTCCATCGAACCGGAAACGTCGACCAGCACGATCGTGCGGCCCGGGAAGACCGGGCCTTGCAGAACGGTCTCCAGCAGCGCCTCGTCGAGCCAGCGCTCGAACCGCGGCGCGGCGCGCGCGGCGGCCACGTAGCGGAACGGAAGCACGCGATGCGCACCCCGACGCGCCAGGATCGCCTCGGTCACCAGGGCCTCGCCGACGCCCGCCTGGTCCATGTTGCGGAGGTTCCGCAGCAGGGCCAGATAGCCCAGCTTCCGCTCGGCCAGCAGGCGCTCGAAGGTCTCGCGCTTATCGGCCCCGCCCGAGAGGGCGACCTCCCAGGTGTCCGGAGCCTTGAGCGTGCGCTCGGCGACCTGCTTCCACAGCGCGGCCTGCGCCTCGTCCCGCGGCTTGGCGTGGGTGAGGAACAGGACGTCGCGCAGCTTCACCGGGCCATCGCGGTCGTACTTCGCCAACTGATAGGCGTCGAACTTCGCGAAGGCGCGGCCGAGGCCCAGCTTCATCTGCTTGGAAAGCGGCCGCTTGCCGCTCCGCCAGTAGATGGCCAGGAACTCGGTCATGTCGTCGGCGCGCTGGATGACGCGCTCGATGGCCGGCGCGACCAGCGGACCGCCGTGGCGGACCAGGCCCACCAGCAGCATCAGCGGCGCGTGCCGGAGGTTGAAGCGCTCGCGCGCCTCCACCGCAAGATCGGCCAGGACCTGCGGGGCGACCTCCATCGACAGCGCTGCGATGCGATCGGCGATGGACTGGCCGTCCTCGTAGAATTCGTTCTCCCAGAGCAGGCACGACAGCACCGAGCGGCGCAGGGCCTGCTCGGCGGTCAGGACCGCGGCCGGGGCGCCCTCGTGCGTGGTCGCCGGGCGCTTCGCGAAAATATTCAGACGCATGTCGGCGCCTCCTCTGACACTCAAGGGACCGGTTCGGGGAAAGAGCGAGAACGCTCAGTTCCTGACCGCCGGCCCGGCAGCCGTCAGGTCAGGGAGGGATTCGAACCCCGGAAGCTGTGAAGCCTCTTCACCACGAAGAAATCGTCCTCTTCACCACCGAACCGCATCACCGACGCCGAGCGCGGGCCGGATCGAAATGCCGGTCCGCACAAGCGCCGCTGACAACTTCCACCTAACATAGGAGTTGCATAATGCAACATCAAAATGCGCCATCTCCGGGGAATATTCGGTCTCGGGGGGCGCTTCCGCCAGCGGCTCGCGACCGCCGGACCTCGCTTCCTCCCATCGGCATCTGCATGTTGCCGTCGGGACTGGCCTGGCCGCCCTTCGTGTAGCGCGATGGACCCGAGTCCTGTCGCCACCGGAGATGACACATCGTTGCCGGAGGAACGCCGGGTCGGATCCATGCAGGACCCGATACCGCCGAACGCTTCCAGCCTTTGAAGAAGCGCCAGGGAACAGGCGAGACGGTACGTGGCGCTCTATCCAACTGAGCTACGCGAAGCTTGCGCTCCGCGGCGGGACTCGAACCCGCGACCTCCCGGTTAACAGCCGAAGTAACCGATCTCTACGCCACTGACGTCCGACACCGGGGAATGGACGGATGCGCTTTTGCCTAATGCTCTACCCCTGAGCTACGCGGCGAACCGCGGCGGGATTCGAACCCGCGACCCTTAGATCCGAAGAAGTCGCACCCTACGCCACCGGCGCCTCCCCGCCGGAGTGGGAAGGACGCGCTGATAGTCTGTGATGTTGTATTATGCAACAACAAACTTCAGCGCGCCCTGCCCTACCCTTTCACGCACACCACCTGACGGAGCGTGTGCACGATCTCCACCAGATCAGCCTGCGCGGCCATCACGGCGTCGATGTCCTTGTAGGCCATCGGCGTCTCGTCGATGACGTCGGCGTCCTTCCGGCACTCGACGTTCGCGGTGGCCGCGATGTGGTCGTCGAGCGTGAACCGCCGCTTGGCCTCGGCCCGGCTCATGGCCCGGCCGGCGCCGTGCGAGCAGGTGCAGAAGCTGTCCGGGTTCCCCTTGCCCCGCACGATGAAGGACTTGGCGCCCATCGAGCCCGGGATGATTCCGAGCTCGCCGAGCCCCGCCCGCACCGCCCCCTTCCGGGTCAGCCAGACGTCCTTGCCGAAGTGCCGTTCCTGGGTGACGTAGTTGTGGTGGCAGTTCACCGCCAACTTGGTCGTCGCCAGGTCCGGGAACTCGGCGCAGAGCACGCCCAGCACCTGGTCCATCATCACCTCCCGGTTCGCCAGCGCGTACTTCTGCGCCCAACTCACCGCCCGGATGTACGAGACGAAGCCTTCCGACCCTTCCGGGAAGTAGGCCAGGTCCTTGTCCGGCAGGTGGATGAACCACCGCTCCATGTCCTTCTTCGCCTTCTCGATGAAGTAGGACCCGAACCGGTTGCCCACGCCGCGCGAGCCGGAGTGCAGCATCACCCACACGTCGCCCGCCTCGTCGAGGCAGAGCTCGATGAAGTGATTGCCGGTCCCGAGCGTGCCGAGGTGACCCAGGCCGCGCGGGTGCGCCGCCTTCGCGTCGCGCTCGACGACAGCGTCGTAGCCGTCCTTGAGGCCGGCCCACTTCTCCATCGCCAGCGCCGGCGGGTCGCCCTGGTGGGCGCCGACGTCGTTGCGGCCGCCGTTGTCGGTCCGGCCGTGCGGGACGGCGGCCTCGATGGCGGTGCGGATCCCGGCAAGCGAGTCCGGCAGGTGCTCGGCGCGGATGGAGGTCTTCACCGCCATCATGCCGCAACCGATGTCCACGCCCACCGCCGCCGGGATGATCGCGCCGACGGTCGGGATCACCGAACCCACGGTCGCGCCCCTGCCCCAATGGACGTCCGGCATCACCGCGACATGCCGGTGGATGAACGGCAGGCTGGCGACGTTGCGCAGCTGTTCGCGCGCGCTGTCCTCGAGCTGGACGCCGCGCGTCCAGGCCTTGATCAACCCGGCATCGCTTTCGATGACTTCAAATCCGCTCATCGGAACCTCCTCTTGCTCGTTGCGTCCCTCCCGGACCGCCGCGGCGGAGAAGCGTCCTTCCGAAACGAAGAACCCCTCCGCGGCCGGGCCGGGAGGGGTTCTTTCGATCAGTCTCAAAGATGGTGAGACTTAAGTCGAAGCATCCTCCCAAGCGCGCACGCCCATGCCCTCGACCTGGCGGTCGATGGCGGTGGCGGGCAGGCTGTTGAAGTAGAGCTTCGACATGGTTCTCAGTCCTTGAGAGCCGCGCCGATAGCACGGCTCACCGAACACGCCATAGCTGCGTTTCGGGTGAAACCAACCTTCTCTCCCGGCTGTGGCCGCAAGGCCACGCCCCGGCCGACGGCTTCAGTAGAAAAACCGTTCCTCGGCGATCTTGCCGTTCTTGATCGTATAGACGCCGACCTCGTCCATGGTCATGCGCTCGCCGCCCTTGGGCGTGACGTCCATCTTGAAGCGGACCGCGAACTGGTCGCCGTTGACGTAGGGCCCCTCGACCTGGACGTCGTGGATCTCGTGGTTGGCCGCCCACCACTCGCCCTTGCCGCGCACCCCGGCCTTGCCTTCGATGCGCGCCATGTCGCCGGGCATGCCTTCCAGGCTGACGACGTCGTCGGCCCAGTACTTCTCGCCCGACGCGTCGAACTCGCCGCGCTTGCACATGGCGACCAGGTCTTCGGCGATCTCTTGGGTGGTGGGCATCAGAGCCTCCTTCGATTGGAGAGCCGACACTACGCCCCGATGGTGACAGCGTCCTGGCAGCATGAGTGCGAGTTGCGGGCGGGCGCGTCATGTGACACCTCCTGCCGCGACCGTTCAGGAACCGCCCGATGACCGACACCCAGCCCGCCTCCGTCTATGACCTCGCCCACACGGACCAGGAGGAGAGCCGCGCCACGTTCGCGGTGCTGGTGGACAACGAGCCGGGGGTGCTGCACCGGGTGGTCGGGCTGTTCGCGGCGCGGGGCTACAACATCGACAGCCTGACGGTGGCCGAGACCGACGCCAGCGTGCACACCAGCCGCATCACCATCGTCACCCGCGGCACGCCGCAGGTGCTGGCCCAGATCGAGGCCCAGCTGCAGAAGATGGTCTCTACCCGGCACGTGCAGGACGTGACCAAGGACCCTAACGGCATCGAGCGCGAGCTGGCCCTGGTGAAGGTGCGCGGCACCGGCGCCGAGCGGGTTGAGGCGCTGCGCGTCTCGGACATCTTCCGCGCCAAGGTCGTCGACACCACCCACGAGAGCTTCGTCTTCGAACTGACCGGCGCCTCGTCCAAGATCGACAAGTATGTGGACCTCATGAAGGGCCTGGGCTTGGTCGAGGTGTCGCGCACGGGCGTGCTCTCGCTGCAGCGGGGCGTCGAGGTCTTCTAGGGAACCGGGCGCGCGGCCCAGCTCTTTCATGGCGTGTCCCGAGTACGCGCCGCCATCGCCTTCCTGATTGCGCTCAGCGTGGCCGCGCCCGCGTCCGCGCAGATTCCGCTGATCATCCCGATCCCCCGGAAGAAGCCGCCGCCCACGGTGATCGGCCCACCGCCGGACGCCACGCCGGCCGAGGCCGAGATTTGGCCCTTCCCGCCCCCCGACCCGAAGAGCTGGTGGGAGGAGAAGCGGCTGAAACCCGACGAGGCGGCCGACCCGCTGGGCGGACGGCGCATGCGCCGCGGCGAGTTGCAGGCGGCGCCCGACAACGGGGTCGCGCCCTCGACCTACCGCCTCTGGGGCCTGATGCCGCTGCAGTGGCAGCTGGTGCGCGGCGACGAGATGATCCTGGAGGTGTGGACCCGCCCGTCCAACAGCGTGCGCCAGACGGTCTCGCGGCTGACGGTCCGCGGCGACGGCGACGTCTTCATCCAGGGACGGGCCGGGCTGGCCTGCTGCGAGGCGGTGATCGGGCGGCGCATGGGCTTCGACGCCAAACTGCCGCCGGGGTCGGCGTCCCGGTTCCTGGCGCTGCGCGACCTGCCCATCTGGCGCTCGCCGCGGGACGTCCGGGTGGTCGAGCCCGACGCCGCCGACGCCATCTGCCTCGAGGGCACCGCTTACGACGTGACACTGGTGACGCCCGGCCGCTCGGTCACCCTGCACCGCGCCTGCGACCCCGCCGAGGTGGGCGAGGCCGCCGATGTGCTGGAGGCCGTGATGGGGACGGCGCTGGGCCACGACCCGCGGTTCGACGTGATCTTCAGCGGTGGGGCCAATTTCGCCAACGCCCGCGGCGCCTACCGCGAACTGGTGGCGGGCGGCGGGCGGCTGAAGGTCAACCCGGACGCGCGCCTGCCGCCCCCGGGCGCCGAGCCCGCGCCCCTGCCTGAAACCGAGCCTACGCCGCCTGCCCGGCCGGCGCCGCAAGTCGCCCCGCCGCCCGCGCCTCGCGGATCGCCAGGTGGCGGATCGTGACGTACTGGACGGCGAAGAGCGCGATCTTCGAAACCAGCGGGAAGATGGCCAGGTAGGCCGGCCAGATCGCCGGGAACCAGACGGCGGTCACTAGGTTGGCCGCCGCAGTGAGGAACATCAGGCCCGCCCAGACGTAGCCGAAGACGATCATCGGCGCCTTGCCGTGGCCCTGGGCGATGGGCGGCAGGTAGCGCAGCATCCAGCCGCGCTGGAGCATAACGACGCCCACGATGACGTAGACGACGGTGGGCTTGACCATCAGGAAGCGCGCGTCGTGCGCCAGGATGCCCGCCGTGCCGAACACCATCACCAGCGCCAGGCTGGCCCACTGCAGGCGCGAGATGTCGCGGCGGGTCAGCTTCATCATGCTGATCTGGGTGATGCTCACCGCGATCGACGCGGCCGTGGCCAGGGCCACGTCGACCTTCAGCGCCAGCAGGGCGGCGAGGACGAGGGTCGGCAGGAGGTCGGTTCCCAGCGCGCGGCCGGCGTAGATCAGGTTGCCCATAGAGGATGCTCCATCGGTTGAAATGCGATGGCTGAAGGCTATCGGCAGGGTCGCGAGACCCGTGAATCCGCTCACGAAGCAGGCGTGGCGATCCACGAAAAGCCGCCCGCCGTCCGCGCTTCGTCAACGGCGCACGGCCGGAAATCCGCTGTGGGCGACCGTGCGCCGGCGGCGCGCAGGTCTTTGAATCTCAACCCATCGCGCCTATATGTGAGGCGTCGGGTTCGCCCGACTATGGAGATAAACGCGCGTATAATAAGCGGACTGGACCCGGGTGCGATTCCCGGCGGCTCCACCAATCTTCCCCCGGGTTATCGCCGGAAAGTGCGGGGCCGATCAGCATCGACAGACGTGTAAAGGCGTTGCTTTCTCTCGGCTTGACCCACCGTTCCGGGTCTTAAACTAAA
>Ga0209257_1003565_pt1 | contig 13198 bp, 10 predicted proteins | sample AraplaCvi_mCL_r2_FD_184277 | JGI IMG/M metagenome (GOLD analysis project Ga0209257, IMG submission 184277) | Arabidopsis root microbial communities from North Carolina, USA - plate scrape MF_Cvi_mCL_r2 (SPAdes) (version 2) | ecosystem: Host-associated > Plants > Roots > Endosphere | place: USA...
GCGACATGGTCCGGCCCCGGATACTGGACCTGCAGATAGGTGAAGCCGGGATCGACCTTCAGGGCGCGCAGCGTCGTATGGTTCCAGGCAAGCTCATAGGCGTGCGGGATGCCCTTCATGCTTTCCACCTTGTCGGAGCGGAACAGGATCTCGCCCTTCTGGCGCTCGGCAAAGGCGGTGAAGGCGTCCATGGAATGCGGCGCGATCATCAGCACGACGATCGACTGGTTGCGGTCGCGCAGGAACGGCTTGTGGCGGGGGAAATAGTCGTAGGGAATAGGGGCTGCGATCGGGGCGATTTCCTTGATCAACAGGCCGTTCTTGTGGGCGAGCGCATCGCCGAAGCGCACCGCGTCCATGAAGTCGTCGTAACCGACCAGCACGTCCACCCAGTCATAGGCGGGCGCCAGCGGCATCTCGACCTCGACGATGATGCCGTTGGTGCCATAGGCATGGGTGACCTTCTGCAGGTCCCAGGCGGTCAGGTCGAGCACGCGCGGTTCGGCCTCCATGGTGACGACCCGCAGGCGCAGGATGTTGCCGAGGTCGCGCAGGCCGCCCCAGTGGATCGAGCCGACGCCGCCGGAGCCGCCGGCGACGAAGCCGCCGATCGTCGCCGTCTGGGCGGTCGAGGGGTGGAAGCGCAGTTCCTGGCCGGAATGGGCTTTCGTCTGGCGGTCGAGTTCGGCGATCACGATGCCGGGTTCGGCGATGACGCGGCCCGGATGGATTTCCTTGATCCTGTTCATGTTGATGAGGTTCAGCACAATGCCGCCGGAGAGCGGCATGGCCTGGCCGTAATTGCCGGTGCCGGCGCCGCGCGGGGTGACCGGCACGCCATGGGCATAGGCGACCTTCAGCACCCGGATCACCTCTTCCTCGCTTTTCGGCGAGACGACGAGATCGGCGGTGACGCTTTCGAGCTCTTCTTTCAGGATGGGCGAATACCAGTAGAAATCGCGGCTCTTCTGGCGCACCAGCGCCGGATTGTCCTCGACCGCGAGGCCTTCGAGTTCTTTCTTGATCTGTGCGTAGTCCGGCATGCTCATTTGTCCAAAATCGGGTCCAGGTCACGGTAATCCGGCAGGCGACGGTCGATGCCCATGCCATTCCGCATCACGATGCGGTCGGCCTGCGGACGGGAAAGGAATTCGCTCCAGCGGCGGGCGCTGAACAGCACGAGATCGGCGGGCCCACCTTGGACGATCACGCCGATATCCGGCCGGCCGAGGATTTCGGCGGGCGTCGATGTGACGACGCGGGCGGAGGTATCAAGCGGGTGGTCGAGATGCAGGATGCGGACCGCCTCGCGCAACACTTCGACCGGGTCCATGTCGCCATAGGCGTAGAAGGGGTCGCGGGTATTGTCGGAGGAGACGGCAGTCTTCACGCCGGCGGCCGTCAGTTCGTGGAACAGCGTGACGCCGCGCCAGCGGGGCGTGCGGCCGGCATGGCGGTCCTGAAGGTACATGTTGCACATCGGCAGCGACACGACCGAGATACCGGCGCTCGCAACCTTGTCGATGACGCGCTTTGCGGTCTCGTCGTCCTGCCGCGCCAGCGAGCAGCAATGGCCGACCGTGACCGAGCCTTCGAAACGGTTGCGGATTGCCGCCTCGGCGATCTGTTCCAGCGTCAGAACCTGTTTGTCTTCCGTCTCGTCCACATGCAGGTCGATGTCTAGGCCGTTTTTGGCGGCCGCCTTGAAGAGCGTATCGAGAATCCGCTCGAAATCCGGCAGGATGCGGGTAGCGCCGCCGAGCAGTCCGCCATAACGCTTCGTCGTCGCGACGATGCCGCCGAAGATGCTTTCGTCGAGCACGCATTCGAGCGGCAGCAGGGCGACCGCCTGGAGTGCGATCCGGTCCTGCCATTCGGCACGGAGTTCGTCGAACAGCGGAAAGGAGATATCCGGCTGCGGGGGGATCGAATCGAGATGAGTGCGGATGAGTTTCGTGCCGTGGGCATAGGCGCTTTTCAGCGAGAACTCGAAGCGCGCACGGATGTCTTCGGCAGACCAGTTGGCGATGCGGTCCTCGCGCACGTTCATCAACGCGCCTTCGAACGTGCCGTCCGGGTTGGGGCGGCGGTCCCAGAAATGCCCCTTGTCGAGATGGGTGTGCATATCGGCGAAGCAGGGCCAGATCATGCCGCCGCGCATTTCGGCGGTGACCAGATCGGCGGGCGCCGAGCCTGCCGGCAGGATTGCCTCGATCTTCCCGTCCGCGATGACCAGATCGGCCGAGACGAGACCGTCTTTGGCGACGGAGGGCAGGTCTTTGACGAGAACCGCCGGCAGCGTGGCATTGGCGAGCGCGAAACGGCGAGCGTCGGGAAGCGTCATGAAGGCAGTCATCAGTTTTCTCTTTTCAGGCTGCTTTCATGCCAGCGATGCAGGAAGAACCAGGAAATGAACGAGGTGATCGCAAAGATGACCACGCCGAGCAGCGACAACAGGACCAGGGCCGCAAACAGGCGCGGAATGTTGAGGCGATATTGGGATTCGAGCAGGCGGAAAGCAAGGCCTGAGCCGGCGCCTGCGGAGCCCGCCGCGAATTCGGCGACCACGGCGGCGATCAGCGCCAGTCCGCCGCCGATCCGCAGGCCCGTCATGAAATAGGGCAGCGAGGAGGGGAGCTTCAGGTAAAGCAGCGTCTGCCAGCGCGAGGCACCATAAAGGTCGTAGAGGTTTAGCAGGTTGTGATCGACGCTCTTCAGGCCCTGAACCATGTTCGACAGGATCGGGAAAAAGGCGACGAGGAAGGCGCAGATCAGCAGCGCCACCTGCGTGGTCGGTGCGTAGATGAGGATCAGCGGCGCGATCGCCACGATCGGGGTCACCTGCAGGATGACGGTGATCGGGTAGAAGGCCGTTTCGATCCATTTCGACTGGACGAGGAAGATCGCGATGCCGACACCGCCGATCAAAGCCAAAGCGAGCGCCTGCATGGTGATCTGGGTCGTCACCCACAGCGCGGGGGCCAGCGTACCCCAGTCGTTGTAGAGGGAGTTGGCGACGGCGAGCGGTCCCGGCAGGATGTATTGCGGGATGCTGTTGACGGTGATGATGAACTGCCAGAGGAGCACGAGGCAGATCACCACGCAGACCGGGATCAGGGTGCGCAGCAGTGTTTCGCGGTTGCGGCTGAAGAAGCCGGACTTCGGCAGGGCGAGGGCGGGCTGGGTCTCTACCATCAATGTTCCTCCCCGCCGATCGCTTCGAGAAGCATGTTCGATACCTTTTCGCAGGCCTGGCGATAGTCTTCGGACGTGCGGTAATGGGCGTCGCGGCTCATGCTCGTTTTCAGCGGGAAATCCGCATGCACCCGGCCGGGGCGCGCCTTCATCACCACGATGCGGTTCGACAGATAGGCGGATTCGAAGACGGAATGGGTGACGAAGATCACGGTGATGCCGGTCTCCCGCCACAGCCGGAGCACGTCGTCGTTGAGCTTCTGGCGGGTGATTTCGTCGAGTGCGGCGAAGGGTTCGTCCATCAGCAGCAGTTTCGGCTTGGTCACCAGCGCGCGGGCGATCGAGACGCGCATCTTCATGCCGCCGGACAGTTCGCGCGGATAGGCATCGGCGAAATCCTGCAGGCCGACCGTCGCCAGCGTCGTCATGATTTCTTCGCGGGCGGCGGATTTGGAAACGCCGCGCAGTTTCAGAGGCAGGTAGACATTGCCGAACACCGTCTGCCAGGGCATCAGCGTCGGTTCCTGGAAGACGAAGGAAATGTCGCCTTCCGGCAGTCCCTTCGAATTGATGCGGGAGCTCGGCCAGTCGATCGTGCCGGTCGAGACGTCGCCGAGGCCGGCGATGATGCGCAGCGCCGTCGACTTGCCGCAGCCGGACGGGCCGAGCAGGCTGACGAATTCGCCGCCCTCGACCGTCAGCGACATGTCGGAGAGCGCCAGCGTGCCGCTCGAAAACATCTTGGAGACGCCGCGCATGACGACCAGCGGGCGTCTGCGGGTGTCTCCGGGGGCTGGCATCAGCGGGGCTTGGGATGTGGTCATTACGGGCCTTGAAATGGAAGTGCCGAGGATCGCCCCTCATCCGGCCGCCGCCACCTTCTCCCCGCTTGCGGGGAGAAGGGATATGCCGCGCCGGCTTCCTTCATGCCGCAGCGGTTGCTTGCGGCACGTCCCCTCTCCCCGCGAGCGGGGAGAGAGTTAGGGTGAGGGGCAAAGGGAGAAGCTCAGGTCACACTACTTCTTCAACGCCATGCCGACGCCCTTGCAGACGAACTTGGTCGAATAGGCCTTCTTGTAATCGAGGTCGGCCGGCTCGACGCCGATCGAGACCATCGAATCGAAGAACTTCTTGTAGCGTTCGTCGGTGATGCAGCCGATGCCCTTGGTCTCGGCGTCGCCGGACACCACGATGCCATATTCCTTCATCTTGGCGATGGAATAGGCGATCTGGCCATCCGTCATTTCCGGATTGTCCTTCTTGATCAGATCGTTGGCGGCCTTGTTGTCACCATAGAGGTAAGTGTACCAGCCCTCGAGCGAGGCGTCGACGAAACGCTGCACGACGTCCGACTTCTTGTCGATCATCTGTTGCGTGGTGGTGATCATCGTCGAATAGGGGCCATAGCCGGCGTCGGCAATCAGGAACACTTTCGGCGTCCAGCCAGCCTGCTTGCCGATCTCATAGGGTTCGGAGGTCAGGTAACCCTGCTGGGCGGAGGCCTTGTCGGCGATGAAAGGAGCCGGGTTGAACGTGTAGGGCTTGAACTGGTCGTCCCGGAAGCCTTTGAAGTTCTTCTTCATCCACTCGAAATAGGTGGTGTAGCCTTCCTTGCCCATGAAGATGGTCTTCATCTTGGCGAGGTCCGCGAATGTCTCGACGCCGGCATCGGGGTGAGCGAGCAGGACCTGCGGGTCCTTCTGGAAGATCGAGGCGACGCTGACCAGCGGAATGCCCTGCTTGACGGCGTCCATGTCGCCGAGCGGGCCGCCCATGTAGAAATCGACCTTGCCGGCGATCAGAAGCGCGCGGTTGGCGGCGTTCGGGCCGCCCTGGACGATCTTCACCTTGAGGCCATGCTTTTCATAGGTACCGTCGGCGACGGCCTGGTAGAAGCCGCCGTGCTCCGCCTGCGCGAGCCAGTTGGTGCCATAGGAGACTTCGTCGAGGGCTGCAGCAGGCTGGGCGGCAAATGCTGCCGCCGAGAGGCCGAGAGCCGCCAGAAAACTCTTTATCGTCAATGATTTGGGCATGTCGCTTTGTTCCCCTGTTAAACCGTGCGGCATCGTGAGAGCAGCTTATGATGAGCATTTGTAAGGTTGCGTCGCTCTTTGAAAAGCATCAAATTTCGTCCACATTGATGCCTTTACGGCAGCGGTCGAATTTTCATCTGCCAAATTGTGGTGCATGATCAAAAAATATGCAATCGGGGTCTGGTTGAAATGCTGCATTCGCGAAAACTTCAATATATCGACGAGATCGCCCGTTGCGGCTCGATCCGCAAGGCAGCCGCCCGGCTGAACGTCGCATCGTCAGCGATCAACCGGCAGATCCTGGCGCTGGAGGAGGAGCTGGGGGCGCCGATCTTCGAGCGCATGCCGCGTGGGCTGAAGCTGACGGCGGCCGGAGAGCTCTGCATCGAGCATATCCGCGAGGTGCTGAAGACCTATGAGCGGATGGAAGCGCGCATCCGTGGGCTCAAGATGCCGCAGGCCGGCAAGGTGACGCTGGTTTCGACCGTCGGGCTCGCGGCGGGGCCGCTGCCGGACATCATCGCCCGTTTCGTGGCGCAGCATCCGCGCGTGCGTGTGCATTTGCGCAATGACGGGCCGTCGAACACGATGCAGCCGGTCATCAACGGAGAGGTCGATTTCGGGCTCGGCTTCAATATCCCGGCGACGCCCGGCATCCGCACGCTTGCCAATTTCGACATACCGATCGGGGTGGTGATGCCGCCGGGGCATCGGCTGGCGGCGGAAGAGGGGCCTGTCGACCTCGCGGACGTCGTGCAGGAACCGCTTGTGCTTGCGCAGCCCGGAACCAGCCTGCGCAACGTCATCAACCTGGCGCTTTCGCCGCTGTCGGTCGCTGTGGAGCCGCTGGTGGAAAGCAATGCCTCGGAAATGCTCAAGAAGCTGGTCAGGGCCGGCACGGGGCTGACGCTGCTCAATCCGCTCGACGTGCTGCCGGAGTGCCGAAGCGGCGAGCTGATCTTCCGGCCGATCGCCAATCCACATGCCCGCCACCAGCCGATGAAGCTTTTCGCCCGGGCGCGGACCACGCTCGACACGGCGACCAGCCTGTTCGTGGAGTTCCTGCTGTCGGAACTGGCAGCCATGGTGGCCGAACTGCAGGCCAAGGGCCATCTGCCGCCCCAGCCGCACGGCCGGGACGCGCAGCGCGACGAAGGTTAGCCGGAATAGAGTTCGTCGAGCGCGAAGGTTTCGAACTCGCGCAGCATCTCGATGAAGCCCGCGACCTGATGGCGGCAGATGATCGCGCCCTTTTCGGCGGTGCCCTTCGAGGCGTCTCCGACGACGCCGTTGGGATTCAGATCGTGCGCCAGCCACGACAGCACATGCGGCGGGGCCGGCTGCATGTATTTCGAGCGGCTTTCCGCCTTGGAGACGAAGTTCTGCGCCCTGTCCATGCGCACCAGTTCGGGGCGGAAATGCAGCATCAGCGAGGTTTCCACTTCGCCGCCATGGATGCCGTATTTCTGCTCGTGCTCGCTGATCAGGCCCGGCGGGTGGCCGAAGCGGCCCCATTGCGTGCCGATCACGGCCATCTTGTAACGGACCCGCAGTTCGCGGCCGACAATGCTCATGATGTCGACATTGCCGCCATGCGAATTGACGAATACGAGCTTCCTCACACCGGCCTCCGCCACCTTGGCACCGATCGCGGTCCAGGCGGGGATGAGGATTTCCGGGCCGAAGGACAGCGAGCCGGGGCCGTAGACATGTTCGTTCGCCTTGCCGATCTCCTGGGTGGGAAGCACGAGGAAATCGAGGTCTTCGGGGCGCTGGGCCTTCAGTTCGGCCAGCATGCCGTTGGCGATCGCCACGTCGGTCGCGATCGGCAGGTGCGGGCCGTGCTGCTCGGTCGAGGCGATCGGCAGGATGGCGATGGTCTTGTCGGGCGAAAGGCCGGCGAAATCGAGTGTGTTGAGTTCGTTCCAGTAAAATGGCTTGCCCATGCTGTCCTGCCTTTGTGCGTCCGGTTTTCGAGGGTTAGGAGATCGGGCACGTCTCGAAAAGCATCAATTTCCGCCTGCGCCGCTGCCTTTTTGAGTGCGCACCTTATGGCCCCGCGTGTCAATTCGGGAAAAAAGCTGATTTCGCTAAAATTGCATCTATCGGTTTAAGCGCCCCGAAATACCATTCGGCTAGCGTGGGCTCATTCAAGAAACGGCGTCCAAGCCGTCCGCAGAACAGGGTGCAGAGCCATGATCAAGAAGCTCATCATTTCCGCCATCGTCCTGACGGCGCTCATCGTCGGCAAGGAATCACGGGCAGCGGGCGTCGGCGGTTTCGCCCGCGCGCTGTCCGAAAACGTGGCCGTGGAGCGCCATGACGGCGCGATGACTGGCATGCCGGCGACGCTGACATTTTCCGAGCGCCGCGAATTGCTCAGGGTGAATTCCGCGGTCAACGGTGCGATGTCCGAGCTCGACAGCTATTTCGATACGGTGACCGGCGTGCCTTTCGCGAAGATCCGCGCCAGTGCCTGCATCGATTGCGCCGACCTCAAGCGCGATCACCTGATCTCGCTCGGCTGGCCGCCGGCGGTCCTGCGGATCGAATACGCAATCGGCGACGAAGGCCGTATCGAACGGGTGCTGGCGATTGCGACCGGCCGCGGCAAGATGATCCTCTGCCATGATGGCGCGATGATCGACATGTCCCGCGATCAGGTGCGCCGCCCGACCGGCGGGCGTGGTATGATCATTCCTACCAGTCATCTTATCTAATCCGGAGCGGCTCTCCTCGCTCCCGTCCGTTGCAGCACGACGGACCGGCCCGCCACCCTCTTTCGGGAGGCGGGCTTTCGCCATTCGGGGGATGTGATGCTCAAGTTGCGGAAACGATTCCAGAGTCTTGCGGAACGCCTTGTATTTAATCGAATATTTAATGTTTTATACGAGGTTGTATTATCTCTCCCGTCCAAGTCGAGAGAAGCTGCCGGGTGGTTAAGCGATTGTCCGAATTGCTGATTGCCCGCAAACCGAGCGGCGAGTGTTTTAAATAAGGAGTGATGCAGGTGCGGATTTCAATCAAGCATACTTTGATACTGGCGTTCGTCGTCCTAAGCCTGGGCATACTGGGTCTGATGTCCCGGATGCTGTCTCAGGAAATCGGCCGCTATCAAAATTCCACCCGGCTCTCGGAATTGGCTCAACTCGATGAAGCGCTGTTCAACGCGCTGATCGGCCTGCGCGGCGAACGCGGCGGCATATCCTCGGCCATCAAGCTCGAGCCTGCGGAGGTCGCGTCCAGCCGCAAGAACATGGATACCGGCCGCGAGTCGATGGACAAGGCCTTTTCGGGCGTGAAGAGCCTGGCGGCCGATATCGAGCCGGCGAGCCTGCGCGGCGCAATTTCCCCGGTTCTGAGCGCCTATACGCAGTGGGCCGGCTACCGCGCCAATATCGACACGGCGCTGACCCAGGCCGTCAAGGATCGTGATCCGGCGCTCGGCAAGAACGTGCTCGCACTCGCCGACACGATGCTGGCCGATCTCGAAAAGGTCGCCAACCAGGTGGAAGCCACCATCAATGCGCGCGGGCCGGGGATGATCATGTTCACCCAGATACGCTCGCTTGCCTGGACGGCGCGCACGCAGCTCGGCACCGCCAACTCCACCTTCGTCAACGCCCTGATCGCCAAGCAGCCGCTTGCCGCCGACAAGCTGACGGAAATCGCGGTTCAGGATGCGCGCGTGGCGACCGCATGGGACGTCATCACCCAGCTTTCCAACGCGGAGACGACCCCGGACAAGATCAAGACGCTCTACCGGACAGCGCAAACCACATATTTTGCAGGACCTTATGCCGATCAGCGCAACGCTGCCCTGAAGGCGTTCCAGGCCGGCAAGCCCTTCGACATGGCGGTCGACGACTGGCGCAAGCCCGCCGCGCCGGCGCAGGGTTCGGTCGCCGATCTGGCCTCCGCCGCCCTCGACGAGATGACGAGGCTGACGGCCGAAGAGGTTGCTTCCGCGACGCGGTCGATCACCATCTACAGCATTGCGACCGTCATCGCCTTTGCGCTCTCGCTTCTCGGCATCTACACCGTCATCGTGCGGATCGCCAATCCGATCAGCCGGTTGACGGGTGTGATGCGCACGCTGGCCGGCGGCGAGCTTTCCGTCGAGATCCCGGGTGCCGGCCGCAGCGACGAGATCGGCGACATGGCGCGCGCAGTGGAAATCTTCCGCGAAGCGGCGCAGCAAAACCGCCAGCTCGAGGCGGACGCCGAACACTCCCGCAAGGCGGCCGAGGCCGAACGCGTCGAGTTCCAGCGCAGGGCGGAAGCCGAAGCCGAGGAGCGTCTGACCCAGGCCACGTCCGAGCTCGCCTATGGCCTGCAGCGCCTTGCTGCCGGCGATCTGCTGTGCGAGATCGACAGGGAGTTCTCCGAGCAGTTCGAATCCCTGCGTCATGACTTCAACAGCTCGGTCCGCCAGTTGCGGAACGCGCTCGAAGGCGTGAACCGGACCGCCCAGGGCGTCCGCAGCGGCAGCGACGAAATCTCGACCGCTTCCGACCAGCTTTCGAAGCGGACGGAACAGCAGGCCGCATCGCTGGAGCAGACAGCGGCGGCGCTCGAAGAGGTGACGACCAATGTGAAGCAGACCTCGGAAAGAGCAAGCGAGGCGCGGGAAATCGTCCGCGATGCAAGCTCCCGCGCTCAGAATTCGAGCACCGTCGTTTCCAACGCGGTCAACGCGATGCAGAAGATCGAGATGGCGTCCAACCAGATCAGCCAGATCATCGGGGTCATCGACGAGATCGCCTTCCAGACCAACCTGCTTGCCCTCAATGCAGGCGTCGAAGCCGCCCGCGCCGGAGAGGCGGGCAAGGGATTTGCGGTTGTCGCCCAGGAAGTCCGCGAACTGGCGCAGCGCTCTGCCAAGGCCGCCAAGGAGATCAAGACCCTGATCGGCAATTCCGAGGCCGCCGTCACCCAGGGCGTCGTTCTCGTCAACGATACGGGCGAAGGCCTCAGGGAGATCGCGCAGCTTGTCGCTGCGGTCAACCAGCACATGGAAGCGATCGCCATTGCCGCGAGCGAACAGGCCTCCGGTCTGTCGGAAATCAATACGTCCGTGAACCATATGGACCAGATGACCCAGCAGAATGCGGCGATGGTCGAGGAAATGAATGCGGCGGGCGCGTCCCTCGCGCAGGAAAGCAGCCGTCTTTCGGAACTGCTGGCGCGCTTCGAAGTAAGCCGGCAGAACGCGCGCGACCAGCGGTCGTTCGCACCCGCAAGGCTGGCGATGGCCAGCTGAGGACGCATCTGCCGGCCGGCCTTCCCGCCTCCTTATCAGGCGGCGGGATTCCATCGGTCAAGGATTTCTGGACCGCAGGCCCGTTTTGAACGGGCCGGCGGTTTCCGTTTTCGGGAGGCGCCGTCAGGCTGTGCGGGGTTTTCCCCATTCGGCGATGGCGATGCCGCCGAGGGCCAGTACCAGCGCGGCGATGTGGAAGAACTGCAGGCGCTCGCCGATGATGGCGACCGACAGCAGCGTGCCGAATACCGGCACGAGATTGATGAACAGTCCGGCGCGGTTGGCACCGATCTGCTCGACACCCTTGATGTAGAGCACCTGCGCGATCAGCGAGGCGAAGATGCCGGTATAAAGCACCACGATCCAGCCTTCGGTGTCGGGCCAGACCAGCCGGTCGTTCGAATATTCCCAAAATACCAGCGGCAGGGAGAAGATCATCGCGAAGAAGGCGGGGATCGCCATCAGCGTGCGCCAATCGATCCTGGGGCGCCATCTGAGCGCCACCGTATAGACCGCATAGGCGACGACCGCGATCATCATGATGGCGTCGCCGGAATTGACGGTGAGCGTCACCAACGCGCCGAGATCCCCGTGGACGGCGGTAAGCACGCCGCCGAGAAGCGTCAGGGTAAAGCCGAGGATCTGGGCCCAGGACACCTTCATCCGGAACAGGACGAAGTTGATGATGAAGATCAGCACCGGGATGACTGCCTGCTCGACCGTCACGTTGATCGCCGTCGTGTAGTTGACGGCCGTATAGAGCGCCGCGTTGAAGACGACATAACCGACGACGCCGAGGAACAGGAGAATCGGCAGGTTCTTCCTGACGACCGGCCAGTCCTTGACGAGCTGCGGCACGGAGATGGCGAAGATGATGGCGACGGCGAAAAACCAGCGCCAGAAAGTGAGCATCATCGGACTGACATGGCCGACGGCGAGCTTGCCCGCTACCGCATTGCCGCCCCAGGCCAGGGTAGCAATGACGAGCGAAAGATATGCCTTTTTATGCAAAACGGTCTCCGGAGCCGGAATATGGCCGCGATTTCAGGGGTGGCGGCGGGGAAATAGCGTGCGGTTCACGCTTTTGTCACGTAAAAACCATGGCTGAGTGACAAACAGGTCGCTTTCCGTCGGCCGAGGCTTTATAGATGCGGCCGTTTGCAGTGCCCTTGAACGGGTTCTCTCCGCCAAAGGCAGTGCATGTAAAATCAAATTGGCGCATCGACCGTATATCAATATTGATCTACGGAAGGTGCGCGTGTGGTCGCGTGGGGCTTTGCCCGCAATACAGGAAACGCAGATGACGAACGTAGTCGTGGTTGGTTCGCAATGGGGTGACGAAGGCAAGGGCAAGATTGTCGATTGGCTTTCCGAACGTGCCGATGTCGTGGTGCGTTTCCAGGGCGGTCACAATGCGGGCCATACGCTCGTCATCGACGGTGTCAGCTACAAGCTCTCGCTGCTGCCTTCGGGCATTGTCCGTCCCGGCAAGATCGCCGTGATCGGCAATGGCGTCGTGCTCGATCCGCATGCGCTTTTGGCGGAAATCGAGAAGCTCGGCGCCCAGGGCGTCAAGGTGACCCCGGAGAACCTGCGCGTTGCCGATAACGCCACGCTGATTCTGTCGCTGCACCGCGAACTCGACGGCATGCGCGAGGATGCCGCCTCCAACAGCGGCACCAAGATCGGCACGACCCGCCGCGGCATCGGCCCGGCCTATGAGGATAAGGTCGGCCGCCGCGCCATCAGGGTCATGGACCTCGCCGATCTCGAAACGCTGCCGGGCAAGGTGGATCGCATCCTCACCCATCACAACGCCCTGCGCCGCGGCCTCGGCGAGAATGAGGTCTCGCACGAGGCGATCATGCAGGAACTGACCTCGATCGCCGACCGCGTATTGCCCTTCCGCGAAACCGTCTGGGAACTGCTCGACAAGCAGCGCCGCAAGGGCGCGCGCATCCTGTTCGAAGGCGCGCAAGGCTCGCTGCTCGATATCGACCACGGCACCTATCCGTTCGTCACCTCGTCGAACACGGTCGCCGGCCAGGCGGCCGCCGGTTCCGGCATGGGCCCGGGCGCGCTCGGCTACATCCTCGGCATCACCAAGGCCTATACGACCCGCGTCGGCGAAGGCCCGTTCCCGACAGAGCTCAAGGACGAGATCGGCCAGTTCCTTGGCGAGAGGGGCCATGAATTCGGCACCGTGACGGGCCGCAAGCGCCGTTGCGGCTGGTTCGACGCGGCACTCGTGCGCCAGTCGGTCGCCACCAACGGCATTACCGGCATCGCGCTCACCAAGCTCGACGTGCTGGACGGCCTCGACGAACTGAAGATCTGCGTTGGCTACAAGCTCGACGGCCAGCAGATCGATCACCTTCCCGCCAGCCAGGGCGCCCAGGCTCGTGTCGAGCCGATCTACGTCACGCTCGAAGGCTGGAAGGAATCGACCGTCGGGGCTCGCTCCTGGGCAGACCTGCCGGCCCAGGCAATCAAATATGTCCGCCAGGTGGAGGAATTGATCGGCGCGCCGGTTGCCCTACTTTCCACCAGCCCGGAGCGGGACGACACCATACTTGTGACCGACCCGTTTGAAGATTAAAGTCAAGAATTGATTACCATTCGGCCGGCCTTCGGGCCGGCTTACATGAGAAAGTGCTGATGGCTGATTTTGTAGCGGTGATCCGCCGCGCCGTTGACGGTCTGGCGA
>Ga0209257_1003567_pt1 | contig 13194 bp, 10 predicted proteins | sample AraplaCvi_mCL_r2_FD_184277 | JGI IMG/M metagenome (GOLD analysis project Ga0209257, IMG submission 184277) | Arabidopsis root microbial communities from North Carolina, USA - plate scrape MF_Cvi_mCL_r2 (SPAdes) (version 2) | ecosystem: Host-associated > Plants > Roots > Endosphere | place: USA...
CTCACTCCCGAACCAATGCTAGACGGGACCGCACAAGTCCTTGGGGAAGGAAGACAAAGTATGGCGGAAATCGCCGCGACGGACGCGCCGCAGAAGCCGACGTCGCTACGGACCGTGGTCGCCGCATCGTCCGCCGGGACGACCTTCGAGTGGTACGACTTCTTCGTCTTCGGAAGCCTGACCGGCGTCATCTCCAAGACCTTCTTCACCGGCCTGCCCGAGACCGCTGCCCTGGCCGCGGCCCTGGCGCTGTTCGGGGCCGGCTTCCTGTTCCGGCCGCTGGGCGCGCTGGTGTTCGGCCGCATCGGCGACCGGGCGGGGCGCAAGGGCGCGTTCCTGGCCACGGTCCTGCTGATGGGCGGCGCCACGGTCGCGATCGGCCTGCTGCCCAGCTACACCCAGGCCGGCATCCTCGGCCCGGCGCTCCTGATCCTGATGCGGATCATCCAGGGCTTCGCGCTGGGCGGGGAGTACGGCGGCGCCGCGATCTATGTGGCCGAGCACGCGCCGCCCGACGGCCGCGGCAAGGCCACCAGCTGGATCCAGACCTCGGCGGCGTTCGGCCTGTTCGGGGCGCTGATCGTGATCCTGCTGACGCGGATGGCCATCGGCAACGCGGCGTTCGACGCCTGGGGCTGGCGGGTCCCATTCCTGTTCTCGGGCATCCTGCTGGCGATCTCGATCTGGATGCGACTCAAGCTCACCGAGAGCCCCGAGTTCGCCAAGCTGAAGGCCGAGGGCAAGCAGAGCCAGGCGCCCTACAAGGAGGCCTTCGGCCACTGGCCGAACCTGAAGCTGGTCCTGATCGCCCTGGTCGGCGTCATGTTCGCCCAAGGGGCGGTCTGGTACACGGCGTTCTTCTACGTGCAGACCTTCATGGAGCGGTTCCTGAAGGTCAGCCCCGAGACCATCAATCTGCTGATGCTGTCGGCCACCGCGGCCAGCGCGGTGCTGTACGTGGTGTTCGGCTGGCTGTCGGACCGCATCGGCCGCAAGACCGTGATGCTGTTCGGCATGGTCCTGATGACCGCCGCCTACTTCCCCGGCTTCCACATGCTGTCGAAGACGCTGAACCCGGCCCTGGCCGAGGCCGAGGCCGCGACCCCGGTGGTGGTGATCGCCGACCCCGCCGACTGCTCGCTGCAGTTCGACCCGGTGGGCAAGGCCAGTTTCCTGTCGTCGTGCGACATCGCCAAGTCGACGCTGGCCAACGCCGGCGTCTCCTACAAGAACGAGCCGGGCGTCGCCGGCCAGCCGGCTCTGGTGCGGATCGGGACCCAGACCATCCCCTCCACCACCGCCGAGGGCCTGTCGCCCCCGGTCGCCAAGGCGGTGAAGGCCAGCGTCGAGGCCCGGCTGAAGACCGCCCTGGCCCAGGCCGGCTATCCGCCCAAGGCGGACCCGAAGCGGATGAACCTGATCGGCGCGTTCGGCGTGCTGCTGGTGTTCGTGATCGCCGCCACGGCGCTCTACGGCCCGATCGCGGCGTGCCTGGTGGAGCTGTTCCCGACCCGGGTGCGCTACACGGCCATGTCGCTGCCCTACCACATCGGCACCGGCTGGGTCGGCGGCTTCGTGCCCTTCACCGCCTTCGCCATCGTGACGACGGTGGGCGACCTCTATTCGGGCCTCTGGTACCCGCTGGCGTTCACGGTGATCTCGGTGCTGGTCTGCTTCTTCCTGCTGCCCGAGACCAAGGGCAAGCCGCTGAGCTAGAATTGCTCCCCCGTCCGGGGACCAATTGCTACTTCGCCGCCCCGTCCAGGCCGGCGATCGTCGCGTAGGACGGCGGGGTCGTGGCCTGGAGCTTCTTCGCCACCACCTCGGCTTCGCGGAGCGCGCGCAGGACGTTGCCGCCGGCGACCTTGCCGAGGTCCTCGTCCGACCAGCCGCGGCGGGCCAGTTCGGCCAGCAGGTCGGGGAACTTGTCCACGCCCTCCAGGCCCACCGGCGTGTCGCCGATGCCGTCGAAGTCCGAGCCGATGCCGACGCAGTCGACGCCGCAAACCTTGGCGATGTGCTCCACGTGGTCGGCCACCTGGGCCAGCGTCGCCGGCGGGCCGGGGTGTTCCTTGTCCCAGGCGTCGAGGGCCGCCTTCGCCTTCTCCGGCTGGCCGATGTAGAGGCCGCCGAACGGCGGGGCGTTGTAGCGGGCCTGTTCCGCCGAGCGGTCGGCGGCCCAGCGGTTGCGCGCCTCCGACACATAGGTCGTGGCGAAGTTGACCATGACCACGCCGCGGTTCTGCTTCACGAGCAGCAGCACCTCGTCAGGGACGTTGCGGGCGTGCGGGGCCACCGCCGCCGCGCCCGAGTGCGAGAAGATCACCGGCGCCTTGGAGACCTCCAGCGCGTCCCGCATCGTCTTCTCCGAGACGTGGCTGAGGTCGACCAGCATGCCCATGCGGTTCATCTCGGCCACCACCGCCTTGCCGAACGGGGTCAGGCCGTTGTGCACCGGATTGGCGGTGGCCGAGTCCCCCCAGCGGGTGGCGATGGCGTGGGTCAGCGTCATGTAGCGCGCGCCGGCGGCGTACATCTGGCGCAGCACCGGCAGGCTGTCGTCGATCTGGTGGCCGCCCTCGATGCCGATCAGCGAGGCCACCTTGCCCGCCTTGTGGATGCGGATGACGTCGTCGGCCGTGTAGGCCATCTCGAAGACATCGGGATAGCGGGCGGCCATACCCTTCACGATGTCGATCTGCTCCAGCGTCATCTGCACGGCGATCGGGCCGTCGAACTGCGGCGAGATGAACACCGACCAGAACTGGCCGCCCACGCGGCCGGCCTTCAGGCGCGGGATGTCGGTCATCAGGCCGATCTGGCCCGGCCGCGAGCCCGGCAGCTTGGCGGTGTCGGACCGCAGGTCCAGTTTGCCGACGTCGCCACCCGCCCGGCCGCGGATCTCGCCCGGCAGGTCGTTGTGGCCGTCGATCAGCGGCGTCTTGGCCAGCACCTTCTCGACCCGGGCTCTGATCTTGGGATCGACGGGCTGGGCCGATGCCGAGCCCGCGGCCAGCACCGCCACGGCGGCCCCGCACGCCGCCACCGACTTCCACGCCATACGCCTACGTCCCCTTGATCCAGACAGTCAGGTTGCAGAGCCGTCCGGGCCGGTCAACGGCGGCCGCGTCCAGCTCCGCCGCGATCAGAACTCGGTCGACAACGTCACCTGCACCGTCCGCCGCGGCCCCGGCCGGAACGAGGCCGGCGTGCTGATCGTGGTCGAGATCGTGCCGAGGTAGTCCTCGTCCAGCAGGTTGTCGACGTTGACCCGGGCCTTCACGTTCTTCAGCGGCCCGACGAACACCCCGTCGCCCAGGTCGAGGTAGGCGTTGAGGATCGTGTACCCGCCCGTGGTCTCGGTGTTGGTGAAGTTGGTGTAGCGCTTGGAGATCGTCCGGGCCGACAGGTTGAGAATCGCCCCCGGCGCCGGCTCCCACGTCACCCCGCCCTGGAACAGCCACTTCGGGAAGTCCGGGACCCGGTTGCCGGCGATCAGGAAGGTGGCGAAATTGTCCTTGAATTCCGAGACGTTGTACGAGGCGTTGGCGTTGAAATAGACCTTGCCGCCGAACAGCTCAGGCTTCCACTGGCCGCTGAACTCCGCGCCGTGCGCCTCGACCGCGCCCACGTTCTGGAAGAAGGTCTCGGTCGTCGTGCTGCCGGGCACCGGCGAGGCGAACGACTGCAGCCGGTTGTCGAACCGGGTGAAGTAGGCGACCAGCGAGGCGTTGAACGTCGGCCGGTTGGTGCGCACGCCCAGCTCGTAGTTCTTGGCCTTCTCGGCGTCGGGTCCGGGCGCCAGCGGGCTGGCGGCCGAGAAGATGTCGTCCGCCCCGCGCGGCAGGGCCATGTTCTCGGAGTAGGACGCGAACACCTGCTCGCGCTCGGTGACCGACCAGACGGCGCCCACCTGGGGCAGGAAGTAGTCCTTCCAGTTGTCAGTGATGGTGGGCTGGCGGCGGTTGATGAAGTCGCCGGGGTTCCGGTAGCCGGCGATCTCGTAATCGATGTCCAGGCCCTTGAAGCCCACGTCCACCTTCAACCGGTCGTCCAGCAGGCTGACGGTGTCCTTCACGAACACCTGCAGGGTCTTCCGCGTCGAGGTGTAGTTGCGCTGCAGGTGCACCGGCTCGTTGAACAGCGGCGCGCCGTCCGGGTTGCCGTTCGCCACGTTGTAGCGCTGCTGGGTGCGGTGGTAGTCGTCGTCCTCGTACCAGGCGCCGGCCTGGACGGTGTTGATCCCCCATCGCCAGGTCAGGCTGCTGTTCACGCCCTTGCGCGTGCCGTCGATGGTCGACAGGCCGTACTGGATGCCGCGCGGCGCGGTAAGGCCGGCCACGATCAACCGCTCGGCGTTGTAGTTGGCCAGCGAGGTGGCATAGGCCTCAGGCGAGACGCCGTAGCCTTCCTTGTCCTCGTAGTAGCCGGTGACCGAGACGTCGACCGCCTCGCCCAGCGGGGTCTTCAGCGTGGCCGCGTAGAGGTGGTCCTCCCGGCTGTTCACCGCGAACTTGTAGTACTGGTTGTAGTTGGTGTTCGAGTACGGGATTCCCGCCGTCGTGATCGGCAGGGACGTCGCGGTCGCCGCCGAGCCCAGCGCTCCGGGCACGGGCACATAGCCCAGGTAGGCGAAGTCGCGGCCGCTGCGGCCGAAGATGTCCCCCGCCGTCCCGCGATACTGGGCCTTGGTGATCGAGGGGCTGTCGTAGTCGAAGTACTTGTTGTGCACCGTCTGGAAGGTCACCGAGCCCTCGCCGAAGCGGTAGCGGATCTGGCCCTCGTAGTGGTCGCGGTCGATGGTGCCCGGCCCGCGCCACAGTTCGCCCGAGACGGTCGAGAAACTGCCGAAGGCCGAGAAGCCGTTGTGCTCGCCGGTGTCCAGGCGAACGAAGCCGCGCAGCAGTTCGTCGCTGCCGCGGCTGAAGCTGACCCGCCCGCCGAAGTCCTCCGAGGGGCCGCGGCTGATGTAGCTGACGATCGGCCCCAGCGAGGCGTAGCTGGCCAGCGAGACGTCGCCCGAGCCGGCGGAGGCGGTGACCCGCGCCAGGTTCTCGTTGTCGACGTAGCGGTAGATGGGCGAACCGCCGAACTGGTCGGATCGGCCCATGGGGACGTCGTCCAGCAGGAAGCCGATCTGCTGGAAGTTGAAGGCGCGCACCGAGACCGAATTGCCGAACTCGTACATGCCCAGCGCGTCGTTCGCCTGGACGTTAAAGCCCGGCAGGCTCTCCAGCATCTTCAGGCCGGTGATCCCGGCGGGCGCCGACAGCAGGGCGTCGCTGGTGATCGAGACGGTGGCGGTGGCGTGGTCCGTGCCGATGGCGACCGTGGCTTCCGACACGCGGCTGCCGGTCACGACCAGTTCCTCCACCTCCGACGGCCGCGCCTGGGCCATCGCGTCCGTCCCGGCCAGCGCGCCCACCAGGGCTCCCACGCTCGCCAGCCGCCGCCCCACCCGGCGCACGCTGTACGTCTTCGAACTCTTCCCCATCGCCCCCTCGCTCCGCTGTCTGCGGGCACGGGGAGCGGCGTCGCGGCGGAGCGACAAGTCTGTGACAGTCAAAAAAGCACGAACGGTCGCTTAATGCGCAGCGGATGACCGCCGGGCGCCGGGTTCCTCAGCAACCGGCGTCAGGCGGGCTCGCGGGCGCGGCGCAGCTCGCTGTCGAGCGCCCGGATGTCCACCGGCTTGCGGACGCGCGGCCAGGCCTCGTAGGTGGGATGATCCTCGAGTTGCTCGTAGCCTGAACAGAAGACGAAGGGCACCTGCCTCGACTGCAGCCATTCGGCCAGCGGATAGACGGGCTCACCGGCGAGGTTCACGTCGAGCACCGCCGCGTCGGGCATGGCCCCTTCCTCCATCAGCCGCCGGGCCTCGTCGATGGAGGCGGCCGGCCCGATGATCTTCCAGCCCAGCGACGCCAGGTCCTGGCAGACCGCCAACGCGATCAGGGACTCGTCCTCGACGACGAGCAGGCGCCCGCGTCCGTGGCCCTCGAGGGCGCCGGGCGCGGCCGTGTCGGGCGCGGCGCCCGCTGCGGTGTGGTCATGGCGATGGGCCTTGAGCGGCAGGGTCGCGACGAGACGCATCCCGCCGGGGGGCCAGCTGATGTCGATGGAGCCCCCGAGCTGGCGCGTCGCCACCTCCTTGACGAGGGTCGAGCCAAAGCCCGCCGAGGTGGGTTCCTGGACCGGCCGGCCCTTGGTCTCGATCCACCGGAATTCCAGGTCGCCCGCGGGGAGGATTGTCCAACCGATGTCCACGCGCCCTGAGTCGACCGAGAGCGCCCCATACTTCACGGCGTTGGTCGCCAGTTCGTGGATGAGCAGGCTCAGGGGCTGCACCGCATTGGGCGGCAGGATGAAGGTGGGGCCGTCGATCCTGACCTGACCGCCGCGATGGTAGGCGGCGGTCTCGTCGGTCGCGATCTGGGCGAGGTCCCCGCCCTCCCAACTGTTCTGCGCGAGCAGGGAATGGGCCCTGCCCAGGGCGGCGATCCGCCCGCGCACGGCGGCGACGAACTCTTCCTTGCTCGCGGCGCGCGTGAGGGCGACCACCGCCTGGACGACCGCCAGGGCGTTCTTGGCGCGGTGATCCACTTCGCGAGCCAGCAGATGGCGGGCCTCTTCGTTGGCCTTGCGCTCGGTGATGTCGCGCAGGATGACGGTGCCGAGCCGCATCCCACCGACCTCGACCTGCGAGATCGACGCCTCGACCGGGAACTCCTCGCCGTTGGCCCGCAGGCCGCTCACGGCGCCGAGCGCGCCCATCCGCCGGTTGGTGACCCCGGCGGTCTTGAACCGGCGGATGTGCTCGGAGTGCCCGGCGCGGAACCGTTCGGGGATGAAGGTCTCGAGCGGCGCCCCGATCGCCTCCGCTGCAGAGACGCCGAACATCCGCTCCGCGGCGGGATTGAACAGCATGATGCGGTGCTGCTCGTCGACGGTGATCAGGGCGTCCATCGCCGACTCGACGATGCCTTCCATTCGCCGCCGGCTCTCCAGCAGCGCATCCTCGGCGGCCTTCCGCTCGGTAATGTCCCGCAGGATGACGGTCGAGAGGCGCTCGCCGCCGATCTGCACCTGCGAGATGGACGCCTCGATCGGAAATTCCTCACCGTCGGCGCGCAGGCCGCTGATCGCGCCCAGCGAGCCCATCTGGCGATTGGTCACCCCCGTCGCGCTGAACCGGCGGATGTGGGCCGCATGCGTGTCCCGATAGCGTTCCGGCATGAACCGCGAGATGTGCTGGCCCAGCGCATCGGCGGCCGGCAGACCGAACATGCGCTCGGCGGCCGGGTTGAACAGCACGATCTCCTGCCTGTCGTTGATGGTGATGATGGCGTCCATGGCCGAGGCGACGATGCCCTCGAGCCGTTGAGCGCTCTCCGTCCCGTTGCGCGAAGTTCGGTGCTTCCTCGAACGAGCGGCCATGCCTTGTCCCCGCGATTCGGGATACAATACATGATAGCTTTTTTATGAACCGCCAACCTTCGGTTGCTTCGCCTGACCGATAGGTCAGCGGCTCTTGCCCTGGGGTGAACGTCAGGACGCGATCGGCAGGATCTCGGTGGAGACGGCGAGCGCCTGGAGGGCCGCCTGCTCCGTGCGCCAGGACGAGCCGGTGATCAGGCGCGCCACGGTGAGGCCCTCGGCCGCGAACTCCGCGAGCTGGGCCGGCGTGCGGGCCTCGAACCGCTCGGCGTCGCGGCGGGCCAGGGTCAGGACATCGGCATGCGCCTCGGGGTCGCAGACCAGGACGTCGGCGGCCGCCAGCGCCCGGACCGCGCGCAGGGTCAGGAGGTCGGCGGGGCCCCGGGCGTCGATGTACTGCACGCGGCCGGCGAGGCCGGGGCTGTCGCGCAGGGCGGCGCGCAGCCGCTCCTTCGCCCCTTCCATGTCGCCGGCGACGGCCGCCTCCGCCGCCGGGCCGCTCAGGGCGGCGCGCAGGAAACGGCGGCGGGCATGGGCGTCGGGCAGGGCGGCGCGCACCTCGTCCTGCAGGCTGCGGAACAGGGCCGCCACCCGGCCGGTCCCCTCGGGCACGCGGGCCTCGATGTCGTGGCGAAGCATGGTCGCCAGCATGGGCGAGGCGCCGCCGGTGCCGATGGCGGCCACGACCTCGCCGCGGTCGATCACGGCCGGGGTGGTGAAGTCGCAGAGCGCCGGCCGGTCGACCACGTTTACCGGCACGTTCGCCGCGCGCGCCGCCTCGGCCGCGGCCGCGGCCCACCCATCGTCGTCGCCGGCCACGAAGGCCAGCGTCATCCCGGCATAGGCCTTGGGGTCCAGGGCGTCGGCGCCCGTCAGGCGGACGAGCGTCGCCGGCGAGCCCGCGAACAGCCGGACCTTGGCCTCCGCCGCCTCACCCTCGCCCGCGATGGCCACCGAGCGGCCGGCGAGCGGGAAGAAGGCGGGGAAGGCGTCCATGGCTATTTCAGGGTCTTCAGGTAGCCGATGACCGCGGCGCGGTTCTCGGGGTTGGGCACCGAGATCATCATCTTCGTGCCGGGCGCGAAGGCCGGCGGGCTCTTCAGGAAGGCGTCGAGGTTGGCATCGGTCCAGGTCCCGCCCTTGCCCTTGAGGCCCGCGGAATAGGCGAAGGTCTTCGACGCGACAGGCGCGCCGGCGACGCCGGCCAGGGACGGCCCCATCGACGAGCCCCCGTGGCACATCTTGCACTGCAGGTTGAAGATCTGCGCGCCGTCGGCGGCCAGGGCGGGCGCGGCGGCGAGCGAGAGGGCCAGGGCGGCGGCGGCGACGCGAAGCATGGTGTCTCCTGGATTTCGTAGGACGAGTACGGACTAAACTTCGACCGCGCCGAATACCAAGGTGGGAATTTACGAGGCGGTCTGAACAACGTTAGGATTAGCGCCAAATCAGTCGAGGAGCGGCTCCATGGCGACCACGGTGGATGTGAACGGACGGCCCCTGAACGTCAACTCGCCGCCCGACACCCCGTTGCTATGGGTGCTGCGAGATGAACTGGGCCTGACCGGCACGAAGTATGGCTGTGGCGTAGCGCAGTGCGGGGCCTGCACGGTGCTGGCGGACGGCCAGCCGATCCGCTCGTGCCAGACGCCAATTTCCGCCCTGGGCGCCGCGAAAATCACCACCATCGAGGGATTGGGCGGCAATCACCCCGTCCAGCAGGCCTGGGTGAAGCTGGACGTGCCGCAGTGCGGCTACTGCCAGTCGGGCCAGATCATGAGCGCCTGCGCCCTGCTGGCCGCGAACCCGAAGCCGGACGACGCGGCGATCACCGGGGCCATGGACGGCAACATCTGCCGCTGCGGGGCCTATCAGCGGATCCGCGCCGCGATCAAGGAGGCCGCCGCCATGCCCGCCGCGCCCGCCGAACAACCTGCCGCCACCGCGCCCGTCGCGGCGAAGCCGGCCGCGTAGGGGGGACGTCATGAACAAGCCCTTCAAGACGATCGCCGCCGCCGCCAGCCGCCGCGAGGTGCTCGTTGTCGGCGCGACCCTGGCCGGCAGTTCGCTGCTGGTCGGCTGCTCGTTGCCCGACATGCTGTCGAGCGGCTCGAAGGTGGAGGTCGGCGCGTTCGGCCCCTTCCTCAAGTTCGCGCCCGACGGGACCGTGACCGTCATCTCCAAGCACATCGAGTTCGGCCAGGGGAACCACGCGGGCCTGGCCGCCATCGCGGCCGAGGAGCTGGACGCCGACTGGACCAAGGTGAAGGTCGAGCAGGCCGCCGCCAACGCCAAGCTGTACGGCAACGTCAACATGGGCGGGACCCAGGGCACCGGCGGCTCGTCGGCCATCGCCAACTCCTGGACCCAGCTGCGCACCGCCGGCGCCGCGGCGCGGGCGATGTTCGTCTCGGCCGCGGCGACCAAATGGGGCGTGCCCGCGTCCGAGATCACGGTCTCGAACGGCGTGATCGCCCATTCGTCCGGCAAGCAGGCCGGGTTCGGCGAGCTGGTGTCGGACGCCGCCAAGGTGGCCCCGCCCGAGACGCCGGTCCTGAAGGACCCGAAGACCTTCACCCTCGTGGGCACCGACCGCGTCCGCCGCAAGGACTCCCAGGCCAAGAGCGACGGCACGGCGCGCTATACCCAGGACGTCCGCCTGCCCGACATGCTGGTCGCCATGGTGGCCCACGCGCCGAAGTTCGGGGCCAAGGTGAAGTCGTTCGACGCGACCGAGGCCAGGAAGGTCGCGGGCGTGGTCAACGTCTACGAGATCCCCACCGGCGTGGCGGTGGTGGCCAGTTCGACCTGGGCCGCCAAGCAGGGCCGCGACGCCCTGAAGGTCGACTGGGACGAGTCCAAGGCCGAGACGCGCGGGTCGGCGCAACTGCTGCAGCAGTTCAAGGACCTGGCGTCGGGCAAGACCGCCGCCCCTGACGACAAGAAGAAGGGCTGGAAGGGCTTCGATTCCAAGGGCGACGCGGCGAAGGCCGCCGGCGGGACCGCCGCCGTCGAGGTCACCTACGACTTCCCCTACCTGGCCCACGCCACCATGGAGCCGATGAACTGCGTGGCCATGGTGGGCAAGGGTCCGACGAAGCTGGTGTTCGGCTCCCAGACCCCGACCCTGGACCAGATGAACACGGCCAAGATCGTCTTCGCCTTGCCGGGCTCCGTCGAGATCGAGACGCTGTTCGCCGGCGGCTCGTTCGGCCGGCGGGCCAACTTCCAGTCGGACTACGTCACCGAGTGCGTCCACATCGCCAAGAAGGTGGGCAAGGGCCGGCCGGTGAAGCTGGTCTGGACCCGCGAGGACGACATGCGCGCCGGCTACTTCCGGCCGCTGGTGCACCATGCGGTGCGGGTCACCACCGACGTCGAGGGTTTCCCGGCCACCTGGAAGCACCGGGTCGTCACCCAGTCGATCATGAAGGGCGCGCCCCCCGGATCGCCCGGCGGCGGCGGCATCGACTTCACTGCGGTCGAAGGGGCGATGGGTTCGCCCTACCTCAAGGCGACGCCGATCGTGGACGCCCAGCTGATCACCCCGGACGCCGGCGTGCCGGTGCTGTGGTGGCGCTCGGTGGGCGCGACGCACACGGCCTATGTGATGGAGCACACCGTCGACCAGCTCGCGAAAAAGGCGGGCAAGGACCCGGTCGAGTACCGCCGCGCGCTCTACCAGAAGGCCGGCGCGGGCCGGCACCTGGCGGTGCTGAACCTGGCGGCCGAGAAGGCGGGCTGGACGACGCCCGCGGCCGACGGCTGGACCCGCGGCGTGGCGGTGCACGAGAGCTTCGGCTCGGTCGTCGCCCAGATCGCCGAGGTGAAGGTCGAGAACGGCGTGCCCAAGGTGGGCCGCGTGGTCACCGCCATCGACTGCGGCACGGCCATCTCGCCCGACCAGATCGCGGCGCAGATGGAAGGCGGCACCTGCTACGGCCTGTCGGCGGCGCTGTTTGGGAACGTGACCCTGACCGGCGGCGTGGTCGACCAGCAGAACTTCGACACCTACCGCGTGCTGCGCAACTCCGAGGCGCCGACCGTGGAGACCTACATCGTGCCGTCGACCGCCCCGCCCAGCGGAGTGGGGGAGCCGGGGACGCCGGTGATCGGCCCCGCCGTGGCCAACGCGCTCCTGGCCATCACCGGCCAGCCGACGCTCAGCCAGCCGTTCGTGAAGGCCTAGTCGTCATCGTCATCCCACGGTCAGCCGGAGGCTGAACCGTGGGACCCATGCGGCCTCTAGCTTGGGTCGCCCGGTCAAGCCGGGCGATGACGGCAGCGCGACGCATGCTAACTCCCCCCGCATGAACTTCGACCTCATGCGACTGGTCGCGGCGCTGCTGGTGGTGGTGAGCCACACCTTCCCGCTGGCCGGCCAGGCGCCCTTCCGGATCATGGGCGTGGAGGACCTGGGCGCGCTGGGCGTCTCGGTCTTCTTCGTGATCAGCGGCTATCTGGTCAGCGCCAGCTACGAGCGCGACCCGAAGAGCTACCTGCTGAAACGCATCCTGCGGATCGAGCCCGGCCTGATCGCCTCGCTGGTGGTCACCGTGGCCGCACTGGGCTTCGTCACCACGGCGTCGGCGGCCGCGTACTGGCCGCAGGCTGGGCTCTATGTCCTGCGCAACGCCCTGCTCTACCCGGCCACCTACGCCCTGCCCGGCGTATTCCAGGACGTGCCGATGGCCGGGGTGGTCAACGGCGTGCTCTGGACCCTGCGGCTCGAGTTCACCTTCTACATCGTGCTGATGCTGATCCGGGCGCGGCTGGCTTGGGTGCTGGCGCTGGCGGCGATTTGCGCGGTGGTCTTCGTGACGATGACCTTCACCCATCCGCACTGGGCGCAGGAGAAGCTGACGCGGATCGCGTTCCTGGGCGCGCGCAACGGCCTGCTGTTCTTCGCCGGCGCGGCGCTGCAGCTCTCGCGCCACAAGGTCCCGCGGTGGCTGGGCGGGGTGTCGGTCGTGGCGTTCCCGTTCCTGGGGCCGCTGGCGCTGCCCACCGCCGTGCTGGGCCTGGCGCGGCCGGGCAAGCTGCCGGCCGACCTCAGCTACGGCGTCTACATCTACGCCTTTCCGGTCCAGCAGATCCTGGCGGCGCAGGGCCAGCTCAACGTGGCGACCGCAGTGCTGGGCGTGCTGCCCTTCGCGTTGGCGAGCTGGTTCCTGGTGGAGCGCCCAGCGCTGCGGCTGAAGCCGGGGCCGCGTCCGGCATGGTGACCTGAAACGTCACATTTGATCGGTTCCCGGTGAACCAATCACGGTTTCGTGCGCTCCGTCCGGGCAACCACTCAGGAGACCCCCAATGCGCATTGCGATCACCGCCATCGCCGCCCTCGGCGCGATCAGCCTCGCCGCCTGCAACAAGCCGGCGGAGAAGGCCGCGGACGCCCAGGCCGACGCCGTCCAGGCCGACGCCAACGCCGCCGCCGACCAGCTGAACGCCCAGGCGGATGCGGCGAAGGCCAATGCCGACGCCGCCGCGGACGCCACCAAGGCCGCGGCCGACGCCACGGCCGAGAAGCTCGACGCCAAGGCCGAGGCCGTGAAGGAATCGGGCGAGGCCAAGGCCGACGCCATCAAGGAAGCCGCCGAGAAGAAGTAGACCGTCTCCACGACAGGGACGGGAGAGGGTCCCGAAGCTCAGCCGAGCTTCGGGACCCTTGCTTTTGCGAGCCGCCCGACATCGGCCGTCGCGCGCCGCCAGCCCAGCCAGACGCCGGTGGCGACGCCGACCCCCGCGAACGCCAGCAGC
>Ga0209257_1003570_pt1 | contig 13186 bp, 11 predicted proteins | sample AraplaCvi_mCL_r2_FD_184277 | JGI IMG/M metagenome (GOLD analysis project Ga0209257, IMG submission 184277) | Arabidopsis root microbial communities from North Carolina, USA - plate scrape MF_Cvi_mCL_r2 (SPAdes) (version 2) | ecosystem: Host-associated > Plants > Roots > Endosphere | place: USA...
CAAAGCCGACGGCGCCCCGCTGACGCTGATCGGCTGGAGCCTGGGCGGCGTCATCGCCCGCGAAACGGCGCGCCTCTACCCGCACCTCGTCCGCGAGATCATCACCATGGGCACCCCGATCATCGGCGGCCCCAAATATACCGCGCTCGCCCGGCGCTTCGCAGGGCGCGATTTCGACGCGATCGAGCGCGAGATTCACGCGCGCAACCTCAAAGGGCTGACCCAGCCCCTCACGGTCATCTATTCCGGCCGCGATGGTATCGTCGGTCCCGATATCGCGGTCGACATCTACAATCCGCAGGCCCGCAACATAAAGGTCGATACCACGCACCTCGGCCTCGGTATCGCCCCGCGCGTGTGGCGGATCATCGCGGACACATTGGCAGGCGTGACAAACCCCCAAAAATAGACTAGGGGCGCCGCCAATCATGACAGTCAAAACCCTCCCCACCCAGCCGAAGGTCGGCATGGTTTCGCTCGGCTGCCCGAAGGCGCTCGTCGACAGCGAACGGATTCTCACCAAGCTGCGCGCCGATGGCTATGGCCTGTCGCCCGACTATGCCGGCGCCGACGTCGTGCTCGTCAACACCTGCGGCTTCCTCGATTCCGCCAAGGAAGAAAGCCTCGAAGCCATCGGCGAAGCGATGGCCGAAAACGGCCGCGTCATCGTCACCGGCTGCATGGGCAATGAAGCCGAGGTCATCCGCGCGCGCTTCCCGAACGTGCTCGCGGTCACGGGCGCGCATCAGTACGAACAGGTCGTCGACGCGGTTCACGATGCCGCGCCGCCGACGCAGGGCCCCTTCATCGACCTCGTCCCCGAGGGCGGCCTCAAGCTGACGCCGCGCCACTACAGCTATCTGAAGATCAGCGAAGGCTGCAATCACAGCTGCTCCTTCTGCATCATTCCCGATCTGCGCGGCAAACTCGTCAGCCGCCGCATCGACGCGGTGCTCCGCGAGGCCGAAAAGCTCGTCGCCGCGGGCACCAAGGAACTGCTGGTCATCAGCCAGGACACCTCGGCCTATGGCGTCGATATCCGCCACGACCCGCGTCAGTGGCACGGCCGCGAGGTGCGCGCGCACATGACCGACCTCGCGCGCGAACTCGGCCAGCTAAAGACCGGCGAAGGCAACGCCCCTTGGGTCCGCCTCCACTATGTCTACCCCTATCCGCACGTCGACGCGGTGATCCCGCTGATGGCCGAGGGGCTGCTGACCCCTTATCTCGACATCCCTTTCCAGCACGCCGCGCCCAGCGTCCTCAAGCGCATGAAGCGCCCCGCGAACGAGGCGAAAGTGCTCGAGCGGCTGAAGAACTGGCGCGCCATCGCGCCCGACATCTCGATCCGCTCCAGCTTCGTCGTCGGTTTTCCCGGCGAGACCGAGGAGGATTTCCGGTATCTTCTCGACTGGCTCGACGAAGCGCAACTCGACCGCGTCGGGGCTTTTCGCTTCGAACCCGTCGCAGGCGCACAAGCCAATGCGCTCGAAAATCCGGTGCCCGAAGAGGTCAAGGAAGAGCGCTATCAGCGCATCATGGACAAGACCGCCGCGATCAGCGCTGCGAAGCTCGAAGCCAAGATCGGCCGCACGCTGCCCGTGATCATCGACGAGGTCGGCGAGGCTGATGAAGACGGCAGCATCGGCGCCACCGGCCGCTCCCAAGCCGACGCGCCCGAAATCGACGGCCATGTCTATCTGCGTGACGTCGCGGCGACGCTGAAGGCGGGCGATATTGTCGACGTCGAGATCGAGGATGCCGACGAACACGACCTGTTCGGGGTCGTGACCGCCTGACCGGGTTTACGGGGTCGCCGCGCGGCGCTCGGCCCGGCGAAGGCTGAAAAGCGGGACGAAGTCGCGCGGAATGTCACGTGCAACTTTCAGGAACTGCGACGCGACATCGGGCCGCCGACGCAGCCTTGTCTCCGCGTTCGGCAAAACGGACTCGTTCGAATAGAGCGAGAAATCAGCCGGCTGCATATCCTCGATCATCTCGCCAGCCTGTACCGAGTCGGCGAGCATTGCATTTGCGGCCTTCGCGGCCTCGTCATTTGCGCCGACGCAAAGCATCGCCTGAACGGCAGACGACCGCGAATCATCGCTATGCGCGACCGCCTCGGCAAGCAGCGCTTTTGCTTCGTCGTTGCGCCCCAGTCCGGCGAGCGCACAGATGCGGGTCCTGCGCACGAGAGCCCGGGCATAGTCGTTGCCATGATTCTCGGCGATCTTGCCCGCCATATCGGTCGCGATCAGGCCACGCTCGTTTTCGCCGATCCCGACCAGCCGGATAGCGCGATTGATGACGAAATTGACGATCCACCCCTTACCGTCACCCGGATCGACCGACGCCATCCGTTCGTAAATGGCGTCGGCATCGGCGCGCCGGCCCGTGGCGTCGAGCGCCCGTATTTTGGCGCTCAGCGCCCATGCCATATCCTCGGTCAGCGCCCCATAGGCGTCCGCGGCGGGTTCGCGTGATGAAACGAGCGCGACCGCATCGTCGAATCGCCCCGCATAAACATAGGCCTCGGCCAATTCCTTGAGCGCCTCGTCATTCTCGCGATCGGCATCGAACCAGCTCTTCCGCTGATCGACCAGCGCATTGATGACAGTCGCCATATTTTTTCCGGCGCGCGCTTCGATATCGGGCCACAGCGCCGCAAAACGGCGATCACCGAGTGTCGAAAGAACGGTAATCGGCGAAGTCAGTTCGGGCAAAAGGGCTCGCGCGGCGTCGATATTCCCCGCCTCTACCTCCCATTTGAAGAGCTGGGATGCCATCCCTTCGACCGTCAGCATATCGAATTTCTCGCGCCGTTCAGGCTTCAGCAGTTCCCGGAAGAGTGCAAGGCGCCGTTCGGGTTGCTTCGCCTTGGCGTAGCTGCGAGCGAAATCCCATACGAACAGGCTTTGCTCCCGCGTCACGCCTTTCGCGGCGGCGGCATCGACGAAGGCGAGAAACCTGTCCTTGGCGACCTCGTCGTGGCCGGCCCTTTGGAGGATGAGGATCGACATCGGAAAATCCAGCGGACGCCCCATGCGGCGTTCGACGACGCCCATCAACTGATAGGCGTCGGCCCACCTTTCCTCTTCATAGGCGCAGACCATATCCGAATAGACCGCGAGGACGCCTACCCGCCGGTCGAACGTGCCGCGCGTTTCCATTTGACGGGTCAGCGGTTCCAACACCCCGCACCAATCGGGAGACTCCGACTTGAGCGCGGTTTCCAGTTCGACCGCCAGCTGCTCGTCGCTGTACGTCGTATAATTGATCGTCGGCGCCGGCTCGGCCCGCGCCGGAAACACGGAAAATGCAGCCGCTGCCGCGCAAAACGCGGCGCGCCGAAAGACATCGTTCCTGCGACCCAAAGCACGCCCCCTTCCACCCCGGACCAATCCAATGTGCCGGACCTCCGCCACGCTGCCAAGCGCCATTGTCAGGGGCACCAACATTCATCCTCCGAAACGGAGCCGTGCTTCTGCTCTGGCCGATCGACCCGCGAACGTCCGCGGTCCGACCACGGGGCACCATGCGATTTCGATCACCGGCAGGAACGACTTGCACGCCGTTGCTGTTATAGTGTTCAGTGGACCGCGGCAGGGGCATTGCATGCGTATTATCCCGTTGCTGACAGCAGGACTGCTTTTCGCAATCACCCTTGCCGCCTGCGACCCGGCGAAAGGGGGAGCAGAGGCCCCTCCCCGCGCCGACGACGTCGCACCGATGCCCAGCCAACGCTCGCTTATCGCGGTGCCGATCAATGCCGACATCGCGCCGCTGAAGCAGCAACTCGAACGGGCAATACCCCGCACCTTGTGGGCAATAAACCAGCGCGAGAAAGCATGCGTCGCGCCGCAGCGGGTCAAGGTCTTCGGCAAGCGCGTGAAGGTCACCCCCGCTATTCCCTGCACGATCGTCGGGCAGGTTACCCGTGGCGCGCTGCGCTTTCGGGGCGAAGGCAACGAGATCATTATCGACATGCCGATCCACGCAACGGTCGCCGCGCGCGATGTCGGCGGGGTTCTCAAGGGCGAGACCGCAACCGGATCGGCCCTCGTCCATGCACGCATCCGGATCGACCTGGCGTCCGACTGGCGGATGCAGGGCAAGGCACGGATCGGCTATGGCTGGACGAAGGCGCCGGGGATCGATTTCCTGGGCAAACGGATAACCTTCACCGACCAGGCCGACGAAAAGCTGGCGCCGGTGATCCGCGACGTCGAACGCGAAGTGAACCGCGAGATCGGCAGGATCAATATCCGGGGTCAGGCGGCCGACATCTGGCGGCAGGCCTTTACCGTGCTCGAACTCAATCGCGAAAAGCCGCCCGTATGGATGCGCGTGACGCCGCAGCGCATTCTTTATGGCGGGTATCGCCTCGACGGAACGCGGATCAATCTGAATCTCGGCATCGAGGGGGTGACCGAGACCTTCGTATCTGACCGCCCCGACGATCCCAAGCCGACGCCATTGCCGAAGCTGGTGCGCGATACGCCGCGCCCGCACCTCGATATCCGCGTGCCCGTGATCGCCGACTATGCCCAGCTCCGGCCGGTAATCGACCGCGCGCTGGCAAAGCGCGCGATGCGGCCGTTCGTGCTGCCGAAGCTGGGACCGATGATGGTCAAATTCGGGCCTTCGACGGTCTATGGCGCACCCGACGGGCGGATTGCAGTCGGCGCTGACGTCGAGGCCAAGCTCGCGGCGCGAAGCGGCGCACCGACGCGCGGGCGCATCTGGATGACCGCGGTGCCGGTCAACGAAGCCGGATCGGCCACCGTCCGCTTTACGCAAATCGTGGTCAACGGCGATACCGACGGGGTCGGCGGCGACCTGCTGATCCTGCTGGGCCGCAGCGAAGGCTTCGCGCCACTGATCGCGGACGCCCTGACGCAGAATTTCACTCGCGACCTCACCGAACTGGAAGGTAAAATCCGGCGGGCGGTCGATCAGAGGCGCGAGGGGGCTTTTGTCATCCGCACGCATATCGACGGCTTCGAGACCGGCGAGATCAGGGCCTATGGCAACGGACTCTATCTGCCGGTACGACTGACCGGCAACGCGAGCGTGGACTATCGTCCGCGCCGATAGACGAAACCGGAAGGGCTCGACATTTGAACAGACTGAGCGGGGTGGCCGCCATAGTCGCATCGCTGGCCTTGCCGATGGCGGCAAGCGCGACCACGTCCGCGCCGCCCGGGATGGTCAGTGCGTTCGCCGACGCCCGACACGCCGTCGAGGATGCCAGCGCCTGCATTGCCCGGGAAAGCGTCTGGCAGGTCGAGAGCCTTGACCAACGCCTCATCGAACTGCGGCGGAAGGTCGGCGGCCTCTGGGGTCATCAGGCGGTGGCCGACCGCGAATATGAGGCCCGTCCCCGCTGCCGCCGTCCGGCAACCATGCTGGAAACGGCAAGACAGCGGCTCGACGCACTCGATCGCGCTTTCGCCATCCATTCTGCGCCGTACAACAGCGGTGCCTGGGTAGGGACGATGCCGCTATGCGGCGCCGGGTCGGTCGAAACGCGCAAGGTGGTCGAAGAATATAGCGGTGAACGGGTCCTGCAGATCACGCTTGCCAAAGCCGCAGCCGCCGACCTCGCCGCGCTGACCGCCGCCAACGTCGGGCATCAGCTTGCCGTCCGCGTCGATGGCGAGATCATCATGGAACCCAATATCAACGAACCGATCACGGGCGGATCGATACAGGTGATGGGCTCGACCCCTGCGGATATCGACCGGCTTGCCGCGCTGCTGGCACGCTGCACGGGCTGATCCGGATCAGAACAGCCGCGTCAGGGCGTAAAAGGCGGCGGCAACGACGGCGCTCGCGGGGATTGTGATGAACCACGCCGCGACCACATTGCTCGCCACGCCCCAGCGCACGGCACTCGCGCGGCGGGCAACGCCGGCGCCGATGATGCTGCCGGTGATCGTATGCGTCGTCGACACCGGAATACCGAGCAGGCTTGCCGTGAACACGACGATCGAGCCGCCCGTCGACGCCGCGAACCCTTGGTGGTGCGACAATTTGGTGATCCGGCCGCCCATCGTCTCGATGATCTTCCAACCGCCCGACAACGTGCCGAGCCCGATCGCGATATAGCAGCTGATCGCCACCCAGTGCGGCACATGGAACTCGCCGGTCAGATAGCCGGTCGAATAAAGCAGGACGGTGATCACCCCCATCGTTTTCTGCGCGTCATTCAGCCCGTGGCTCAGCGAATAGGCCGCCGACGAGAAGAGGTGCAGCGTGCGGAAGGTGCTTTCGGCGAATTTCGCGCTCGCGCGGCGCAGCGCCCAGCTGCTGATCAGCATCACCAGCATCGCGAGCAGCATGCCGAGCATCGGCGACAGGAAGATCGCAAGCACCGTCTTGTTGAGCCCGGTCCATTCGATGCCCTCGAACCCCGCATGCGCGACACCGGCCCCGACGATCCCGCCGACGAGCGCGTGGCTCGACGAGGAGGGAATGCCCTTCAGCCAGGTCACGACGTTCCAGAACATCGCCCCGACCAGCGCGCCGAACACGACCGCCGGGGTCACCAGATCCTTGTCGATAATCCCCTTGCCGATCGTCTCTGCCACCTTGTGCAGTTCGGGAAAGGCTAGCGACAGGAAATAGGCGGCGAAGTTGAAGAAGGCCGCGAAGATCACCGCCTGTACCGGCCGCAGCAGCCGCGTCGCGACGACCGTCGCGATGCTGTTCGCCGCGTCGTGCAGGCCGTTCAGAAAGTCGAACGCCAGCGCGAGGATGATCAGGCCGACGAGGAGCGGGAAAGCGAGTTCGTGCATCGGGAAGGCCCCCGCTTACGCGTGGTCGATGACCAGGCCGTCGATTTCGTTCGCGACATCCTCGAAGCTGTCGGTGACGCGTTCGAGGTGGCGGAACAGTTCGCGCGCGATCAGGAAGCGCGTCGGGTTGGCCTCGCCATGCTCCTTGAACAGGCGCTTGAGGCCGGCGGCGTGGATGTCATCGGCATGCCCCTCCATACGGACCAGCCGCTCGGTGAGTTCATGCAGACGCGCGCCGTTCGCCGAAATGTTGCGCAGCAGCGGCAGAGCCTCGGCCGTGAGGCGCGCGGCATCGACGATGATCCCGGCGATATCTCGCATCTCGGGCTCGAACTCGGTGACGTCGTACAGGTCGACCGCGCCAGCGGTCTTCTGCATCTCGTCGATCGCATCGTCCATCGAGGCGATCAGGTCGGTAATCGCGCTGCGGTCGAACGGGGTCAGGAAGGTGCGTCGGACCGTTTGCAGCACCTCGCGCGTGATGGCATCCGCATCATGCTCGCGCTCGATGATCTCCTGCACATGGTCGGCCATGCCCTCGCCGCCTTGCAGCATCCGCGCCAACGCTTCGGCTCCCGCCGTAAGCGTCGCCGCATGCGCTTCGAACAGCTCGAAGAAATTGCCCTGCTTCGGGAGCAGGCGCTGGAACCAGGCAAACATGCGATTGACCCCTGTCTTTTCCGCAACATTGAAAACGACGCCCGACCGCCGCGCCGCGGCACGAAAGCCGCGGTCGCCGAACGACCGGATCATCATCTGAAGATCGGGCTCGTCGACCGACGATGCGGCCTGATCGAGCGGGAACCAGCGCCTCTCGCGCTCGTCCATTTCCTTCCATTCGCCGAGTTCGCGCGTCACCGCGAGCGGGAACACCTCGACATCGTACATGATCGCGGCGCCGTTGGCGCGCCGCTTGCGATACTGATAGCTGCCGATCGAGGTCGGACATACGGCGCCGAGCACGCCGGCCTCCTCCTCCGCCTCGATTGCCGCCGAAGCATGGCTGTCGAGCCCTGTCAGCGGATTGCCCTTGGGAATAACCCAGCGACCGGTACCGCGCGAGGTGACGAGCAGGATTTCGGTCGGACCATCCTTGTCCGCACCGCCGAATCGATAGGGAAGAACCGCGATCTGCCGCATGATTTCCGTTCAACTACCCCCTGCCGCGCCCCCCGCGACGGGTGATTGCAAAGTCGGGATGCCCCTATGACAATATTGTGACAGCGGCAATGGCACTTTGCCGCAACGACACTTTCCGTAAACGTCAATTCGATTGCAAAATGCAACGTGGTGCGTAAGCTGCACCCTAAAGATAGATGGGAGACGAAATCATGGCAGGCACGGCGAGCCCGGTGGACCAGGACGTCCTGATCGTGGGCGCAGGCATTTCGGGCATCGGCATGGCGGTTCATCTCCAGATGTATTCGCCGGGCCGCAGCTTCAGCCTCGCCGAGCGCCGCTCCGACCTCGGCGGCACGTGGGACCTGTTCCGCTATCCCGGCATCCGTTCCGACAGCGACATGCACACGCTCGGTTTCGTGTTCGAGCCCTGGAAGCATGAAAAGTCGATCGCCGACGGCCCGGCCATCCTCGAATATCTGAACCGCATCGTCGACGAGCGCGGCATTCGCGAAAAAATCCGCTTCAACAGCAAGGTGGTCGGGGCCGACTGGGACAGCGCGTCGGCGCGCTGGACCGTGACGATGGAAGATGACAAGGGAGCCAAGTCGACGACGACCGCGCGCTGGCTCTACCTCGGCTCGGGCTATTATGACTATGACGAACCCTTCGACGCGCAGTTCACCGGACGTGAGGATTTCCGGGGGCAGATCATCCATCCGCAATTCTGGCCCAAAGATCTCGACTATGCCGGCAAGAAGGTCGTCGTGATCGGATCGGGAGCTACCGCCGTGACGATCGTCCCGTCGATGACGGAAAAGGGCGACGGCAAGGGCGCCGCCCATGTCACGATGCTCCAGCGCACTCCGACATGGTATGCGATCCGGCCCGCGAAGGATGCCTTCGCGAACTTCCTGCGCAAGATCCTGCCGAGCGAACTCGCCTACAAGATCACGCGCTTCAAGAATGTGAAGATGCAGGATATCGTCTTCCAGAAAGCGCGCGACAAGCCGGAGAAGGTTCGCGACTTCCTGACCAAACAGCTGAAGAAGAATCTTGGCGATCGATACGACGCCGAGTCCTTCACCCCGCCCTATAATCCGTGGGAACAGCGGCTGTGCCTTGTGCCGGACGCCGATTTCTTCGAAGCGATGAAGGCCGACAAGGCGTCCGTCGTCACCGACCATATCGAGCGTTTCGATACAACCGGCATCCAGCTCAAGTCGGGCAAGCACCTCGACGCCGACATCATCGTTACCGCCACCGGCCTGAAGCTCGCTGTCGCGGGAAAGATTCCGGTACGCGTCGACGGCGAAACGGTCGATTGGAGCCAGCACTTCTATTACAAGGCGTGCATGTTCTCGAACGTCCCGAACTTCTCCGCGGTATTCGGATATCTCAACGCCAGCTGGACGCTGCGCGCGGACATCGTCGCGGAATATGTGTGCCGTGTGCTCAACCATATGCAACAGACCGGCACCACGATCGCAACGCCGGCGCTCGCCGACCCGGCGAGCCTGACCGAGGAGAATATCTTCGATTTCTCGTCGGGCTATATCCAGCGATCGCTGCACATCATGCCAAAGAATGCCGACCAGCTGCCGTGGCGGCTCAATCAGAATTACCTGAAGGATCGCGTCGACATGAAGACGGGCACGATCGATGACGGCGTGCTGACCTTCACGAACGGCGGCACGGCGGCGAAGGCAGCGCCGGTCGCGGAGCTCGAAGCCGCCGAATAATTGGTCAGCCGACGTGCCCGGGTTTGCCCTTGGTCGAACCCTTGGCGAAATCCTCGAGCTGCTTTTCGGTCATGCTGTCGGCCATCTGCTTCGACGCGCCCTTGAGCTTCGACTTCGGGGTATCCCCGCGTTTGGCGCCGAGCGCCGCGCCGGCGGCTCTCTGCTGGGCTTTCGATCTGGCGGGCACAAGCTGTCTCCTTAGCTGACGGGGAGGAAATCGCGGGCGAATTCGGGCTTTACGGCGCGAACCAGCGACGCGGTCACAGGCACGTTGATCTTGTAGCTGCCTTCGGCGAACGGCCCGATTTCATAGGGTCCGATCGCGATCGTCATGCGGTCGAGATAGCGGCCGTCCGACGAACCGAGCCATACGGTCTGCGCCGAGGCTGGCGGGCAGGAGCTGAAAGGGCTCCCCGGCTCGTCAGGCGCTTGAATGCCTTTCGCGGCCTTCGCCTGCTTGATCCGCGTACAGAAGTCATCGCGGATCGCCGCATCGAACGCTTCGGGGCTGACAAAGAGGTCGAGCGGCTTCAGCGTCCGCCGCCTGTTGCGATCCCACAGCAAGGTCTCGAAGCTCGTCATGCCGTGCGCACCGCCCATATAGGTCTCGATTTCGGCCGAGAGGCTGAGAAAACGGGGCGTGCTCGTGATGCGGAGCCATTTCTGCAGATGGCTGTGCACGTGATAGGGAAAATCGCCCTTCGCCGAAGCGGCCTTGTCGCGTTCAGCCGCCGCGACGAGTGCCGAGCGCTTGGCTTCGCGGTCGGCATCGAGAAGTTTCGCGAGTTCGGGTATCTGCGCGGCCTCACGCGGATAGGCATATGTGAAATCGATCAGGTCGCCGTTTTCCCTGACGTCCGAGGCAGACGCGTTCTTCGCCCGCTCGTCCGCAACACCTTCGGGCGGTGCGCCCGGAACGGCGGCCGCCGCTACCCGTTCGGCTTTTTCGTTCTTCACCGGAGTCTTCTCGGAACACCCCGTCGCAAGGAGCAACAAGGGAAGGATCGGGGCAATGGATCGATAAGTCATGACCGGACAACGCGGGGAATCGACAAAATATCCCCGGAGGCCTAGCAACCCCGCATGACCGACTATTCCGACCTGATCCAGCCCGACAAGGGGCAGGATGCGCGCACGATCCATCTCGTCGACAAGAAGGGCTATGATGCGTGGCTGAAGACGCGCAACGCGCGCGAACGCGCGCATCTCGCTGCGGTGGGATTCCGGCCCGATGCGTTCGTCCATGCGATCCTGCCCGGCGACGATCCCGAGCGTTGGGCGGTCGTTACGACGGTCGCCGATATCGGCTGCCTGACGGCCTGGTGCCTCGCCAAGCTCGCGCAGATACTTCCCGAAGGCCGTTACCGGCTTGAAGGCCAGCAACCCGGCAAGGCGCTGTTCGGCTGGCTGAGCGCGCAATATCGCTTCGACGCGTATAAATCGAACCCGCCCACAAAAGGCCCGCGCGTCCTGCTGACGACCGATGTCGGTGCGATTGCGCCGGTGGTCGCCGAGATGCGCGCGACCGCGCTGGTCCGCGATCTGGTCAACACGCCCGCCGCCGACATGGGCCCTGCCGCGATCGAAAAGGCGGCAGAGAAGATTGCCAAGGCGTACGGGGCGAAGGTCACGGTGACGAAAGGCGAAGCGCTCGAGCAGGGCTATCCGATGATCCACGCGGTCGGGCGCGCGGCGGCAAAGCACCACGCGCCGCGGCTGATCGAGATCGAATGGGGCAAGGACAGTCATCCACGCGTCGCGCTTGTCGGCAAGGGGATCAGCTTCGACAGCGGCGGGCTCGATATCAAGCCGGCATCGGGGATGCGGCTGATGAAGAAGGACATGGGCGGCGCCGCTCATGTTCTCGCGCTTGCCGAACTGGTGATGGCAAGCGGGCTGCCCGTGCGGCTTCACTGCCTTGTCGCCGCGGCCGAGAATGCAATCTCGGCTGACGCCTTCCGGCCGGGCGACGTGCTGAAGAGCCGCAAGGGGCTGACGGTCGAGATCGGCAACACCGATGCCGAGGGTCGCCTGGTTCTCGGCGACGCGCTGACGAAGGCCGGAGAGGACAAGCCCGAGTTGATCGTCGATTTCGCGACGCTCACGGGCGCTGCGCGCGTGGCGCTCGGTCCCGACCTCCCTGCCCTCTACGCCAATGACGATGCGCTGGCGGACGATCTGCTGAAGGGTGGAACCGAACGCGACGACCCGCTGTGGCGGATGCCGCTGTGGGATGGTTATGCGGATCTGCTCGAAACCGACATCGCCGATCTCGGCAATGCCGGAAGCTCGCCCTTCGCCGGATCGATCACCGCAGCCCTGTTCCTGAAGCGCTTCATTCCCGAGGGCACGCCTTGGGCGCATTTCGATACCTTCGCGTGGCGACCTTCGGCGAAACACGGGCGACCGAAGGGGGGCGCCGCTCTGGGGCTGCGCGCGGCTTGGGCGATGCTGCAGGCGCGTTATGACCGGCGCGGGAAGAATTGAACAAAACTTGATAAAGCGGGGTCCGCTGGTCTAATGCGCCGCGATTGTCCGCCCGGCGCGGAAAACGGTTTCTTACAGGACGACAAGTGACAGCGAACAGTGGCGAGAATTCAGCGGCGCACCGCGTGCGGATGGGACGCCCCGGCGTCGCCGGACAGGGCCGCGACCGCTTCGGGCTGAGCGGCACATCGCAGGCGTTCGACCCGCGCATCGTCGCGATCCGTCCCGACTTGGCCGACATCTCCGTCGCCGGCACCCATTTCGCACCGCATTATGCCGCGCCGATGATGATGAGCGGTGTGCTACCCGCGGCCGTCATGCGCGGCGCGCCCTCGCTCGACGCCGAACAGACGAGCGAATTGCTGTTCGGCGAAGGCTTTGCGCTCCTCGATCTCACCGGCGGCTGGGCATGGGGTTACTGCCTCGCCGATCACTATGTCGGCTATCTCGCCGCCGAAGCGCTCGGCACGCCGATCGCGCCGACCCACCGCGTCGACATGATCGAGGCGATGCTGCACTCGGACCCCGACGCCGCCAGCGGCGGCCCGGCCGTCCTGCCGCGCGGCGCGCTGGTCATGGGCGAGCCCGAGGGCGAATGGCTCAAGACGGCGCACGGCTATCTGCCGCTCGCCGCGCTCGTCGAGGTCGGCATGGAGCATGACGATCCCGCGGCGGTCGCCGAAGCGATGACCGGCACGCCCTATCTTTGGGGCGGCCGCACCGCGAAGGGCATCGACTGTTCGGGCCTCGTCCAGCTTGCCTGGGCGTCGGCCGGCATCCAGCTGCCACGCGACAGCGATCTGCAGCTTGCATCGCTCGGCGCCGACAAGGACGTCGCTCGCACCGATCTGGCGCGCGGCGACCTCGTCTTCTTCCCCGGCCATGTCGGCATCATGGCCGACAACGACAATATCATCCACGCGAGCCGCCAGTGGATGGAAGTGCGCGTCGAACCGCTCGCCGAAGTCGCGAAGCGTTCCGCCGCGAAGGGCAATGAGGTCCCGGTCAGCGGCTATAAACGACTGCGATAAGCCAATG
>Ga0209257_1003571_pt1 | contig 13185 bp, 14 predicted proteins | sample AraplaCvi_mCL_r2_FD_184277 | JGI IMG/M metagenome (GOLD analysis project Ga0209257, IMG submission 184277) | Arabidopsis root microbial communities from North Carolina, USA - plate scrape MF_Cvi_mCL_r2 (SPAdes) (version 2) | ecosystem: Host-associated > Plants > Roots > Endosphere | place: USA...
TGGCCAAGGCCCCGGTGGACGTGACCCTGATCGACCGCCAGAACCACCACTGTTTCCAACCGTTGCTCTATCAGGTGGCCACCGCGGCGCTGACCCCGGCCGACATCGCCTGGCCGATCCGCTGGGTGCTGAGCGGGCAGGCCAATGCGCGCGTGCTGATGGCGGAGGTGGAGGGCGTAGACCTCGAGGCCCGCGAGGTCCGCACCGGCGGCGGGCGGTTCGCCTACGACATCCTGGTGGTCGCCACAGGCGCGACCCATGCCTACTTCGGCCACGACGATTGGGCGGCGGCTGCGCCGGGACTGAAGCGTATCGAGGACGCCACCGACATCCGCCGCCGGTTGCTGCTCGCCTTCGAGCGCGCGGAGCTGTCGGAGGACGAGGCCGAGCGGCGAGCGCTCACCACCTTCGTCGTGGTCGGCGGCGGACCCACGGGCGTCGAGATGGCCGGCTCCATCGCCGATGTGGCGCGCAACGCCCTGCCGGACGACTTCCGGAAGGTGGACCCGGCCAAGGCCCGCGTGCTGCTGATCGAGGCGGGACCGCGCCTGCTGCCGGTCTTCCCCGAACGCCTGAGCGCCTATGCGGAACGGGCGCTGATGCGGATGGGCGTGGAGGTGCTGGCGGGGGTCTCGGTGACCGGCGTCGATGCGCGCGGCGTCACGACGACCACCGGCCGGATCGAGGCCGGCGCGGTGATCTGGGCCGCGGGCGTGCAGGCTTCGCCCGCGGCAGTGTGGCTGGGCGCGGCGCATGACCGGGCGGGCCGGGTCGAGGTGGGGCCCGATCTAACGCTGCCGGGGCGGCCCGAGGTCTTTGTCGTCGGCGACACCGCCTCGGCGCGCGACGGCGATCGCGCGGTTCCGGGCCTCGCGCCCGCCGCCAAGCAGATGGGCCAGTATGCCGGCAAGGTGATCGCCGCCCGCGCCCGCGGGGCGCCGACGCCCGGCCCGTTCGCCTACCGGCACGAGGGCGACCTGGCGACGGTGGGCCGCAAGGCGGCGATCGTGAAGCTGGGGCGGCTGGAGCTCACGGGCTTCCTAGGCTGGCTGTTCTGGGGCCTGGTCCACGTCTACTTCCTGATCGGCCTGCGCAATCGCATCGCGGTGGCCTTCAGCTGGCTCTGGGACTACGTGACGTTCGGGCGGCGCTCGCGGCTGATCACCCAGGCGTCGGCGGGGCCTGGATGAAGCGGTGCGGCTCGCGGATGACGACCGGCGGCAAATCCGACTAGCTTCGGCCGGTCAGTTGAGGGCGAGGGGACACCGGTGGCGACAATCCGACAGGCGCCGGCCGCGGCGACGGTGAAACGACCGCTCTGGACGCAGCTCTATGTGCAGGTCCTGGCGGCCATCGCACTGGGGGCGCTGATCGGTCACTTCTGGCCCGCCACCGGCGAGGCGCTGAAGCCGCTGGGCGACGCCTTCATCAAGCTGGTGAAGATGATCATCGCCCCGGTGATCTTCCTCACCGTGGTCACCGGCATCGCCGGCATGCGCGACATCGGCAAGGTCGGCGGCGTGGCGGTGAAGGCCTTCGCCTACTTCATAACGGTGTCCAGCTTCGCCCTGGTGGTGGGGCTGATCGTGGCCAATGTCGTGCAGCCGGGCGCGGGGATGCACATCGACCCCGCCACCCTGGATGCCGGGGCCGTGAAGGGCTACGCGGCCAAGTCGCACGACATGACCGTCGTGGGCTTCCTGATGGACATCATCCCGACCTCGGTGGTCGGAGCCTTCACCGAGGGCAACATCCTGCAGGTGCTGTTCTTTTCGATCCCGTTCGGCCTGGCGCTGACGCTGATCGGAGAGCGCGGCGAGCCGGTGCTGACCGTTCTGAACTCAGCGGCCGAGGCGTTCTTCCGCCTGGTGGCGATCTTCATGCGCGCCGCGCCCATCGGCGCGTTCGGGGCTTTCGCCTTCACCGTGGGCAAGTACGGCATCGCCAGCATCGCCAGCCTGGCGGCGCTGGTGGCCACCTTCTACGCGACCTCGATCCTGTTCGTGGTGGTCGTGCTGGGCGCGGTGGCGGCGCTGAACGGCTTCTCGATCCTGAAGCTGATCCGCTACCTCAAGGAGGAGCTGCTGCTGGTGCTGGGGACCAGTTCCTCGGAGGCGGCCCTGCCGTCCCTGCTGGAGAAGCTGGAGCGGGCCGGCGCCGCGAAGTCAGTGGTCGGGCTGGTGGTGCCGACGGGCTATTCGTTCAACCTGGACGGCACGAACATCTACATGACGCTGGCGGCGCTGTTCATCGCCCAGGCGCTGGGGATCCGGCTGTCGCTGGAGGAACAGCTGTTGCTGCTGGGCGTGGCGATGCTGAGCTCGAAGGGCGCCGCCGGCGTCACCGGCGCCGGCTTCATCACACTCGCCGCGACCCTGCAGGTGGTGCCCAGCGTGCCGGTGGCCGGCATGGCGTTGATCCTGGGCGTCGACCGGTTCATGAGCGAGTGCCGGGCGCTCACCAACTTCATCGGCAATGCGGTGGCGACCCTGGTGGTTTCCCGCTGGGAGGGCCAACTCGACCGCGACCAGCTGGCGGTGGCTCTGAACGGCGAACCGCGCGACCTGGCGGCGGTTCCGGTGGAGGCGGACGCCGACTAGCTGGCGCGGCTGAGCACGCGCGGCGCGGCGGCCGTGCAGCGTTTGATGGTGGCCATCAGGCCCGAGACGAGGATGGGCTTGGAGACGAAGTCGTTGAAGCCCAGAGCCATGTACTCGGCCGGACGGCGGGAATAGACGTCGGCGGTAAGAGCGATCACGGGCACGTTGCGCTCCGGGCCGCCCGAGGCGCGCAGGCGCTCGATGACGTCCAGGCCGGTCATGCCGGGCATGTGGATGTCGAGCAGCATGAGATCGAAGTCCTCGACGGCCAGGCGCTCCAACGCCTCTTCGCCCGAGCACGCCATCACCGCGTGGTGGCCGAAGGCGCCCAGGATTTCCTGCACGACGCGCAGGTTCATCGGGTCGTCGTCGACGTGCAGGACCTTCAGGGGCCTGCTGGTATCGCCCGGGTTTTCCGGCACGGTGTTGACCTCCGCAGGGCGCCATGGGGGAACGCGCCAAGCTACGCTGCGAATCTGCGGGCCGGGGTTTAAGGTAAGACTGACAGACGTGCTGAATCCGCGTTAACCGAGGCGAAAATTGCGCCCCACGTCTGAAGAATCCGACCTGTTCCGAGCAGGGAACAAGCTTCGGAGCGAGCATCGCGCTCCGGTTGCAAGTCTTCGATAGTTAAGTCTTGCGCGTAGGCGCGGCGAGGTCTTCGCCGTTTCAGACCAGCCGCGCGACCACCGCGATGAGCCCTGCCGCGGACGCCGCCATGGCCAGGGTCTCGGTGAGCCGGGCCCATCGAATGGCATAGCGTACGCGCATCAGGCTTCTCCGTTGGGTGGTCTCGCCACCCGGATCTCCGCACTCAGGGGGAGGGTTTGGGTCGCGGAAGAGGCGGAAAGCGGCTGGGGCGGCCGCCGGGCCCTCCGGGTGGCGAGGTCTCGTGAATCCAGTTCTTGTGTGTTTAGTAATTACTGGATCCATCCTCGTCAACCTTGTTTCGCGCGGGGATGTGGCGAGATCGGGGCCGCCCTACGCCAGGGCGAGGAGCGGGGTCGCCTCCAGCCGCGCGGAGATGCGGCAGACGAGGCCGCTCGGGGCGAAGTCCATCTCGGCGGCGCCGTTCAGCTCGGAGCGCACGCCTTGGGTCAGCAGGCGTGAGCCGAAGCCCCGCCGCCTCGGCGCCACCACCGGGGGGCCGCCGGTCTCGCGCCATTCCAGGTCGAGGACGGGTGTCCCGCCGGCCTCGCCGATCCGCCAGGCCAACTGGACCCGGCCCACCTCATTGGAAAGCGCGCCGTACTTCGAGGCGTTGGTGGCGAGTTCGTGCAGGGCCATGCCAAGGGCCAGGGCCGCGCGGGCGTCCAGGCGGGCCTCCGGCCCGATGGTTGCGATGCGGCTCACGTCGAAGGGCGCGACAGCGACCTGGACGATCTTGCGGAGCCCGGCGCCCTCCCAGTTCTCGCGGGTCAGGACGTCGTGGGCGCCGGCCAGCGCGATCAGGCGGCCAGTCAGGATGTCGGCCATCTCCTCGGCCGTGCGGCCGGAGCGCAGCGTCTGGCGGGCGATCGACTGCACTGAGGCTAGGGTGTTCTTCACCCGGTGGTTCAGCTCGTTGATCAGCAGGGTGCGGCGTTCCTCGGCGCGCTTGCGCTCATCGATGTCGAGGGCGGCGCTGAGCGTCTTGACCACCCGGCCGGCGGCGTTGCGCTCGAAGGCCACCGCGCGGTCCAACACCCAACGCCAGCCGGTTCCGTCGCGGCGGCGGACCCGCAGCTCGAACTCCCGCACGTCGCCTTCGGGGGCCGCCCCGAGGTGCTTCAGGCGCTCGACGATCTTGGGAAAGTCCTCGGGATGGATCAGCGAACGGATCAGCTCCCCGCCGCCGGACTCCAGCTCCAGGGCCCCGTAGCCGTAGACCCGCTCGGTGCGCCCCCCGACCCAGATCGGGCGGCCGGCCTCGAAGTCGTAGATGTAGTTGGCGGTGGGCGAGACGGCGTTGATATGCCTCAGGCGCGCCTCGTTCTCGCGGACGCTGCGGTCCAGGGCGTGGGTCTCGGTGACGTCGTACAGGCTGACCACGACCCCGCTGATGGGCGTCTGCCCGCCGCCGCGGGGAACGACCAGCAGGCGGACGTCCCGGCTCTCGCCGGACACATCGCGGAGCGTCAGCTCGGCCTCGTACGGCGCGCCCGCCAGGGCAGCGGCGAGCGGCGCTTGCAGGACCGCATAGAGCGCCGGCGTGATGGCGTCCGCCTGGTCGGCCCCGATGGCGGGGACGGGGCGGGTGAGCCAGCGCTGGAAGGCGGGATTGGCGTAGTCGACCGCGCGCTCGGTGTTGAGCGTGATGATGGCCCAGGGGGCGTTGTTAGTCATCCGGACCAGACTGGCGCGGTCGATGGCAGGCTTGACCGCGAGCTGGGCTTCCAGCTCGGCCACGCGGGCCGTCAGGCGCGCGTTTTCGCTCATGAGATCGTCGGACATCGTCCGCGCCCCAGCTCCCCACCATGCCCCGACGCGGGCGAACCTAACGTGACGCACGGATTCTGGCGAGCGCCGTTCGCCTGCTAGGGTTGTATCCGGAGGCGCATCGCCATGATCAAGCTTACGTTCTGCCTGACGCGGCTTCCGTCGCTCAGCCGTGGGGAGTTCCAGAGGTACTGGTACGACATCCACGCGCCGCTGGTGGCCAGCGTGGCGGAGACGTTGCAGATCCGGCGCTATGTGCAGATGCACAGCCTGCCGGCCGAAGCCAGCACGGGCCTGCGCGCCAGCCGCGACGCGCCGCCCGAGTTCGACGGCGTGGCCGAGCTGTGGTGGGACAGCCTGGAGGCCATGGCCGAAAACGGCCGCCGCCCGGAGGCCCAGGCGGCGGCCGCATTGCTGCTCGAGGATGAGCGGCGGTTCATCGACCTGCCGCGCTCACCGCTGTGGTGGGGGCAGGAGCGGGTGATCGTGGGCCAACCCTAGACCATTCGTCGCCTGGGTTGGATCAGTCTAGCAGGCGTAGCGGCGCTCGATGGTCACGCGGCGCTGGATGTAGGGATCCCAGACCCGGTCGCGGCTGATGCAGGTGCGATACGGGCGGTCGTAGTAGGCGTACGGGCGACCGTAGTAGCCGTCGCGATAGTATCCATCGCGGTAGCTGTCCCGGTAGTAGCCGCCGCGATAGCTGTCGTAACGCGGGTCATAGGAATAGCGGTTGTCGTAGTAGTAGCCGCGGCTGCGCCCGCCGTTGCTGGACAGGGCGGCGCCGAGCGCCAGGCCCGCGACGCCGCCCAGGACCGCGGCGGCCACGGCGTCGTCGTTGTCCCGGTGATGGCGGTAGTGGCGATAGCGCTCCGCCTGGGCCGGGGCGGCGGTCGCCAGGACGGCGCCCGCGGCGGTCACGGCGGCGAGGGCTGTAGTGAGAAGCTTACGCATAGTGGCCTCCAGAATTGGGTTCAGTGAACGCGCCTGCGCCTGAACCGTGCCTGAACAGCCGTGTCAGCGCCGCGGGGCTGGAGGCGGGGGCGGCGGGCCGCGCTTCGTGGTGGTCTTCGCCCGGATGGGCTTGAACTCCGACGTGGGATTCCAGTCGGGCCAGCGGGTGGAGTTGGCCAGGTCACGGCCGGCCTCGAAGGCCAGCGTCACGTCGTCGGCGGCGCCCTGGTAGTTCTGGTCCGGCGCCCAGACGTCGCAGGTCTGGTGGTAGCAGCGGGCGGTGTAGTCCTCGACCCACTTGTCGCCGGCCGCGCGACCGCCTTGGACCAGGTCGGCGCCGCCGCTCATGCCCATGAAGAGGATCGTTGGCACGCCGCGCTTGGCCACCGAGAAGTGGTCGGCCCGGTAGAACAGCGCGCGCTCGGGGCGGGGGTCGGGCGTGATCGTGCGCTGGTGGCGGGCGGCCACCTGGGCGAGGTGGGCCTCGAGCTCGTTCTGGCCCGCACCCACCAGCACCACGTCGCGCGCCGGGCCGGCCGTCTGCAGGACGTCGAAGGTGTAGTTCGCCACCATCTTCGCCAGGTCGGCCTCGTGGCGTTGGGCGTAGTACTCGCTGCCGAGCAGGCCGCGCTCTTCCCCGGTCCAGGCGGCGAACAGGATGGTGCGGTCGGGCGCCGGGCCGGCCTTGAACGCCCGCGCCGTCTCGATCACGCCCGCCACGCCGACGGCGTCGTCCACTGCGCCCGGCCGGATGACCTTGCCGGTGGGGTCGGCCGGGTCGACGCCATAGGCGTCCCAGTGGGCGGCGTAGAGGATCGACTCATCGGGCCGCCTAGCGCCAGGGATCTTCGCAAGGACGTTCTGGCTCTTCAATTCCGTGAACTGGTTGCGATAGTCAGCGGAAAAGGTTGCGCCTTTCAGTTCCACGGGCCGGAAGGCGGCCGTCTTGGCGCGGGCCTTCTCCGCTTCGAAGTCGAGGCCGGCGTCCTTGAACAGCTGGACCGTCAGGTCGCGCTGGATCCAGCCCTGCAGCAGCAGCTTGTCCTTGGCCGGATCGGGACGGACGACGTCGTAGCTCTCGCCGTTGGCGGCGACGACGGTGTTCCAGCCATAGGCCGCGCCCGCGGTCTCGTGGACGATCAGCATCCCCAGCGCGCCGCGCCGGGCCGCCTCCTCGTACTTGTAGACCCAGCGGGCGTAGAAGGTGGCCGCCTTGCCGCCGAACTTGCCGGCCACCGGGTCGTTCGGCCCGGCTTCGAAGTCGGGATCGTTGATGAGGACGACGGCGATCTTGCCCTTCAGATCGACGCCCTTGAAGTCGTCCCAGCCACGCTCGGGCGCGGTGACGCCGTAGCCGACGAAGACCATGGGCGCCTCGCGGATCACCACGTGGTCCACCGGGCGCTGGGTCTCGATCCGCAGGTCGGCCTGCTCGTGCAGCGACTTCGACTTGCCGGCGGCGGTGAGGGTGTAGGCCCCACCGGGCTGGGTCTGGTAGCGCCGCAGCGGCACCGCCTCGGTCCACCCGCCGCCGTCCCCGGCGGGGGTCAGGCCCAGGGCCCTGAACTGGGCGACGATGAACTCGATCGTCTTCGGCTCGCCCGGGCCGCCCGGCCCGCGCCCGGCGTAGGGCTCGGAGGCCAGTTCACGGGTGATGTCCGACAGCCGCTGGGCGGAAATCTCCTGCGCGGCGGCGGGGAGGGCGAGGAGCGAAAGGGCCAGAGAGAGGCGGGTAAAGGGACGCGTCATACTTCGTCCTATAGAATGGAAATCCGGCGCTCGCCTTCGGTTTGACACGATGGGCGGGTGACAAGGAAACACGCGGCGCTCTAAGACGCCGCGGCAGGATTGGGGTGCGAGCGATGGGTGTGTTTGACGATTCCACGCGGAAGCTGACCGGCCGGGGCGACCCGGGCCGGCACGTAAGACCCGAAGTCCTGGCCGGTCCCTTCGACACCTACGAGGGCTATGACGAAGACGGCCTCGGCCGCCTGCGCGGCATGACCCGGCGCACCCGCCAGCGGATCGCCGCGGCGATGGACCGCGAGGCCCTGGCCATGGGCGCGGCAGGCCTGGCCGTCGGCGTCGCCATCGGCGTGGCCCTGATGTGGCGGCGGAACCGCCGCTAGAGTCGGGCTTCCGACCTACCCGTTGAAAAACTGAGTTTCGAACCGTTCGGACGCCACCGAACGGCCTCTCCCGCGTTTAGGGCCCCGAGCGGGCGGTCCGGGCGGGCCGGGCCCGTGCCCGGATGGGGAGAGAACAATGACCGACCTCGAAACCGGCGCCGCCGGACCGACCAGCCGCAAGGAACAGGCCAAGGAGATCGTCGGGCAGGCCGGACAAGTCCTGAAGGCCGAGGCGCAATCCTTCGCCAGCGTCGCGCAGGACCGGGTCCGCGCCGAGGCGCAGAAGGGTACGCAGGCCGGCGCCAAGACCCTGGGCGATTTCGCCAACGCCGTGCGGCGCGCGGGCGACGAGCTGGCGGGCGCGGACCAGAGCCCGGCCTCCCGGCTGGTGCGGCAGGCCGCCGACGGCCTGGAAAGCCTCTCGCGCAACCTGGCCGACAAGGAGCCCGGCGATCTGCTGAACGCGGTCCGCGACTTCGGGCGCAAGAATCCCGCCGCCTTCATCGGCGGCGCCGTGCTGGTGGGCCTGGCCCTGGGCCGGTTCGCCCGGGCGTCCGAGACGCAGTCTGCGGGCAGTCTGAGCGGCGAGTCGCTGACATTCTCCGAGGCGGACTACGAGGGCGCCCCGAGCGCCGGCCAGGGCGGCATCGACAGCGCTCTCTCGGAAGACCTCGGCGACCTGCAGGCTTCGACGGGCGCGACGACGGCTTCGCCGGTGGGCGTAGTCGACGACGATACGGCGGGCCTCGGTGAGCCGGACGCCACCAGCTCGCCGCACACCGGAGGCCGCTAGGTCATGGACGGCGCCCAACCCACCCGGGAGGCGCGCGGCCTGACCGACCTGATCGCCCAGCTGGGCGGCGACCTGGCGGCGCTGGTCCGCAAGGAATCCGAGTTGGTGCGCGCCGAGGTCTCGGAGAAACTCAATGCGGCCGGCAAGGCGGTGGCCGACATCGCCGCCGGCGGGCTGCTGCTGATCGCGGCCCTGCTGGTGCTGCTGCAGGCGCTGGTCCTGGCGCTGTCGAAGCTGATGGACCCGATCTGGGCCGCCCTGATCGTCGGCCTCTCGGTGGCCGCGGTTGGCTACCTGCTGGTGCGGGCCGGGATGAAGGCGATCTCGCTTGGCGGCCTGAAGCCCGACCGCACGGCCCGCCAGCTGAAGAAGGACGCCGAACTCATGAAGGGTACGCGATGACCAAGACCTCTGCAGAGCTGGAGCGCGAAGTCGAAGACGCGCGCGGGCGCATCGACCAGACGGTCGAGGCGCTGAAGGACAGGATGCAACCCCGGGAAATTTTCGACGAGGCGACAAAGATCATGGGCGGCGCGAGCAACAAGGTGCTGACGACGGCGGTGGAGCAACTCCGGGAAAACCCGATCCCGATCGCGCTGATCGGCCTGGGCGTGGCCTGGCTGGCGATCAGCCAGACACGCGGCCGCGGCTCGGCGGGCGGAGCCTATCAGGGATCCGGCTACTACCCGACCTACGAAGGCTATGACGAGGACGAAGGCCTGCGCGCCAAGGTGAAGGCCAAGGCCGACGCGGCGAAGGCGAAGCTGGCCGACACGGCCGAGAAGGCCAAGGCGAAGCTGGCCGACGCCCAGCATCAGGCCGCCGACGGCGTGACCGGCATCCGCGGCAAAGCGGGCGAGTACGCCCACCTGGCGCAGGAGAAGGCGGGTGAGTACGGTCGCGCGGCGCGCCAGCGGTTCGACGACGCCCTGGACAGCGAGCCCCTGGTGATCGGCGCCATCGGCCTGGCGGTCGGCGCGGCGATCGGCGCGGCCCTGCCGGCGACCCCGGTGGAGCGCCGCTACTTCGGCCCGGCGCGCAGCAAGGTCGCCGACGCCGCGAAGGCCTCGCTGGACGACGTCAAGGACGTGGCTCAACGCGCCTACGGCCAGGTGAAGGAAGAGCTGCACCGCCAGACCGGCCCCGCCGGCGAAGGCGCCACGCTGCGCGAAAAGGCCTCGGCCATCGCAGAGGCCGGCGCCAAGACGGTGAAGGATGAACTCGAGGGCCGCGCGCACTAGCCGCCCACCGTCGACCCCGGGTCGGCCCTCCGCCCCGGGATCAGCGCGCCGCCTGCTGGTGGTCGTGCAGCGCCTGCGTCGCGCGCCAGGCCAGCCAGGCGGCGGGCAGCATGAAAACGCCGGCGAACGCCACGGGCGCCCATGGCCCGACGCTGGAGAACAGCACGCCGCCGATGATGGGGCCGAGCACGCGGGCCAGCGAGCCCGAGGCGCTGGCCGCGCCCAAGACGGCGCCCTGCCTGTCGGGATGCGTGGCCCGGCTGACGACGGCGGTTGCGGCCGGCTGCCACAGGGCGTGGCCCAGGATCGACAGGGTGAGGGCGACCGTGGCGAACCAGCCGTTCGGCGAGGCCGCCAGCGCCATCAGGCAGGCCGAAGCGAAGACCAGGCCGCACACCATCGTCGGCCCGGCCCCCAGCCGCCGCACGAAAACGCCGGCCAGGACGCCCTGGGTGAGCGCCGAGGCGACCCCGGTCAACGCCATCACCAGGCCCACCTGACGCGGACCCCAGCCGAACCGCGCGTCGGTCCAGAGGCCCAGCACCGACCAGAGCGCCGACGAGGCGAAGAACCCGACCGCGATCACACCGAACGCGCTGGCCAGCACCGGGTCGCGAGCGGCGTGCCCCAGCGCCGCGAAGGGATTGCCGCGGTCGGGGGCGACGCCGCCGCCGCGCCGGCTCTCGCGCACGAAAGCCAGGATGCCCAGGGTCGCCAGCAGGCAGAGCCCGAAGGCCAGGAGCAGCGGCGGCTGGAAGCCCTCGGCGCCCAGTTCGGGCTGGGCGAGCAGGCCGCCCAGCGCCGGACCGACCACGAAGCCGATGCCGAAGGCCGAGCCGATCAGGCCCAGCCGGCCGGCCAGCTTCTCCGACGGTGAGACGTCGACCATGTAGCCCTGGATCGCCGACATGTTGCCCGAGAGGAAGCCGCTGGCCGTCCGGATGGCCATGGCGACCCAGATGTTGGGCGAATAGGCCAGCGCGAGGTAACCCAAGGCCGAGCCGATGACGGTGAGCAGCAGCACCGGCCGGCGGCCGATGCGGTCGGAAAGACGACCCCACACCAGCTCGCCCAGGAACTGGCCGGCCGAGTAGAGCGCAAACAGCAGCGTCACATGCCAGGGCTTGGCGTCGAAGGCCGTGGCGAAGAACGGCAGCAGCGGGATGACGATGCCCCAGCCGATCAGGCTCAGGAACACGAGCAGCAGCAGGACGGGCACGGTCGCGGCCGAGACGCGCGGTTCGGGAGACTCGGGTGCTGCGGACGCCACGACCCAGGCTTACAGCCCAAGGGTGGGGGCCGACAGAGCCAAACGCCCGCCGGTCCGAGCCGGCGGGCGTCCGTTTCGTGTCGACGGTGGCGCGTGGGCTACTTCTTGGCCGGGGGCGCGGCCGGTTCGGCCTGGAGCTTCTTCACCTGGTCGAGGTGGGCCTGGACCTTGGGCACGGCCTTGCCCGCGGCGGCCTTCAGGCCGGCGTCGTCGCCGTGGTCGGCATAGCCCTGCATCAGGGTCAGGGCCTCGCCGTGGGCCGCTTCCTGTTGCGCCAGGTAGGTCTTGTCGAAATCCGCGGCCGGGGCGGCGTTGAGGTTGTCGATCATCCCCTTGCGGCGCTCGTCGAGGCCGGTGGGCGCGGTCTTGCCGGCCGCGGTGATCAGCGGCTTCATCTGGTTCGTCATCGCCGTGTGGTCGGTGACCATCATCTTGCCGAAGTCCTTCACGCCGGCGGACTGGCCCTTCTTCTGGGCGATCTGGCCGGCCTGGATCTCGTACATGTCGCTGATCGCAGCGTTGGTCACGAAGGCGTCGGTCGACACCTGCCCCACGGTGGAAGCGGAGACCGCGCCGACGGCGGCGCCGGCGGCGTCCTGGGCGGCGTTCACGGCTTCATTGCTGGTCCCGGGCGCGGCAGGATTCGCGGCCTCGTCCTTCTTCTGGCAGGCGGCGAGCGACAGGGCCGCCGTGGCGGCTACGGCGAGCATGATGGCGTGTTTCATGGATGGCTCTCCCTTGAGGCGGTGGGAGGCCCAACGGTCGGCTCAGCGACTGGGTTCCGGCATCGGTACAATGATAAGTCCCGGCCGGACGAGCACCAGGCGATCCCCGCCCAGATCGAGCGCCATGCGGAACTGGCGGAAGAGGCCCGTCCCCAGCAGGCCGGACGGCGCCGGGGCGTTGGCGGTCGGCGTGTAGATCTGCACGTCGGCGTCGTGCAGCGTCATCCCGGCGACGCGAACGGTGCGCGCGGCCACCAGGCGGTCCAGACTGAGGCCGCCCAGGCTGACGGAGTGGGCCGAGCTGACCTCGCGACCCGGCGCCAGCAGGCCGGCGTTCCGGGCCGCCTCCGCCGACAGGGCCAGCACGCCGCTCGCGCCGGTGTCCACCAGCACGTCCAGCGGCGCGGCGTCCTCGATCTGGACCGAGACCATGGGCGCGCCACCCTTGCTGCGCAGCGGGACGATCATGGCGTCGCGGGCCGGGCGATGCGCCTCGCGCGTCAGGAACCGGGCGCGGCCGCGGGGGAAGTCCGCCTCGACCACCAGGCGCCGCAGCACGTCGCGGCCGATCAGCAGTTGGAAGTTGCGGCCCGTGGCGTCGGAGATCGCGGCCAGGTCCAGGGCGGCGGCGCGCAGGCCGGGGATCGCGAGGCCGGGGAGGGCGAGGTCCAGGCGCACGGTGTGAGTCAGGCTGGGGGCGCCGCTGACGCCGTAGGCCAGGATCGGGGCGGCGACGGTGCGCGGCAGGGCCAGGCGGTCGGCCAGGGCGCGATCGATGGCCGAGAACTGGGCCCCGGAATCCACGACGGCGCGGATCTGGGTGCCGTTCACGGTCACGGGGATCTCGATCAGGCCGCCGCGTTCGGGCAACGGTTGCCAGGGCGTGTCGCGGCCATTGGCAAAATGGGGTTCGAGCGGCGGCCAGGGCAGGCGGTCGCGCACGAGGAACAGCGCCCCGCCGGCGGTCGCCAGCAGGCCCAGGCGCACGAGCAGGCCGCGCCGCGTCGTCACTGCGTCTGCAGCTCCTCGGCGCCGATCGCGAAGGCGCCGTGCAG
>Ga0209257_1003575_pt1 | contig 13174 bp, 9 predicted proteins | sample AraplaCvi_mCL_r2_FD_184277 | JGI IMG/M metagenome (GOLD analysis project Ga0209257, IMG submission 184277) | Arabidopsis root microbial communities from North Carolina, USA - plate scrape MF_Cvi_mCL_r2 (SPAdes) (version 2) | ecosystem: Host-associated > Plants > Roots > Endosphere | place: USA...
CCGTTCTCGCCGTAGACCTTGACGTCGGTCCGGGCCTGCTGGCGCAGAGCCGAGATCGCGCCCAAGGCCGGATCATCCCAGCAGCCCCAGACCGCGAGCGGCTCGCTGTCCGCCGGGTGAGACGCCAGCCAAGCGGTGGCGTATTGCGCGCCGTCCTGGAAGTAGCCGGGGATGCGGACCTCGTTCTTGGTGACCTTGATGTCCGGGTTCTTCGCGAGGATGGCGTCCGCCACTTCCTCACGGTCACGGCAGACCTTGCCGGTGTGATAGGTGAGCAGCAGCACCGAGCCCTTGCCGCCGAGATCGGCGACCAGCTTGTCGATAATCGGCGTCGCCATCGGGCCGCCGCTGCCGTTGACGGCGGCGATACCGTCGCCCATGCCGCCGCCCCAGGTGCCGACCGGGATCTTCGCGTCATTTGCCGCCTTGATACCGGCGCCGAGCGAGGTCACCGGGAACACCATGTCGACGATTGCGCCGGCCTTGCGCTGCACCAGGTTCTGGAACGCGGCATTGGCCTGGTCGGCATTGCCCTGCGCGTCGATCACCGAGACTTCCCAGTTGATCTTCGCGGCTTCCTTGGTCGCGGCTTCGATGAAGCGGTGGTTGTTGTCCTCGGTCGCGGTGATCGAGACCAGGCCGAGCAGGAGCTTGCCCTCGGCCTGCGCCGTAATCGCGGCGGCCGACAAGGCGGTTGCGCCCAGCAGCACGAAAGCGGCGGCCTTGCGGACGCCGGACATGGAACGCCAATTCATCACGTGATCCTCCCCTTTGAAGCCCTTTGCGGGCGGCTCCCAGTACACTTCTGCCGATCGATTATCACGAACGGAACGTTTAGCTAATCGTTTCAGAAAGCGCTTGAGGCCTCAAGCGGAATCTTCGACACTCGGATTCCTATGGGTCGAGAGGCGGCCGTCAGAAGCCGCTGCGCAAGGGAATCCGCCGATCATGGCCACGATGAAAGACGTTGCGCGCCTGGCCGGCGTGTCGATTGCCACCGTTTCCGCCACCATCAATGGCAGCGCCTTCGTCAGTCCCGAACTGCATGCGCGGGTGACCGCGGCGATCCACCAGCTGGGATATGCCCCCGACGGCGTCGCGCGCAGTCTCAAGAAGGGCCGTACCCAGTTGATCGGCCTGATCGTCGCCGACATCACCAACGCCTTCTTCACCGAATTGACGCATGTGATCGAGGCGGCGATGCAGGATGCGGGCTATTCGGTCCTGCTCTGCGACACCGACGAGGATTTCGCAAAGGAGCAGAACTATCTCCGCATCCTGCAGACCCATCGCGTGGATGGCGTGATCCTCGCACCGACAGGCAGCGGCGATGCCTATCCGAGCCTGAAGAGCTTGAGCGAGCGGCTGCCATTGGTCTTGGTGGATCGCGCGCTGCCCGATCTCGGCCTCGACGCGGCGACGGTCGACAGCTTTGCCGGCGCTTATCAGGCGACCGCGCATCTCCTCGAGCTCGGCCATCGCAAGGTGGCGACCATTGCCGGGCCCAATCACCTGGCGCCGGCGCGCGACCGTCTAAACGGCTTCCGCACCGCGCTGGCGGAGCGGGGCATCGCGGTGCGCGCCGACTTCATCCGCTCCGGCAGCTTCCGCGAGGAGGAGGCGATGGCGGCAGCCCGGGACCTGCTCGCGCAGCCCGACCGGCCTTCGGCGATCTTCGCCGCCAACAACCATATGATGATCGGCGTGATGCGGGCGATCACCCAGCTCGGGCTCCATTGCCCGCGGGACGTGTCGGTGGTCGGCATCGACGATTTCCCCTGGGCCAATGCCTTCACCCCGCGCCTGACCGTCGTTCGCCAGCCGGTCGAAGAGCTCGGCCGGGCCGCGGTCCGGCTCCTGCTGGCGCGAATCAACGGGTCGGCGCCGGTTCCGGCCCATGAGGTGCTGCGGCCTTCGCTGGTGGTCCGCGACTCCTGCGCGCCGTTTTCATTGCAGTAGCGGCGGCGCGCTGGCATTTTCCCCGCCAATCTCCAGCGACGGGAAAATGATCGGTGCCTGATCTCATCTGCCTCGGCGAGCCCATGGTCGAGTTCAACCAGCAACACGAGGGCGACCTCTACAAGGCCGGCTTCGGCGGCGACACGTCCAACACCGCGATCGCGGCGGCGCGCCAGGGCGCCAAGGCCGGCTACATCACGGCTTTGGGCGAAGACCGTTTCGGCGATCTGCTGATCGATCTCTGGCGCCGAGAGGAGGTCGATGCCGCCGAGGTGAAGCGCGATCCGAAGGCGCCGACCGGCATCTATTTCGTGACCCACAGCGAAGCCGGGCATCAGTTCCACTATTACCGCGCCGGCTCGGCGGCCAGCCGCATGACACCGGCCGACCTGCCGCTCGACTATATCCGCGATGCCAAGGTGCTGCATGTCTCGGCGATCAGCCAGGCGATCTCCGAGAATGCCTGCGAGACGGTCTTCGCGGCCATGGACGCGGCGCGCGAAGCGAAGCTCGAAGTCTGCTTCGACACCAATCTCCGGCTGAAGCTCTGGCCGCTGGAGCGCGCGCGTGACGCGATCGCCCAAGCGATCCGGCGCGCCGATATCCTGCGTCCCGCATTGGACGATGCGCGGACGCTGACCGGCATCGAGGAGGTGGACGCGATCCTCGACCATTTCCTGAAGCAGGGGCCGAAGCTGGTCGTCATGACCATGGGCAAGGACGGCGTCATCATCGCCACCAAAGAGGCGCGGCATCGCCTGGCACCGCATAAGGTCGAGGCCGTGGACGCGACCGGGGCCGGCGACACGTTCAACGGCTCGTTCCTCGCGCGTCTCATTGCCGGCGACAATCCGCTGGAGGCGGGGCGCTACGCCAATGCCGCGGCGGCGCTCTCCACCACGGGATATGGCGCGGTGGCACCGATCCCGCGCCCCGGCGCCGTGCGCAAGTTCCTGGCCGAGCAGGCGGCTTGACGCCTCGTCAGATGTGCAGCAATCCGCGCATCGTGGTGCGCAGCACATCCAGCATCGCTTCGCGGTCGAGCTCGGGATTGCGGATTGTGCGGACTGACAATCCGTCGAACAGCGAGCCGATGACCTGGATCTCGGCTTCGAGCTGACGTTCGGGGATCGGGCCGGCGCCGGCGTTCTCGCGGCCTTTCAGCACGAGGTCCCGGATCCGCCTGCGCAGCTTGCGGTCGTTGTCTTCGAGCTGCGCGGCCAGCACCGGGTTGCGCGCCGCCTGGGCGACGATTTCGAGAAAGAGCGCCGCCGTCTTGCCATCGACGCGTTCATGGAAGCCGTAATCGGCCCGCGCCACCATCGCCGAGAGGATGTCGCGCTCCTTCGCCAGTTCCTCGAACAGTTGCTCGATCTCGTCGAACTCCTGCGCGACGATCGCCGCGATGATCGCGTCCTTGTTCTCGAAGTAGTGGTAGATATGGCCGACGCTCATGCCGGCGGTCTTCGAGATCTCCGCCATCGATGCGCCATGAAAGCCGCTGCGGCTGAAGCATTCCGCGGCCGCTTCCAGAATCTGCCCACGGCGTGATTCCGCGCCGGATCGGCGCTTGGCGAGCATTTCTCCCATGTTCCTTTTTAACCTTGTTGCCGCGCGGGACGACTGTGCGCCCGATCACACTCTAGCTGCAGTGCAAAAATCTGACTAGACTAGAATGAACGTTCACTCTAATTACGGCATCGAGACCGATTTCTTGGGCTCGAGATGGAGTCCGGATGGGAAAAGCAATGCAGATCAGACTGTTACAATTCGGAATCCTGGGCGCGGCCCTGGCTTTGGCGGCTTGCGACCAGCCACAGTCCCAGGCCGCAATGCCGCCGGCGGCGGTCGCGGTCGATGTCGTCACCCTGCAGCCCCAGTCCGTGGCGGTGACCAGCGAGATGCCGGGGCGGACCTCCGCCTATATGGTCTCGGAGGTGCGGCCGCAGGTCGGCGGCATCGTCAAGGCGCGGCTCTTCACCGAAGGCACCGACGTCGATGCGGGCGATGTGCTCTACCAGATCGATCCCGCGACCTATCAGGCGAGCTATGACAGCGCCAAGGCGGCGCTGGCGAAGGCGCGCGCAACGCTGACCTCGATCAAGCTGAAGGCGCAGCGCTACAAGGAGCTGGTCGCGATCAACGCGGTCAGCAAGCAGGATTACGACGATGCCGCGGCCTCTCTGGCGGAAGCGGAGGCGGATGTCGCCGCCGATGTGGCTTCGCTGGAAAGCGCCAAGATCAACCTCGACTACACCAAAGTGACCGCGCCGATCTCCGGCCGCATCGGCAAGTCTTCGGTGACGCCGGGCGCGCTGGTGACCGCCAGCCAGAGCGATGCGCTGGCGACCGTGCAGCGGCTCGACCCGATCTATGTCGATGTGACCCAGCCGAGCACGGATTTTCTGAAGCTTAAGCGCGCGCTCGCCAGCGGCAAGCTCACCCGCGTCGGCGCCGACCAGGCGAAGGTAAAGCTCGTGCTGGAAGACGGCACGGCCTACCCACAGGATGGCGCGCTGCAGTTCTCCGACGTGACGGTGGACCAGACCACCGGCAGCATCACCTTGCGCGCCATCTTTCCCAACCCGCAGCACGATCTCCTGCCCGGCATGTATGTCCGCGCGGTGCTGGAATCCGGCGTCGATGGTGCCGCAATCCTGGCGCCGCAGCAGGCGGTCAGCCGCAACGCCAAGGGCGAAGCCATGGCCTATGTGCTCGCCGCCGGCGACAAGGTGGAGGCGCGGGTGCTGAAGACCGAGCAGACCTACGGCGATGCCTGGATCGTCAGCGACGGCTTGCAGGCCGGTGATCGCCTGATCGTCAGCGGCTTGCAGAAGATCCAGCCCGGCATGGTCGTGAAGCCCGCCGAAAAAGCCGCCACCGCGCCGCAACCGTAATCCCGGAGTCTCTCCATGCCGCGGTTCTTCATCGATCGCCCGGTCTTCGCCTGGGTGCTCGCCATCGTCGTCATGCTGGCGGGCGCGCTCGCGATCCGCACTCTGCCGATCTCGCAATATCCGAAGATCGCCCCGCCGGAGATCCAGATCTCGGCGAGCTATCCCGGTGCTTCGGCGAAGACGCTGGAGGACACCGTTACCCAGGTTATCGAGCAGAAGATGAAGGGGCTGGACGGCCTGCTCTATATGGCCTCGACCAGCGATCAGACCGGCCAGGTCTCGATCAAGCTGACCTTCAGCGCCGGCACCGATGCCGATATCGCCCAGGTCCAGGTGCAGAACAAGCTGCAGCTTGCGACCGCGCTCCTGCCTCAGGAAGTGCAGCAGCAGGGTCTGCAGGTCACCAAATCGGCGGCCAATTTCCTCGTGGTCATCGGCTTCGTCTCCGAAGACGGCAGCATGACCCAGTCCGATCTTTCGGACTATGTCGCCAGCAACATCGAGGACCAGATCAGCCGTGTCGACGGAGTTGGCGATGTCAGCCTGTTCGGCGCGCAATACGCGATGCGCATCTGGCTCGATCCGGACAAGCTCACCAACTACAAGCTGACCGTCTCCGATGTCAGCACGGCACTCCAGGCGCAGAATGCGCAGATCTCCGCCGGCCAGCTCGGCGGCACGCCTTCGGTCAAAGGCCAGCAGCTCAACGCCACCATCACGGCGCAGACCCGGCTGCAGACGCCGGAGCAGTTCCGCAACATCCTGCTGCGCACCAACACCGACGGCTCGATGGTCCGGCTCCGCGACGTGGCCCGGGTCGAGCTCGGCAGCGAGAGCTATGATTCCGTCTCGCGCTACAACGGCAATCCGGCGACCGGCCTCGCCATCAAGCTCGCGACCGGTGCCAACGCCTTGAGTACGGCGAATGCGGTGAAGGCGCGGATCGCCGAGCTGCAGGCCTTCTTCCCGCCCGGCATGAAGGCAGTCTACCCTTATGACACCACACCGTTCGTCCGGATCTCGATCGAAGAGGTGGTGAAGACGCTGGCCGAGGCGATCCTGCTCGTCTTCGTCGTCATGTACGTCTTCCTGCAGAATATCCGCGCGACGCTCATCCCGACCATCGCGGTGCCGGTGGTGCTGCTCGGCACCTTCGGCGTGCTCGCGGCCTTCGGCTATTCGATCAACATGCTGACCATGTTCGCCATGGTGCTGGCGATCGGCCTCCTGGTGGACGACGCCATCGTCGTGGTCGAGAACGTCGAGCGCGTGATGGCGGAGGAGGGGCTGCCGCCCAAGGAAGCGACCCGCCGCTCGATGGACCAGATCACCACGGCCCTGATCGGCATCGCGCTGGTTCTGGCGGCGGTCTTCGTGCCGATGGCTTTCTTCGGCGGCTCGACCGGCGTCATCTATCGCCAGTTCTCCGTCACCATCGTCTCGGCGATCGCCCTTTCGGCGCTGGTCGCGCTCATCCTCACGCCGGCGCTCTGCGCCACCTTGCTGAAGCCCGCCAAGCACGGCACGCGCGGTGGCCTCTTCGGCTGGTTCAACCGCGGCTTCGACTGGAGCAACCGGCACTATGAGTCGGCGGTCGGCGGCATTCTGAAGCGCGGACTGCGCTTCCTCGCCATCTATCTCGCGATCGGCGTCGGCGTCGCCTATCTCTTCATCCGCATGCCGACCGCCTTCCTGCCGGAGGAGGACCAGGGCATCCTGTTCGTGCAGCTCCAGCTCCCGGCCGGCGCCACCCAGGAGCGCACGCTCGAGGCCCTGCAGCAGGTCGAGAAGCATTTCCTCACCGAGCAGAAAGAGGCGGTGAACTCGGTCTTCTCGGTGGCCGGATTCAGCTTCGGCGGCAGCGGGCAGAATGCCGGCATCGCCTTCGTGAGCCTGAAGGACTGGGATCAGCGCAAACGCCCCGATCTCAAGGCCGCGGCGGTCGCCGGCAAGGCGATGGCGGCGCTCTCACAATACAAAGATGGCATGATCTTCGCCTTCACCCCGCCCGCGGTGATGGAGCTCGGCAATGCCAGCGGCTTCGATTTGCAGCTCCAGGATCGGGGCGGGCTCGGCCACGAGGCGCTGATGGCGGCGCGCAACCAGCTCCTCGGCATGGCGGCGCAGGATCCGACCTTGATGGCGGTGCGGCCGAACGGCCAGGACGACACGCCGCAGCTCCAGATCGTGGTCGATCAGGCGAAGGCGGAGGCGTTCGGTCTCGCGATCGCCGATATCAACGACACGCTCTCCACCGCCTGGGGCAGCTCTTATGTCGACGACTTCATCGACCGCGGCCGGGTGAAGAAGGTGTATCTGCAGGCCGACGCGCCCTATCGCATGTCGCCGGAGGATTTCGGCAAGTGGTATGTGCGCAACGCGGCCGGCGAGATGGTGCCGTTCACCGCCTTTGCCTCGGCCAAGTGGGTGATGGGGCCGACCCGTCTCGAGCGCTACAATGGCACCTCCTCGGTCGAGATCCTGGGCTCGCCCGCACCCGGCAAGAGCACCGGCGACGCCATGGCGGCGATCGAGCGCCTGGTGGCGCAGCTTCCGGCCGGCATCGGCTCGGAATGGACCGGGCTCTCCTATCAGGAGCGGCTCTCCGGATCCCAGGCCCCGGCGCTCTATGCGATCTCGATCCTGGTCGTCTTCCTTTGTCTCGCGGCGCTCTACGAGAGCTGGTCGATTCCGTTCTCGGTCATGCTGGTCGTGCCTCTGGGCGTCATCGGGGCCCTGGCGGCGGCGACCCTTCGCGGCCTCTCCAACGACATCTACTTCCAGGTCGGTCTGCTGACGACGGTCGGCCTCTCGGCCAAGAACGCGATCCTGATCGTCGAGTTCGCCAAGAGCCTGCACGAGGAGGGGATGGATCTCGTCGCGGCGACGTTGCAGGCGGTGCGGATGCGCCTTCGGCCGATCCTGATGACCTCGCTGGCTTTCGCGCTCGGCGTGCTGCCGCTGGCCTTGAGCACGGGTGCCGGCTCCGGCAGCCAGAATGCGATCGGCACCGGCGTGCTGGGCGGCATGATCTCGGCGACGGTGCTCGGCATCTTCTTCGTGCCGCTGTTCTTCGTTCTGGTCCGCCGCATCTTCAAGGGCAGGGCGAAACCGGTCGGCGATGCTGCGCCGGCAGCAGGGGGGCACTGACATGAAACGGATCGTTCTTCTCGCTGCACTCCTGCAGGGCGGCTGCCTCAACCTCGAGCCCGATTATGCGCGGCCGACAGCGCCGGTGCCGCAATCCTGGCCGCAGGGCGATGCCTATCCGACTCCCGTCCAAGCGAGCGGGCCGGCCCTCGCCGATATCGGCTGGAACAGCTTCTTCGTCGATCCCAAGCTGCAACGGCTGATCGCGCTGGGCCTTGCCAACAACCGCGATCTCCGCGTCGCCGTGCTCAACATCGAGAAGTCGCGGGCGACCTACGACGTGCAGCGTGCCGACCAGCTCCCGACCCTGCAGGCCGATGCCAACGCGAATCTCCAGCGCATCACCCGCCGCAATTCGGTGACCGGCGCCGCGTATACGCAGAAGGATTACAGCGTCAATGCCGGCGTGAGCTCTTATGAGCTCGATCTCTTCGGCCGCGTGCAGAGCCTCAAGGACCAGGCGCTGGAGCAGTTCTTCGCCACCGAAGAGGCGCGGCGCAGCACCCAGATCAGCCTGGTCGCCGAGATCGCGACCGACTATCTCAACCTCGCGACGGACCAGGAGCGGCTGAAGCTCGCCCAGGACACGCTCTTGAGCCAGCAGCAATCGCTGACGCTGACGCAACGTCAATTCGAGGTCGGCACTGCCTCGGCGCTCGACGTCGCCCAGGCGAAGACCAGCGTCGAGACCGCCGCGGTCGATGTCGCCCAGTTCACCGCCTCGGTGGCGCAGGATCAGAACGCGCTGGCTCTGGTGCTGGGCGCTTCGGTTCCCGCCGACACGCTGCCCGGCGCCGCGATCGACATCGTCACGACGGTCCAGGACCTTCCGGCCGGGATCCCCTCGGACGTGCTGCAGCGGCGGCCCGACGTGATGGAAGCCGAGTTTCAGCTCAAGGCGGCCAATGCGAATATCGGCGCCGCACGGGCTGCCTTCTTCCCGAAGATCACCCTGACCGCCAATGCCGGCAGCACTGCGGATGCGTTGAAGACCCTGTTCAAGGCCGGAACCGGCACCTGGTCCTTCGCACCCGACATCGTCTGGCCAATCTTCGATTGGGGCGCCAACGAGGCGAACTTGAAATCCGCCAAGGTCGACAAGGAAATCTCTGTGGCGGACTACGAGAAAGCGATCCAGACCGCCTTCCGCGAAGTGGCGGACGCGCTGGCCGACCGCGGCACGTTGGAAGCGCAGGTCTCCGCGCAGCAGGCTCTGGTCGATTCCACCGCCGACAGCTATCGCCTCTCCGATGCGCGCTACCGCCGGGGCATCGAGAACTATCTCAACGTCCTCGATTCCCAGCGTTCGCTCTACAGCGCGCAGCAGGATCTGATCACCCTCCGGCTCTCCCGGGTCACCAACCTCGTCACGCTTTACAAGGTTCTGGGCGGCGGCTGGCTGAAGGAGACCGCGGTCGCCGCAGTACCGGCAGCCCCTTGATCCGCGCTTTGTTGCAGTCGCGAAGGGGCCGTCTCCGACTCTTGAAGGGCTTGCCATCGCCGAATCCTGGTCCCACATTTATTGCGGCAGGAGTGCAAACAGCCGCGGAGGGACGCGCGATGACGGTCGCAGCCATTCTCCAGGGCAAGCCCGAGCGCTTGATCGGGCTGCCGGACACCAAGTCACTGGCCGATGCCGCGAAATTGCTCACCCAGGAGAAGATCGGTGCCCTGGTCGTCCGCAATGCGGGCGGCGAGATGATCGGCATCCTCTCCGAGCGCGACATCGTCCGCGCGGTCGCGCGTGACGGCGCCGGCGTGCTGGTGCAGCCGGTCTCGACCATCATGACCCGGGACGTGATCTGCTGTGCGCCCCAGGATTCGGTCGCCGATGTCATGGGCATGATGACGGCGCGCCGCTTTCGCCATCTCCCCGTGAAGAGCAATGGCAAGCTAATCGGCATGGTCTCGATCGGCGACGTCGTGAAGGCCCGCGTCGAAGAGGCGGAAGGCGAGGCGGCTCAACTCCGCGAATACATCGCCTCTTAGACCGCCGCCGTCACCGGCATCAGCCGTGCTGCGGGCAGGATGACGCGCACGGTCGTGCCGCGCTGTGGTTTCGAGGAGACCTCGATCCGCCCCTGATGCAGCTCGATCAGGTTCTTGCAGATCGAGAGGCCGAGGCCGGCGCCTTCCTGTTGCGGATGGGCGCTGCGGTTGACCTGCACGAAGGGCTCGAACACGCGCTCGAGATCCTTCTCGCCGATTCCGATCCCGGTATCGGCGACCGACATCACCAGATTGCCGCTGGGCTCGACGCCGGCGCCGATGGTGACGGCGCCGCCGGCCGGCGTGAACTTCACCGCGTTGGTGGCGAGATTCAGCAGCACCTGGGTGATGCGCCGCTCGTCGGCCTGGAGCGCCGGCAAGTTCTCCGCGAGCTCCAGCTTCAACTTGAGACCGGCGCGGTTGGCTCGCTCGCTGATCATATGGACGCAGTGCTTGCACAGTGCGCCGACATCGATCGGGCCCTCGACCAGCTGGACCGTGCCGGAATCGATCTTCGAGTAATCCAGTATCTCGCTGATCAGCCCATAGAGATGCTGCGCCGAGAGCAGGATGTCACCGGAATACTCTGCGACCTTGGCATGCTCGGGATCATTCCAGCGGTCGCGCAGGATCTGGGCGAAGCCCATGATGGCGTTCAACGGCGTGCGGAGCTCGTGGCTCATGTTGGCGAGGAACTCCGATTTCGCACGGTTCGAGGCCTCGGCCGCGCGCCGCGCCACCATCAGCTGGCGCTCGAAATTCTTGCGCTGGGTGATCTCCTGGACCGTGCCTTCGTAATAGAGCGCCTTGCCGCTCTCGTCGGTGACGAGGCGGGCATTCTCCTGAACCCAGATCCGCTCGCGGGTCTTGTGGCGATAGACTTCGGATTCGAAGTTCCGGACCTCGCCGTCCCGGGCCATGGCATCGACGAATTCCTGGCGCCGCTCCGGCCGGACATACCATTCCTTGCCGACGTCCTTCACCGAGAGGATGAGCTCTTCCGGCGACTCATAGCTGTTGATCTCGGCGAGAGCGCGGTTGGCGACGATCAGCCGGCCGTCGAGCGAGCTGATATAGACCCCTTCCAGCGCGTTATCGATGATGCTGCGATAGCGCGCCTCGGCCTCGCGGAAGGCGCGCTGGGATTCGACGAGATCGGTCACATCGACCATGGTGCCGAGGATCGAGACCTTGCCGTCGGGTTCCTGGGCGAGGGTGGTCGAATCCGAGACCCAGAACCGGCTGCCGTCCTTGCGCCGCATCTCGCAGACATGGGAGGAGACCCGCCCGGCGCGCCGGAGCTCGGCGATATGCCACTCCCGATCGCTGGCCCGGACATAGAACCGTTCGTTGGACGTGCCGGTACCGGCGATGAACTGCGCCGGGGTTTCGTATCCGAACATGCGGGCCATGGCCGCATTGGCCTGGACCACGCCGCCTTCGATCAACGTCTGGTATACGCCGATATCGGACTGCTCGAAGATCGTCCGGTATATGTTGCCTTGGTCCAACGCCTTCCCCCTGGTGCGCGGGTGGAAATATTCTTAACCGGAACCCCCCGTTTTAGGAAGCACCGGACCCCGTCTTGCTGGCATGCGCCTTGCGATAACTGGCCTAGAAGCCTGTGGAGGCGTCCGAAGATGCGATTTTCGACCATGAGAGCCGGAGGATCGGCACCACAACCGGCAAGTCTTGCCGGGTGGGACGCGATTTCCCGCCGCCAAAACCCGGGGAAGGCCCGGGAGGAGTGCCAGCCATGACATCGGCCCTGCTTCCGACCCAACCGATTCGGGCCGGCGGATCCACCATCCAGCCCGAGGTCCTCGCCAGCATCCAGCAGGCGAGCGCCAACACCGGCGTGGATTTCTCCTACCTGATGGCCCAGGCCTCGCGGGAGAGCAGCTTCGATCCCGGCGCCAAGGCTTCGACCAGCAGTGCCACCGGCCTCTACCAGTTCGTCGAGCAGACCTGGCTCGGCACTTTCAAGGAGCACGCGGCGGAATATGGTTATGGCGATCTCGCCGCCTCGATCACCAAGAACGCGGACGGCCGCTACGCCGTCGGCGATGCCGCGACCAAGAAACAGATTCTCGATCTCCGCAAGGATCCGACGCTGAATGCCGCCATGGCGGCTGAGCTTGCTTCGGACAACAAGGCGAAGCTGGAGGCTGCGCTCGGGCACCCAGTCAGCGCGACCGATCTCCATCTCGCGCATTTCCTGGGACTGAACGGCGCGCTGCGGTTCATCCGCAAGCTCGACAGCGATCCTTCGGCCACCGGCGCCGCGATGTTCCCGCGTGCCGCCGCCGCGAATGCCTCGGTCTTCTATGACGAGAAGGGCAATGCGCGGACCGTGGCCGAGATCTATAACCGCATGAGCAGCAGCATCACCAGCGATCAGCAGGCTTTCGCCTCGCTCGAGACGACGCCGGCCAAGGGCGGCGCCAGCGCCGCAACGGCGGTCGCTTCCGCTTCGACCGGTGCCGAGGCGCCGCTGCAGGGCTTCAGCAACCCCGGCAGCATTCTTTCGCCACTGCTGTTGGTGACGATCGCGGCGCTGCCGCTCGCCAACGAGCAGAATGAGCAGGAGAAGAGCGCCGCCAGCGGCAGTTCTCGCCACGGCGCCATCCGCCCGACGGTCAATCCGATGGCGGCTTTGGGGCTGGGGTAGGGCGCTCGCCACATCGCGCGCTGGCTCGTCCTCCGCCCGAAACTCTGCAAGCGCTCAGGCTGCATGCCCCACCCAACCCTCCCCTAAAGAGGGAAGGGCTTCCACCGAATGGTCGGTCTAACCGAGTGAAACCCGCTGCCAGTGCTCTTCTCCTCCCTTTAGGGGGGGAGTGAGAGGGGGGCAGTGCAGCCATGATGTTTCTGAAATCGCGCGGAAGAAGATCCAGCGCTCGAAGCAGTAGCGATCTACTCTGCGCGCCCCTCGAGCATTTTGCGGCCCTCGTCGGTCAGCTTGCAGACCAGCCAGTCGGGCTTCAGCGGGTTGGTGAACCAGGGCTCGGCCCAACCGTGCTCGATGCAGAAGCGCACGGTGCGGGAACTGACCTTCTGGCCCCATTCGTCGAACAGCGGCAGCTTGCCGCCCGGCTGCTTCAGTCCCCGCGCCAGCCAAGCGATCTCGACCGCATGGGGATGGTCGTTGCTAGCCGCGATTGTCAGTCCCCGTGCCA
>Ga0209257_1003576_pt1 | contig 13172 bp, 12 predicted proteins | sample AraplaCvi_mCL_r2_FD_184277 | JGI IMG/M metagenome (GOLD analysis project Ga0209257, IMG submission 184277) | Arabidopsis root microbial communities from North Carolina, USA - plate scrape MF_Cvi_mCL_r2 (SPAdes) (version 2) | ecosystem: Host-associated > Plants > Roots > Endosphere | place: USA...
GTCAACGGCGCCTGCAAGGACAACGACTTCAAGGTCATCGACGACGAGCTGGCCGGCCAGGTCACGATCCAGCGCCTGGAGGACCGGGCGCTGATGGCGATCCAGGGCCCGGAGGCCGCCGCCGTGGTCCAGGCCCATGTGCCGGCCGCCGCCGACATGGTGTTCATGGACATCCGGTCGATGCCCGGCTTCGGGACCGACATCATCATCTCCCGCTCGGGCTACACCGGCGAGGACGGCTACGAGATCTCGGTCCCGGCGTCCGAGGCGACCCGCGTCTGGAACCTCCTCCTCGCGGACGAGCGGGTGAGGCCCATCGGCCTGGGCGCCCGCGACTCGCTGCGTCTGGAGGCCGGCCTGCCGCTCTACGGCCACGACCTGGACGAGACCGTCAGCCCCGTCGAGGCGGGCCTGACCTTCGCCATCAACAAGAACCGCCGCGAACAGCGCGACTTCCCAGGCGCCAGCCGCATCGTCAAGGAACTGGCCGACGGCCCCGCCCGCGCCAAGGTCTGCCTCAAGGTCCTGGAAGGCGCCCCGGCCCGCGAAGGCGCCGAGGTGGCCGACCCCAACGGCGTCGTGGTGGGCGTCGTCACCTCCGGCGGCTATTCCCCGGTCCTGAAGGGCGGCATCGCCCTGGCCTTCGTGCCCCCGGAGCTGAAGGCCGTCGGAACGAAGCTCAAGGTCATCGTCCGCGGCAAGCCCCAGGCCGCCGAAGTCGTCGCCTCCCCCTTCGTCCCCCACCGCTACGTCCGGAAGGTGACGTGATGAAAGCCTGCTTTCATCACGTCATCCCGGAGAGCGCGCAGCGACTCATCCGGGACCCAGGGGCGGTGCGCTCGGCTCCTGGGTCCCGGCTCGGCCTGTCGGCCGTCCGGGATGACAGACATCTTTGCAAGCAACACTGAGCTCCTAGGAGAACCCCCAAAATGCGCTTCACCAAGGATCACGAGTGGGTCGTCCTCGAGGGCGACGTGGCCACCATCGGCATCACCGCCCACGCCGCCGAGCAGCTGGGCGACGTGGTGTTCGTCGAGACCCCCGAGGTCGGCAAGACGGTGAAGGCCGGAGACGCCTTCGCCGTGGTCGAGAGCGTCAAGGCCGCCTCCGACGTCTACGCCCCGATCTCGGGCGAAGTGATCGAGGGCAACACGGTGCTCGGCGACGCGCCGGAGACCGTCAACGCCGACCCCGAGAACGGCGGCTGGTTCGCCAAGCTCAAGGTCTCCGACCCGGCCCAGTACGAAGCCCTCATGGACCGCCCCGCCTACGAAGCCTTCCTGGCCACGCAGTGACGCGGACCGGCGAACCTCTCGTCCTTCTCCCCTTGCGGGAGAAGGTGGCCTGCGCAGCAGGTCGGATGAGGGGTCGCGCCGACCTGACCGCGCGTGTCCGCACCGGAGCCGCGCAACCCCTCATCCGTCGGCTTCGCCGACACCTTCTCCCGCGAGGGGAGAAGGGCACGACGACCGGACCAAGCTCATGAGATACCTCCCCCTCACCCCCGACGACCGCGCCGAGATGCTGGGCGTGATCGGCGCCCCGGATGTCGACGCCCTGTTCGCCGACGTCCCCGCCGCGGCGCGCCGGAAGGACCTGTTCGACCTGCCGCTGCACGCGGGCGAGCTGGAGGTGGAGCGCGAGCTGACGCAGCTGTCGGCCCTGAACCGGGCCGCCGGCGCCGGGCCGTTCTTCTGCGGGGCGGGCGCCTACAAGCACCACGTGCCGGCCACCGTCGACCACATCATCCAGCGGTCGGAGTTCCTGACCAGCTACACGCCCTACCAGCCGGAAATCGCCCAGGGCACCCTGCAGGTGCTCTTCGAGTTCCAGACCCAGGTCGCCGCGCTGACCGGCCTCGATGTGGCCAACGCCTCGATGTACGACGGCTCCACCGCTTGTGCAGAAGCTGTGATGATGGCGCAACGCGTCAACCGCCGCGAGAAGGCGATCCTCTCGGGCGGCCTGCACCCGCACTACGCCGCCACCACCCAGACTATCGCTCACGCCGAGGGCATGCAGATTGTTCGCCTGGGCGCCGCCGTCGACGCCGAGGCCGCGGTCATCGACGCCATCGACGACGAGACCGCCTGCGTGGTCGTCCAGACCCCCAACGTCTTCGGCGTGGTCACCGATGTGACGAAGATCGCCGAGGCGGCCCACGCCAAGGGCGCCCTGCTCATCGTGGTCACCACCGAGGCCGTCTCGTTCGGCCTGCTGAAGACCCCGGGCGAGATGGGCGCCGACATCGCCGTCGCTGAGGGCCAGTCGATCGGCAACGCCCTGAACTACGGCGGCCCCTACGTCGGCCTCTTCGCGGTGCGCGAGAAGCTGGTGCGCCAGATGCCGGGCCGCCTCTGCGGCGAGACCGTCGACGCCGAGGGCCGGCGCGGCTACGTCCTGACGCTGTCCACCCGCGAGCAGCACATCCGCCGCGAGAAGGCGACCTCCAACATCTGCACCAACTCCGGCCTCTGCGCGCTGGCGTTCACGATCCACATGACCCTGCTGGGCGGGGCGGGCCTGTCGCAGCTCGCCCGGATCAACCACGCCAAGGCCCGAGAGCTGAAGGCCGCCGTCGGGGCCGCCGGCCTGGAGGTGCTGACCCCGCGGTTCTTCAACGAGATCGCCGTGCGCGTGAAGGGCTCGGCCGCCAAGCTGGTCGACGACCTGCTGGCCGACGGTATCGTCGCCGGCGTCCCCTATTCCCGCCTCGACCCGCACGCGGGCCTGGACGACGTCCTGCTGCTCTGCGCCACCGAGACCACCACCCCCGAAGACATCGCGGCGCTCCAGGCCGCCCTGACGCGGAAGGCCGCCTGATGACCATGCAGACCGTTGGCCGCCCGACCCGCCCCGAAGGGGACGTCTCCACCTCCGGCTTCGCCTCGCTCACGGGAGGCCGGGGCCTCCTCCAGGACGAGCCGCTGATCTTCGAACTGGGCGGCTGGACCAAGACCGGCGTCGACCTGCCCGCGGCCTCCGAGGACGCCTCGGACCTGGCCGGCCTGACCCGCGCCTCGGTGGATCTCCCCGGCCTCTCCGAGCCCGAGGCCATGCGCCACTACGTGCGCCTCAGTCAGAAGAACCACGCCATCGACCTGGCGCTCTATCCGCTGGGCTCGTGCACCATGAAGCACAACCCGCGCCTGAACGAGAAGGTCGCCCGCCTGCCCGGCTTCGCCGACCTGCACCCGCTGGCGCCCGTCGCCACCGCCCAGGGCGCGCTCCAGCTCATGGACCGCCTGGCCCACTGGCTGAAGACCCTGACCGGCATGCCCGCCGTCGCCCTGTCGCCCAAGGCCGGCGCCCACGGCGAGCTCTGCGGCCTGCTCTGCATCAAGGCCGCCCACGAGGCCGCCGGCCAGGGCCACCGCCGCACCGTCCTGGTCCCCACCTCGGCCCACGGCACCAACCCCGCCACGGCCGCCTTCGTCGGCTACGCCGTCACTGAGATCGCCCAGACCGACGACGGCCGCGTCGACCTCGCCGACCTCGCCGCCAAGCTGGGCCCCGACGTCGCCGCGATCATGGTCACCAACCCCAACACCTGCGGCCTCTTCGAACGAGATGTCATTGAAATCGCTCGCCTAACTCACGACGCCGGCGCCTATTTTTACTGTGACGGAGCTAATTTTAACGCCATCGTCGGCCGCGTCCGCCCCGGCGATCTCGGCGTCGACGCCATGCACATCAACCTGCACAAGACCTTCTCCACCCCGCACGGCGGCGGCGGCCCGGGCGCCGGCCCCGTGGTGCTCTCCGAGGCCCTGGCGGCCTTCGCCCCGGCCCCCTGGGTGGTCAACGGCCCCGACGGCCTGACGCTGGTCGAGGAAGCCGTGGACCAGGCCGCCCAGGCCTTCGGCCGCATGTCCGCCTTCCAGGGCCAGATGGGCATGTTCGTCCGCGCCTACGCCTACATGCGCAGCCACGGCGCCAATGGCCTGCGCCAGGTGGCCGAGGACGCCGTCCTCAACGCCAACTACATCAAGGCTCGGCTGTCCGACGTGATGACCCCGGCCTTCCCGGACGGCCCCTGCATGCACGAGGCGCTGTTCGACGACGCCTGGCTCGAGGGCACCGGCGTCACGACCCTCGATTTCGCCAAGGCGATGATCGACGAGGGCTTCCATCCGATGACCATGTACTTCCCGCTGGTGGTGCATGGCGCGATGCTGATCGAGCCCACGGAGACCGAATCCAAGCGCGAGCTGGACCGGTTCTGCGAGGCGCTGCGCGCTTTGGCCGCAACGGCGAAGCTTGGTGACGTGGAGCGTTTCAAGGGCGCCCCACACCTCGCTCCGCTGCGTCGGCTGGACGAAACCCTGGCTGCTCGGAAACCGAAACTGGCCTGGAAAGCTGACGCCGGCGTCATCTAAGTCACGAGAAATGCACCGATTTCCGTAACAATCTGTGACAGTCCTGCACAGGGGTGTGGCGCCGGCGCCATGAGCTGGGGAATAGGCGCCCGTTAGCAAAATTTAACGGCACGGCGTCTTTACGATTCTCCGGTACGTACGCATATGGGGTTGGTGACGGCGGGACCTCCCCGCTCTGCCGCACGCCCCCCAGGACTACCCAAGTGTCATTCGCCATGCCCTCTTTGCGCGTCTACCGCGCTACGGACGATCTCGCGCGCGAGATTGCCGGCCGCATCAAGCGGTTCGGGCTGGTGATCTTTGGCTTCGCCATCATCATCGCGGGCGTCGCGATCGCGCCCCTGCCGGGTCCCGGCGGGATCCCGGTGATCGTGGTGGGCCTGATGGTGGTGCTGAAGAACTCATTCAAGGCGCGCCGCCAGTTCGTGCGCCTGCACAAGGCCCACCCGCGGATGCTGTATCCGATCCGCCGCCTGCTGCGGCGCGAGCCGGAGTTCGTGGCGCTGTTCTATCACCAGACGCTGCGGGTCGAGCGGATCCTGCTGCCGAAGCGCATCCGCTTCATCAAGGCCGCCCGCCGCCGCTTCCGGCGCTAGCGCACGCAGCGGTGTCATCGCGGACGGCGCGCAGCGCTTGTCCGGGACCCATATACGCCCGATCGCTGTGGATGGCGTCTGAGCTGAGCGCTTGTGGGTCCCGGCCTTTCGCGTGCCGCGAAAACCGGGATGACGCCGGTAGATTTGGAAGCGGGGTGCGCCCACGAACCCCACAATGCCCAAGGACAGTCCGGAAGTGCGGCGCGTCTCCCCAGGCGGAGCGCCGCGAACTGTTCATGTGATTGTGGGGTTCGTGGACAGGTCACGGGCGCGCGGCGTTCCCCAACGCCAGGCGTCCGGCCACGGGCCGCGCGACTGGCGCGCGGGCCCGATCTCGTCGGCTATTGCAGCTTCCCCGCCAGCTGGCCGATGGCCTGGTCGATCAGCGGGTCGCTCTTCGCGCCGGCCAGGCGCTGGACCAGCACCTGCTCAGCCATCTGCGCGGCCAGCTCGGCGGCGGCGGCGCGGACCTCGGCTTCGGCCTGCGCCTCGGCCTGGGCGATCTTGCGCTCGGCCATCTGGCCGCGGCGCTCAAGTTGTTCGGCGAGCTTCGCCTGGGCCTCGGACTGCAGGCGGACCGCCTCGTCCTTGGCGTTGGCCAGGATCTCGGCCGCCAGCTTTTCGGAAGCGGCCTTCTGGGCGTTGACCTGGGCGAGCAGGGCCTGGGCTTCCTTGCGGAGCGCGTCGGCCTCGTCCAGCTGAGCCTGCACCTTGGCGCCGGCGTCGCCGAGCGCCTTCCAGGCGAACTTGTGGACCCCGGCCATGACCAGGATGCCCAGGAAGACCACGAAGGCCACGCCCACCCAGAAGTGGGCGTCGAGCAGCAGTTCCATCGGTTATCCCTTCGCCGCGGCGAGTTCGGCCGCGGTCGCGGCCTTGCCGGTCAGCTTCTGGACGATCGCCTGAGCGGTGTCGGCAGCGATGCCGGCGACGTTGGTCATGGCGGCTTCGCGGGCCTTGGCGATACGCGCTTCGGCCTCGGCGCCGGTGGCGGCCAGCTTGGCCTCCTCCTCGGCGAGACGGGCGGCGATCTCGGCCTGGGCCTTGGCCCGGGCTTCGGCGCCGACCTTCTGAGCCGCCGCGCGGGCTTGCGCCGCCTCGGCGGCCGCGACCTGCGCCTGAGCGTCGGCCTCGTCCTTCAGGCGGCGGGCGTCGGCGATGTCGCCGGCGATCTTGCCTTCACGCGCGTCGATGGTCCCGCCCACCTTCGGCACCGCGAACAGGCGCATGAACGCCAGCACGACGAAGAAGATGATGAGGAACCAGGCGATCTGGCCCGGCCACCACGAGAAGTCGAACTGCGGCAGGCCGCCTTCGGCATGCTCGCCGGCCGGGGCCGCACCTTCGTGCGCGCCGACGGCGGCGGCCTCATGGCCCGGCTCTGCGGGCATGGGGCCCGCGGCGGCCGTATGGTCTTCAGTCTGCATCGCCATGGGGCGCCTTGAGCGTCCTCTTTAGCCGAACAGGATGATCAGCGAGACGACGAACGAGAACAGGCCCATGGTTTCCGTCAGCGCCATGCCGAGGAACAGCATGGTCTGCTGGCTGGCGGCGGCCGACGGGTTGCGGATCGCGTCTTGCAGGTAGTTGCCGAACAGGCTGCCCAGGCCGATACCGGCCCCGATCATGCCCGAGGTGGCGAGGCCAGCGCCGATCAGCTTCGCGGCTTCAGCTTCCATTTTGAGTAGTCCTCTTGAGGGATAGTTGTTGGGTTAGTGGCCGTGACCGAAGTTCACGACCTCGTTGAGGTAGACCGTGGCCAGCGCGGTGAACACGAAGGCCTGGAGGATCGCGACCACCAGCTCGAGGCCGGTGAGGCCGACAATCATCCCGAAGGAGAGCACGCTGGGGATGAAGGCCAGCGAGGCGAGGCCGCCCGAGAGCGCCACGATGCCCAGCGCCACCACGAAGGAGCCGAACAGGCTCATCACCACGTGGCCGCCCAGCATGTTGCCGAACAGACGCATGGCCAGGGTCACTGGCCGGACGAAGTAGGAGATCATCTCGATCGGCACCATGAAGATCAGCAGCGGCAGCGGCATGCCGCTGGGCGCGAACAGGCCGAGGAACTTCGGGCCGTGCTTGATGAAGCCGAGGATGAAGACGCTGAAGAAGGTGAGCACCGCCAGCGTCGCGGTCACCGCGAGCTGCGAGGTCACCGTGAAGGTGAGGCTCAGGCCGCCCAGGTTCCCGATGGCGAACACCACGCCCATCAGGTTCAGGACCAGGATGATCATGAACAGCGTGAAGAGATACGGAATGTAGGGCTTGCCGCCGTGGCCGATGATCGGGGTCACCAGCACCTTGTCGACGATATTATACAGGCCCTCGGCCAGCGCCTGGGCGCGGTTCGGCACGATCTGGCCCTTGGCCGTCAGGGCGAAGAACAGCACGAGGATCACGGCGCCGGCGATCATGCTGGCCACCGAATTGGTGATCGACATGTCCACGGTCAGGCCGCCGAGTTGGAAAACCGGACCGTCCCAGATCTTGTGGATCAGGAACTGGTGCATCGGTTCGATGGCAGGCTGTTCCGCCATTAGCGTCCTCTAGTCCTCATCCTCGTCGGCCGGAACGTTGGGCAAAGACCCGACTTCCGCCGTCGCTTCTCTTGTCGCCTTCGCCGCGGATCGCACCGCGACGAAGATGGAAATCCCGGTGCCAGCCAGCAGCCCGACGACCAATCCGAATGGTCCCGTGCCGGCAAACCGATCGAGTAGCCAGCCAAAGCCGGCCCCCATCAGCACCCCACCCACCACTTCACCGATGAAGCGGTAACCCTGCGCCAGGGCCCGATGCGATTCTCCGCTCGCACGTCGGGCCTGCGCCGCCTCCGCCGCAGCGAGCCTACGGTCGAGGCTGGAGGCCTCGGCTTTCGGCTCGTCTTCCGGGCGCATGCGTGGAATGGCCTTACGACCGCCACGTCGCCGCCACGGCGGGGGCTTCAGGTCGCGCGGAACCTATAGATGGGTGTGCAGTGCGTCAAGGCTGGTGAGGAAGCCTTCAACACGCTGATTTTATTGTCATTTTTAAACGCCGCGACAGCTTGACCAGGTGGACGTTACGTCACTGGGCCGCCATGGCCTCGGCTTGCCGCAGGTCGACCGAGACCAGTTGCGACACGCCGCGCTCGGCCATGGTGACGCCGAACAGCCGATCGGTCCGCGCCATGGTCACCGGGTTGTGGGTGATGACGATGAAGCGGGTCTCGGTGCGCCGGCACATCTCGTCGACCATGTTGCAGAAGCGGTCGACGTTGGCGTCGTCGAGGGGCGCGTCCACCTCGTCCAGCACGCAGATCGGCGCCGGCTGGGCCAGGAACACCGCGAAGATCAGGGCCGAGGCGGTCAGCGCCTGCTCGCCGCCGCTCATCAGGCTCATGGTCGCCATCCGCTTGCCGGGCGGGCAGGCGTAGATCTCCAGGCCGGCTTCCAGCGGGTCGTCCGATTCGACGAGGCGCAGCTCGGCCTGGCCGCCCTGGAACAGGGCCGAGAACAGCGTCTTGAAGTGGTCGTTGATAATCCCGAAGGCGGCGGTCAGGCGCTCGCGGCCCTCGTGGTTCAGCTCGTCGATTCCCTGGCGCAGGCGCGCGATGGCGCCGGTCAGGTCGGCGCGCTCGACGTTCATGGTCTCCAGGCGAGCCGCCAGCTCGCCGGCTTCTTCCTCGGCGCGCAGGTTCACCGGCCCGATGCCCTCGCGCTGGCGCTCCAGGTTGAAAAGGTGGGCCTCCATGCCGTCGGCGTCGGAGGGGATGGCGACGGCCTCGTCGGCCAGCTTCTTCGCCAGCTCCTCGGGCTCCATCTTGGCGGCCTCGCGGATGTTGTCCGAAACCTCCTTCAGGCGCTGGACCGCAGCCTCGGCGTGCGCCGACAGGCTGGCGCGGACCTCGCGGGCCTCGGACGCGGCGGCTTCTGCTGCGCGCAGGCCACGGTCGGCCTCGGCGCGTTCGTGCTCGGCGGCGGCCAGGGCGTCGGAGGTCTTGGCCCGCCGGGCCTCGGCCGTGGCCAGCTCGTCCAGCAGGGCGGTCTTCCGGGCCTCCAGCGTCGAGGGCGCATTCTGGGCGGCGACCAGGGCCGCATGGGCCTTGGCGCGGGCCTCGTCCAGCTGGGCCACGCGCTTGCCCGCGGCGCCGGAGCGGCGGATCCAGTCGTCGTTCTCGCGGGTCAGGGTCTCCAGGCGGCGGGCGCGGCCGTCGCGCTCGCGGATCTCCATCTCATAGGCTGCGCGCGCGTGGGCGGCGGCGTCGCGCGCCGGTCCGGCCGCGCCGCGGGCGGCGGCGAGCTGGTCGGCGACGTCGCTGGTCTCGCCCTCCCCACCCGCCTCGGCGACCACCGCCGCGAGCTGGGCCTCGTGCTCGGCGAACTCGGCCTCGAAGCGGCCGATCAGGTCGTCCAGCGAGGCGGCGCGCTGCTCCTTCAGCGCGGCCTCGCGCTCGAAGCGTTCGAGGGCGATCCGGGCCTGCGACGCGCGCTGTTCCAGCGCCGGCGGCTCGCGCCGCGCCGTCCGCAGCGCCTCGTCGGCGGCGCGCACCCGGGCCATGGCGGCGGTGGCGCCCTCGCGCGCGTCCTTGGCCTTCGGCTCCAGCTTCTCGATCCCGGCCTCGACCTCGGCCAGTCGGGTCTTCTGCTCCAGGCGCACCGCCGCCGGCTTCGGCGCATCGGCCCGCGCGGTGAAGCCGTCCCAGCGCCAGAGGTCGCCCTCGCGCGACACCAGCCGGCCGCCGGGCGGCAGCGCCTTCTGCAGGCGGTCGCCATCCGCCCGATCCACCAGGGCGACGTAGGCGAGGCGAGCCGCGAGGACAGCCGGAACCTTCACCTGCGCGCCCAGCGGCGTCGCGCCATCGGGCCAGGTGGGAGCCGGCGCCTCGCGGCCGCCCCAGTAAGACGGCGCCGCCGGATCGAGCGACGCATCCAGGTCGTCGCCGAAGGCCGCGGCCAGGGCCTTCTCGTAACCGCGGTCGGGCGAGACGGAATCGAGAGCGGGCGCGAAGCCGCCGCGCTTGGCCTGGGCGACCAGCCCGGCCAGGGCGCGCGCCTCGGCGGTGAGGCGGCCGAGCTGCTCCTCCAGCTTGCGCGCAGCGTCGCGGGCGATCACCTCGGCCTCATTGGCCTTGGCGCGCTCGTCCTCGGCGGCGTCCAGGGCGGCGCGGGCGGCGGTGAGCGCAGCCTCGGCCTCGACCAGGGCAGCCTTCGCGGCCTCGGCCTGCGGGTTCAGGATCGGTCCCAGCGCCTCGCGCTCATGCTTCGCCTGGTCCAGGGCGCGGCGGGTGCGGGCCACGCGGCCCTGGGCTTCCTCGACCCGGGCGCGGGCGGCGCGCCGCTGGGCCTCCTGCGCCGCCAGTTCGCCGGCCAGGCGCTCGACCTCGGCGTCGGCGGCCGCGCGGGCGGCCTCGGCGGCGCGGGCGGCCGCCTCCAGCTCCGGGCCCCGCTCGGGCGCGGCGGCGATCTGGCCCTGCAGCGCCTCCAAGTCCTCGGCCAGCCGCCTCAGCGCGACCTCCGCGTCCTCGGTGATGTGGGCCTCGCGGGCGCGGTCGGCGTCGATGCGCTCGAGGTCCCCGGTCAGGCGCGCCAGTTCCGCGGCATGCGCCTCCTCCTCCCGCTCCAGCCGGTCCTTGTCGATGGCCAGCTTGTGCAGGATGGCCGCGGCGATGGTCTCGGCCTCGCGCAGCGGCTTCAGCGCCGCCTCGGCGTCGGTCGCCCGCGTCGTGGCGGCCGCGGCGGCGCGCGCCGTCTCCTCCACCGCCCGGATCGCCGCCTGGCTCTCCGAGACCAGCCGCTCGGCCGCCGCCCTGGCCTCGGCCCACTTGGCGTAGAGCACGGCGCCCTGCAGCGCCCGGATCTCGGCGGACAGGCGCCGGTAGCGCTCGGCCTGCCGCGCCTCGCGCTTCAGGCGGCCCAGGTTGGCCTCCAGCTCCTGGGCCACGTCGTCCAGGCGGGTGAGGTTGGCGTCGGCCGCCCGCAGCCGCAGCTCGGCCTCGTGCCGCCGGGAATGCAGGCCGGAGACGCCCGCCGCCTCTTCCAGGATCAGCCGGCGGTTCTGCGGCTTGGCCGCGATCAGCTCGGAGATCTGGCCCTGGCGCACCAGCGCCGGCGAGTTCGAGCCGGTGGACGCGTCGGCGAACAGCAGCTGGACGTCCCGGGCCCGCACCTCGCGGCCGTTGATCTTGTAGGTGGAGCCCGCGCCCTTATCGATGCGGCGGACCACCTCGATCACCGGGTGGTCGTTGAACGCCGGCGGCGCGCGGCGGTCGGAATTGTCGATGGTGAGCGAGACCTCGGCGTGGTTGCGCCCAGGCCGGTTGGCGGCCCCGGCGAAGATCACGTCGTCCATCCCGCCGGCCCGCATGGCCTTGGCGGAATTGGCGCCCATCACCCAGCGGAGCGCCTCCAGCAGGTTCGACTTCCCGCAGCCGTTCGGCCCGACGATGCCCGTGAGTCCTGGCTCGATCCGGAACTCGGTCGGATCGACGAAGGACTTGAAGCCCGCGAGCCTGAGCCGCTGGAAGTGCACCGTTGCTAGCGCCTCCCCCCTGCAGCCTTGGCGATCGCCGCATCCAGGTCGGCCAGAGTCGGCACGTCCTGGTTCGACAGCTGCACGCCGTTGATGAAGAAGGTGGGCGTGCCGGTGACCTTGTCGGTCCCGGTGGCGTATTCCAGGCGCTGCTGGAGCTCTTCCTGGGCCTTCTCGTCGGTGATGCAGGCCTCGAACTGAGCCTCGGTCAGGCCGTTGTTCTTGGCGATCTCCACGAAGATCGGCTTGATGTTGCCTTGCTGCCAGCGGGACTGGCTCTTGAACACCTGGTCGACGATCGGGAAGTAGTTCTTGCCGCCGTTGCAGCGCGCCATCAGGAAGCCCGCCGCCGCCACCTGGGCGGGCGCGGTCAGCAGTTCGCGGATGGTGAAATAGACCCGCCCCGTGTCGACGTACTTGGCCTTGAAGGCCGGGAAGATGTCCTCGTGGAAGTGCGCGCAGTGCGGGCAGGTCAGGGACAGGTACTCGACGACGTGGATCCGCGCTTTCGAGTCGCCCAGGCTCATGTCGCCGGGCGCAGCCTTCACCGCGGCCAGCGCCGGCGCGGCCGCGACCGCCGCGCCGGCGGCAGCGGCGGTCAGGATCGCGGCGCGGCGGGTAAGCGCGTCCATGGCTACTTGCCGGCCCCGGCGACCGCGGCTTCCAGCTCCTGGAGGCTCAGCTCGCCCTCCTTCAGCTTCTTGCCGTTGATGAAGAAGGTCGGGGTGGACGTGATGTTGCGGTCCTTCTGGGCCTTTTCGATGCGCTTGTTCAGCGCCGTCGCGGCCCCCTCGTCCTGGACGCATTTGTTGAACTGGTCCTCGGTCATGCCCGCCGACTGGGCCACCTTCAGCAGCGTGCCGCGCGCGTCGCCGGTCCGGTACATCTCCTCCTGGCTGTGGAAGAGGGCGTCGATGACGCTGAAGTACTTGTCCTTGCCGGCGCAGCGGGCCACCAGCACGCCGGCCGCGGCCACCGCTTCCGGCGGGGTCAGGAACTCGTGGTAGACCCACTTCACCTTGCCGGTGTCGATGTACTTGGTCTTGAACTGCGGGAAGACCTCGAGAGCGAACCGGCCGCAGTGGCTGCAGGTGGTCGAGGCGTACTCCTCGATGGTCACCGGCGCGTCGGCCTTGCCCATCACCATGGCCTCGTCGGTGGCGCCGCCGCCACCGCCGGCCTTGTTGCAGCTCGCGAGCGTCAGCGCCGCGCCCGCGGCGGCGGCGACCATCAGGAGACGGCGGCTCAGGATCGACATCGAAGACCTTCCGGCAGTTCTGAACAAAGGATTAAAGCGCGATTCCCGCGCCGCCCAAGCAACCCTCGTGCGAGGGTCGCCGAACGCCGCTTGCGATGAGACCGCGGCGGATGTGTGTCAACCTTGGCCGTGGCGCTTCAGGACGCCGCGTCCCAGGGCCAGCAGGGCGTCCTTGAGCCTGCCCTCGGGCGCCTCGGCCAGGCCCTCGGCCAGCTTCGCCTCGGCGGCGGCGTCCAGCGGCGCGGCCCGGCGGCGGGGCGGGGGCTCGGGCTGGCGCTGCAGCGGGCCCTGTACGATCCGCAGTTTCTGCACCGCATCCGGCCCCAGGAAGACGTTCACGCGCGCCAGGATGTCGTGCGCCTGGTGCTGGATGATCGCCGCGGCCGGCCCAGCCACCCGGATCTCCAGCGACGACGGCCCGCCGTTGCG
>Ga0209257_1003590_pt1 | contig 13112 bp, 9 predicted proteins | sample AraplaCvi_mCL_r2_FD_184277 | JGI IMG/M metagenome (GOLD analysis project Ga0209257, IMG submission 184277) | Arabidopsis root microbial communities from North Carolina, USA - plate scrape MF_Cvi_mCL_r2 (SPAdes) (version 2) | ecosystem: Host-associated > Plants > Roots > Endosphere | place: USA...
GCTTCCTCGCCTCCGAGCAGCGCCGAGAGGCCGCGGCCTAGCATCGATGACAAAGAAACCGCATCTCGGCCGCGGCCTCTCGGCGCTGCTCGGAGGCGAGGAAGCGCCGGCCGATCTCGGGCCGCAGCGCAGCATGCCGATCGATCTATTGCATCCCGGGCGCTATCAGCCGCGCGGCCGGTTCGCGCCGGAAGAGCTGCAGGCCTTGGCGCAGTCGGTCAAGGAGAACGGCATCCTCCAGCCGATCCTGGTCCGCCCGCATGAGAAGCTCGGGGGCCATTTCGAGATCGTGGCCGGCGAGCGCCGCTGGCGCGCGGCGCAGCTGGCGCAGCTCCACGAAGTGCCGATCATCGTCCGCAGTCTCGACGATCGCAGCACCTTGGAGATCGCGCTCATCGAGAACGTCCAGCGCGAAGACCTGTCGCCGCTCGAAGAAGCCGAAGGCTATGCGCGGCTGATGTCGGAGTTCGATTACACCCAGGAGACTCTGGCCGAGCGCATCGGCAAGAGCCGCCCGGCGATCGCCAATCTGCTGCGCCTGCGCGGCCTGCCGGAGCAGGTGCGCAGCATGATCTCGGAGGGCAAGCTCAGCGTCGGCCATGCCCGTGCCCTGATCGGGGCCGCCGATCCGCTGGCGCTCGCCCAGGAGATCGTCGCCAAGGATCTCAACGTTCGCCAAGCCGAAGCCCTGGCGAAGAAGCAGAAGCCCGAGGCCGCGAAGAAGAAGAAGAGTGCGAGGGCCGCCGGTTCGGAGAAAGACGCCGACACCCGCGCCCTCGAGCGCGATCTCTCGCTGAAGCTCGGCTTGAAGGTCGAGGTCCAGTTCGACGGCAAGGGCGGGCGCCTGGTCCTGCATTATACGACACTCGACCAGCTCGATTCCGTCATCGAAAAGCTGAACGACTGACACCCCCGTTCTCCCGAGGTCATCGTCATGTCCGGGCCTGACGTGATGGTGCGACCGCTAGACTTCTTGTCTCAGCGGTCAAACTTGCTGGGAACACCGTCTCGTCGCAATCGCGGTGAAACACTGTTACGGTAAGGCACGGTATTTCAAAGATTTTCAGGTTACCCGGTTCAGATGTTCGCGTTGGAACGGCCGCCACATCTCAGCTCCGCCGCCCTCGACGATGTCCAGTCCCCGCGCATCCGCGAGCTCTATGAGTATTGGAGATCGAAATGCAATGACGTGGTGCCGCCGCCCCGGAGTGCGATCGAGCCCGCGGAGATCCGTCCGCTCCTGCCCTTTCTGCTGCTGAGCGAGGTCGCGTCTGCCCCGTTCGGGATCCGCTACCGGCTGGTCGGCACCGCTGTGGTGCGCGCCCATGGCGACGATTTCACCGGTCGGACGCATGGCGAAGTCGCGGGGTTTGCGGAATCCGGGATCGAAGACTCCTATCGCCGCACGCTGCAGAGCAGGGCACCGGTGTTCGGCCGAAGCGGCCTTCATCTCAACGATCATTCCTGGCTCAACTTCACTTATGCGATCTTCCCGCTCAGCGACGACGGGGTCATCGTCAACAAGTGTCTCGCCATCCAATGCACGGGCGAGGCCCCGCCGGAAATGACCGCGGATGTCGGCCAGGACCGCGCGGCGCCCCTGCCCTATCCCGGAAACCCCCGCTGATTTTGCAAATTCGGAAAACGGCCCCGGGCACTTCCCTCCGGCCCCTGCTAATTCAGCGTTAACTTAAGACTGATAGCCTAGGCGGCTGTGACTGTGGTCGGCTGCCCATCCGCGGCATGACCCGGTTCGCCTGGGATCGAAGATGGGCGTCGGGAACCGCAACACCTTCATCATTGTCGCCACAGCGGCCTATGCCGGACTGGCCAGCCTCTGGATCCTGGTCTCCGATCGCATGCTGGTGCTGCTGACGGGAGCCGACGCCGCAACGCCCCTGGCCAGCCTGAAAGGGCTGGGCTTCGTGGCCCTGACTGCAATCGGGCTTGCCCTGTTGCTGCGCCATGCCAGCCGACGCACGGCCGCCGCCCGTGCCCAACCGTCGACCGTTGCAGTCAAGATTCGGCGCGGGCCGTTCGTCATGGTGCTGGCCGCGGTTGCGCTGGCCCTGGTCGTGATCGGCAGCCAAGTCTATCGGAGCGGCGCGGAGGCGCTCAAATCTCAGGCGCTGGGCCAGCTCCATGCCGTGGCCGACCTCAAGGTCAGCGCGATAACGCGATGGCTCGACGAGCGGCGCAACAACGTGCGCGCCTTCGCCCGTGACACGGCGACCGGCAGCGTGCTGAACAGCTGGCTGATCACCGGCAGTGCGACCGAGGGTGCCAATCTGTCGGATGCACTGGCCAGCCTGCGCCGCTTCTATGGCTTCTCGTCGGTCCAGATCATTCGTTCCGACGGTCCCGTTCTCCTGACCGACGGCGAGCCCACCCTCGCCGGGACGCGGCTGGAACGCGCGATCGACCAGGCGCAGTGGGACGGCGATGTCGCCATGGTCGATCTCTACCGGCCCGACGGCGCATCCGGCATCCGCCTGGCCTTCGTGGCGCCGATCGCCACCCCGCGCCGCGGCGCGGCGCTTGGCCGCTCGGTCATCGTGATGGAGCTGATGCCGGAAGCGTCGCTGTTTCCGCTGCTGCAATCCTGGCCGACCCGCGAAGCCAGCGGCGAAGCTCTGCTGGTGCGCCGCGAATGGGGCGATCTCGTCTACCTCAGCGATCTCAAGGACCAGCCCGGCAGTGCGCTCACGGCCCGTTTACCGCTCAGCGCTGCGACGCTCCCCGCCGCAAAGCTGCTGCTCGGTGAGGCTGATGCGGTCGAAGGCAAGGACTATCGCGGCGTCAAAGTGCTGGCCGCCGGCCTGCCGGTGCCCGGCACCGCCTGGTTCGTGCTGACCAAGGTCGATGCGGCGGACGTCCTGTACCCGGTGCGGCGCCTCGGTATTTTCACCGCCGGTATGACCGTCGCCGCATTCCTGTTCACCCTGGCGATCGGCGCCCTGGTCTGGCAGCGCCAGCGGTTGCAGGCGGCGATGGTCGAAAACCGGCAGCGCCAGGAGACCGCCGCCGCCACGCTCCGCTTCGAGGCCACCTTCGACCAGGCCGATACCGCCTTGGCCCATTTCGGCTTGGACGGCAGCCTGCAACGTTGCAACGAACGCTTCTCGAACCTGCTCGGCCGCGACGGCACGGCGATCGATCTTTCCGACATCACCGAACCGAAATACCGCGACCAGGACAAGGCCACGATTGCGAGCCTGCTGCGCGGCGACATTCAGAGCCGTCACAGCGAACGTCAGATCCGCAGGCCGGACGGCAGCGTGCTCTGGGTCGATTTCACGCAATCGCTGGTTCGGGCCGAAGACGGCACACCGCAATTCATCGTCCTCGCCTTGCAAGATATCACCGAGCGGCGCAGCGCCGACGAGCGTCTTCGTCAGGCGGCGGCGGTGTTCTGCAACACGCAGGAGGGCGTGACCGTCACCGATCCCGGCGGCACCATCGTCGCCGTCAATCCCGCAGTCTGCGCGATCACCGGCTATGCCGAGGCCGAGCTGCTTGGCCGGAACATGCGTCTGCTGCAATCGGGACGGCATGATGCGGCCTTCTACCAGGCACTCTGGAATGCGGTTTCGACCGCAGGGTTCTGGCAGGGCGAGATCTGGAACCGGCGCAAGAGCGGCGAGATCTATCCCGAGCTCCTGACCATCAGCACGGTCAAGAACGAGCAGGGCGAGATCATCAACTACGTCGGCACCTTCACCGACATCACCAGACTGAAGCGCTCACAGGACGAGCTGGAAAGACTCGCGCATCACGATCCGTTGACCGGGCTGCCCAACCGCCTGCTGCTGCTGTCGCGGTTGGACCATGCCCTGGAGCGTGCGCGGCGCCATCGCAGCACCGGCGCCGTGCTGTTCCTCGACCTCGACCGCTTCAAGACCGTGAATGACAGTCTCGGCCATCCCGCCGGCGATGAGCTGCTGAACCAGGTGGCCCGGCGCCTGCGCGCGCGGCTGCGCGATACTGACACGCTAGCGCGGCTCGGCGGCGACGAGTTCGTGGTGGTGCTGGAGGATGTCGATAGTCCGGAACATGCCGGAACCGTCGCCCAGACCCTGATCGAGCGGCTGACCGAATCCTTCGAGCTCGAAGGCGGACATGTCGTCTATATCGGCACCAGCATCGGGATCAGCCTGTTTCCCACCGACTCCAATGTCGCCTCCGATCTCATCCAGCAGGCCGACACCGCGCTCTACGAGGCCAAGGAAAACGGCAAGGGCATCTATCGCTTCTACCGCGCGGCCCTGACCGACGCCGCCAATGCGCGCCTTGCGCTGGAAGCCAGACTCCGCCGTGGGATGGAGCGCGACGAGATGGTGGTCTACTACCAGCCGCTGATCGCAATTGCCGAGCGCCGGCTGGTCGGAGTCGAGGCGCTGCTGCGCTGGCAGGACCCCGCCGAAGGCCTGATCCCGCCCGATCGCTTCATCCCGCTCGCTGAGGAGACCGGGCTCATCGTGCCGCTGGGTGACTGGGTTTTGCGCGCCGCCTGCCGGCAGCTGCAGGCCTGGCGTGCGGCCGGCCTTCGGATCGAGGTGGTCGCAGTCAATCTCTCGCCGCGCCAGTTCGAGCAGCCGGATCTGGCCGAGCGCATCGGTGCCATCCTCGCCGAAACCGGCCTGCCGGCGCGCCATCTGGAACTCGAGATCACCGAAGGCGCGCTGATGAAGGAGGCCGAAGCAACCCTGGAGAAACTCGCGGCACTGAAGGCGCTCGGCGTCCGGCTCGCCATCGACGACTTCGGCACCGGCTATTCTTCGCTCGCTTATCTCAAGCGCTTCCCGATCGACAAGCTGAAGGTCGATAAGAGCTTCGTCACCGACATCCCGAACGTCCCGGCCGATATGGAAATCACCAGCGCCATCATCGGCCTCGCCAAGAACCTGAAACTCGAAGTCCTGGCCGAAGGCGTGGAGACATCGGCCCAGCTCGCCTTCCTGCACGAGAAGGGCTGCGACACCGCCCAGGGCTATTTGTTCGCGCGGCCGCTGGCCGCCGAGCAGCTGCCGAAGACCCTGGTCGAAAGCGAGCGCGCCGGATGGCCCGGCGACATCGATATCGGCGCCGGTCCCTTGCGGAAAGCCGGCGCCGCCTGATCGAAGGCGTCAGGCCGCCGCAGTCCGCTTGCGCCGCCAGCCGACGAAGCCGAGGCCGCCGAGCGCGGTGATCATGAAGGGCAGCGCCGCGGGCAGCGGCACCGCGCTCACCTGATACTCGACGAAATAGCCGGTGATCTGATTGGCACCGCTGTTGATTCCATTCGCGGCATCGGCCCATTGGCCGGTGGCGATCGCGCCGAGGATCGTGCCGACGTTCATGTAGAAATTGCCTGGCCCCTCGTTGGGCTGGCCGGCGCCGAAATTGTTGAAGGTCAGAAGCTGCCCGGCTTCCGGCCCGACCACCCAGCTTGCCTGCTGGCTGGCATCGACCGCGCCGCCGAGCCAGGCACCCTGCGGCGTTGGGAACGGCGTCACCAGTCCGAGCAGGAAATCATTCTCGGCCGACGAGGTGACCGTCGCGAGATGACCGTTCACGCCGTTGAACGTGCGTCCACTCGCCGATGTGTTCGCCTCATCCCAGGATACCGCTTCATCCAGGACGAACTCGTAATAACTGGAACCGAATTGGACCGGCGCGGCCACGGCAGAATGGCCGAGCGGAAGGATCGCTGCGGCCGCAAGAAGGCCAGCCGCCAGCGTTGCGCGTGACGCAGTACGCCGCATGTTTGTCTCCCGATGGCTGGCGCCGGAGAACCCAGCGCCTTGCACAGCGCACAATGCACCGAAACGGACTGGGTTCCAGCGGACGAGACACGAAAACGTGCGATGCGTTGTCGCGTGCAATTCCGGCGCTGAATGATCCCGGTCACAAGGCTGCCTCAATCCCACGCAACACTGGGGTGATATCGGACACAGTCCACTGCCGAACCCGATGACGCGCGGCAACGACAAGCGCATCATGCCGCATGCATGGCGGCTGGCCATGGATCCAGGACGACGCGACCGCCATGAATTCCATCACCCGACCGGACCTGCTGCGTCCGGAAGCGCCGGCCGAGATGCCGACGCGCATTTCCAGTGCGATCTTCGCGGCGAAAGCGGCTTGCCTGCGCGCCAAGCGCCGGCTCCGTAATCTCGTGGCGCCGCTGCCGAAGTTCGGGCGCGGCAATCCGGCGGAGTATCCGCATCTCCTGGCGGAATCGGCGACGCCGCTCTGGTCCGATCCGCGGCAGAGCGAGGCCCGGCTGCAATTCGGCAAGGTGGAGAATCTCCGCCGTGCTGCGCAGCATTTCGACGGATTGGCGATTCCTGCCGATGGCGTCTTCAGTTTCTGGAAGCAGCTCGGCCGTCCGAGCCGCGCCCGCGGCTTCGTGGCCGGCCGCATGCTGAAGGAAGGCTGCCTGGTCGCCTCGACCGGCGGCGGCCTTTGTCAGATCTCCAACGCGCTGTTCGAGGTCGCGCTGAAATCCGGCGCCGGCATCGTCGAGCGCCACGCCCATTCCCGCGCCGTGCCGGGCTCTGCCGCGCAATCCGGCCGCGATGCGACGGTCGCCTGGAATTATGTCGATCTCCGTTTCCGCGCGCCGCAGGACCTGCTGCTGAAGGTGGCGCTCAGCGCGACCATGCTCACCGTGCAGCTCTACGGCCGCTCGCCCGCGCGTCCCGGCTCAGTGGCGCTACCCGAACCCGACCGTTCCCAGCTGTTACACGCCAACGATTGCGGCTCCTGCTATCAGACCCGTTGTCATCGCCATGAAGGGAGTGCCCCCCGCGTGCTCGGTCGGACCGCTTTCCTGCTCGACGAAGCTTGGCCGGAGTTCCGCGCCTATGTGGAACAGCGCCGCGCCCAGGGCGACCGGATCGGCATTCCCATCGACGGCAACCGTTGGGGCAAGCCGCGCTATGCCTGGCCGGTCGAGGGCTTCGACCGGCCGGTGACGGCAACGGCGGCCAGTCTCTTCCATGCGTTTCGCGCGCGCCGCGCGACCGCGAATGGCGCTCGTGTGGCCGCTCAGCTCCGACGCGCCGAAGCTATGGCGACGCGACTCAGCCGCACGCTGACGCCCGACGTCACCGATGTCTGTGTCGCGCAATCGCTGCTGCCATTCCTCTGGAAGACAGGCGTCCTCGGCGGCCGCCGGGTCACGGTGCTGATGACCCGAATGCCGATGCAGAAGCTGCAGGCCCGGCTGGACCGCGCCGCCGCGGCCTATCCGCAGCGCCGGACGCTCGCCGACTTTCGCGCGCCCGCCGACCTGGTCGCGGCGGAGGCCGCCGCGCTCGAGGCGGCCGAACGGATCGTGACACCGCATGCCTTGGTCGCCAGCCAGTTTCCGGGCAAGGCCGAATTGCTGGACTGGCGCATGCCCGGCGCCCCCCGCACGCCGCGCAACCCGAAGCGGCGCAGCATCGTCTTCCCGGGCCCCAGCATCGCGCGTAAGGGCGCCTACGAAGTGCGCGCCATGGCCCTGAAGCTCGACCTCGAAGTGGTGCTCCTGGGCGGCGAATTGGAAGGCGAGGGTTTCTGGTCCGGCCTGCCGGTGCGGCATGTGGCGCGCAATGATCCTGACTGGCTCACCGAGGCCTGCCTCGTGGTGCAGCCGAGCCTGGTCGAGGAGCAGCCGCGCAGCCTGCTGGCCGCCCTCGCCGCGGGGATCCCGGTCATCGCCACGCCGGCGTGCGGGATTCTGCCAAGGACCGGCGTGACGCTCATCCCGGAGGGCGATCCGGACGCGCTGGTCGAAGCGATCCTCGCCCATACCGAGATTCCCCACCGGGTTCACCAGACCGACAGCGAAGCTTCATAGAAGGTTCATCGCAGCTTTCGCGCTTCATCATCGCGCCCGTGTGAAGAGGGCGGGGTCGATCGGACGAAACCGCTCCGGTCCAAAACCAAACGATGGGTGTGGCATGAAACGTGTTCTGCTCGGCGCTGCGGGCGCCGCTGCGTTGCTGGCGCTGTTCTCCGCGAATGGCTTCGCGGGCGGCAAGACCAAGATCGATTTCTGGTACGGCAATTCCGGCGACATCTCGAAGCGCGTGCAGGAGGTCTGCCAGCACTTCAACGAGTCGCAGAAAGATTACGAGATCGTCTGCACCAGCCAGGGCACCTACGCCGGCGCGGTGCAGAACACCATCGCCGCCTATCGCGCCGGCCAGCAACCGACCATCGTCCAGGTGTTCGATGTCGGCACGCTCGACCTCATGCTCTCCGACGCCTATTACCCGGCCTCCAAGCTGATGGCCGACGAAGGCTACAAGGTCGATTGGAACAATTATCTCCCCGGCATCCGCGGTTATTACGCGACGTCCAAGGGCGAGATGTATTCCTTCCCGTTCAACTCCTCGACCGCCCTTCTCTATTGGAACAAGGACGCGTTCCAGAAGATCGGCAAGAGCGAAGCGCCGAAGACCTGGGAAGAAGCCGCCGCCGACATGAAGGCGCTCAAAGCCGCAGGCTATGAGTGCCCGCTCGGCTTCAACATCAGCGCCGATGAAAGCTGGCAATACCTGGAGCAGTTCTCCGCGGTCAACGACCAGCCGCTCGCGACCAAGGACAACGGCTATGGCGGGCTCGATGCCGAGCTGGTCTTCAACAAGACCAAGTTCGTGCAATACGTCACCGACTTGAAGTCCTGGTACGACCAGGGCCTCGCGGTCATCAAGAGCAAGGAAACCGGCGAGGAGATGGTGCCGGCCTTCGCTGCGGGCCATTGCCAGATGATCCTGACCTCGGTTGGCGATCACGGGACGATCGGCCGCACCGCGAGCCCCGACATGCATTGGAGCGTCGCCATGCTCCCGACCTATGCCGGCATCCAGCGCAAGAGCTCGTTGGTCGGCGGCGCTTCGCTCTGGGTGCTCCAGGGGAAGACAAAGGATGAATACAAGGCCGCGGCCGCCTTCCTCAACTTCATCGCCCAGCCGGAGCAGGCGCTGTTCTGGTCGACCGTCACCGGCTACATCCCGGTGACCAAGACGGGCTATGACTTCATGGTCGAGAAGGGCTTCTACAAGGATCCGAAGTACCAGGGCCGGGAGATCGCGATCGCCAGCCTCACCGCTTCGGACCAGCCGTCGCAGACCCACGGGACCCGCTTGGGCGGCTTCCTGCAGATCCGCAACGAAGTTTCCAACGGCTGGCAGGCGATCTTCGCCAACAAGGTCTCGGTCCAGGACGGCATCGACCAGATGGTGACCCGCGGCAACGCCATTCTGCGCCGCTTCGAAGCGACCTATAAGGGCAAGCAGCTGCCCTGAGGCACAGCCTGACTTTCCTGTCTCACGCGCACGTGCATCCCTCCCCCGCCTCGGGGGAGGGATTGCCGTTGGAATGCGCCTGAATGGAAAAGCGCACCCTCTTCTCCAACAAGGGACTCGGCATCGCGCTCGTGGTGCCGCAGGTGCTGCTGATCTTCACCTTCTTCTATTGGCCGGCGGGCGAGGCGCTGTACTGGGCCTTCACGCTCGAGCGCCCCTGGGGCGGCGGCAATGAATGGGTCGGCTTCGGCAATTTCGCCCAGCTGCTCACCGACCAGGTCTACTGGAACTCGATTCTCACCAGTCTGATCTTCGCCTTCTCCGCAACAGCGCTCGCCATGGCGGTGGCGCTTTTGATGGCACTTCTGGTCGATCGCGAGCTCCGCGGCTTTCGCGTCTATCGCACCATCATGGTCTGGCCCTATGCGATTGCCGCGCCGGCCCTGGGCGTCGCCTTCCGCTTCATCCTGGCGCCGGAAGCGGGCTTCATGGCCTATCTCAACCACGCCTTTCCCGGCCTCTGGAATCCGGCGCTGAACGGCGGCCAGGCGATGATCGCGATCGTCATTGCCTATGTCTGGAAATATATCGGCTACAACTTCATCTTCTTCCTGGCCGCACTTCAGGCCATTCCGAAGAGCCTGATAGAGGCCGCGGCGATGGATGGGTCGGGGCTGCTGCGGCGGATCAAGGACATCCAGATCCCGTTGCTCACGCCGACCATCTTCTTCCTGGTCGTGATCAATCTGACCGACAGCTTCACCGACAGTTTCGGCATCGTCGATCTGATGACCGGCGGCGGCCCCAACCGCGCGACCGAGCTCATGGTCTACAAGATCTTCTTCGACGGGTTCAAAGGCCTCGACTATTCGGGCGCTGCGGCCCAGAGCATCATCCTGATGCTGCTGGTGATCGGCTTGACCGTGTTCCAGTTCCGCTTCCTGGAACGCAAGGTCCACTACAAATGAGGCCCGGCCGTGGTTGAACGCAGCCCGATCCTCAATGTCGTCTCGCAGCTCGTCCTGTTCCTCGGCCTCCTGTCGGTGTTGCTGCCATTTGCGATCATCGCCATCGCCGCCTCGCACGATCTGAGGACGGTCAATGAAGTGCCGATGCCGCTGACCCCTGGTCCCTATTTCTGGGACAACATCGTCGAGGCCTGGACCCGCGCCGATCTCGGGCCGAAGATCGTGAACAGCATCGTCTTCGCCGCCGGCGTGGCGCTCGGCAAAGTGTTCATCGCGGCCCTGACTGCCTTCTCCATCGTCTATTTCCGTTATTGGGGGAAGATGCTGGTCTTCTGGGCGATCTTCATCACCCTCATGCTGCCGCTCGAAGTCCGCATCGTGCCGACCTATGCGGTCGCAGCCAATGTGCTCAGCCCCTATCAGGCTCTGCTCGACCTGACCGGCATCACCTGGGTGGTCCAGCAGGCGACCGGTATCCAGATCGCGCTGAAATGGGGCCTGCTCAATTCCTACACCGGCCTTATCCTTCCGCTGGTCGCCACCGCAACCGGAACGTTTCTCTATCGCCAATTCTTTCTCACGCTGCCCGACGAGCTCACCGAAGCGGCGCGGATGGATGGCGCCGGCGCACTCCGCTTCTTCTTCGACGTGCTGCTGCCGCTCTCCAAGACCAACATGGCGGCGCTCGGCACCATCATGTTCGTCTGGGCTTGGAATCAGTATCTCTGGCCGCTGCTCGTGACGACCGATGCTGCGCACGGCACTGCGGTGACCCAGCTCAAGGAACTCATTCCCCAGATCAACGGCTCGCCGGATTGGCACGTCGCCATGGCCGGCACCCTGATCGTGATGCTGCCGCCGCTGGTGGTGGTGATCTTCATGCAGCGCTGGTTCGTGCGCGGGCTCGTGGCAACAGAGAAGTAAGAGGCGCGTCATGGCCGAAGTCCAGATCCGCGGCGTTCATAAGAGCTACAACAAGGTGCCGACCGTGCACGGCATCGATCTCACCATCGCGCATGGCGAGTTCGTGGTGCTGCTCGGCCCTTCGGGCTGCGGCAAGTCCACCCTGCTCCGCATGATCGCCGGCCTTGAGGAGATTACCGGCGGCGAGATCGCGATCGACGGCCAGGTGGTCAACAAGCTCGAGCCGCGTGAGCGCGGCTGCGCCATGGTGTTCCAGAACTACGCGCTCTATCCGCATATGACGGTCGCCGAGAATATCGGCTATGCGCTGAAAGTCGCCGGCATGCGCAAGGCCGAGCGGCGTGCCAAGGTCCGGGCGGTGGCGCAGAGCCTCGGCCTTGCCGAGATGCTCGAGCGCAAGCCGGGCACGCTGTCCGGTGGCCAGCGCCAGCGGGTCGCGATCGGCCGGGCGATGATCCGCGAGCCCAAGGTCTTCCTGTTCGACGAGCCGCTCTCCAACCTCGATGCCAAGCTCCGGGCCCAGATGCGGATCGAAATCCGGCGTCTGCATCAGAAGCTCGGCGCGACCTCCGTCTTCGTGACCCATGACCAGGTCGAGGCAATGACCCTGGCCGACCGTCTGGTGGTGCTGAACCAGGGCCGGGTCGAGCAGATCGGCACGCCGACCGAGGTCTATCGCCGCCCGGCCAGCCGTTTCGTCGCCGGCTTCATCGGTGCGCCCGCCATGAACTTCATGGACGGCACCATGGCCAAGGACGGCCGCATCGCGATCGGCGCCGGAAACGGCATCCCGGTCGTCATCGGCGTCCGCCCGGACGAGATCAAGATTGTCGACGCGCCGCTCAAAGGCACGTTAGATTTCGAGATCGAGCTGGTGGAAGAGCTCGGCACCGGCCAGGTTCTCTACGGCCGGAGCGGAGCGTTGGAGATGACCGTGATGCGCAATGCCAACGGGGGCGTCCTGCCGAAACCGGGCGAGCGGCTGGCGGTCAAGATCCCGATGGCGGCCGTGCATCTCTTCGAGGTCGAAAGCGGACGGCGCATCGACCTGCCGCCGACCCGGCTCGCCGCCGAATAGTATCAGCGGAACGGGCAGCAGAACAATCGCACTGAACAATCCGGGCATGATCGAAATCTTCTCCTCCACCACGGCGGCGCTGCCGGCGCCGGGTCATACGGAGATCACCGCGGCCATCACCGCCGAGCCGACCAAGGCCGAGCACGACCGCATCGCCCGCGGCGTCACCGCCCTCACCGCGATCGAGGTCCGGCCGCCGGAAGCCGTCGCCGTTCCGCGCCGCCCTTTGCGCCTTGCCGCCTGGAATGCCGAGCGCTTGAAATTCCGCGAGCCTTCGGCGGCGCTGATGCGCGGCCTCGATCTCGACATCGTGCTGTTGACCGAGACCGATATCGGCATGGCGCGCTCGGGCAACCGACACACCACCGCCGATCTCGCGGGTGCTCTCGACATGGGCTACGCCTATGGCGTCGAGTTCGTCGAGCTGGGCCTCGGCGACGACCGCGAGCGGGAATGGCACAAGGGCCAGCGCAACCATGCCGGCCTGCACGGCAATGCAATCCTCTCGCGCCTGCCGCTCTATGACCTGGCGCTGATCCGCATCGGTCCCGGAGGCCGCTGGTTCACCGACCGCGACACCGTCAAGGGGACGGGGGCCCAGCGCCGGCTCGGCGGCCGCATGGCGCTGGCCGGCCGCATGGCGACCGACGACGGCGACTTCGTCGTGGTTTCGGTGCATCTCGAAAGCGACAGCGACCCCAACGACCGCGCCCAGCAGATGACTCGGCTCTTGCATGCGATCAACGGCTGCTACGGCAATGCGCGCATGGTGATCGGCGGCGACTGCAACACCGCGGCGCTGCCGGAAGTCGATCCGGAACGTCCCGAGGATTCCCGCGCCTGGTTCCAGCGCTGCGAAGA